>Ga0315286_10000448_pt1 | contig 34380 bp, 28 predicted proteins | sample YL17G10_0_MG_FD_205038 | JGI IMG/M metagenome (GOLD analysis project Ga0315286, IMG submission 205038) | Sediment microbial communities from Yellowstone Lake, YNP, Wyoming, USA - YL17G10_0 | ecosystem: Environmental > Aquatic > Freshwater > Lake > Sediment | place: USA: Wyoming | collected...
GAAACTGACTCGAATAGGACGGCATGGGCACCTCCGTTGCAGAGTCGGCGACACTGGATTACGGATATCATAGCCGTGATTCGTCACTAGCGGGAAGAGCCAACCGCGCGTTGCCTGCGGGTGGAGAGTTGTTTTCGGGCCCTTTCGCGGGGGCGAGCGAGGATCGTCCGCCGCGGGTCCTGTCGCCGATTTCCCCGCCCGTGCTCGCAAGCTGCGCGCGGAGCGGGGGCCCCATCGGCGCCACCCGCGGCGGAAAGCCGAGCGAAGCGGAGCGAGGACCTGAGAACAGCCCCTCCACCCCCACCATGGCCGCGCTCGGCTTCTCGGCGTGTTTCATCTAAGGAAGGAAAAAGTGGCGAATCAGCGTATTCTTTGGGTTGACGACGAAATAGAACTTTTGAAATCCCACGTCCGTTTTCTCGAAGGCAAGGGTTATGAGGTGAGCGTGGCCACCAACGGTGAGGATGCGCTCCGTATGGTGGGGAAGGAGAAATACGACATCCTTCTTCTCGACGAGTCCATGCCCGGCAAGGGCGGGTTGGAAACTCTCAACGAGATCAAGGAGATCGATCCCGGGCTTCAGGTCATCATGATTACCAAGAACGAGGCGGAACGGCTGATGGACGACGCCATCGGGATGAAGATCTCGGATTACCTTCTCAAACCGGTCAACCCGATGCAGATCTATTCGGCGTGCAAGAGGATCCTCGATTCGCACCGCCTCCAGGAGGACCGGTTCTCACAGGACTACGTGAAGGAGTTTACCAACATCCAGTCGCTGATCGACGAGGAGTCGTGGGAAAGCTGGGTGTCGATCCACGCGAAGCTGAGCCAGTGGGATCTGGAATTCGACCGGTTCCGCGGGAGCGGGCTCCAGGCCACCCACGACGAGCAGCGGCAAAACGCAAACATGCATTTCGGCCGCTTCGTCGAGAAGTACTACAGCGAGTGGGTCCATTCGGAAAAGAGACCGCCCTTGAGCCCCGACGTTTTCAGAAGGTTCGTCGCGCCCCATCTGCGCGAAAAAGAGGGCGTCTTTTTCGTCGTCATCGACTGCGTCCGTTTGGACCAGTGGCTGATCATCGAAGAGATCCTGCGGGACGAATTCGATCTTAAGAAAGACTACTACCTTTCGATCCTCCCCACGGCGACCCCTTACGCGAGAAACGCCATCTTTAGCGGGCTCTTTCCCGACGAGATCCTGAGAAAGTACCCCGAAAAGTGGCTCGAGAGATCGAAAGACGAGATCAGCAAGAATCGTTACGAGGAGTTCTTCCTCGCCGAACAACTCCGCCGCGGCGGTTTCGACGCGGGGAAACTCAAGTACGCGAAGGTGTACGCGGTCAAGGAGGCGAACGAGCTCAAGAAACGCATCGACGCCCTGGTCTCGCTGCCTTTTGTGGCGATGGTGTTCAACGTCGTCGATATTCTCACACACGGCCGAAACCAGTCCGAGATCCTCCAGCAAATCGCGCCCGATGAGGCAGCGTTTCGTTCGGTGGTGCGGTCCTGGTTCTCTCACTCGGTTCTTCTCGATATTTTGAGGGCGTGCGCGCGGAAGAAAGTGAGGGTCGTGATGACCACCGATCACGGATCGGTGCTCGGCCGCCGCGCGAGTCTCGTCTACGGGAGGCGCGACACCTCGACGAACCTGAGGTACAAGTTCGGCGACAACCTCAAGTGCGACGACAAACAGGCGATCATCGTGCGCAGACCCGCCGAATACCGGCTGCCGGCCGAGTCCGGGACCAAAACCTACATCTTTGCAAAGGAGTATTTCTACTTCGTCTATCCCACGAACTTCCGTGACTACGAGAAACATTACCAGGGGAGCTTCCAACACGGAGGCGTGTCGCTCGAAGAAATGATCCTCCCCTGTCTGACCTTGACTCCTAAGTCCTGACATGTTGGAAAGCCGTACCGAAAGCAAAACGTTCGTCACGACGTCCGAGGCTGCAACCGAGCAGCTGGGGGTCTCGATAGGGCTCCGGATCAGTGAGGGGATGTGCGTGTCGCTCGTGGGATCTCTTGGTTCGGGGAAGTCCGTCCTGGTCCGCGGGATCTGCAGGGGTCTTGCGGTCGGCGAGGACGTGTTGAGCCCCACGTTCATCCTTTTCGAGGAGTACCGCGGGCGCCTTCCCGTGGTCCATCTCGACCTGTACCGTCTGGAACACGAGAGCGAGATCGAAGAGCTGGGTGTGTTCGACCGTCTGGGGAACGGCACGGTGATTCTCGTCGAGTGGGGGGACCGGTCGAGCCGGATCCTCGAGGTGTCGGATGTTTTGATCCACTTGGAAATGACCGGGGACACCGAGCGAAAGATCGTGGTGCATTATCCCGCGGCTCTCGCCCGTGTGTTCGGGGGACTGTGATCATGCGGATCCTTGCGATCGATACGTCGTCCCCGGGGGGGAGCGTGGCGGTCTGTGTGGACGGCGGTGCGAGCGAGGTCATACGCCTCGAAAAACCGTCGTCGCATCTTGTCGACTTGGGTAAGGCGGTGTCCGCGGCTCTTTCCGCGGTGGGTGTTGGGGTGGACCGGATCGACCGTGTCGCGATCGTCACCGGTCCGGGAAGCTTCACCGGACTCCGCGTCGGGATGGCCTACGTCAAAGGTTTGTACGCGGCCCGGGGGCTCGAGGTCGTCGCGATGACGAGTCTCGAGCTATTGGCGCACCAGGCGGCAAAAGAAGGACTTCCCGTGTCGCCGATGATTGATGCGCGGAAGAACGAGGTCTACGCGGCGCTCTATGACGCGTCCGGGCGTCACACCCCCGGTTTGCCCTCGGGTCTCACGGAGAAGATCGCGCCACGCGTCGTCCCGCCGGAGAAGCACATCGCATCGCTCTCCCAACGCCCGACGGTGTTCGTCGGATCCGGGGTGGTGAGGTACCGGGCACAGATCGAAAAGATTTTTGGAGCGTGGGCTCGTTTCGCGGGCGAGGGCGAGAGCGACCCCGACACACGGCTCCTCTGCCGGCTGGCCCGAGACCTCGTACCGCTCGGCCCCGAAGATGTCGTCACGCTCGAGCCGTTCTATATCCGGCCGAGCGATGTGAAGCTCAAGCCGCTCAAAGGCGTGCGTGCGTATGACCGAAGTTAAAATCGAGCCCATGAACAAATCGTACATCGACCAGATGCTCGAGATCGAGAAAACTTTGTTCCCCACGCCCTGGACCCGCGGGATGTTCGAGCAAGAGCTGACCACCGAACCGCGCGGGGAAGGCCCCGGCTCGTACGCCGTTGTGGTGACGCTCGGCGATCGCGTCGTCGGATACGCCGTCGCCTGGTTCGTAGAGGATGGCGTACACCTGATGAATATCGCCGTCCACAAGGAGTTCCAGAGGAAAGGGGTGGGCCGGGTTCTCCTCAAAGATCTCATCGACTGCGCCATCGCCGCGAAAAAGCTTGTCATCATCCTCGAGGTCCGCGTGAGCAACAGGGCGGCTCATGAGTTTTACGCCGAGTCCATGTTCGCGAGCTTCGGCATACGGCGGGGTTACTATGCCGACAACCATGAGGACGCGATCCTTATGGCGCTCGATCTGACGCAGCTCACCGAGCGGAGGAAACGTGAGGCAAAAAAGCCGAACCCCGACTGAAGCCACCCTCTTCAAAGGCGCAGCCCTCGGGGTCCTTCTCGGGAGCGGGCTCGCGGCCGTGACCGAGGGATTCCCCACCGAGTCGACTCTCGCGTTCGACGAGATCGAAGGGCTGACCCCTCCTTCTGTAGCGGGGCACAAAGGGGAGCTCAGACGGTGCGTCGTATCGGATCGTCCCTGTCTTTTCATCTGCGGTCGAAAACACTACTACGAGGGGCACGTCGAAGAGATCCATGCTCTCATGCGCTACTTGCACGGATCCGGCCTCCGGCGGCTCGTCCTGACATCCGCTGCGGGAAGTCTTCTCAAGTCTGTTTTTCCCGGTGAACTCGTTCTCGTCACCGACGTGATTGACGCCCAGTTCCGCTCCCCTGCCATGGAGCGAACGGGGCGGTGTGATGTTGAACGGACCCCACCCGACCCGCAAGCTGCGCGGATCGCAAACGCACCCTCGGCGGACCGTCGAGGGGAAACCGGACCCATGTTTTCGAGCGAGCGTCCCTCGTCCCCGGGGCGGCTTGCGATCGATGAAGCGATGTCACGTGACCTGTGGAAGGCGGCGTCCGACACACGCCTGGGTCTCGGACGCGGCGCCGCCGTCAGTTGCGCGGGTCCGGTGTACGAGACCCCGGCTGAGATCCGAGCGCTCCAGGAGACGGGCGCGTCTGTGGTCACGATGTCCGGAACCCCCGAAATCGAGATTGCGAATGCGTTGGGTATAAGGGTCGCCATGGTGGCGGTGGTGACGAACTGGGCGGCGGGGATTTCGAACGCGCGGCTTCGGCACGAGGACGTCCTCGGTGTCGCCCGCTCCGCAGCGGCCAGACTCCGGCAACTCATTGTCAGGTTTGTCGAAACGAGCTAGAACGCGTGCTGTCCCCCGGTGCCCGCCAATTAGGTGTTGTGGGTGGTTTGGGGAACAGGTATAGTTTTCGCAGGTTTGTTCGACGGGTCGCTCATCCACACGGAGAGTCTCGCGCATGTCGTGGTTCAAACGGGCCAAACAAGGTATCCAGACCGCGGAGAAAAAGACGCTCCCGGACGGTCTATGGCAAAAATGCGACTATTGCGGCGAGATCCTCTTCACAAAAGAGCTCGAAAAACGGCTGTGGGTCTGTTCCAAGTGCAACAACCACTTCATCATCGACACAGACCGGTACATCGAGATTCTCTGCGATCCGGGGTCTTTCGCCGAGACCCACCGGGGCCTGCGGTCGGGTGACCCACTGGGGTTCAAGGACTTGAAACGCTACGACCAGCGGATCAGGGACTCGATGAAGAAAACGGGCCGGGAGGAAGCAGTCGTTACCGGATTCGCCCAAATCAACGGACGCGACGTGGTGCTCGCGATCATGGACTTCGAGTTCATGGGGGGAAGCATGGGCTCGGTCGTCGGGGAGAAAATCGCGCGGGCCACCACCGATGCGACGAAGTACCGCCGCCCGCTCATCATCATCTCGCGCTCCGGCGGAGCGAGGATGCAGGAGTCCATTCTTTCCCTTATGCAGATGGCCAAAACGTGCGCCGCGTTGTCGCGGCTGGCGGACGCCGGCGTTCCCTTCGTCTCCATTGTGACGAACCCCACGACCGGCGGCGTGACGGCGAGCTTCGCCAGCCTGGGCGACGTCGTGATCGCGGAGCCCAAAGCATTAATCGGGTTTGCCGGGCCCAGGGTGATCCAGCAAACCATCCGCCAGGAGCTCCCCGAGGGTTTTCAGCGGAGCGAGTTTTTGCTCAAACACGGGGTGATCGATATCATCTGCCCTCGAGAAAAGCTTCGGCAAACACTCGAAGGCCTTCTGGATTTCTTCTGTGTCCACATGGCGGAGACATCACAAGAGGCGGAAAAGGATGAGGAGGACTCCTCCGCGGTATATTGAGCCGCCTGCCCCGCTGCCCCCCAACCTGTCCTTTGTGCTCGGTCTTTCCCCGTCGGTCATGACGCTGGGGCTCGCCAACATGCGAAAGCTCATGACCTCGTTGGGGAATCCGGAGAAGCGGTTCGAGTCGATCCTCATCGCCGGCACCAACGGAAAAGGATCGGTATCGGCGCTTCTCTCGTCGATCCTCGAGGCAAACGGCAAGCGCGTCGGGTGGTACACCTCTCCCCACATCTACTCGGTCCGCGAGAGGATCTGTGTGGCGGGTGAGCCGGTCCCCCTCGACGTGATGGAAGAAGCGGCCTCGAGAATCGTCCCCCTCCACAAAACGATCGGCTACAGCTACTTCGAGGCGTTGACCGCCATCGCGTTCCAGGTGTTCGCCGAGCGGGGTGTCGAGTGGGCCGTTCTGGAGGTCGGTCTCGGGGGGCGCTTCGATGCGACCAACGTGGTCCAACCCAGAGTCTCCATCTTGACCGGCATCTCGCTCGACCACAGGCGAATCCTCGGCGACACCGAGGAGGAGATATTGAGGGAGAAGCTTGGGATTACCCGCCCCGGCGTGCCTTTCGTGTGCGGAAAACTCTCCGCCGATCTTCAATCACTCGTGGAGACCAAGGCGTCCCGCGAACAAATCCCCCTCGACGGGTTCGATTCTCTGGGGACCGTCGAACTTGGCCGGATGTCGTTCGAGGGGATGCGCGTCCGTCTCGAGACGAGGACGGCGGGCTACGGAGAGATCACGCTCCCCTTCATCGGGGAACACCAGATGGGGAACGCCCTCGTTGCCGTGAGGGCCGCGGAGCTCGTACTCGGTCGTATCGAGAGGCTTGCGGAGGCGGCTGAGGCCGTCTCGCTCCCGGGCCGCTTCGAGGTCGCCGAAATCGAAGGAAAAACCGTCGTCCTCGACGTGGCGCACAACGACGAAGCGCTGACGGCGACGCTAAAAACACTTGCGGCGTTGTCACCCCGCGAAGAGAACGGTATCATCCTTGGAGTCATGCGGCGGAAAGAACTCCGGGATTTTCCGAGAGAGATACCGGGGCGTGTCCGCCGCGCGTACCTCATCGAGCCGGTCGAGGAGGAGGCGTTTACGTCGCCGGAACTTCTCGATGTGCTCGGAGCGAAGACCGTGATAGGCACGGGTCTCGACGTGTGCATCCAGCGGTTCTATACGCGCGAGGACGAATGGGCCGGATTCATCGGCCGGGTCCTCTCGCCGTCGAACCCCTGCCGCGTGCTTCTCGTCACCGGATCGCACCGCACGGTCGAAGTGTTCGGCCGGCAGCTGCACGTCATGGGGCTTTATTAGTTTCGACTGGTCAATCGCGGCCAGCTGTGCCAAAGGACACGTATGTTTGTGGGAATCGATATCGGCGGAACGAACATCAAACTCATTGCGTTGGGCGCGCGAGGCCGTGTGCTCGGCCGGCGGTCGATACCGTCGGACGTCGAGAAAGGACCCAAGGACGCGTTTTCGCGTATCGCGTCGACCGTCTCTTCGCTCATCGCAGACAAAAGCGCCCTCACAGCGGCGGGGGTGGCCTGTGCGGGGTTGGTGGATCCCGTCGCGGGACGGCTCCACTCGTCGCCGAATCTCCTCGCGTGGGAGAACGCGCCGCTCGCGAGGATCGCCCGGGAGCACCTCGGTGTATACACTGTCGTGGAGAACGATGCGAACGCGGCCGCTTACGGCGAATACTTTCGGGGGTGCGGGCGCGGTTTGGGCACGTTCGTGTGCATCACACTCGGGACGGGGGTGGGGGGAGCCATCGTCATCGACGGCCGGCTGCTCCGCGGAAGCAAGAACTACGCGGGTGAGATCGGCCACACGACGATCTGCGAAAGCGGGCCGCGCTGTCACTGCGGGAGTCGAGGTTGCGTCGAGGCTTACCTCGGCGCGTACGCGCTCATACGGGAGACGCGTCAGAAGCTTAGGACCCGTCGCAGCCGGTATCTGACCCAATGGGTGAGCCAGCGGTGCCCTCTCACGCCAAAACTCATCGCCGAGGCGGCGGCGAAAGGCGACAGTGTCGCTCGAGAGGTTTTCGCGGAGGCGGGGACCCATCTGGGGACCGCGATGGCGAACCTCATCAACATTTTCAATCCCGACGTGATCGCGGTGGCCGGGGGTGTCGCCAAAGGGTTCCACCTGATGAAACCGCGTATGGACGAAGAAATCCGCAAACGGGCGTTCCCGGAGTCGAGCCGCGTGGCGAGAGTCGCGCGAGCCCGGCTGGGCACCGACGCCGCCGCGATCGGCGCGGCGCTCCTGGCGAGAGACTCGGTCCCCGGGCGGTAGCCCGGGCCGAGCTCCGGCGAAAGGATGGGTCGTTGCTTCGTCGCTCTCCAGGCATTCGCATGTCCCTGCGTTCATTTCTTTTTCTCGCCATCGTCGTCTCCGTCTATCTTCCGGCGGCGAGTCTTTCTCAACAGACCCCTCCGGGTGAGTCGCGCGAACCCTCCGGCGCCCGGAGGGACAGCGTCTACCATTTCGACGCCGGCAGCAGCTCGGTGAAGGAAATCGCCGGCGAACAGGTCCTCGAAGGCCGGGATGGGGTCCATATCGTTCACGGCGATGTCACGATCACGGCGGCCCGGGCACTCCACTACCGTCGGAAACGCCAGACCTATCTCCTCGACAACGTGAAGATCGATCAGAAAGAGCTCCACATGGAAGGGGACGAGGGGGAGTACTCGGGGATCGAAGACAAGGCGATCCTTCGCGGCCGCGTGAAGATACAGGATCGGGGGGTAGGCATCCGATGCGACGAAGCGATCTTCTACCGGACGACGGGCCGGGCGTGGGCCATGGGAAACGTGGAGGTCGTCGATTCGAGCACCACACTCAACGCAGACAGTCTTTACTACGACAGACAGATCCTCGTATCCGAGGCGTTCGGTGACGTGAGGATCGTGGACACGAAGGAAGGAATCCGCATCAGGGGGAAGCACGGCTACTACTACCGGAATCAGGGGAAGGCAGTGATCGACGCGGTTCCCCGCCTCACGGTCGATCCCGAGAGCGACGAGCCGACGACGGTCGACAGCGACACCATGGTTTTCTACCCGGACCGGCGAGTCGCCATCGCTCAGGGCAGAGTCAAGATCATCAAAGGCAACACCGTCACGCAGTGCGATTCGGCGGTCGTCACCGACAAAAGCCAGCAGGTCGAGCTGTTCGGCAATCCCCTGGCCAAACAGGGGAACGTGTCGATGCAGGGGAACCTGATGACCCTCCATTACGACAAAGAAAAGGTCAACGCGATAAACATCACCGGACAGGCGATGATCAAGGAAACCCCGAGGGACTCGCTGGTCATCGGTCGCGACAGCTGGGTGAAGGGTGACTCCATGGTGCTGTTTCTGCGGGAGAACGCGCTCGACTCCATACGCGTGTCCGGGCGCGCCGAAAGCGAGTACTACCCCCAAAGCCCTACCCGCGTGGAAGGCAACTACGCCAAGGGTGACAGCATGTTCTTCCTTTTCAAGGACGATTCGATTTCGTACGTCAAAATGGTGGGAAAGGCGAATGGAGTCTACCGGTACATCAATCTCCGCTCGGGCGAGACGGGCGACTCGCTGCGCGCGCAGAGGGATACGTCCCTTACCTACGTTCCTTACCCGGAGAAGGCGGAGCGCGTCGAATACGCCGGCGACACAATACAGTACTACGCCCGGAGGCGCGATCTCGTGCTCGCGAAAAACGCCAAGGTGGACTACCGGGGCAAATCGCTCATCGGGAGGAACATCACCTACTCGGCGAACCTCGAGCTTCTCGACGCCTCGGGCTCCCCGGTTCTCATCGAGGGCCCTGACAAGCTCCACGGCTACCAGATGGACTACGACCTCGATACGGGGACGGGGCTCGTAGAGGACGGCACGACGAAGTTCATGGACGGGTACTACGACGGCAAAACCATCGCCAAAGTAGGCGATGACGTTCTCAAGGTGTGGAACTCCACCTACACGACCTGCGATCTCAAAGTCCCGCACTACCACATCTCCAGCAACCGGATGAAAGTGTACCTCGACGATAAGGTCGTCACCGGGCCGGTTGTCTTGTACATCGGCGAGACACCCATCTTCGCCCTTCCGTTTTTCGCCCAGAACATCCGCCGTGGGCGCCGGTCGGGGATCCTGCGGCCCGTCATCGAGTTCGGAATCAACAGCAGCAAGGAGCGGTTCATACGAAACGTCGGATACTACTGGGCGACGAACGACTACACCGATTTCACGTTCGTGGGCGATTTCAACGAGAACCGATCGATTCGTGGCCGCATCGAGAACCGGTACAAGCTCCGTTACTCGTTCGAAGGAGGCGCCGACTTCTCCTGGTTTCGTGATTTCACCAACTACACGAACGAATGGACGTTTTCGAGCCGGCACGGCCAGACGCTGGGGGAAAAGGCGTCCTTCAGCGCCGACCTGAGGTTCGTCAGCAGCGACAAGGCGCCGCAAGCGGTGAACAATCTCGATGACGTGCGGGACGTCGTCGATCGGAGGATCGAATCCAAGGTGAGCCTTCGCAAGTCGTGGAATTCGGTCGGGTTCAGCACCTCCGCGCGGCGCACGCAGATTCTCGACGTGGCGGATTCGAATTCGGTGAAGCTCAGCCAGGAATTCCCATCTATCACTCTTTCCATCCCGTCCCGGTCGCTCTATTTCGGAAAGGAAAGCAAGAAAGGCTACGAGTCGATCTGGGAAAAGGTCTTCGGGGCGGTTCGTGTGTCACCCGGTCTCTCGGGAAACCGAAAGACGGATGAGCGGCTGTACGATCGGACGGAAACCATTACGACGAACGGCTCGCTCGGCGTGAGCGCACCCTTCAAGCTTGGATTCATGAGCGTTTCGCCGCAGGTCTCGGCCAGCGACCAGTACAAACGCGTGTCGTACAACGCCTGGGACCATGTCGTCATCGACGACTCGACCACACCCCCGGACACCACCCTCGTGAAGGGCAGACAAGCGGTTACCTCCGACAACACTCTGAACCTCAGCAGCGGCGTTTCGGCCAACTCGAACGTCTACGGGACCTTCTACGCCAGTGTCGGCGCGCTCCGCGGGATCCGACACACGATCAGCCCGTCGGCAACCTATTCGTATACGCCTTCGATCCAGGGCCGGCAGGCGAACTCCAGGGTGAGTCTGAGTCTCAGGAATGCCATCGACCTCAAGGTGGCGAAAAGCGCGGACGCCGCCGCCAAAGCCGAAGGGGATACAACCGGAACGGAAGCGGGCGGCGAGAAAGAGGAAAAGACGACAAAACTCTCCGGTGTTCTTCTGTGGTCGCTCAACACGTCCCTCGGTCTCGACCAGCGAACCCAAGAGTACACCTGGTCGCGGATCACCAGTCTGGTCAATCTCCGAGTGCTCGGAACGAATCTCTCCCTCAACCAGACGATCGACCCGTATCAGTGGAACGTGCTGAACACGAGCCTCAGCTCTTCCGTGTCCTTCAGGGGGACGCATCCCTTCGGCAACGCCGCCGAAGAGGCTCCCCGCGAGCTCAACGTGGCAGCGGCCGATACACTCGAAGGGGCCGTCGGCGTCGATCACGGCGGAGAGCCCGAGAAGGAAACCGAGAAAGAAGCCGAGAAAGAAGGGCTTCCCTGGGACCTCGCATTGGCGTTCAGCTATTCGAAAGCGACCGGTGCCAACCAATCGAGTTCGACCCTGAACCTGGGCGGCAGTATTGAGCTCACACGCGGGTGGGAGATCTCGTACAGAAGCACGTACAACGTGATCGACCGAGATTTCCTCGGGGATTACTTCAGTCTCACTCGAGATCTCCACTGCTGGCAAATGTCGTTCTCGCGCCAGAAGCTCGGGGACGAATGGGAGTTCTACTTCAAAATCAATATAAAACTCCACCCCGAGATCTACGGCGAACAGGGGAGCCGTGGTCTGGGTGGAGGGACCTTCACCTCGCCGCTCGGGTACTAGCCCCATACTTGTCGCGCGCTCGTGGATCGCACTAGGAAATTGTGCGTTCGTATGCCAAAATGTTATTGACACGTTTTTGCGGATGTGGCTAAAGTGCCGATAAAGACAGGAAGGAGGTGACATCGTGAACAAAACTGAACTCGTGGAAAAAGTCGCAACCCGGACCGGTATGACGCTCAAGGACGCGAAGGGCGTGGTGGAGACGATTTTCAGTGCGATCCCGAAGGAGGGTATCATCGCCTCCGAGTTGAACGCGGGGCGCAAGGTCCAGATTACGGGTTTTGGCACCTTCCAGATTCGCAAGAGAAAGAAGAGAGAAGGTAGAAATCCGCAGACTGGCGAGCCGATCCAGATTCCAGCATCTCGTTTTCCTTCTTTTTCGGCTGGCAGAGCTCTTAAGGATCGTATCCGCAAGTAGGCGTTTTGTGCTTGTCGGATAGCGTACGAGCGGGGCGTTACGCCCCGCTCTTTTTGTGGCGGTCGGCTCCGGACGACGGCGAAAAGACGAAAGAGACCGCCAAGACGGCAACCGGTCGCGTCGAGATGAACGAGATGGAGGGTGATCGCGGGCCCTCGCTCCGCTTCGCTCGGCTTTCCGGCCTCACGGCCGGATGATCCTCGCTCGCTCCCGCGAAAGGGCCCGCGATCACCCTCCATCTCGTGTGCGGCGCCGTTGCCTCTCCGCTTCTCGTGTGGTATTCTTAACCTGTCCGTTGTTGTCATTTGACTCGTACTGTCGCCTGATCGAGGAGAGATCGTTGATCTTGAGTTTCCTGTCGATCCTGTTTGTCATTCTGTCGGCGCCGGCAGTCCTTCGGCAGACCGCGGATGCCGGCACGCGGCCCGTTCAGATTGTGTACGAAAGCGACACGCGGGGCTATTATCTCCCCTGTGGCTGAAACACGAACGCAGCGGGCGGTCTGGCTCGCAGGTCCGCGCTGATCGAGGAGTTCCGGGTGTCGGGAGAGCCCATGCTCCTCGTCTCTGGCGGTGACGTCTACGGGGGAAGCGACGCCTACAACCGGCTGAAGTGTCAGTTCATCGCTCGCATGATGGACCGTTTCGGGTACGACGCAGTGGCGCTGGGCGAGACGGATCTCGATTTCGGGCTGGATGCCATTGTGGAGGACAGCCGCACGTTCCACATGAATATTCTCTGCGCCAACGTGTTCCGGAAAGCGGGCCCTCCGGGCAAGGGTTCGGCTTCGGGTGCACCGCGAGGCTCCGGAAACAACGACGCCGCTTCGAGCGCGCCGCGAGTTGCCGTGGAAACGGAGTCGGTTTTTCCGCCGTACCGCGTCGTCGAAAAAGGCGGAATTCGTTTCGGTGTCATCGCAATTCTCTCGCCGGCGGCCAAGAACGAGAGAATCGCTTCAACGTCGGGGGACGTCGAGGCGCTCACATACGTCGTCAAGGTTCCGCTTCCGATCCTCACCGCGCTCATCCCTGTCGTAAGGTCGCAGTCAGATTTTGTCGTTCTGTTGGCCCATATGAAAAGAACCGAGCTCGAAGAGGTCCTTGCGGGCGTCACGGGGATCGACATGGTCATCCTCGGCCATAGCAACAAACCCGAGGTGACCACCGACCCGATCCTCATCGGGGATGTCCCCGTGTACACGGCCAGCCACCAGGGTCAGTACCTCGGCCGCGCCGTGCTCGCGTTCGATTCGCAGGCCAGGGCCGTCGCGTCCACGAACGAGATCCGGCTGCTCGACGCGACCGTCAAGAACGACCCCGAGGTCGCGGGGTTCGTCAAAGAGTTCGAAGACCAGAACCGGAGTTACCAGAAGGAGCTTTTCGTCAAAGACCAGCTCCGGGCTCGAACCGCCGGGGCGGGAACGCAAGATATCTACCTCGGTCTGGCGAACTGCCAGCGGTGCCACGCCGGTGCGTTCGATGCGTACATCCGAACAAAACACGCAACGGCGTATGCGACACTTTCTGCGCTGTTCATGCACAGGGACTCGGGGTGCGTCCCATGCCACTCGACGGGGCACGGTGCGCCCGGCGGTTTCAGCGGAGTTCGTGTAGCGGGGTCCGGCGTGGATCTTGTGGATGTCCAGTGCGAGGCATGTCACGGTCCCGCGGCGGAGCATACACGAGACGGCCGCTACAAGGAGAAGGCGCGGGACGCCTGCGTGAAGTGTCACACCTCCGAACAGGATCCGGCGTTCGATTACAGGAAAGCGTGGGAGACGATTGCGCACTAGACTCCGGACAAAATCCTCGAGAAAAACCTCGAGAGAAAGAGCAGCGATGAAACGCCTCGCGTGGGAAATCGGGCTTCTCCTCTGTCTTCTCGTGACGCCCGCCGCGGCCGAGCCGGCCGAAAATCTGCTCGTGCCGGGTGCCGATTTTTCTCAACTCGTGCTCAAAAAGGGGGCCTGGTGCCGGTACATCGTCGTCGACGAGGCTCTGGAACAGGAAGATTCGACCGAGGTTTATGTCGGAGTTCCCGCGGCCGAGACGACTCCGCGGGGCCCCGCGTTCTGGCTCGAACTCGCCACCAGACCGCTCGGCAACGGGGAGGAGGAAGGGCAGATCCTCAAACTCCTCGTCCTCGAGGGGATTACGGGTTTCTCCAAGGGGGATTCTCTTGGTGACTACATTGTCAGGTTCTATATTAAGAAGGGTACGCGTCCCGCCGAGGAAGCGGATCCAAGAACGTACGAAGATTTTTCGCTGATCGTTCCGACGGCGGAGTCGTTGTGGGAGTCCTTCGAAGGGGTGGCGATAACGACACCGGCGGGCCGGTTTTCATGCGCGAAAAAAACGCGCATCGTGCAGGACGACAGGGAAATTCCCACCGGTCGGGTCAAGCTGATCAAAAAGTCCCGGGATGACTACGCAGTATGGTTTGACAACGATGTTCCCCTGTTCCGTCTCGTGAAATGCGTGATCGAACGATCGCGTGAGACGGACATGGTGCCCCGGATCGCAGGAATCCCGGTGTCGGGGGAGAAGTACTCGAAGACAACCGCTGAACTGACGGGGTTCGGGTTCGATGCGAGATCTGTTCTCTCTCTTGATTCCCCCGACCGGTGACACGGAAGAAGGAGGCTCGCCCGATGAACCGCCCCTGGGGTTTCCTGTTTGTCGGTTTTCTCGTTGCGGGGTCCGTTCTTCCGTCCAAGGCTCATCCGCCAGTCTCCCAAACGGAGAACGCCCGGACGGCGCCCGTCCACGGGACGAGCAGTCATCGCGTGACGCGCGTGTATATCCAACCGCGTGGTGCTGACGATCAAAGCGTCATCGAACTACGGAAAAGACTCATCTCCCGGGGTGTCGAGAGAGTCAATTTGTTCGCGCCTTCCATGATCATCGTCTGCGACGTCCCCGAGTCGATCGATCTCAGAACTCTTGTCGACGACCCCCGCTATTCGCTCACCGAAGAAGCCGATGTGGACACCCGCCCGACCGCGCCGGGCTCGGATGATCTTCGGTTCGTCAAGACGTGCTACGAGCATCTGCGTCAGACGCCCCTGGAGATGGTCCCCTTCGAGGGGAGTGACGGGTTCGACGACGTTCTTCGTGTCCTCCCGTCCCAGATCGTCGAGGAATCCAAGACCAGGGCGAGGCTCTCCGCCGTTTCCGGCGCCGTCCAGGAACGCAACATCCAGCAAAACTCGGAGCTTCTCACCGGCGACGTCCTCATCCGGCTCGTTCTTCCCGAAAGCGACACCCATGCGGAAGACTGGACCGAACAGGCGCTCTCCGATGCGGCATCGGGTGCCTTTGCCGCCGCGCTGGATTTCCAGACGAAGTTCCCCAACATGGAGTTGCACTTCGTTCTGACAACCGAGCCGCAGGTTCCTACGTTATACGAACCCATCCAGATGGTGATGAACGAGCATTACCAGTGGATATCCGACGTTCTGGCCCGCTTGGGGATACCCATGGGACCCGCGGAGCTCATGGTCCACGAGTACAACAACAAAGGGCGGCGCTACTACAACACGGACTGGGTATTCACCGCTTTCATCGCGTGCAGTGAAAACGCCCCGAACCACCGGTTCGCGGATCAGTTTTACACCGCGTATGCGACGCTGGGCGGACCGTACCTCGTCATCCCGTACCCGGCGGGCGACAATCCTTTCTCGATCGACCCGTATCTCGTCTTCTCGACGGTTTTTCAGCACGAAATGTCGCACGTTTTCTGGGCGCTCGACGAGTATCCGGGACCCAACAACCAGAGCCTATGCTCATCGCGAACCGGATACCTCGCCTACGAGAACAGGAACAAGGTCGATGAGCTTCCCGACGGGGGTATCAAGGGCTGTAGCGGCTGGGAGACCCAGCTGTGCATTATGTGGCGGGCCAAGGAGGATCTCGGCCGTCCGATATGCAAGTACACACAGGGGCAGATCGGAGTGATCGATGAAGACCCAAGGAACGACATCCCCGATGTGTTCGACGCCCCGCCGGTGGTGGAGTTTGCCGATGCCGCCGTGGAGACCATCGATACTCCCGATGTGACGGTGGGCATGAAAGTGGTGTCGCAGGCAGTGCCGAACCGCAATCCCTTCCAGGCGCCGGAGGACCGGGTCAGCTACGCCCCGCCGCTCCAGGACGCCACCGTGACCATCAACGGCCTCGGCGCGATCCATCTCGCGCCGCTCGACGGCAGGTGGGACGAGGTGGAGGAGGATCTCTCGATATCGGTGAAGGGGATCCCCGTGGGAACGACGCAGATCGCGGTGGTGGCGAGAAACATATTTGGCAGGGCCTCGAGCGAGACCGTCAAGAAAATCTACTTCCTCGGGATCAGGTTCGCGCTCTTCGACGTCGACCCTCTCGCAACCGGCATACGCGTCTTCTGGAGCACGGTGGGTGAGAGCTTCGGGGCCAGACTGGATCTCCACCGCATTGACGCCTCGGCGGGCGATCCCGACACGACCCTTCTCGTCTCCGATATCAAACCGAGTTCGCAGTCGGGCGGAATGTTCCGTCACTACGATTTTACCGACGGGAACGTCACGCCCGGGCGCTCCTACCAGTACTTCGTGAAAGGGTACTTCAACATCGTGCACAGCGATACCACAGTCGAATACGTAACGATATCCGACACGTTCGAAGCTCAGAGCATGTTCCCGATCCCGCCGGGTGTGCTCGCCTCCTATGTTTCTCCGAACCCATTCAACCAAAAAACGCAGATCTCCGTCCGAATCCCCGAGGCGGTGAGCGCGGCACAGAATGGTCCCGGGGCGCCGTACGGTGCCCCGGCGACGCGCCGGACGGCGGTGCGCGTCGCCGTGTACGACGTGTCGGGGCGTCCCGTGAGAACGATCTACGACGGCCAGCTCTTCGCGGGTGTGAAGACCTTCGAATGGGACGGGACCAACGACAACAACGAGCGAGTGCCTTCGGGTGTCTATTTCATCCGAACCATCGCGGGCCCGGCGACCGAGGTCAGGAAGGTGGTGGTGGTCCGCTAGCGCGGTGCGCGCCGCGCTCCCCACAGCTATGGAGCACCGTCTCTCCAGGGTCAGATACAAGAAGAACATTCTCGAAACGATCGGGCGGACGCCTCTTGTGATGCTCGAGAACGTCACGAAAGGCGTTCGCCCGGCGATTCTCGCCAAAGCTGAGTTCTTCAACCCGGGGGGGAGCGTGAAAGACCGTATCGGCGTCGGGATCATCGACGACGCCGGCGCGAGGGGGCTCCTCAAACCGGGGGGGACGATCGTCGAGTCCACGTCGGGCAACACGGGTGTGGGGTTGGCGCTCGTCGCTGCGGTTCGGGGCTACAAAGCGATCTTCACCATGCCGGACAAGATGAGCCAGGAGAAGATCCGTTTGCTGAAATCGTTCGGCGCCGAGGTCATCACTTGTCCGACGGCCGTTCCGCCCGAATCCGAAAAGAGTTACTACTCGGTGGCCAGGCGCATCGTCGAAACGACGCCGAACGCGATTCTCGCCAACCAGTACTTCAACCCGCTAAATCCCGAAGCTCACTACAAAAGTACGGGGCCCGAAATCTGGGAGGATACAGCGGGTGAAATCGACTACTTCGTCGCGGGAATCGGGACGGGCGGAACGATCAGCGGCGTCGGCCGCTACCTCAAAGAGAAGAAACCCGGCGTGAAAATCGTGGGTATCGACACCGAGGGCAGTATCCTCCGTGAGTATTTCTACACCCGGCGGATGACCGAGGGACATCCGTACCTGGTCGAGGGAATCGGGGAGGATATCATACCGGGGACCTTCCAATTGGAATACGTCGACGAGGTCATCACGGTGTCCGACAAGGACTCGTTCCGTATGGCACGAAGGCTCGCGCGTGAGGAGGGGTTGATGGTGGGAGGGTCGAGCGGGTCCGCCGTTTTCGGCGCGGTGCAGCTGGCCAAAGAATTGGATGAGGACAAAATCATCGTCGTGCTGATTCCGGATACGGGGGAGCGATATCTCTCCAAATTTCACTCGGACGAATGGATGCGGGAACACCGGATGCTCGATGCGCCCGCCATGACCGTGGGCGAGATCGTCAAAAGGAAGTCCGGCGGGACTTCGCCGATCGTTCACGTCGCAGCGGACGAAACGATCCACCGCGCCCTTGACCTCATGAAAAACCACAACGTGTCCCAGCTTCCGGTCGATCGCGACGGGGAATGGGTGGGGCGGGTCGTCGAAGGGGATCTCCTGGACCAACTCCTCGCCGGGGAAACGAAACGCGAGGACCCCGTCGAGCGTGCAATGAAGGAGCCGTTTCCCGTGTTGAAAGCGAGCGAGAACTACACACAGGCTCTCAAGCTGATGTCGGCTCGCCACCTGGCGGTTCTCGTCGAGGAGGGCGGAGAGACGATCGGTATCCTCACGAAGTACGATCTAGTGGAACACATGCTCACGGGGAAGGGCTGATGCCGGCCGTTTGCCGCTCGACGTGGGCGTCGACGCGACTTCCTTGAGCGCGCGAGGACAGGGCGCGGAGACGCCGTCGGCGAGCGGCGAGCAAGATGGGCATAGTGCTGCTCCCGGGAGAGAGCGAGAATACGGAGGTTTATCATGGGTTTTTCGACGGACGCCGTTCACGGCGGGCAGGAAGCGGAGCCGGTCACCGGCGCCGTGATGACGCCCATTTTCCAAACGTCGACGTACAAGCAGGACGGTTTGGGCAGGCACAGAGGTTACGAGTACGCGAGGACGAACAACCCCACGCGGGCGGCCCTCGAGAGAAACATCGCCGTTCTAGAGAAGGCGAGCCACGGCGTGGCCTTCGCATCGGGGATGTCCGCCATCTCCGCGGTGATGCACCTCTGCGGAGAGGGCGATGAGATCGTGATTACGGAGAACGTGTACGGGGGAACGTATCGTCTCGCGGAACGGGTGCTGCGCCGGTACGGCCTCCGCTTCACGTTCGTCGACACGACGAACCTCGCCGCGGTCGAATCGAGCTTCACATCCAGGACGAAGCTTCTCTTTGTCGAAACACCGACGAATCCTCTCCTTCGTGTGACCGATATCCACGCCGTTTCCGCCGCCGCGCATTCGCGCGGCGTGCTGGTCGCCGTCGACAACACGTTCTTGAGCCCGTATTTCCAAAATCCTCTCGAGCTGGGCGCGGACATCGTCGTTCACAGCTCGACGAAGTATCTCAACGGTCACAGCGACATGGTCGGCGGAGTGGTCGTGACGAACGATTCGGATGTCGCCGAGAAAATCCGTTTCGTGCAGAACGCCGTCGGGGCAGTGCCGGGGCCTTTCGATTGCTGGCTCGCGCTCCGTGGGACGAAGACGCTCGCGTTGCGTATGCGCCAGCACGACGCGAACGCGAGACATCTCGCCCTGTTCCTTTCCCGCCATCCCGCCGTGGAGAAGCTCTACTACCCGGGTCTCGAAGATCACCCCGAGCACGAACTCGCCAAGAGGCAGGCCCGAGGATTCGGAGGGATCGTCTCCGTCGACGTGGGCGGTCTCGAGCGCGCGCGGCACGTTTTGGAAAGCGTCCGCCTCTTTACGCTCGCCGAGAGTCTCGGCGGCGTGGAGAGTCTCATCTGTCACCCCGCTACGATGACGCACGCGAGCGTACCCGAAGAGTTTCGCAAGAGACTCGGAATCACAGACGGTCTCGTGCGTTTATCGGTCGGCATCGAAGACGTCGAGGATCTGGAAGCGGACCTCTCTCGATCTCTCGAGTTCTGATCATCCGAGCGGGTCAGCAAGAGCGGAACATCGCACATCGACACGGACAACGTGTGCACGATCGAGCGCGGACTGCGCTCCGTGTCGCCGGCCATTCCGGTGCGCGGAACGATTGCGAACGTCGTACGTCTTGCGCGCGGAGCGAGCTTCTGATATATTGTGAAAAGTTGCTGCCTTCTCGCCGCTTTTTTGCACCGGCTGGCATTTTGTGCTTGACGGAATTGTGGAGATGCCGTAGTTTTACCCAAGATATTGTGTGGCGTCTTCGTTCAAGCACAGGATCCTGTGGCTCCCCAATTGGTGACAAATGGCCGTTTTGGACCGCCAGTCGGGAGGAGAGAGACATGGGTAAGCCAGAAAAAGTGGACTTGCTCGCGAAGGATCGGGAGTACGTCAAATATTATCAGCTGCTGAAGCGGGCGGGGGCGGATGGGCGTCTGGGCGGGAAATACCCGTGTAAGCTTTGCGGCATGAAGTTCCACACGAAACAGCAGGCAGACGATTGTTGCAAGATTCCAGTTTCGTGAGAATCGGGTGGACATCGATGCCGGGTACGAAAACGAATACGATCAACCAGTACTGCTCCGTGTGTAAAGAGCACTTTGACATGGAAGTGGTGAAGCAGGGGAGCAGCAAGGGTGTCATCTGGTTGAAATGTCCCGGCTGCCAGGGTTTCCTCCCGCACATGCCGGATGAGGACGAGGAGTTCGGCGATCAACAAGCCCACCACGGCGCGGAACAGGAAATCGCCCTGGAGGACCTGGACGTCGAAACCGCGAAAGACTACTCGGAAGATCAAATCTACGACGTCGGTGACGTGATCCGCCACCGGTCGTGGAACGACTTCGGAAAAGTCCTTTCGAAGGAGAGACTCCCGGGGAACCGCAGAATGATCTGTGTTCAGTTCCTGCGTCAAGGCAAGGTACAGCTTCTCGAAGGGGTGGCTTAGGAAAGATTTTCAAGAGCCTTCTCCGCATATTTTGGCTTGTGCCCGGCGCGAGGAAGTCGTTCATCCTTGCGGCCGGGCTTTTGTCTTTTGCCGCGTCGCCGGTTTTCTCCGTGGGTCCCTTCGTTGACGCCTCGCGTGTGTCGGCGTTCGTCGGAGCGCCGCTCGGGCGGGGTCTTGCGGGTTCGATCACGCGCGCGGATTCGCAGGGTCAGGGAGCCTCTTTCTTCGTCCTCGCGGCGCCGATCCGTGTCCGTTCGGCCTTCCTCATCCAGCCGGAGATCTCCTACATAACCCTCGCTCTCGATGACGACGTGGAGGACGGTTTCGGCGACGTGGTCCTCCGGGCGAAGGCTCGTGCGTGGACCGGTCATCGTAAAACCCTGTCGATCGTTTCGTCTCTCCGTCTTGGGTCCGGGTCCGCCACGCTTTTCCCTTACTCGACGGCGAGCACGGATGTGGAAGCGGGCATGGCGTTCGTCGATTCCATTGGAGCAACCGGCGGTGGAGACGGTCTCCAGCCGCTCCGGTCCCTCTCATACTGGGTGACGGCAAGCGGCCTCTACGTCATCCGTCTCGATGATCGGCTCGATGAAGCCGGGCTCCACGGAAGCTACACAACTGCGGGGGGTGGGGTCCTCGTGGCGCTCAGCCCGAAAGTCGAACTCGAGGTCGGCGGTCTGGGTCTCTTCTTCCATTCGGGAGCGGTGCGTGAAGTGTACTTCTCGACGCTGACAGCCGCTCTCTCTCCGGTGACCCACCTCTACGTAACCGTCCAGGGCGAACGCGGGGACTGGCGCGAACGCGCCGTGGACGCCTCCGCAACGCTTGGTCTCGCGGTTAGCTACTAGAAACCGAGTGCGTTCGTTTGTGGGTCGTAGGGTTGTTGCAGGCCCTTTCGCGGGAACGAGCGAGGATCGCCCGCCACCCGCGCCCGATGACCCACGGGCCAATCTCTCCGCTCATCTCGCACGCGCTACGCGAAATGCGCGCGACCAGACCGCGCGCGCGTCTTGCAAGTTGCGTAACCTGCGCCAATTTGCCGGTCCGGCGCTCGCCTCCGTTCGTTCCCGTCCGTTGCTCCGAGCGGTTCGCAGGGTGTGATATCAACCCGCGCTTACTTCCCTTGTTGTGCGATCGTCACCGGCGGAGCCCACGGGTTCTGTGGCATAGACTTTGCCCTTCGCGTTTCTCGCAAGCACACCCTCTTTCGCTCGAAGCAACATCATGGGACCGACACCGGTTACCCTCGGCGTATCGTCGGGGGCCGGCGTGGAGGGAGAATGAGAACGGTTTTTGTCATCGACGACGACGGCTTGATGCGCGAGTTACTGTCGCGCGTCCTCGAAAAAAGCGAGTACCGCGTTCGCGCGTTTCCATCCCCGCATCACGCTCTCCCCCTGATCGACTCGGGATACCCGGACGCCATCGTGTCGGATGTGCAGATGCCCGGTATGACGGGGATCGATCTGGTCCGCTGCGTGCGGGAACGCGGGATACACGTGCCCTTCGTTCTGGTGACAGGGACCCCTGGCGACGAGCTGGAGGAACAGGCGCGGCAGCTCGACGTATCCCGGGTGTTCGAAAAACCGATAAAAGACGCGTCGCAGCTCTTGGCGGCGGTCGACCGCGCGATCTCAAAAAGGGAAGAAGAAGAAAGGACCGCCGGTCTCGACCGGCTGCGTCTCGGCTTCCTCACCGGCCTCGCTCACGAGCTGAGGACGCCGCTCACGGCGATCAAGCTCGCGCTCGAAAGCCTCTTCGCCTCACGGGCGGCGGATCTCCGCTCGCCCGAAGGAAAGCTGCTCGCCATCGGCCAGCGGAACATCGACCGGATCATCCGTCTCGTTGAAGGGCAGCTCGATCTTCTCCAGATCACGTTGGGCGACGTATCGGTGGCTCGGAAACTCGTGTTTGTTCGCGACCTCATCGAACGCGCGGCGGGTGAAACACAGCCCACGGTTCGCAAACGGGTCGTGATCGACGAAACGGGAGGGGAAGACCGGCTTTTCGTATTCACCGACCCGGATCGTCTCCGGGCGGTTGTCCGTTTCCTTTTGGAAGGCGCTCTCTGCGATGAAGGCCATCCCATCACCGTCGGGTACCGCACCGTCGATGAGACCGGCGAAATCGAGCTTCGTTTCGACAACATCCGCGTCCCCGCAAGCCCGTGCCAAGCGTACACATGTACACAGCAAACCGGCGCGGGTCCGAAGCCGGGCACGGAGGAGCCTGCGGGACACTCACTCCCTGGGAACGGCGGCGATCCGTTCGAAACGCGGGCCTTCCACCGTATCGTCTCTTCTCTGTTCGGCGAGATCCGAAACGAGGGCCCGGAGAACCGCGGACCGGTGGTTCTCCGTTTCCCCGTCCGTCCGCGTTTCGACGCGCGCGAAGACTTCGTCGTCCCGCTCACGAGCCTCCGCGAAGCGGCGATGCTCAGCGGCAGAACCGTCACTCTCCTGAAGTGCGTCATCGGGGACCACCGGCGCAACGGTTCGTGTTTTTCGCGCCAGGAGATGGGTTTTTTCCAGCGGTGCGGTTCGGCCCTTTCGGAGGGTGACGCGGTCGTGCGGAGCCAATCGGATGGGACGTACTATCTCGTCCTCGTCGAGAGGAGCCCTGAAGAGATCAGCCATATCGTGGAGTTTCTTCGCGCGCCGGAGGCGAGGGAAACCGCCGGCGAGGCCGTTGTCGAGACGACGATCCTGCGCACGTTCCCCACGGAAAATCACGACGACGTTCTGGCGGACGTGGAAACGGCCCTCTAGAGCCCCGTCCCCGAAAACCCCGCAACAGAACGACTCTACAACTTTTTCTCCAGAAGACTTTTCATCTTCGACTTTTTTTCGGTGGCGTATGCGGGAGTCTGCGCGGGAGAGTCCCCGGCGTCGAGAAACGACCTGTCCCCGATGTCCATGAGAACGAGGCTGAACGGGGCGTCGATCGTTTTTCTGAAGGACCGCGGGAGTTTGGTGACGACGAAGTGACCGTCTTTCGCACCGGCGAGCAGGCGGCGGATGGCGTCGCGCCCTTCGGACTTTCCGCTCTTGCAGTGGCGGATCTCGCCGTCGCCAAAGTACACTCGCCCCTTTACCGCTCCGGCGTATACTCGGAGCACGCCGCTTCGTCCCTGCGAGTGGATCATCGTCAGGATTTCCTGGATGTTGAAATGGTTCAGACGGCCCGAAAGAGAGTGACGGGGTTCGAAACCGCGGACGATCATAAAGGCAAGCGGTGAGCGGGAGACAATAAGAACGATGAACGCGATGATGAGCAATCCGAGATGGCGCTCGAGCGTGCGAACGATCCCCAGCGCGAAAGCGGTCATGTACGCGGCGGCGGTTTTCGCGTACCGGGCGACACGGGTCCTCTGGTCCTGTTCCGTCGTTGCGGCCGTGGGCCCTTTCGCCCCGTTGGCGACCGCGGAGACTCCTCCGCTTGTCAGGAGCATGAACTGTCTTTTCGCCCAGCGGTGCTCAGGGTCTTTCGTAAGAATCTGGCTCACCACGGCGAGTGCACGATCGCGGTTTTCCGCGTGCCCCGTCGCGAGAAAACGTTTCGCCTCGCGTGTGAGCGCGCCGATCTCCCTGTCGGCGTTGAGCTTCAGAGCCTCGGACCGGAGAGCGAAGGAGGAGGCGTCTTTCTGGAGCTCGAGGGCCTTGTCGATCTCCGCGAGCGCGTTCCCGGCGTCACCGAGCTCCAAGTAGCACTGGGCTTTCTTGTGGTGGAGATCGGCGTCCTTCGGCTCTGTCGCGACAAGCGCCGATAGCTTGGGCAGCGCGGCCTGGAAAGCGCCCTTGGCAAAGAGCGTCTCGACATCGGTCCGAAGTGCGCGTGAAAGCTTCGCCGTCACCTCGTTGTTCCGGCCGATGACTTCCCGGTCGTAGGGGCTCAGAATCGCCGCGCGCTTGAGAAGTTCTTTGGCGTGCTGAAGCTTTCCCGTCGTCTCGAAGACAATCGAGAGTTCCAGCATCGCGGAAAGATGGCTGGGGTCGCGGCGGAGGATACACGTATAAAGCATTTCGGCCAGGGCGTAGTTGTCCGCAAGGAACATCTCGCGGGCGCTCAGGAGGAGGTCATCGGTCTTGACCGTGCTGTCGCACTCGAAGGCACCCGAGTCCGAGGGGGGTAGAAAAAGCCCCGCGCCGGTGTCGTCCCCCGGCAAGCTCGTGGTCGAGTCCCGGTCAATCGTGCTGGTGGAAGACTGTGCGGACGTGCTCCCGCTCGTGGAGAGATGGGGAGTCCCCAGGCCAAAGACCGCGCAGAACAACAGAATCCAAAGACCGCGTTTCATCAGCGGGGAATGTACGCAACATCCGTACCAGACCCCGGCCGAAAAAAATGCCCAAACGCTTGTCCATCCAGCGGGTTGTGGGTGGGCAAGGGCGTCACAGACCCAGGTCCGTTGAGACTCCTTCCGCGCCGCTCACGGGTCTGCTGCGAACATGGTCACAGACCCAGGCCGGCGGAGGCCGCCTGCATCGCGGTGATCACGTGTCCGATGTGGGTGTCGAGGTCGACGCCGAGCGCCTCGGCGCCCTCGAGGATGTCCTCGCGGTTGAGCGCCCGGGCAAAAGCCTTATCTTTGAGTTTTTTCTTTACGGAAGAGACGGTCACGTCGGCCAGTTTCTTGGACGGCCGGACGAGCGCCACGGCGGTCACCATCCCCGAGAGCTCGTCGACGGCAAAGAGCGTTTTTTCGAGACGGGTCTCGCGGGGGACCTGTGTGTGGCGGGCGTGCGAGAGAACGGCCTTGACCAGCGATTCGTCGTACCCCTTGGCACGGAGGATCTCCGCGCCCTTGAACGGATGCTCGTCGAGCGTGGGGTGCTCCTCGTAGTCGAAGTCGTGGAGGAGGCCCACGACCCCCCAAAGCGCTTCGTCTTCGCCGAAAAGCTTTGCGTAGTGCTGCATGGCGGCCTCGACGGCGAGAGCATGCTTGATGAGGTTCTCGTTCTTTGTGTGCTCGGCAAGAAGGGTCATCGCTTCGCTGCGGTCGGGGATCTTCACGTCGTGCTCCAGTGGGTTTGGGTTCGTACCTCGAGGGTTGGGGTTTGCCTTCACCAAGCGTATCTTCTATATTTAAGCCTGTTTGATACCGACCGTCAACACCCAAGCCCGCCCGTCGGGCTTGCAGTCCCGGCGGCAGAAGAATGGCGAACGCGAACGACGAAAAGAAAAAAAGGCGAAAAGCGATCCGCACGATCGTCCGGTACCTCTTGCGGTACCGCAAAAGGCTCGCCGTCGGCGGTGTCTGTCTCCTCGCGGCGAACGTCCTCCTCCTTGCCAACCCGTGGATTCTCAAGCTCGCGATCGACGAGCTTAAAACGGGGATCACGAAGGAACGGCTTCTCTACCTTTCGCTGGCCTTTGTGACAGTGACGCTGGTGAGCGGCGTCTTTCGCTTTCTCATGCGGCGGATCATCATCGGGGTCTCGCGCGAGATCGAATTCGACATGCGGGGCGATTTCTTCGCCCACCTGGAGAAACTCACCCCCATTTTCTACAACAAAAACCAGACCGGCGATCTCATGGCGCTCGCCACAAACGATCTGAACGCCGTCCGTTCGCTCGTCGGCCCCGGCGTCATGTACTCGATGAACACGGTCGTTGTCGCAGGGTTCGCTCTGTTTCTTATGATCGTCCTTTCGTGGAAGCTCACCGTCGTCGCGCTCCTTCCCCTCGTCATTCTCTCCGTCGGGATGTACCACAGCATGAAACTCATCCACCGCGCCTTCGAGAAAGTCCAGGAGAAGTTCGGGGCGCTCAACTCGAGGGCGCAGGAGAACCTCGCCGGTATCCGCGTGGTGCGAACCTACGCGAGGGAGGACCACGAAATCGGCGAATTCGACAGGCAGAGCCAGGTCTATCTCAAAGCGAACATGAAGCTCTACAAGATCCAGAGCCTGCTCTCGCCCCTTCTTACGAGCGTGGCGGGCCTCGGCGCTCTTTTCATTCTGGGCTACGGAGGCAAGCAGGTCATCGACGGGACGATCACCCTCGGTACGTTTGTCGCGTTCAGCGGGTACATGGCGATGCTCATCTGGCCGATGGTCGCTCTCGGCTGGGTGATGAACATGGTGGAACGGGGCCTCGCTTCGATGCAGCGGATCAACGTCGTGATGAAAACCGAACCCGCGGTGAGGGATGTGCTCCAAGCCGAACCGGCGGTGGAGGGTGTTCTGGAAACGGAACCCGTGGCCACCGATCAACCGGACACACGGGAGAGCACGCCGCTCCGCCCGCGGGACCGCTCGGTGGAGTTCGAGAACGTCACCTTCGCGTACGACGCCACGTCCGGGCGGGCGCCGGTTCTCAAGGACCTGAGCTTCACCGTCCGAGACGGCGAAACGGTCGCCGTCGTGGGTCCCACGGGCTCGGGGAAGTCGACGCTCGTTTCTCTCATCCTCCGTCTCTACGAGCCCCAGAGCGGGCGCGTGCGTGTCGGCGGGGTGCCGGTGGAGAAGATCCCGCTCTTCGAACTGAGGTCGCTCATCGGGCTCATCCCCCAGGACATTTTTCTTTTCTCCGACACCATCGCCGAGAACGTGGCGTTCGGCGTCGCGTCGCTTGCCGAGGAGGATCTCGGCCGTCTGACCCGTCTGGCCGCGATCGACGAGGAGATCCAGGGATTCCCCGCGAAGTACGAGACGGTCCTCGGCGAACGGGGGATAAACCTCTCCGGCGGACAGAAGCAGCGTGTGGCGATCGCCCGCGCGCTCGCCAAGGACCCCGCGATCCTCATCCTCGACGACGCGCTTTCGAGCGTCGACACCGACACGGAGGAGAAGATCCTGCGTTCCCTCAGAGAAGAAATGAAAAAGCGGACGGCGGTTCTCATCTCTCACCGCATCTCGACCGTCAGAGACGCGGACCGGATCCTCGTTCTCGACGACGGACGGCTCGTCGAAGAGGGCACGCACGAGGATCTGATCGAGCGCGGCGGTCTCTACGCCGACATGTTTCACAAACAGCAGATCATGTACGACCTGGAGAGGAGCTAGGGGTTGGAGTTCTTCAACGAAGACGAACTGGCCGCCAAGTCGTACGACCGGACGGTGATGAAGCGGATCCTCGGGTACCTCAAGCGGTACAAGGGTCTCGTGGCGCTCAGCCTCGGGCTGCTCCTTCTCGAGTCCATCTTTCAGATCGCTCCGCCGTACCTGGTGAAGATCGCGATCGACAGGTATATCGCTCCGGGTTCGCCGCTCGAGACGAGCGCCCGGTACGCGGGTTTGGCGACGATCATCGGCGTGTTCCTCGGGATTCTCTTCGTGTCGTTTCTCGCCAGCTACATCCAGGACTTGACCATGGCGACTGTGGGCCAGCGGGTGATGTACGACATGAGGATGCAGATCTTCCGTCATCTCCAGCGAAAAGAGGTGGCGTATTTCGACAAGAACCCCGTCGGACGGCTCATGACCCGGCTCACGAACGACGTCGAGGTCTTGAACGAGATGTTCACCTCGGGGGCTGTCGCGATCTTTCTCGATGCGTTCACCCTCCTCGGGATCATGGTTGTCCTCTGCTACCTCAACCTCCGTCTCGCGCTCGTGACCTTCATCGTGCTCCCGCTTCTTTTCGTCGTGGCGGCGGTCTTCCGCGAAAAGGTGCAGACGAGCTACCGGAGAGTGAGAAAATGCATCGCCGCAGTCAACGCGTTTCTCCAGGAGAACATCACGGGGATGAGCGTCGTCCAGGTTTTTGGACGTGAGCGGGCCCAGTTCACGAAATTCGCCCGGACCAACAGGGATCTCTACAACGCCCACATCGACTCGATCATCGCCTATGCCTGGTTTTACCCCGTCATCGAAATCCTGAGCGCGGTTGCGATCGCGCTCATCCTCTGGTTCGGCGGCCAGGACGTGGTCGCCGGCACGATCACGTTCGGTTCTCTCGTGGCCTTCATCCAGTACGCCCAGCGGTTCTACCGCCCCATCAGCGACTTGAGCGAAAAGTACAACATCATTCTCTCCGCGATGGCCTCGGCCGAGCGGATCTTCGAGCTTCTCGATAACGAGCCGGGGATACAGGACCCGCCCGTTCCAAAGCCGATCCCGCGCGAGCCCGCCCGCGTCACCTTCGACCATGTGAGCTTTGCCTACAACCGCGGGGAAGAGGTGCTCGACGATATCAGCTTCACCGTCGAGCCCGGAGAGAAAGTGGCGATCGTCGGGTACACCGGTTCGGGGAAGACGACCATAATCAGCATTCTCTCCCGTCTCTACGACGTGGAAAAAGGCCGGATTCTCATCGACGGCACCGACATCCGCGAGTTCGCGCAGAGGGACCTCCATCGGTACATCGCCACGGTCCTCCAGGATGTCTTTCTTTTTTCGGGCGACGTGGCGTACAACATCCATCTCGGAGACCCGAGCGTGAGCGATGAGAAGCTCCGCCGCGTGGCGCGGTACATCAACGCCGAGAAATTCATCGAGAAACTCCCCGCCGGGTACGCGGAGAGAGTCGGCGAGAGGGGGCGCACCCTCTCCGTCGGGGAGCGGCAGCTCCTCTCGTTCGCAAGGGCGCTCGTCTACGAGCCAAAGATCCTCGTCCTCGACGAGGCAACGTCCAGCGTCGATACCGATACGGAGTACCTCGTCCAGGACGCCCTTCAGAAGTTCATGGCGGGCCGGACCTCGATCGTCATCGCCCACCGGCTCTCCACGATCCGTCACGTCGACCGCATCATCGTCCTCCACAAGGGGAGGATCGTCGAGGAGGGCACCCACAGGGATCTCCTCGCCCGGGGCGGTCTCTACTCGAACCTTTACGAACTCCAGTACAAGGACCAAGAGAAAAAGATGGACTGAAATGTCCGTTCTGGTATGCTTGGCGGCAAATGCGAACCATCGACGTTGTCCTTGAAACGCTCGCCCATTTCGTCAGGCAGGAGGGTGGTCCACCCCCGGGAATACCCGTCCGTGTCGAACCTGATTTCGAACGGAAACTCGTCCGGCTCTGCGAACGGCACGCGCTCTCTCCGCTCGTCCTCGATTCGCTCCAGAAGCTCGCGCTCGAGCCGGCGCTCTCCAAGATTGCGTTCGAACGGTTGAAAACGCTCTCGAACACAGCCGGGGCGCGAAACGAGCGGTTCCTGGCCGCGCTGCGTGCCCTCTCGCGCCGCCTCCGGGAAAGGCGCGTCCCGTGTCTCCTCGTGGATGACATCCTCGCCGCTCTCAAACTCTACCCCCGCCACCGTCTCCGCCCCATCGAGAGTCTCGACGTCCTCATCCACGAGGGCGATTGGGACACCTTCGTCGACGCGTGCCGGTCCATCGGGTTCAAACGGGATCCCCGGGACCCCTCATTTCTCGACGGCACCGAGGCGATGCTCTATCACCAGTACTTCTCGCCGTGCGCGCTTCGAGGGGACAAAGGGGTCACGCTCGGCGTGAAGTTTCGTCTGGTCGACGTGGGGCATCCTCCGGGGAACGAAACCGCGTGGCTCCAGGGGAAGAGGCTGGGCCGCGATATCGAGGCGATGAGAGTGAGCTACGAAGACCAGCTCGTACGTTCGTGTATAGGGTTCAGCATGACAGGTTTCGGGAAACTTCTCCACGCGGTGGATGCCGGGCTGATCATCGCGCGGCACGGTGACGCGCTCGACTGGTCGTACATCGAGAAGGTGGGGCGCGATCGCGCGTTCTATCCCGCGCTTTACTTCTCGTGCGAGGCCGTGATGAACATGTTCCGCTTCCCGTCGAAGACCCGGGTCCTTCCTCACCCGTCTAAGACGCGGCAAAAAATCTTCGAGATGTTTTGGCGCCCGGGACGCCTGGGATCTCTCGCCGATCGCCCCGTGAGCCTCCGCCGATACCGGTTCTGTCTGCTCGAGAACGGCACGTGGGCGGAGCGGTCCAAGCTCGTGGCGAACGTGCTGGCCCCCCGGAAAGAGTGGGTGTCCGGGTTCTTCGACCGTCCGTCGCGACCCTGGCTGCGGTGGAAGTTCACGCTCCTCGCCCTCACGAACCGGCTCGGATTACCCATCGCCGACGCCAAGGTACTGCCGCAGAAGTGAAACCCCGCATGGTCGTCGATACACGGGGGCTCTTTTGCCCCATGCCCGTTATCAAGACCTCCGACGCACTCAAGAACCTCGATCCAGGAAGCATCGTCGAGGTCATCTCCGACGACCCGGCGATCGAGTTCGATCTGCCCGCGTGGTGCAAGAGCAACGGCCACACGATCTGCCGCTCGGAAAAACAATCGGGCGTGTACCGGTATTTCGTGGAGAAACGAAGGGATGTGGGGGATTAAGGCGGGTACGCCGTTGAGCTTGCCGCTGCGGGTGGCGGCCACGGGCGCCCACGCCCGCGCAGAGCTGTAGCGAGCACGGCCATGGGCGGATGGCCGACAGGACCCGCGGGACCCGCGGCGGGAAGCCGAGCGAAGTGGAGCGAGGGCCCGCAAGGACCCCTCCACGACGCTACTCTAAGGAATTCCGTACTAGAACAACCGCTCTGCTCTGTTGGGTTTAAACGGGGCGGATTTCCCGAGGCACACCGTCTCGTTCTGAATTCTCGCGTCGAGAAGTCCCACGAGACATGCGTTTTTCAACTTATCGAATGAACCCATCTCCGCCGGCGGAACGGGTTCCTTGGATGGGAGCTGGATCGTCCTCGGGTTGACAAACGCGCCGTTCGTCTTGATGCGGTAGTCGAGGTGCGGGCCTGTCGAAACTCCCGTCGATCCCACGTACCCGATGACCTGTCCTTGCGAGACTCGTGCGCCCGCGCGAACCCCCTTGCCGAAACGCGAGAGGTGGAGGTAGTAGGTCTCGTACCGGCTGTTGTGCCGGATCTTGATGTAATTCCCGTTGCCCGCCTGCCGTGTGGCTTCCGCCACCGTACCGTCTCCCGTCGCGCGGATCGGTGTGCCGTAGGGCGCGGCGTAGTCGACGCCCATGTGGGGTGCGTAGTGTCTTTTCACCGGGTGGAACCGGTGGTAGCTGAAGTTCGACGACACACGCGAGAATTCGAGCGGGGCGCGGAGGAGCGATTTCTGGAGCGACTTGCCCTGCGCGTCGAAGTAGTTCGTGAGCCCGTCCTTCGATTGATAACGGAACGCGTTGTGCTCGTGTCCCTGGCAAACGATACGCGCGGCGAGCACATCCCCCAACTGGGTTCGGCCGTTCTCGTACACCTTTTTCTCGTAAAGGATGGAAAACGTATCGCCTTTCCGTATGTCCTTGAAGAAGTCGATGTCCCACCCGAAAATCGCCGCAAGACGATTGGCGAGTTCGGGATCGGCGTCCAACCCTTGAAGCGACATAAAAATCGACTGGTTGATCACCGCCTGTGTGACAAAGCGTTCGTACAGAAAGGGGATCGTGTCGATGCGGGTCTGGTACGTCGCTCCGACTTTCGCGACGTTGAGGATCTTCTCCTGGTCGACGATGAACTTGAGACTGTCGAGCCCACCCTGCCGGTCCGCATAGATCGAGTACTTCTGACCGGGTTGGACCTTCTTGAAATTGAAAATATGACGTGTCGCCTGGACGAGGTTCTGTATATCGAGGGGCGAGACTCCCGCCTTCTGCATCTCGACAAAGAACGGTTTCCCACGCGAGATCGTTCCGTGGACCACGTTGTCCGACTCGGCAGCATCCCGGCCGAACCAGCTGGGCTTATCCTGCCGGACCCGCTCTCCCGAAACGGTCTCCTTGTGACCTTGCCCCCTCCCGGAGGAGAGGTTTGGGGTTTCGGATACCTTCAAAGGGGGAAACAGGGCGTCTTTTGCCGCAAAGACCGCAAACGCTGCAAGAACAATCGCGATAGGGAAATACTTTCTCATGTCTCCTTGTGTGGCTGTCGCCTGGTTTTACGCCGAACCTCCGCAGGGGGGTTGCAAGGAAAGTACCAGGATGTTTACCAGAGGCCGGGAATCGTGGCAAGCGAAATCTTTGAGGCCCCCGGCTGGCTAGCTCGTTGGGAGAAAAGGGGTTCGGCGGGAAGATCTTACGGCCGACGGGGCTTCGAGAGATGGCGGAGTGCCAGGCGGGGGTCTGTGTTAGAATCGGCCATCGGTTCGGCGGCGCGATAAAGCGCGCGCGTGTCGGGCAAAACGTAGGGCGAAAACCGTGGTGCGTGATATTTCAAGGGGTTACGAGCCTGTGATCAATGAACTCATCGAAGCCGTCCACCTCGAACAGCGGCGGATCGAGGATCCGCGAAACCGCACCCGCTACTTCATCTTTGGCAAGATCGACGAAAGGGAAGAGGAAGACGGGATCATCTTTGTTTTCCAGCACGCACCCGACCGTGTGCTCCGCGACGCCCGCTACGCCGGACCCCGCCAGGAAGAACGTCTCTTCAAGGTGGGGGGTGTCTTCCTCCCCGGGTTCATGACGCTCGCCTCGAACGGCGTCGCCGTCGGTTTCGGGTTCGAGGAAATCGCCTACCATGATCTTACCCCCGAACGCGTCGCGCGGACGGCCGAGAGCGGGCTCGAGTACGTCATGGACAACCGCGACCTCAACCGGTACCTCGGCGATTTTCTCGAAGCGCGAAGAGATGTCGCGAATCCTCTTCTGTCGGAGGTCCTGGTCAGTCGTGAAGCGGCGCCCATCCGGTCCGTGGCGGCGGCGGCCGGTTATCCCGATCTCAACCCGTCTCAGCACCGCGCGATCGAGAAAGTTCTCTCGCAGAGGGTCACCTTTATCTGGGGTCCTCCGGGGACGGGAAAAACGAAAACCCTGGCCGCCGTCGCTGCCTCGCTCGTCGCGGCGGGGAAACGCGTCCTTCTCTCGGCGCTTTCCAACATGGCTCTCGATCAGCTGCTGCTTGCCACGGTCGATCGCCTGGGACCCGCGGCCGGCGGCATCTCGATCGCGCGCACCGGAAGCCACATGGATCCGGCGGCGGAGCCGTACAGCCGGCGGGCGTTCGATGCGGCGCGGTTCGCCGCAACACGAAAGCGCCGCGCGTGGAACGGACACGTTGAGGGGGCCAACCTCGTCGCCGCGAACTTCACTATGCTCACCTATCCCCACGGGGCCTACCCGGGTGTTTTTGACTACGTCATCGCCGACGAGGTGTCCATGGCGAACATACCAAGCCTCGTTGCGGCGACGTACTACGCAACGACGGGTGTCGCCTTTGGCGGAGACCCGTTTCAGCTCCCGCCCATCTACCCGGACGACGCCGAGATCCCAAACGACTGGTACCGGGAGAATGTTTTTGAGATCGCGGAGGTTCGCGACCGCCACGATCCGCGTGTCGCGTTTCTCGACACACAGTACCGTATGCAAAAGGAAATCGGCGATCTCGTGAGCGATCTTTTCTACGGCAACGAGCTCAAGACCGGGACAACACCTCGGCCGGTTTTGCCGGTATTCGGTGCGCGTGTCGTCTTCATACAAAGCTCGGGACGCGTCGAATACTCCGAGGCGCTCGCGGAGGAGGTCGAGGAGGAACGCCGGTTCAACGAACCCCACGCCGCCGACGTTGTGGGCGCGGTGGTCTCGCTCCTCGGCGCGGGTGTGAAGGGTTCCGACATCGGGATCATCACGCCCTACAACGCCCAGGTCGTCACGATCGCGGGGAAACTCCGCGCCGTCCTCGGCGACCGCCACAAGGCGCTCAAACAGATCAAGGTCTCGACGGTTCACTCGTTTCAGGGGCAGGAGCGGCGGGCGATCGTCGTCGATTTCACGGATGACAACGTGCGGCCGACACGGCTCACGGCGAAGTGGGAGCTCATTAACGTGGCTCTTTCGCGGGCGAAGGAGCAGCTCGTGATCGTGGGGAACCGGAGCTATATCACCAATGAGGAGTTCTTTGATAGGGAGGAGATCGGGATCTTCAAGAGAATGCTGGGTCATGCGGCGATTGTGGCGTGACCTCGTGTTCCCCTGACCTCG
>Ga0315286_10000449_pt1 | contig 34376 bp, 24 predicted proteins | sample YL17G10_0_MG_FD_205038 | JGI IMG/M metagenome (GOLD analysis project Ga0315286, IMG submission 205038) | Sediment microbial communities from Yellowstone Lake, YNP, Wyoming, USA - YL17G10_0 | ecosystem: Environmental > Aquatic > Freshwater > Lake > Sediment | place: USA: Wyoming | collected...
CCACCGGACCGGAAAGCTGTTCGAGAAGCGGTTGGGCATCACCATAGGAGATTGGCAAGACGGGTATCTTTGTCAGCGTCGTCACTTCTTTCAGGTCAAGCCTCTTCGCGTTCGGTGTTGCACCAATCCCCGGGGTGAGTGGATCACCCGGATAGATCGGCATATCCATCACACTTCCCCGCTGAGCTCCATCTTTGTTTCTGTATGGTCCCTTCGGGAACACGTCGCCCTCGAAAAAGCCGTCATCGCGCGGGTCCGAGTAGATGATGCATCCAACGGCCCCTTTTTCCGCCGCGAGCTTTGGTTTGATCCCGCGCCAGGAAGCACCGTACCGGGCAATGACGATCGCTCCTTTCACCGAGATGCCTCGCCGATCAAGTTCCTCGTAGTCCCTGGGGATTCCATGGTTCACGTACACAAGCGGTGCCGTGACATCACCATCGATGGAATATGCGTTGTAGACGGGAAGTTGTTCGCTGAGATGGCTGGAAGTCGGATCAATAGGTTCAGCTGGTTCTTGAAGTTTGGCGGTGAACCGTTTTGGACCGACGAGCTCAAGGAGACGTACTTTTGGGGTCGGAAGAAGGACTTCGAATGTTTCGATCTGAGCCTGGAAGCCCCATTCCTTCAACCTTGCCTGGATCCATAACGCATTCTCCTTGCCGAAAGGCGATCCAGCATGGTGCGGACGTGCTGAGAGCTTCTGAACGTACTCCCGGAGCTTCTCCTGGCTCGGCACAGATCTTAGTTTGGATTCCCAATTCATGGTCGCCAGTGATGATTGTGCCTGGAGGACTGTACCCAGGATGAAGAAAAGAAGCACGGTTGAGACTACTTTCATGAATGGTCTCCTTGGATGAGTTACCGAACGACGTCCAGCGTCCCTGAGTCGCAACGGAAGGGATCCTACATATCGAATGGTGACAATATCTTTAGAATGCAACAAACAATCAAGAAACCGGTGTCTCTCTTCGTCATCGGGAATTGCTGAAACGAAGCGATTTTATTGACTATCCTTCAACTTCTCACTACCTTTTCACGTCGCTGAGAAGTCCCTAGCTTGCTTTCGATTGAATGAACATTGCTGTTTTTGCATCAGGGCGCGGATCGAATTTTCAAGCAATCCTGAACGCCATCGACGAGGGCCGGTTGCCTGCACGGGTCACGCTTCTGGTGAGCAACAATTCAGATGCCGGAGCGCTTGACCTTGCCCGCTCGCAGAACATTCCTGCATTTCATCTCAGTCCGAAACAGTTTGCCTCGGAAGAGGCTTACGTCCAGCAGCTTCTTGCTCTGCTTCAGCAACACAACATCGAGTTGATTGCGCTGGCGGGTTACTTGAAGAAAGTCCCTTCGGTTGTCATTGAGCGGTACAGAAACAGGATCCTGAATATTCACCCGGCGCTGCTTCCCTCCTTTGGGGGCCCCGGCATGTATGGACACCATGTTCACGAGGCTGTCATCGCTGCGGGAGTGAAGGTCGCTGGCGCCACCGTGCACCTTGTCGATGAAGAATACGACCGTGGTCCGATTGTGCATCAGAAAACGATCAATGTCCTGAGCGATGATACGGCAGAGACGCTCGCCTTGAAAGTCCTGAAGATAGAACACGAAATCTATCCCGAAGTACTCGCCGCGTTTGCACGCTCGCGCGTCAAGATTGAAGGAAGAAAAGTCTGGATACAATAACCAATATACCGATTGTCGGCCAAAATTCAATTGCCACCCGGCCGGGCGGATCACTTCTGAAAATCCGGCGGGCCTTGATCAGCGTGTCGGACAAGCGCGGGATCATACAGCTTGCTGCAACGCTGAAAGAATTCAACGTTGAGATACTTTCGACCGGGGGGACGTTGAAATCATTAAAAGAAGCCGGATTCGAAGTCATTTCCGTTTCCGATGTGACCGGCTTCCCCGAGATTCTGGACGGACGAGTCAAGACGCTCCATCCGAAGATTCACGGCGGCATCCTGGCCTCGCTGGACAATGCGAAGCACGTCGATCAGCTGCGTGAACACGATATCGTACCAATCGATCTCGTTATTGTAAATCTTTATCCGTTTGAGCGCACGATTGCGAGCGATGACGTCCGTTTGGACACCGCCATCGAGAACATCGACATCGGCGGGCCTGCCATGGTCCGGGCGGCCGCGAAGAATTTCCGACATACCGCCGTTGTGGTTAATCCCGACATCTACGGAATCCTGGCTGAAGAATTGCGTTCACACGACGGCTGCATCAGCGAGCAAACACGGTATGAACTGGCCTGCGCGGCATTCCGCCATACAGCTCATTATGACACGGTCGTTGCCTCCTATTTGAGAGGTCTCACACCGGCGGACAGTTTCCCCGAAACGTTCACGATCTCGCTCAAGAAGTCGCAGGAATTGCGGTACGGAGAAAATCCACACCAGGCCGCGGCGCTGTACGGGGCGTTTAACGATTACTTCAAGAAACTCCACGGAAAAGAGCTTTCCTACAACAACATTCTGGACATCAATGCGGCCACGCGGCTCTGCGCCGAATTCAACGATCCCGCCGTCGTGATTGTGAAGCACAACAACCCATGCGGTGTTGCCACGGGAACAACCCTTGCTGAGGCCTATGCGAAGGCGCTGGCCACTGACCCCAAATCCGCTTTCGGCGGCATTGTCGCCGCCAACCGATCACTCGACCTCACCACCGCCGAATTGCTCAACGAGATTTTTCTTGAAGTTGTCATTGCTCCTGATTTTGAGCCGCGTGTACTCGACTTCTTGATGAAAAAAAAAGACCGTCGCCTCATGAACCAAGAAACAAATCTCCGCACGCTGCGCGAGCTCGATGTCCGCAACGTGGCCGGAGGACTGTTGGTTCAAGACCAGGACCAGCACCGCATTCATCAGGACAATCTTCGCACCGTGACGAAGCGTGAACCGACCGAGGAAGAAATGGCAGCGCTGCTCTTCGCCTGGAAAGTGGCAAAGCATGTCAAGTCCAACGCAATCGTGTATACCTTGTCCGATCGGACACTGGGTATCGGCGCCGGGCAGATGTCGCGTGTCGATTCTTCGAAGCTGGCGGCCACCAAAGCAGCAGAGGCAGGCTTGGATCTCAAGGGATGCGCGGTGGCATCCGACGCATTTTTCCCTTTCGCCGACGGGTTGCTGGAAGCAATCAAGGTCGGAGCCACAGCCGTTATCGAGCCCGGCGGATCCATTCGCGACGACGATGTGATCAAAGCCGCCGATGAGAACAATGTCGCCATGGTTTTCACCGGCATAAGGCATTTTCGTCACTAATACTCTTCACCATGGATGCAGAATGTTGTCGATCTTTTTTCTGCAACGTGGAAGTCGTAACAAGCACGTTCACACTTTCAACGTTGGTTCTTTTTATGGGACTTTTCTCTCTTTTTTCGTCCGACCTCGCCATCGATCTCGGCACTGCCAATACTATCATCTGGATGAAAGGCAAAGGAATCATCCTCAACGAGCCCTCCATCGTTGCCTTTGACCGGAATACGAAACGCATCATCGCCATCGGAACCGAGGCGAAAGAGATGCTTGGCCGGACACACAAAGATATTCGCACCATTCGACCGATGAAAGACGGCGTGATTGCTGATTTCGAGATCGCGGAGGGAATGCTGCGAGAATTCATCAAGAAGATCAGTGTAGGCTGGGTTCCCAGCAGAAGGATCATCATTTCCGTTCCGTCCGGAATTACGGAGGTTGAAAAACGGGCTGTTCGTGACTCCGCCGAACATGCGGGAGCAAAAGAGGTCCATTTGCTGGCTGAGCCGATGGCGGCGGCGATTGGCGTCAATCTCGACGTTGACGCTCCGGTTGGTAACATGGTCGTGGACATCGGCGGAGGAACAACAGAAATTGCAGTCATCGCCCTTTCCGGTATTGTCAATGAAGAATCCAGACGTGTGGCGGGCGATGAAATGAACAATGCCATTATCCAGTTCTTCAAACGCAATCATAACATCCTGATCGGTGAACGCACATCCGAAGCCATCAAGTGCGAGGTTGGATCCGCCATGCCGCTCAGGGAAGAAATCACGATCCAGGTAAAGGGTCGAGACCTCGTGAATGGCGTTCCGAAAACGACAGAGGTGAGTTCGGTCGAAATTCGCGAAGCCCTCAACGAGCCCATCGCCCAAATCGTTGACGCTGTCAAAGTTACTCTTGAGCGTACTCCTCCTGAATTGTCGGCGGATATTCTTGACCGTGGCATTATGCTGACGGGCGGCGGTGCCTTGCTGAAAGGCCTTGACGAGCGTCTTCGTCTTGAAACGAACCTTCCCGTTCACGTTGCTGAAGATCCCCTCACTGCCGTTGTGCGTGGAACGGGAAAAGTCCTGGAGGACCTAAACCATTATTCAAAGGTGTTACTGCGAAGCAGAAGGTACTGAGATCGTTTCCGAATCAGCGATCGTGGGGATTGTTCCAAACCTTTGAGGATGGTCGTCATCGAGTTCTGTGTTCGATCATGAGATTCCATCGTAACGCTCCGGTACTGTCTTTCACCGTTTTCGCTCGCATGCCTTCGTTTCTTTTCCGTTGTCCGGGGCTTGGAGAGGCCAATTCGCCGTCTACGCCGTACATTTTCATCTAGCGTTCTGACGCCATGATTCAGCGGCTCTACGATATTCTTTTCCAATTCAAGGAGTACGCGGTCCTCACGCTGTTCATCGCCGTTTCGCTCGTTTTATTGGCCGTCAACGATAATCCGCAGGTGAAACGACTTCGCAGCATGGCAACCGTCTCCTTCGGACTCATCCAGCAGCAAGTCATCTTTATTCCCAACTATTTTTCACTGGAGCGGGAAAACACCATGCTTCGCCGTACCAACATTGAACTGGCGGACGAGGACAATCAACTGAGAGAGGCAAAGCTCGAAAACCTGCGACTGCGTCAGCTGCTCGGACTCAAGGAACGGCTCCCGTATGATATTGTCTCCGGCAAAATCATCGGCAAGAACCTCTCCCTGCTGCGAAACACGTTGACGCTCAATGTTGGAGCAGCCGACGGCGTCAGGCCTTCTATGCCGGTTGTTGGCGACGGCGGCCTTGTCGGACTCATTGTTTCCGCGAGCCAGCATTATTCCATCGTCAATATGCTTCTTAATATCGATCTCCGCGCCAGCGCAAAGATTCAGCGAAGCCGCGTCGACGGTATCATCGCCTGGGACGGGAAGAACCTCGTCCTCAAGAACATCGCCAAGACGCTCGATGTCAAAGCCGGAGATGTAGTCATTACTTCCCCTTACAGCAGCACCTATCCGCCGGACATCCGCATCGGCGTTGTGAGCGACATCAAGGAACAGGCTGGCACGCTGTTCAAATCGGTGTACGTCACGCCTGGTGTTGATTTTGTAAAACTCGAGGAAGTCTTTGTCCTCACGTCCACCCCCGATGAAGAACGAATCGAGACCGAAAAACGCTCAACGCAAAAAACCACCCGCTAAATCCCACAGTCTATTCCTCCACATCGTGTTCTCTCGGAGCATGTATGAAACGACTTCTCATGGCAGTTTGGTTTTCATTCCCCCTTTTGACATCCGTCTGCGCACAATCCCCGCGGGTCCCTTCGTGGGCAAAAGACGCCGTCTGGTATCAAATTTTTCCCGAACGGTTCCGCAATGGGGATCCGGCCAACGATCCAACAGGCATTGACATGGAGCTTCCCGCAACACGGGCATGGCGTGTTTCTCCATGGACTGTCGACTGGTACAAGCTTCAGCCATGGGAAGAACGCCACAACAGAGATTTCTATAAAAACGTTTTCGACCGGCGCTACGGCGGTGATTTGAAGGGAGTCATCGACAAACTGGACTATCTTGCGGACCTTGGAATCAATGCGATCTACTTCAACCCGATCTTTGACGCCTATTCGCTTCACAAGTACGACGCCTCCACGTACCATCACATCGACAAGCACTTCGGGCCCGATCCCCGTCGCGACAAGAAGCTCGCAGAGGACGAAACAAATGACCCCGCGACCTGGCACTGGAGTTCGGCTGATTCGCTGTTTCTGAGGCTCATCAAGGAAGCACACCAAAGGGGGATTCGTGTCATCATCGATGGGGTGTTCAATCATTCGGGGACGCGGTTCTGGGCATTCCGGGATATTCAAGAGAATCAGCAGCGATCCCGGTATGCCGATTGGTACGATATTCGACGCTGGGACGACACGAGCACTTCGGTGAATGAATTCCAGTGGAAAGGATGGTGGGACAACGCCGATCTTCCGGAATTCAAAGAGGACAGTCTTGGATTCATACTTCCTGTCCGTCAGTATTTTTTCAATATCACAAAGCGCTGGATGGATCCGAATGCGGACGGCGATCCATCCGATGGCATCGACGGTTGGAGGCTTGATGTGGCCAATGATGTCTCAGACGTTTTCTGGAAGGAATGGCGAATTGTGGTAAAATCCATCAATCCGCAGGCGTACATTGTCGGAGAGATTTGGGACGACGCACGGAAATGGCTTCAGGGAGATCAATTTGACGCGGTTATGAATTACCGGTTCGCCCGCGCATGCGTGAAGTTCTTCGTCAACACCGGCAACGGCCGCCTGACCGCGAAAGAATTCGACAAAGAACTCAGCGACATCCGAAAAGACTACAGTGCAGAAACCAATGATGTTCTGCAGAATCTATTGGACAGCCACGATACCGACCGGCTGCCTTCCATGATTCAGAATCCAAATCGTGACTACGACCGAAACAACGGCCTCCGCGGCAATGCCGACTACAACATACAGATGCCGGCACCCGATGCACGGAAGATTCAGAGGCTTATGGTTCTTTTTCAAATGACGTACATCGGCGCACCCATGCTCTACTACGGCGATGAGTCCGGCATGTGGGGTGCCGATGATCCCGACGACCGCAAGCCAATGGTGTGGCCGGATCTTTCCTACGACAACGAACAAACGCATCCGTTTCCCGGCCGGACTCGTTCCAACGATCGCATTGCATTCGACGGAGATTTGATGGGGTATTACCGGTCCCTCGTACACATCCGCATTGGCCATGAGGCATTGCGCCGGGGAAGCTTCACCACTCTCCTTGCAGATGATGCGTTGGCAATGTACGCATTTCAGCGACGGACTCCCCTGCAAAGCATTGTGGTTATCATTAACAACAGCGAAGCCCGACAGGAAGCAACGTTGGCAGCAGAGGGAACCTTTCGAGATGCGGTCAGTCAAACGCAGCACAAATCTGTAGGCGGTACGTTGAAGGTTTCCTTGGAGGGAAAATCCGGGTTGATTCTGGTGAAGCAGTAGGCTCGCTTCCGGGGGAGCTATTTCTTCTTCTTTTCTTTGGCCTTCGTCACGGGGAGGCGTTTGATGCGGATAGAACCAATAACCCGGTCTTTAACAGATTCCACGGTGAACTCCGTGTTGTTGACCCGGAATTTCTCCCCCTTCTTTGGTATGTGGCCGAGTTGTTCGATGACAAACGCGCCAATCGAGAGAATATCCTTTGGTGAGAGTTCCTGATCGATCAGGCGCTCAACGTCATTCGTTGTAATGGTGGCATCGATGAGATATTCTGTCTCGCTGATCTTCGTGACCTCCGGTGCTTCCTTGTCAAACTCATCCTGAATATTTCCTACAAGTTCCTCCAGGACGTTCTCCATGGTAAGAATACCCGCCGTCCCGCCGAATTCGTCGGCAAGTGCGATCATGTGTGTTTTTCGCTGCAACATCATTTCAAGCACCTTCTCCAGAGTCGCCGTCTCAGGCACCACCACGGCGTCGCGCATGACAGTTTCGAGCTTGAAGTCCGCCTTCAAATGACGGTCCGCCCGAAAGATATCCTTCGTATGAATCACTCCTATGATATTATCGATGGTGTCTTTGTAGACAGGAAATCGTGAGAACTTACTGTTCCGCATGATTTCTATGCTCTCCCGTATCGGTGCAGCAATGGAGAGGGCAACGACTTCTTTTCTCGAAATCATGACATGGCGGGCTTGTTTTCGCCGGAAATCCATGGCATTCAACACGATGCTCTTGCTCGTCGCCGACACGCGCTTATCCTGCGAAAGCAGGAGACGCAATTCCTCCTCTGAGTGCAGGAGTTCCGTATCCGATACGACTCGAAAGCCGAGCAACTTCAGAATGCCATTTGCGAACATATTCAGCGCGTTGATAATCGGCCTGAAGACAACAAAGAACAAGCGCAAAGGGTAGGCGATAAACAGCGTTGTACCCTGGGCTTTCTGGATTGCGAGTGATTTCGGCGCCAGCTCTCCAAGCGTAATATGCAGAAACGTGATGATCGAGAATGCGATGGTAAGAGAAATTGCCTCGAGGGCGCTTTCATTGACCAATCCCACGAATTCCGCAAGAGGCCGGATCATGGTCGCAACCATAGGCTCGCCGATCCATCCCAGCGCCAGGCTTGTCATCGTGATGCCAAGCTGGGTTGCCGAAAGATAGGAATCCAGATGCGAAATGATATCTCTCGCAATCGCAGCGCGCAGATTGCCTTTTTCCGCCAGTGGTTCTATCTGTGTGTTCCGAACCTTCACAATGGCGAACTCTGCTGCAACAAAAAACGCATTGACGAGAACAACGCCGAGAACAATGAGGATCTGAAGCAGATACTGCCAGAACATGTTTGTGGTTTCTCCGGTTGTGAAAATATACGTCTATTTGCACAAGGCGGCAAGGAACGGAAAAGAAACCAGTGAAAGTCCTTGAATTCAATTCAAATAGTTGACATTTTGGTCGGCCAAGTTTACCATCATACTCATGCTGCGATCATTCAATAGACCGGAAAAGAACAGTGAACGACTCCGCTCCGCAGCGGTGTTCGCGTTTCTGGTTTTCGCCTTTATCCTCTATTGGAACAGCGGATGGCATGATCAGGTGACGCGTGAGAAACTGCAGGAATTCGGTAATCGACCTCTCGCCGCCTTGATCATCATCGCCACCATGACGGTGGCATGGACATTTGCGTTACCTGCATCGATTTTCTTCTTTGTGACACCCTTCTTTTTTCCTCCGCTTCTCTCGGCTGGAATCATTTGCTCCGGGTGCGCAGCCGGGACCACGATGGGTTACGTTGTTGCCCGTTTTGCCGGAGGTCCCTGGGTTGAACGATTCAGGGATTCCCGCCCGGTCAAATTCCTTGAAGTGCATTCATCGTTTCTGAGTATTTTTGCTGTCAGGGTGTTCCCGAGCTCTCCGCATGGGCTGTTAAACTACGGAGCCGGCATGCTTCGGATCCCATTCTTCAAGTTCCTCGCCGCCACGATGTGCGGTGTCGGCATCAAGGCCATACTGTACTCTGCCGCCATCAGTAGCAATCTCGAAGCCCGGTCAATCCAAGACGCACTCACATGGCAAACGTTGACGATTCTGTTGATACTGGCTATCCTGGCTATCGCAGGCCACACACTCCAACGCAAGTGGGCCAACGGGCTCATGAACAATCCTGCTCAGTGACGTGGCTGCGATAAATCGTGATGAACACGCTTGAGTGTCTGTCTGCAGGAATTCCTAGCGTCGCAGTTGTTCCGCTATCCAGGTGAGATAGGCTTCGAGCTTTGAGAGGAAATTGATGTAGGCCGTGGACCATTCCGCGGGATTTACCGGCTGGGATTTGCCGATAAGTTCTTGAAACACCTTTGACACTTCGACTGCAATCTTCTGCTTCCCGTCTTTGAGGGCAGCTTCCGCTGCCGACCCATAAAACGTTCGAATCTTGCGTATGTCATGCCGGACACGGGCTTCGGGAGTTTGCTTGGAAAAGAACGAAAGGTCGGTTTTGTTGCCACCGGACATTTCATAGATAACAAGGTTCCACCATTCCGAAATGTCGCGAAACTCCCGTTCGGTCTGGCAGAACCGGGTGATGAGCTTTGCAACAGCCTTTTCCGCCCCCAACGATGTCCGAAAGAGCAGATCTCCACCCATGTATTGCGACAACAGGTTCAGATCGGATCGCAAGCCGACGATCCGCAGTACCGCATCGTTTGTTTCTCGCTCAAAATTGCGCACGCTGAGGACCGGCCTTCCCGCCTGCTGTTTCGTCATCATTTTCATTCTCAGGTCGAGTTCCGCATCCTCCTTTTTCGGCTTCGCCATTGCGCCGGAGGCGGCGCCACCGTGTAGCGAGGATCGCCCGACGGCCGATGAGAAGATGGCTTTCCGCTGATCCCATTCGAGGTCATCGAACTTCCTTACCGCCGGGCCGAAGGAGGGTTTTTGTTCTGCTTCATTTTGCAGAAGCATCAGAAGCCTTGTGAACAGCCGGTCTTTGTACGTGCCGCGGAAGTGACTCATGTCCGCAACGATGTACAGGTCTTCATTGACGCACGAGAAAATCGTGTTGAAGAGACGCGCAATTTTGTGTTCACCGATCTTCTTGTCGTCGATCTGCTTCATGGTGTAGTCAACGCCCGCCATCGTCGTATCAAAAATGATCGAACGCTTTCGTCTTCCCCGGAAGCTTTGGGGTGTTCCCACCTCAATATTGTACATCCCCAGCATGCGGAGTTGTTGCTTGGTATAAAGTGTCGGACCCGAAAATGGAAGGATCACGCCAACGTCTCCCGCCTGGCAACCCGACTCCATCAACGAATGTTTGACACACTCGATGACTTTTTTCGTTTGCAGCTCGTTGTACGGGAGAATTTTTTTTCTGCCAACGTATTGATTGCAGGTCGACCTGAGATTGCTCGTGTCGATAAAGTAGATTCTGCCCTTTGCGGTTGGTGTCATGAAGACGCTAATACGATCGTCAAACAACACCGATGCCACGAAAAGCGAGAGTTTTGGCGTTGTGGCAAAGTGCGATGCCGTACGCAGCGCCCATTGCGAATTCTTTTCTGTCCAGTCAAAGAGCTTGTTGAGGTGTTCTGTCTTCGCCACATGCAGAAAGATGTCTCGATGGAGCCTTTGCCCTACCAATCCATTCTTGCTGAACGATTCCAGTTCAAGTTGATACGGGTCCCCTGCGACCAGGAATTTGTCCTTGGCCAGCGTGGCGAGTGCGGCAAGGGCGGGAAGATACACGGTTTCGGCGTCATCGACCAGCACAAGGTCAAATTGGAGGTCTCTCATCCGGGGATCCACCAGTGACGTCCTGACGCTGGTGCAGACGAATTGTTTCCATTTCAGCTGGGCGGCTTCGTCCACTGTCACGAACTCATCCACGGCTTGCGTGACACGACCAAGGCCACCCAGCTCCTCGATCCGTTTCATCGTAAGACGGTGCTCCTGCATCTCCTCAGGAGCAATAGGCGCATTGGATTCTGTCAACGTGATTTCGTTAGCCAGCGTCTGTTGAAGAGACTGAAGACGTTTTTGCGCCTGCTGTCTGTCCGCCAGCTGCTTCCGTGCAAGCGCCAGTTCTTTCTTGGTGTAACCCTTCTTCAGTTTCTCGATCACCGAGGCCGATTGATACCGTTGCACATTTTCTTTCGCGGTCTCCAGCTCTTTCCTTACCTGGTCGCTTTGTTTCCGCAACTCCGAGAGCTTGTCTCTCATTGCCTGGACCTTGGCGTAGAAATCTTCGGTAAGGCTTTGCTTGACCCTGAGCTGCCAATATTTCTGAAGCAACGACACCCGTTCCTGAAAGATCTTGCGTTTCTCTGCTTTCAGCGCGGCCATTTGCTGTTCAAACGAATAAGCGCTGACCGAAGAAGAATGTTCAAGAGACGGGAAACCGATCCGCGCCGCCGATTTGGCCAGATCCAATCCAAGCTTTTGTCCGATCTCAACGGTCTTGAGAAGCGTTGTATCGACGTGGTCGTTCGCATTGGCCACAAAGAGAACGCGCTTTCCCGCCTTGATGTAGTTTGCTGCGACTAGGGCGAGAATATGCGTTTTGCCGGACAAGATCGGCCCCCACAATACCGAGATACGGTTCTGGAGTATTTTCTTTATCACTTCAGATTGATCCGCCGGAGTCTGCGGCAAGAATTGCGGCTGGAACGAAGCTACATGACTGTTCTCTGCGTCGGCTGGATTCAGAAGGAGCGACGCCATCAACGATGTTGTTTCATCCGCCGGCAGGAGATTTAATATTGGCTGAACATGATCTTCGTAGCTCCACGAACACTTTGCTTCCGGCAACAGCGGTCCAAAATCCATCGCCAGCGCAACCGTCATAAACTGGTTGTCGACGCTGATGACTCTTCCCTTGACCATGACGGGTTGAGATTGACCGACGGAAAACGAAGCTTGTTCGATTGTCTGAAGCAAAAGGTCTTCGGGGATTTCAAAACGATAATAAAACCAGTCTGCAAACGATCCAACCGAGACTCCGCCGAAGAGGGTGATGTCCCTCCGCGTCGTATTGAGCTGGTTGAGCTCCGCCTGAAGAGCCTTCCGGAGGATAGTAAAGATGGGTTCGGTTTGTACTGCTTCCGTGGTATCAGCCATGGGGGTATTGGTTGTCAACTGAACAGCCGGCCAGTGGCAACGGCGCAAAGTGTTGCACGAACTCCGAGGACACCGACTTTCATTGTAAAGTAGGAGATTTGTAGAAGAAGGTCAAGAAAACCAGTATTGTCACAACACGCAGAAAAAAAGAAACCCCTGGTCTCACGCAGCATGATGATGCTGGGAGAACATCCAGGGGTCCATCAAAGTCTCGACTCGAAGTGCGCTACGGCTTGTCCGGCAGCTCGACAAACGCATCGCCAAACAAATCGTCCGCGACCGTCGACGAATCAAAGAACTCGCGAAACTCCGTCCCTGCCAGTTTTTTTCTGCGTAAATAGACGAGAATGGCGGAAATCGAAACGCCTGCAAGCAAACCAAGAATAATATATTTCTTCATAAATCCCCCGAACAAAAGAAACCTGCGGTGTGAACGAATCCATGGTGGCTTCAGACAATATAATCATCTGAGTCAAGAGATTGGAGACTCTTTAGATTAAAAAAAATCAATTTGTGCGGCGACCGATCCCTTAATGAGCGGCGATTCACTTCCGCGAACATCACCGTCACACCGAACCTGATGATGATCCGCCTACCCCCTCGAGCACATGCCGGACGAACACGAACAGGAAAGAAGAGTCTACGCCGTCGGCGTCTTGCTTCCTTCTTCGCCTACCATCTTTGCCTTTATATCCTGGACATCGTTCCGGATCTCTTGTGCCTTCCGTTTCAGATCGGCCATATGTTTGCGGAGACGGACTCCGGCTGACTTGTTTTTCTTCTGATAGAACTTGTCAAAATCGACCTTGTAGGTCTGGATCAATTCAACGAGCTCTTGAAATTTGTCCATGGGGTTCCCTTCTGTTAGTTAGTGTGAGAAGTGATGTTTTTCGGCTTCCTGTCTGAGTTTTACCATCATCGGACCATGTCGATCATGGAGCCTTTTGAGTTTTCGCGGTTTCCTCTTCGCCGGCGAGTTTGATGTCAAAATTGGCATTCCTATCGTGGAATCGAGATATGCGACAACTGTGTCCGGCAGCTTGTCCGAATCGATCTTTCTCCGGTTTACGGCTTCAGAGGACGCGGCCCCGGAAAGACCTCCTGTGGCTGATGAGTAGGCAGGTACTCCATATCGGCCAGTAGCGCTCAGGATACTCATCGGGAGGGAAGTTCTTTCACGTTCATAGACATATGTTCTGATTTTATGATGAAATTCCGCGGTACTCATCTCCTTTTGAAATCCCGTGCCCTTGATAATCGCTCGGGAGAATTTGTCCGTGTTGAGAAGGATTTCGTAGTCGAAGAGCATGTCATTGAATCTAATGATCGCTTTTTTTCTCAGAGTCCGGTCATCGATGAAGGGAGATCCGCGGTGAAGAGTATGGCCAATTGCGAAGTGCGTATCATGACAGATGTTGGCCCCCTGTTCGCACTTTGATTCAACATCTTCTTCATGAAGAGATAACATGCTTCACGGAGTCTCGCATTGCAATATGTCTCAAAATGTCTATCAACAAAAACTACAGCGTTAATGTTTTTCTTTATTGGTTTGGTGTCAATTCGTTTGCCTGAAAGGAAAGGCTTCTCAGACCGCATCATCCAGAATCGCCTGAATCAGTTCAAAAGACGGGCTTGTTTTCGTCAAAATATACATATTTGAGATATCAATAGAAAGCGGAAACAGTCAAAAAAGAACACTTCCACCATTGACATTGATAGTTGCACCAACGATGTGATTTGATAGGTCTGATGCAAGGAAGAGGACGGATCCCACAATATCCTCAGGAACAGCCACTTTTCCTCTTGGGATGGCTCGGTCTATTTCGGACCGAAGCGAAGTATCTCCGAGCACTTCCATGGTCATGTCGGTATCGACCCAGCCAGGTGCCACTGAGTTCACATTGATGCCATATGGAGCTAGCTCGACTCCAATCGATTTCGTGAATGCAATGACTCCTCCTTTCGAAGCGGCATAGTGGGAATAGAATGGTTCACCTCGCTGACCAGCCGTGCTGGCAATATTGATGATCTTGCCGCTTCCTTGTCGTTTCATGATCGGTGAGACTTCATTGCAGAAAAGAAAGACCCCTTTGAGATTGGTGTCCACCGTTTCATCCCACTGAGCATCGGTCATCGTGCCAATCTCACCCCGTTTCCAGATACCAGCATTATTTACCAATATGTCGATTTTGCCGAATTTCCTTAGAGTAGTTTTGATAACCTTTGAAACAGATTTCCTTTGGTCGACTGACGTTTGGAGTGCAAGGCACTCCACGTCCAGCTCGCCTATTGCTTTCACCAGAGCGTTCGCGGCTCGCTTATCGGATTTGTAGGTTATCACAACGTTTGCGCCAGCAGCGGCAAACGCCCGTGCGATGGCAGATCCAATGCCTCGAGATCCGCCAGTGACGAGCGCAATTTTATTTCGGAGTTCAATCATTTCCGGGCCCTTTCCTTTGTTCTGCGTCATCGAATTCGATTGAGAATCTATGTTGGAAAACGCGTATTGCTCTACCAAGTTCCTCCGAGCAATCATAATTTGATGCTTTTCGTGATAGTTTCAACTTTTTTCTTGACTCTGCAGGATAATACGACTAAATTAGTCCTATATTAATTCAGACTTTATAATCTTAATCTCCAGAGTCCTATGCGTCGTTTCTCGAGTGCCCAGTCTTGCTGAAACGGCCTGTACAAGCGAGATAACCCAAATGAACGAAGTTGGCTTGGACACTCTTGTGCCCGGTGAGAAGGGTGTCATCGGTCGTCTCGACACCCAGACACCGGAAATAAGGCAGCGTCTTCTCGAGATGGGACTCACGAAAGGTACGTGCATCGAAGTTATTCGATTGGCCCCATTACGGGATCCGATCGAAGTACTCCTACGAGGGTACCGTCTTTCTCTTCGCCGCAAGGAGGCGGAGGCAGTTATCATTACAAAGATCGAGGACTGATGTTTCGGGAAACGGTTGACGTAAAGGTCAATCACATAGCAGTCGTCGGAAATCCGAACTCGGGAAAAACGGCGCTCTTCAATGCTCTCACCGGCCTGCGTCAGAAGGTCGGTAACTATCCTGGCGTGACCGTTGAAAAGAAAGAAGGTCGCATCATGCTCGGGAACGGCGCCCAAGCGGTCCTTCTCGATCTCCCTGGGACATACAGCCTCACTCCAAATTCCCCGGATGAAGAAATTGCAGTCGACGTACTCCTCGGACATCTCGACCATACGCCTCCGCCGGCAGGAGTCATTGTCGTTGTGGACGCCAGCAATCTGGAACGAAATCTCTACCTGCTGAGCCAGATCATCGACTGCGGTCTTCCTGTTGTCGTAGCACTAAACATGATCGATGTTGCGCAGCGCAACGGTGTCACCATCGATGTACGAAAACTCTCCGAACTCATCGGGGTTCCGGTTGTCCCGACTGTCTCGACGAAAGGGATCGGCGTGCCGGAACTCAAGGCCGTTCTTGCCGGTACCCTGATGCCGTCGACAAAACCGCGCCAATGGATTCTGCCCGAACCGCTACAATCGGAATGTTCGGAGTTGAAGCACCTTCTGTTGAAAAACCATACTCTCACTGAACCCCAGGCATTTCATGAGTCTCTCCGCCTTCTCTGCTCCACCGCGGGCCTGTCGCTCCACAGTGACCGGTACGCCCCCGAAGTGGTGGAACATCTCCGGCAGGACCACGAGCGGCTTGCCCGTCTCGGTGTCGACTGTCTGTCCACGGTTGTCGAAGCTCGCTATGAGTGGATTCAAAGGATACAAGAGGTGGTGCTTGTGCGGCGTCTGCAGTCAGGCCCGACGCTGACCGACCGCATCGATAGAGTTCTCACACATAGGGTTTGGGGTTTCGTGATTTTTTTTGGACTCATGACCCTGATGTTTCAGACAATTTTCACGTGGGCGGAAGTTCCCATGCATTGGATTGGGCTTGCCTTCAATGGGGTAGGTGATTTCATCACTGCTTCGATGTCGCCCGGTGATTTGCGCGAATTGATCGTTCATGGGGCTGTCGCCGGGGTCGGTGCTGTTGTTACGTTTCTTCCGCAGATTCTTTTCCTGTTTTTCGCCATTGGAGTTCTTGAAGACACCGGATACATGGCCCGCGCGGCCTTCATGATGGACAGAATCATGAGTAAGGTCGGGCTGCACGGGAAGTCATTCATCCCGATGCTTAGCTCGTTTGCGTGCGCCATTCCCGGCATCATGTCCACCCGGACCATTGAGAACCGAAAAGACCGTCTCGTCACGATATTGGTTGCACCGCTTGTCGGATGCAGCGCGCGGCTTCCGGTCTATGCTTTGATGATTGCTGCCTTCATTCCGCAGCAAAACGTGTTGGGATTCTTCAGTCTTGCAGGGCTGACGCTTGTTCTCATGTATCTGTTGGGAATCGTTGCCGCGCTCGCGACCGCCTGGTTGTTCAAACGAACCTTGCTCAAGAGCGAGACGCCAACTTTTATTATGGAGCTCCCTCCGTACAAGCTTCCGTCCCTCCGATCGGTAGTACTGCATATGTGGAGCCGTTCAATGCACTTCCTCAAGCAGGCAGGGACTATTATTCTTGGCGTTTCAATTATTCTTTGGTTCCTGGCCACGTATCCGAAGCAGGACAACGCCTCCAGGTCAGAACAGCTCCGGCACAGTTTCGCTGGCCAAGCCGGACATCTGATCGAGCCTGTCATCAAGCCGCTTGGTTTCGACTGGAAAATAGGGCTCGGCCTCGTTGGTTCGTTGTTGCAGCGCGAGATTTTTGTGAGCACGATGGGAACAATCTATGGTATCGAAAACGCCAGCGAATCCTCGGGCAATCGCACGTTGGTGGAGCGGCTTCAACAGGATATCGATCCGGTTTCGGGTCGATCCACCTACACGCTCCTGACGGCAATCTGCCTGATGGTTTTCTATGTACTTGCGATGCAGTGTCTTTCAACCTTCGCCGTCGTCAAGCGCGAAACCAACGGCTGGAAATGGCCCTTGTTTCAACTGGGCTACATGACCGCGTTGGCATACAGTGTTACGTTCGTGGTCTATCGAATCGGGCTCTTCTTTCTCTAGATGAACATGGACTGGCAGCAGGTTTCTTCTTTAGGGATTGTCGCACTCAGTGTTTTCCTGTTGATCCGGAATCGGATCCGGAAACATCGTCGCACACCCTTTGCTTCGTGCGACGCGGAATGCGGCTGTTCAACCTCCACACTGATTCAAAGCATTCCACCGGAGCGGTTGGAGCAATTGCGGGAAGAGCGACGGCGGCTTAACGATCGTCCGGGCGCTCAACGGCTTCAGATGTAGATCTTTCATTGGCACTGTGATATGTATAAACCTTTCGTTGTGGCTATATCGGTCCTTATTGTCTACGCTCTGTCTGTTGTATGATCGGCTTCGGGACCGGGAACCATCGATCGGGCGGACATTGCCCCGGCGGTGTCACGTTTCTCCCTTCGTCACCTGCAACCGCTTTCTTGACTATCCTGCCAATCAGTGGTATATTTGGTTGTAGTAGATGGGTGTAGCTTTCAACGAAGCCACGCCCTCTTTTTGTTTTAGAGACCATCCGAATGAGAAAATCCAAACGAGCAATGAGTGAAAACGCTGTCAAGGTCAGTGAGTCGACCGTTGAGACGTTTGATAGTATCCCCTTGACGCTCCCGGTGTTGCCGCTGCGGGATGTCGTCGTGTTTCCGTACATGATTTTTCCGGTTTTGGTCGGCCGGGAATCTTCTCTTCGTGCCGCCAACGAAGCTCTTGAGCGGGGAAAGAACATTTTTCTCGTCGCCCAAAAGAACGCCGGCGTGGATGAACCAGCCGCCGAGGATGTCTTCCAGCACGGCACCGTTGCCAAAATCATCCAGATGTTGAAACTACCGAATGGATTGATGAAGATCCTGGTTGACGGTGTCGTCCAGGCAACGGTCGTGCGATTCATTGCAAACCCGCAGTTCCTCGAGGCGGAAATTGTCCTCAACCGACTTGAGCTGCCCAACGGCCACGAGATCGATGCGCTCGTGCGTCACACGTCCGCACTCTTTGCCGAGTATGTGCGCCTGAACCGTAACATCCCTCCGGAAGTGTTGATGGCCTTTGAGGGCATCAAGGAACCGCAACGCAAACTTTACTACATCGCCTCCAATCTGGTCCAATCCGTCGAAGCAAAGCAGTGCATTCTGGCCACCCAAAATCTTCGCGAACAACTGTATGAGTTGTCAAAAATCCTGACGAAGGAAGTCGATATCCTCAGAATAGAACGCGAGATTGACGGAAAAGTGCAGGACAATATTCAGAAGTCGCAGCGCAAGTTTTTCATCCAGGAACAGATCCGGATTCTTCAGGATGAGCTTGGTGAAGATGAGGCGTCTCCCGAGCTCGCCAAGTTGAAAGAGCAGCTCGTGAAGGCGAAGATGCCGAAGGATGTGGAAGCCAAGGCGATGGAGGAGTTCAACAAGCTGAAAAAGACTCCTCCAATGTCACCCGAATTCACCGTCACACGGAATTTTCTCGACTGGCTTATTGCTGTTCCTTGGACCAAGCGGTCAAAGGACGACCTTTCTGTTCAGCACGTGCGTGAAATCCTGGATGCCGATCACTACGGTCTCGAAAAACCAAAAGAACGAATCCTCGAGCACATTGCGGTTCTTAATCTCGTCAAAGAAATGCGGGGACAGATCCTGTGCTTCGTTGGACCTCCGGGTGTCGGTAAAACATCCCTGGCAAAATCGGTTGCCCGCGCCCTCGGGAGAAAACTCGTCCGCATCTCGCTCGGCGGCATCCGCGATGAAGCTGAAATACGCGGACATCGGCGTACGTACATAGGTTCCATGCCCGGAAAGATCATACAGTCCATGAAGCGTGCCGGCGTCGTCAACCCGGTGATCCTGATGGACGAGGTCGACAAAATGAGCATGGATTTCCGCGGCGATCCTTCGGCGGCGTTGTTGGAGGTACTCGACCCCGAGCAAAATGTGGCCTTCAACGACCACTACCTCGAAGTCGACTACGACCTTTCCAAGGTCATGTTCATCACGACAGCCAACGTCCGCTACCAGATTCCGCTTCCGCTGCAGGACCGGATGGAAATCATCGAGCTGCCGGGTTACCTTGAGCACGAAAAGGGCGAGATTGCCAAAAGGCACATTATCAGGAAGCAAATCGCCGAGCACGGGCTGAGCGAAAAGAATGTGATCATCGAAGACGCCACAATCACCAAGATCATCCAGGAATATACGCGTGAGGCCGGCGTCCGCAATCTTGAGCGGGAAATTGCGTCGGTGTGCCGCAAGGTCGCCAAGGAAATGGTCCTCGCGCGCCAGAAGAATGGCCGTCTCAAGAAGAGTGCAAAATCAAAGCTCAAACAGCCGCTCGACCACCGCATCGTCGTCACGCCGGAGAAGGCGGAACAATATCTCGGTGTTCCACGGTTCCGCAAGAAGGAAGCTGAACGTGGACGGCGTGTCGGTTCTGTTACCGGTTTGGCGTGGACGAGTGTCGGCGGCGACATTCTGAATGTGGACGCGACAATTATGCGCGGCGCTGAGCGATTGACGCTTACCGGCCAGCTCGGCGAGGTCATGAAGGAGTCTGCACAAGCCGCACTCAGCTATATTCGGTCCAATGCAAAGCGATTCAAGGTGAATCCGGATTTCTACAAAGGGAGAGAAATCCATATTCACCTGCCTGAAGGATCAATTCCCAAAGACGGTCCTTCGGCCGGTATCACCATGGCGATGGCGATCATTTCTGCTGCCAGCAACCGCCCCGCCCGCAATGATGTAGCCATGACCGGAGAGATCACCCTCCGGGGTAACGTACTGCCGATCGGCGGATTGAACGAGAAACTTCTTGCCGCACAGCGGAGTGGAATCAAGACGGTCCTGATTCCAAAAGAGAACATGAAAGACCTGGTGGAAATCCCAGACAGGGTCAAAGAAGGCCTGCGGATCGTCCATGTCGAAACGATTGAAGATGCCATGAAGTATGTCTTTGATACGAAGAAAGCATAGCTGCCAGAACCCGATGATCGAATGAGGGGCAAAAACAATTGTGCCCGGTTATTCCTTTTTCCATTTTGATTTTCTATATTTGAGTTGAAATGTCTTACCAAGTGACCGCCCGCAAGTGGCGACCGATGGTATTTGAAGATGTCGTCGGTCAGACCCACGTTACGAATACGCTCCGCAATGCGATTGCAACCAACCGCGTCGCACACGCCTACATTTTCTCGGGAACGCGAGGCTGCGGAAAGACAACCACTGCCCGGATTCTTGCCAAGGCACTTAATTGTCTTTCGCCCGTCGACCATAATCCCGACAATGCTTGCGAGATCTGTCTGGACATCACCTCCGGCAGAAGCATGGATGTCATTGAAATCGACGGAGCATCCAACCGCGGTGTCGAGGAAATACGCAACTTGCGTGAATCGGTCCGCTATACACCGACGCACGGCACGTACAAGATCTACATCATCGACGAAGTGCATATGCTTACCAAGGAGGCATTCAACGCACTTCTTAAAACGCTGGAAGAGCCTCCCTCCCACGTCATCTTCATCTTTGCAACGACGGAAGTCCACAAGGTTCCGATGACCATTCTTTCCCGTTGCCAGCGGTTCGACTTTCGACGGATCTCGATTGACGAGATCATAGCGCGTCTTACGTTTATTGCCACGAAAGAATCCGTTACGATTGATGATGAAGCCCTGACCGTCATTGCCAAGAAGGGCGACGGTTCGATGCGCGATGCCCAGAGTATTTTCGACCAGGTCCGTTCCTATTGCGGAAACGAGATCAAGGTGAACGATGTTCTCTCCGTCCTGAATGCCGTCGACCAGGAAATGTTCTTCAGGGTTTCAACACTCATTCGGGACAAGAATCTTCGCGGCGGGATTGAACTGGTCGATGAGCTCATGCAGACCGGTCACGACTTGCGCGAATTTATCGGGGGCCTTGCCGAACACTTCCGGAATATCCTGATTGTGCAAACGACCGCCTCGACGAATCTCATTGAAACATCAGAATTCTACAAGAAGCGCTATGAGGGCGTCGCAAGCGAATGCAATGAACACGATTTGCTGCGTCTGATCAAGATAGCGCAGGATCTGGAACAATCGATCCGTTGGGCCGCACAACCCCGCTACAAGCTCGAGATCGCCCTGCTTCAGATGATTAAGATGGAGAGCTCCGTACGGATCGAAGAACTCCTGACACAAATCACCGAGCTAAAAAAAAAGCTTAGCGACGGAGAGGTCTCCGTAGCGCCTTCTCTTCCGACGGCGAAAAGCATTCCGTCCCGGCCGATGCCGTCGTCAGTTCCAACCAGCCAACCATCGGAACTCAAAGTCGTCGGAACTGTCAGCGCCGGCATGCTGCGAAGCGCATCGTATGCGCAGCCCGTGCCACAATTTCAGAAACTTGACATCCCGCGGGCTGTATCGTCACCGTCGTCGTATGTTATCCCGGAGGGGAGTTTTCAAAAACCGGTACTGCGGTCCGTCGAACCTGCGTCCGTGCCTCAACCTTCACTTTCCAGCCAGGAACTTCAGGCACGATGGCAGGAATTCGTTGATGGTGTTACGAAGTCAAAGATTGCGGTCGGCACCATACTCACGGAGAGCAGATTTTTGGATATTGCGCATGGAACTGTTCGGGTCGCCTGCCCCGACGATTATCATCTCTCCATGCTGAAGCGCAACAAGGAATTTTTGTCTGAGACTCTGAATACTGTCTTAGGGATCAGGATGAGCGTTGAGCCTGTTTTACATACGGGTGCGACTTCTCCACGCCAGCCTGCGCCGGCCCCGTCGACCAACGTTTCGGAACCGTCCGACGGGTATGTTGTCAAGAAAGAGAATGGTGAACATCCATTATTGGTGATTCTGCGCACAGAACTGGGTGCGGAACGTGTTCGCTGATTGTCCGCTTGAATCTGAGACTCAAGACTGTTACTTTGGGGATGAAGAAAGGAGAAACCGACTAGCGTCACTTGTTAGAGTTTGTGGTTCTTGGTGTGATATCTCTGGCGTTGTGTGCGTTTCGTCGGTCTGCTTCTCAAGATTGTTCCTCGCGGCCGAATTCGCACTGTGAACGTGAATTCGGCCTTTTTCATTCCTTCGAAGGAAGTATGAGACGAACAGTTGCTCTAACAATGGTTCTGCTTGCAGCATGTGGGTTGGCGACGGCCCAAACGATCGCCAAATACGCAGGCGAGTTCATGTCGATCGGTGTCGGGGGAAGGGCGCTTGGTCTGGGTGGAGCTTATACCGCGCTTGCAAGCGACGCAACGGCCGGCTATTGGAATCCTTCCGGGCTGGCCCGCCTGGAATACCCCGAATTTGTCCTCATGCACGACGAGCGGTTCGGCAACCTCATCAATTATGACTTTGCAGCCGTCGTCGTTCCGTATGGAACAGACGAAACATTCGGCCTCAGCGTCATGCGGCTTGGGGTCGACGGTATTCCCGACACGCGCAATGCGATGGTCGACAATAATGGCAACGGGATCTTTGACAATGCCGACCGTCTCGACTATGATAAGATCACCTATTTCAACTCGGCCGACTGGGCACTGTATCTTTCGTATGCATCGAAGTACACTTCGGATTTGTACTACGGCGTCAACATCAAGTTTATCCGGAGAACGCTGGCGGAATATTCGGCAACCGGCGTCGGTTTCGACATTGGCCTTCTCTACTCGCCTCTGGACGATCTGTTCATAGGTTTGAATGCACAGGACATTACGACGACTCTGTTGGCTTGGAATACCGGAAGAAATGAACTCGTGTCGCCAACGTTGAAATTCGGAGCCGCCTATTTCTTCGATGTGTTCGGAGGGAGGCTTGCCCCGACGGTGGATGTCGATCTTCGATTTGAAAACCGTCAATTCGCATCGACTGCCAATCTTGGGCCAATCAGCCTGGATCCTCATGCAGGACTAGAATTCGATTTCAAAAAGACTGTTGCCGTGCGTGTGGGATATAGTGATGTAAAGCAGTTGACGGTCGGCGCCGGGCTTCATCTGCGCAAACTCGACATCGACTACTCATTTGCACGGTTTGGCAAGAACGACGATCTCGGTGACACGCACCGGATTTCTCTCCGTTTTCTGCTCCAAGAGGATCGTTTCGCCCGCCCGCGGTAGCACGATCCCCGAAATCTCATCAAGGATTGACCGGCACGATTTCGGGGATCTATACAAAACAAATCCCGCGAGAACTTTGCGGGATTTGTCGTCTTCTGACCTTTGTTGATTGCTTTTATCCGATCAAGGCTGGTAACGGCGCCACCGTTACTTTCTCTCTTGAGTTTTTCCTTTGTGTCGCCTCTGTGTCTCTCTCGCCATACGCCTATTTCGTGGCCATCACAAACACGCCATTCCAATCGTCCGGCGGCGGACTGATTTGGTACAGACTCGCCCGTTGCGTGTAGATCTGGGCCACGTAACATTTGCTGTCCAAGGAGTGTGCCTGCTGCATGTACGCGATCGCTTCTTCCCACTTACGATCGCGATACAATTTCAATCCCTCATGATAGAGTTCCAGCGCCCGCTTCTCGGCGTCAGTCAGCTTCATATCGGACCGCCCCAGCAGCTCGTAAACTTTGACGGGCTCTGTTTTTCCCTTCACCTGTGTCATGTCCAGTTCGCGCACAATCACCTTTCCTTTGACATGGTTGTGCGTCATTTCACTGATCATGATCTTGGATTCATACTGCTTGTTGGCGCCTTCGAGGCGCGATGCCAGGTTCACGCTGTCGCCGATGACGGTATAATCAAACCTGTCTTTTCCTCCCATATTTCCCACGATCACGATGCCGGTGTTCACACCGCACCGGGCCGCGAGCTCGGGTTTTCCTTCCTTCTTCCATTTCACCCGCAGCTCAGAGAGCCGCTTCTGCATATCGAGGGCAGCATAGCAGGTACGGATCGCATGATCTTTCTGGGGCAGGGGGGCACCCCAGAATGCCATCACGGCATCCCCAACGTACTTGTCGAGCATTCCTTCGTACTTCAGCACGATCGATGTCATTTCATCCAGGTATTCGTTCAGCAGTTCGACGAGTCCCTCAGGATCCCTATGGAAGTGTTCAGAAATGGTCGTGAAGCCCACGATATCCGAGAAGAAAATGGTCAGCTCGCGCCTGTCGCCGCCAAGTTTTGCCTTCTCCGGGTCTCCGACAAGGATGTTCACGACAGCCGGATTTAAATAGTGGTCAAACAATCCTTTGATCAACGCCTTCTTTTCACGCTCCATCATGTACTGATAGACTACCGTTCCGAAGTACGCCAGGACCACGGCCAAACTTGGATTGACGATATTCATCAAAATATTGGAGCTCGCGAACACAATCATCGCCAATTCGAATACTCCAAAGACCAGTACAAGCACGATTGCGAATGATGCGACTTCCAGAAGCCATGCCTGGCGCAGTTTGACCTGTCGTAGTCTCCAGAGCACCAGAAACGTGACAAGCGCGATACCCAACACTAATCCGATTTCCTTCCCCGGGTCGAGGGTGGTAATAAAGCTGCCATCGAGGACATTCTGGATTGCCGTGGCGTGAATTTCCACTCCGTACATTGCGAAGTTCTTCTTGCCCCCTTCGATCTTGGGAATCGGCACATTATGATAGTCCCGTTCATTCGGCATCAGGGATCCGACAAGTACCACTTTGTTCTTGAAGATGCTTTTTGTTCCCTCGTCGAACATATCGAAATCCACCCCAGCCTCGAGTTCTTCCTTTGTCTTGAAGGCGGCATCGTCGATGACCTGTCGAAAGTCAACGTACCGGAATCCGTTTTCGTATTTTGCCGGACCGTAATAGTTCAAGAGAACACTTGTGCCGTCATACTTTGGAATGGCGCGGTCTTTGAGGACAAAATGTTCCTCACCAATCTTGACGCGTGTGAGGGGCGCCAGCCGGTAGTAGCGGTTGAGGCAGGCAAAGCCGAGGGTCGGGATGAATTCGTCTGCAGCCGTCAGCATCGGCATGTACCGCCGGCAAACATCGTCGCGATCTTTGATGATATTAGCGATGCCGATCTGTTTTCGATTCGTTTCGAAGAAAACGTTACCGTAGTTCTCGTTGAGTGAGCGTACCGTCACTCGAGCATCTGTGCCGCCTGTCTGGACCTTTGCGGCGAGAACAACGTTGTTGTACTTCTGCAAGACGGCCGCCAGTGCCGTGTCGCCTTCCATGGGATTCTCAAAGGTTATATCGATTCCGATCACTGCCGCTCCGGCAGCATTGAGATTCTCGATCAGGTGCGCATAATAGTCGCGCGGGAAGGGAAAGTTGCGGGGCATCGATTTAAGGTCATCATCGGAAATTCCCACGATGACGACGTTTCCCTTGTTCGTGAGGTCCCGAGGTTCGGACCGCTCGTACCGGCTTTGATACCGGAGATCGACCGTAAGCTGGTCGATGTTTTCCAGGACGGCAATCTTGTCAAAAAACAGACCGAGTGTCAGAATGACGACAAGGACACCGATGCCAAGGCCGATGCCGACGCGAATCAGAACCGGCAAGACCTTCTTCTTGAAGTCGTGGGAGTTCATGGTTGCTCCAGACTAGTGCCGCTTCTAATGAGTGATATTGTGTTTTTGAAATCGTTATGCCTTTTGTCCGAAGGTCCTGCCGAAGGCATCACTTCGTGAGAAGCACCCCCGCCTGCTGCTCTAGAAATACACAAGGCGGGTCCCGATGTACGGGATCCCTGCCGGCGGCAGGCAGGGTGAAAAGCGGGACAGGCCTTTGGGGGAAGCAGGCACTATTGCTGTTTTGAAAAGGCTTGGCGCTAAATCACAAGTTTTCTTTTTAGAAGTAGCACCAGAAGCACAGACGAAAACCCTCTTTTTGCCACCCCCGAAGGGGTCCCTTTGGGACAAGGCAGCAAGTCTCAAAGAAAAAGGATAGAAAAAGCAATGCTTTCACACATGTTGGTGCCTTCGTGACTTGGTGGCGGCACTTTCCGACCGACTCCCTAGAACATAAACCTGTAGATGAAGCTCAGGATTGTGTCATTACCCAGCGCGCCAGAGTTCTTAATGTAGTCGAACTGCAGGGCCAGATTATGCATGCCGAAGCTGTAGTCCGCAGAGGCTGTCACGCTCGTGCGTGTAAAAGCTCCGAACTGTGGGCTGATGGCCGCATTCAGGCGAAGATTGTCGTCCATCATTCTGTACTGCGCCGCGACCGTGACAACGGTATAATTGAATGTCTGTGTAGAGAGCACGCTGTCCTGTCCTGTTGTGGCAAACACCTGCTGGTCGTTTGCGTTGGCGCTATAAACGACGCCAAGCGTTGTCTGGAGTGGAATGGCGAAGCGCGATGTAAGGGCTGTTTGGAAGAAAGTGTTGGCTTGATTCCGCTTATAAAATGTGTTGTCTTTCTTGTCCGCAAAGCTGACGCTAGCCATGATGGAGTGACGGATGCCGGCGACAAAATCATAGTTCGCGCCGAAAAAAATGCGCTTGGTCGCTTCGTCGGCAGCCTTGGAGACTGACGCCGAATCCGGGCTGAGAATCGATTGATCGCTCTTACGGCCAAAAATACCGTAGCCAATCTGAATTGTAGGGATGCTGGCACCGAGAGCCAGAGTCACGGAAGTGTTGAGATTGTTGTAACTGGTCGTTCCAGCCTTTGTGAATGCCGTGTTATCGCTCTTGCCTTCATAGGAGAAACTCAGGAAGATCTTGTTGCTGTGCAGGCGAAGATAGTCGGACACTTGAAATCCCTGGATGTCCGTTTGAAGGAACTCGTTGGCAAACGACCGATAACCGGCTCCCCGTCTGAAGAACTGCGCACGCAGATAGTTGCCAAAGTAGTTCAAGGAAAGCGTTGCTTCGGCAGAGACTCCGGGAAGTGTCTTCACGTCGACGGGATTGGTTGGGAAGAGACTGGAGTTGACGGTAATCAGCTTCTGAACTGTTCCGATATTGATGGGGAGGTCTTCTCGAATGTCGCTTCCCCTATTCTTTGCGAGTGAATCAAATTGTGCGTCGGTGAAGTTTCCCCCCGAAATATTGGTGTTGTTGAGCGCCAGAGAAGCCTGGGTCTCCAGTTTAATGCGCTGATCATCAAAGGCGATGAGCAGATCCGTTCCCACAATGAAATTTTCCTGCGGCTGGACGGCATTCCGAACCGAATTTGTATCGTCCGTTGCCTTCATGTACGTAAAGCCAAGTTGAAAATTCTCTCCCGTACCGAAACTGGGCCGGACCGCGAGCATGTTCCGTGTATACGCCCATGGCCTGCGGATGAATCGAAACGTCAAGTCGCTCGTGTCGCGGACTGATTCAAACGGACGGCCGCCGGCGTCTGAAAGCGATGGATAGAGGTGCGTCGAATCCACACCGCCTTCGATCTTTCGTTCAATCTGGCCGTACGAAACGTCGAGATTGAAAAAGCCGAGAGCCAGGTTGCCGGTCACGCCGCGAACCCGCTTGCCGCTGACGATGAGGCTTGGAAAACGCGGGAACGCGTCGCCGACTTGAATTCTCAGGAAATCTGTCTGGCCGTAGAGCGAGTACCGGTTCTGCGGCTGGAGGTTTTCACTCTCCTGGTTGTCGAGGTGAAGATTTGCCCCGAATCCCACCGAGTGGTAGGTATTATCCACGCGTGCATCGCCGCGGATGTACGTGGTGGCGCCTGCGCTTAGATTTTCGTTGCGATATTCCAGGTTTGCTGTGCCGGTTGACTGGAGGCGGGCTTGCACTTCCGCGATTGATGAAGCAGTCGAGAGGCTGAAGCTGTTTTCAATGACGTGGTAGGGCTTCCCGGTGGTGTCGCGCAATTCAACGCGAATCAGGTGGGCTCCCAGATTCATTTTTCGCTTAAAATTCTGCGGTGCATAGACCAGAACATCCTCAGACCAGACGGCCTCGGAGGTTACGTTGATGCCATCGATGAAGATGGCGGTCGCTTTTTGGTTGACGGCATCGGATGCATAGTAGAACGAAATCGCAATCACCAGATCTTCTGCCGCCACTGTTTCACCCGGTTCGGGAGAAAGGAAGCGGATTTCTGCATCTTTTGGGTTGGCAGGCCTCACTTCAAACTGGAGGGGATTGGCTTCCGGCCCTTCCACAGGATATGTTTCAACTTTGGCGTCTGATTGGAGTTCGAGATAGTATTCAACGTACGGCGGAAGCACAATTTCGGCAGGAAGAGTTGCCGTCGCGGTTCGACCCGCCATGAGCATCTCCATTCCTTTGAAGGAAGTCTCGCCGAACGAACGGTACCGGAGCACTACCTTTCGCACCCCGGCATTTTGCTCGAGATCGACGCTGATAGGTTCTGGTCTCTTCTCAACAGCACTTGGGGCGTTGACCCGGAGGACTTTCGGTGCACCTTGCTGGGCACTAAGAATTAGCGTACCAAGCAGGCTGATGAAAATAACAAGGGAAAGTCTGGTGCGTATCATCAGAACACCTCTGAAATTTATGGGATGGTAGTCGCCGCGATCAAAGAGAGAGGCGGCAAGCAGTGGAACTTCTTGCCGCCTCAATGTAGGAAAAGTCGTGAAGGGAATCAAGATTTCGGCTTCAACGCTTGTTGCCGGACTATTCTTCCCACTCAAAAATGATGGTCTTTTTGTTGCCGTCCTTATCTTCGCCAGGGATACGCAGACTCTTCTTTGTCTTCTGCTGGCCGCTGGTTCCTCCTCCCTGGCCTGTGTTGTTGATATCTCCAAGGTTCAACTGCTGTGTATTGGCGGTGTTGACTTCAATCTTGCCGTCACCGTAGGAGATGCCAATTTTTCCCGAGCCGATATCCTGTGAAACCCGCGAAATGAGGTTCAGCAACGTTGCCAGCCCTTCGCTGATGATCAGTTGGTCGAGCTTCAGATCAAGGTCGGAGGTGAACCCTCCCTTGGTCCCACGAATCGAGGCGACGGAAATCGGCGAGGAGAACCGGAATTGCTCCTTCTCCTGTTTGCGCACGTCGAAGGCCAGGTCTCCTTTCTGCATATGAACGCTCCGATCCAGGATTTGGCGTCCTTGCACTTGTCCCTTGATCTCCACGACTGAATTCTGTCGTACGATGATTTTCGTTTCATCCGGAAACTTGATCATCGCAAACGATCCCTGCTCGGTCCGCAGCGAATAGCCGGAACTGAGTTGATTGCCACCGATTGCCTCTTGCCAGCCTGTCGTTGGTCCCTTTTTCTTCACATCTTTTACGACCTTGACGATGGTCGCCTGAACATCCTTTTGCTGCTGTCTCCAGGCGGGGCTCAGTAGAAAGACGCTCATCACCACCAAAACCAAAAATACTTTTTTCCTTTTCATTGTATATTCTCCTGTCGATAATGTCCGTCGCGTTGGTACTATTCAATTCGAACGGTAACTTGAGTGTTTTGAGCGGCGAGTTTCGTGATCAGCGCTTTGAGGTCATCGAGCGTCAACGGCTTTCCATCCAGTGTCATCCGTCCTGTGGGCTGCCATCCTATGCTCTGAAGAGTGGAGAATGTGCCCGAAACGGCTCCGCCCAGGTTGTTCATCAATTCCTGGATTACTTGACTTTGTTGATTCTCCGTCTGGATTCTGAACAATCGGACTTCGCTCTGTTTCTGAATCGTCTGCCGGTTTGTTGTGACGGCGGTTTCGACATACCATACATAGGTCTTGTTTTGTTCCAGCCGCCGCTGTGCGTCGGTCGGGTAGGTCAGGGTCTGTCTCCCCTCAACATCCTGCTTCAAATAAGGGATGCCGGTGATGGCTTCCTGCGGCGATTGATGCACCGGAAGCTTTTCATAGACATACAGTGTTACTTTTGGATTCGGTGAGTTCCAGGAAAACGTCGGGAGTGTTGATGCAATTGTCGCTCCGGGTTGCGGATCGATGAGGTTTACCTGGACTTCTTCCGGTGATGCATTGCGAACCGTTATGACCTTCTGCGTCTTACCTACAATATTTCCTTTTGTTCCACTTGGTCCCGGTGATGTTGAAGCATAAGCTACGATCTCGATGAAGTATTGCCCAACCGGTGCCGTGGGGAATTTGGCGGCATAGTCTTCAATCCGCTTCCTGGCATCTTTGTTTTCATAGTATCCGCTCTTGACTTCGATATCCGACACGCCTCCAGCCAAATCGTTTGCGGTCAAGGATCGTGTCCCGTCAACCTTGAATGGATCCGTTTCGGCCGATGCGAGTGTGACCGGTCCAGGATCGCCTTTGAACCAAATGTCGGCTTTTACGGTGAGGATAATCCAAGCCAGCGTTCCTGGTGGATCAACCACTGTAATTGTTCCGCTGAAATTCGGGATGTTCTTCGATAACTTGTTGGAGGAGATATCAATGAAATCCCCCAAATAGATGACGTCATAGTCAAGCGATGGAAGATCAATCGTGACCTTCAGATTTGATTGAGCATGCGATACCGACGGACTCAAGAAAAGAATGGCCGTCAGGATCCACACCACATTGCCCAACAACAGAAACCGTTTCATGGTTCATCCTCCTGGTAAATGATTGTCATTTCTGAGTCAAGGTACAGTTGTGGGTCTTACGCCATCGTGACATCTCTCACACATGAGCAAGTATCACAGATTCGCGATGTCATTATAGAGTACCACGGCCATAAATGCAAGAAGCAGGAAAAATCCCGTTTGTTGGATCCCGATCTTCACTTTTGCGGGAATTTCGCGCCTGAAGATACCTTCATAGGTGACAAAGAGCAGGTGGCCTCCATCCAGCGCCGGAAACGGCAGAATATTGAGAAACGCCAGACTGATGCTCAAGAGAGCCATAAACACGAGGAAACTGGAGAGACCCCCCTCGGCCGATTGGTTTGCCATCTGGGCTATCTTCACCGGTCCGCCGACCGATTTCGAAAAGGAGGCCTTCCCCGCAACCAACTGCCACAAATTGTTGAGGAAAAATCCGCTCATTCGTACAACCTCTTTGGCCCCAGCCGGAAAAGCCTCGAGCAGAGAATAGTCTAAATGCTGCATCGGACCCTTGTACGCTGGAACCAGGGAGATGCCGATCTTTCCTTCCTTCGTGGGCGTCACTTTTGCTTCGCGGATCGTATCGCCGGTTTTCCACGTTAGTGTAATCTCCTGCGAAGCGTGTCGACGAATAACCTCGGGGAGTGCCGCATACGCAATCGATTCACCGTTGACGGCCAAGATAGTATCGCGTGCTTGCAATCCGATAGATTCGGCCGGTTTCCCCTTATCGACCGCTCCCACAACGGGCACGACGCCCGCCGGTAAAATTCCGAACCGCTCTTCGGAGATATCCGGAATCGCTGATGCTTTGACAAAAATCCGGATCGTTTCATCCTGTCGGCGGACGCTCAATGTTATGTCGCTGCCGAGATTTTCAGCGTAAATGGAGCTCTCAATCTCCTCCCAGTAGCTCACGGGCTTGTCGTTCACGGCCACAATCTTGTCGCCACGGACTATCCCTGCTTTCGATGCCGGACTATTGCTTAACACATAGCCAACCTCGGTAATTGGATAAACGGTCTTTCCCTGATTATAGATGACACCCCAAAAAATGGCGACGGCAAGAACCAGGTTCATGATCACTCCGGCGGAAAGGACAACCATACGCTGCCAGATCGGCGTCGACCGAAACTCCCAGGGCTGCGGTTCCCTGTTGAGAAACTCCGTGTCCATGCTTTCATCGATCATGCCGGCAATCTTTACATACCCGCCGATGGGAAATACCGAGATACGATAATCTGTGTGATCTCCGAGTTGAATCTCCGCCGGGAGTGTTCCGAACGAGAAACCATTGACTCTGTTGTAGCCGAAGAGACGGTACCCCATGCCGAGCGCGAACACATCGGCCCGGATACCGAAGAGACGCGCCGCGGCGAAGTGTCCAAACTCGTGAATGAACACAAGCACGCCGATCGTGATAATAAAATAGAAGAGTGTCGACAGAAATTCCATTGGAGGTCCGTGTCCGATTGATAAGGATTACATGAGAGAATGAACGTATTTGCGCGTCGAGCGGTCGGTGTCGATGATGTCGCCCAGATCCGGCGAGGGAAATCCCGCATAGTTGTTGACGGCCCTGTCAATCAATTCCGGGATTCGCTTGAACGTGATTGTTCGATTGAGAAACGCCTCGACCGCAACCTCGTTTGCTGCATTCATCGCCGTGGGCGCCGTTCCCCCTTCTGAAAGGACATCGAACGCTATCTGCAGGCATCGAAATTTCTTTCGGTCCGGCTCAAAAAAGGTCATTGCATTCAATTTCGGAAAATCCACTCGCCCGCCGTTGAGGTGAAATCTATTGGGGTAGGTCAAGGCGTACTGGATCGGTATCTTCATGTCCGGCAATCCCATCTGTGCTTTTACGGAACCATCAATAAATTCCACCATGGAGTGAATGATGGACTGCGGATGGATGACGACTTCGATGCGTTCCGACGGCAAGTTGAACAGCCAGTGCGCCTCGATCACTTCCAGCCCTTTGTTCATCAACGTGGCAGAATCGATCGTAATCTTGTTTCCCATACGCCAGTTGGGATGGTTGAGCGCCTCTTCGACCGTAATCGTATCGAATTCCTCCGGCGACCGGTTCAGGAACGGGCCTCCCGAAGCCGTGAGAATCAATTTCGCGATATGCGACCTGTCTTCACCCGCAAGGCACTGTAAAATCGCACTGTGTTCGCTGTCGATCGGAATTAGCGTGACGCCGTATTCCTTTACCAGCGAAGTGATCAGTCGGCCGGCGACAACGAGCGTTTCCTTGTTGGCAAGCGCTATTGATTTTCGATGCTTGATAGCCTCAATGGTGGGCTTCAGACCCGCAAACCCGACAAGTGAGCTTATGACGAGGTCAACATCGTCTCGCTTGACGATTTCCATCAAACCCTCTTCACCTTCAAGAACCTCGACTGTTGGGCCGAATTCGTTTCTCAGGTGTGAGGCGTTGGCTCTATCAAGAACGACAACTCCTTTCGGCTGGAACTGTGCGACTTGTTGGCGCAACAGGTCGATGTTCCTGTTCGTCGTCAAATATGTAACACGGAACTGGCCGGGAAGGTTCTGGATCACTTCCAGGCTGTTCCGGCCGATCGAACCCGTCGAGCCCAATATCGCTATGTTTCTCATACATCAACCTCAGTGCTAGGAATCAAGTTAAGTAAATTCGCAGGGCATGTCAAGAAACGGATTCGGCGACATTTCACCGTCATATGAAAATGTGTTCGTTGGACTCGCTTCGTTTTTTTGCTATATTCCTTCAGAATTTCTCAGGATCATCGCGTGTATCTTTTTGTCCGACAAAGCATTGCCCTAGCCATCGCTGTTCTCCTTGTTGTTGCACACCTCCATGCTCAAAACACGGACGCTGCGATGAAGCTACGACTTGCCCAGCAACTGGAACAAGCGGGGGAATGGGAACGGGCTGTCATGCAGTATGAAGAGCTGTACAAGGCCGACCCCGCCAATTTTGTTTACTTCGATGGCCTGCGCCGCGGCTATGCCCAGCTACGTTTATATGACAAGGCCATCGCATTGATCGACCGCCGACTTGAATCGAATCCGTTCGACGTCGTGCTGCTCGCCGCTCTGGGCGGACTCTACTACGATTCGGGTTCTGACCGAAAAGCCGACTCGTCGTGGAACCTCATCATCAAGTTGGATCCAAAGAACGTCGGCCTGTACCGTGTTGTCGCGGCTCAAATGATGGAACACCGTCTCTATGACCGGGCGGCAACAATGTACAAGACCGGAAGAACGGTGACTGGAAATGAGAACGTCTTTGCGGATGAACTGGCCTCTCTCTACTTCGCCCTTCAGCAATATGGGAACGCGACGGCAGAGTTCATCAAGATCCTGAGGGCGACCCCTCAGCAGTTGCCGTACGTTCAAAACCGGATTGCCTCGTTCACCATCAGGGATCAGGGGTTGAGGGCAGCACGGGAGGTTGCACGCCAAGAGGTCGATCGAACGCCCGAAACTGTGGTACTTCGGCAGCTGCTCGCATGGCTCGCCATGGAAGGAAAAGACTATCCGTT
>Ga0315286_10000450_pt1 | contig 34370 bp, 24 predicted proteins | sample YL17G10_0_MG_FD_205038 | JGI IMG/M metagenome (GOLD analysis project Ga0315286, IMG submission 205038) | Sediment microbial communities from Yellowstone Lake, YNP, Wyoming, USA - YL17G10_0 | ecosystem: Environmental > Aquatic > Freshwater > Lake > Sediment | place: USA: Wyoming | collected...
TCTACTTATGGTGCTCCTTTTAATCTCGCTACTTGTTTACCAAATGATACCTGTTCAAATTATTTTGAGACTTGGACAACTTGGAAAACCAATAGGGTTGGAACGAATCCTTATTTTGATAATAATTCTTTGGGAATCCAGTCAGATCCAAAATATGTAGCTACAACAATAGGTCAGGGAACATTTGATTTACATCTTCAGGCAAGTTCTCCAGCTATTGATGCAGGTGCGAACTTGACCAGTTTGTGTTCTACCATTCCAGCACTCTGCAACGATAAAGACGGTAATTCCCGGCCATCGGGTTCTGCTTGGGATATAGGGGCGTATGAGTATGTTGGCGCAACCGACACCACCCCGCCGGCTGCGCCCAGCGGGGTAACGGTAATTTAAACAAATGAAAAATTATAAATTAAAAATAATAATTTTTTTCGGAATAATCTCGGCAATTTTACTTTTACCGAAAATTTCTCTGGCCACTATTAATTTATCTTCTGGATACTGGTCAAGCACTTTAAACTGCCCTGATTGGACTCAGGTAGTAGGATGGCCCACCTATAATTTCTGCGATGGTTTAGACTCGGGAGGAGATCACGCTTCGGGAGAAGGGCATGTAGAATCAGTTACAGCCTCAGCTAATAATCCCAGCGGTAGTGGAGGCAAAGGAATATTGCATTGGGCCAGCCCTTCCAGATACGCCCAGTCATCTGGATTTAAACTCGGGTTCGTTTCAGACCCTTCTGAGTTATGGGTGAGAATGTATGTCAGCTACCAGCCCGGTTTCCAGTGGGGTATAACTGGATTTTCGGCTGAGTGCAAATGTATTTACACTTTTCCATCCAGCGGGGGGGGGACAATCTGGAACTTTGCTTGGGGGAATCGCGCAGGATTTCAGTCTCAGTGCTGCAACAACCCTAACTGGTTGGGGACCGCAGGGATAGGGTGGCCTGTAATGCATTCTAGTGGTATTTCTGACGGCAGTTGGCATTATGTAGAGATACATTTGAAAATGGACACCAACGGGGCGGATGGAATAGCTGAATATTGGATAGATGGCGTAAATGGCCTTAGTATGACGGGTCTGGACTTTGACACCCGTGGTGTTTGGCACCATATAGAGTTTTTTGGCAACTGTCTGGCTGCAAATATCCCTTCGGAGTATTGGGTTCATATTGATGATATGGCGATTGCCACTCCAGCGTGGGCGGGCCCATGGCAGTACGACGCGCAGGGAAGAAAGATGATTGGACTGCTTACCGGTGGCTCTCCGTTCGATACCACCCCGCCTGCCGCGCCCAGCGGAGTCACAGTACAATAAAATTTTTAATTATCAATTTATAATTTTCAATAAATTTATGATGAACAAATTTTCGAAAATAAAAAAAATCATTATTTTCCTAACGATTTTTTTCGCCATTTTCTTTTTCGCAAAATGTTCTCTGGCAAATATCACGTTTACGAATGGGTACTGGAGTGAGAACTTCGATGGATGGGCTGACTGGCAGGACAGTGCTGCAATGCCTGTTTGGGGGAATGTTGCTATGGATTACAGAGGCCGAGGACAGGCAGCAAATTGCCCCGATGGAAATTTCTATTCATCGGTTAACTCAACCCCTGGGAGAAGTGGAAAGGGTTTCAGAAACTGGCTTGGGTGTAGTTGGAATAACCAAAGCGTTAATCCTGATTTGACTTTTACGACACGTCAGAATGAATTTTGGATTAGAATGAGCGTGAGGATGGGGCCAAGTGCGTATGTAAATCCGAGCGGTGCCTATATTAAACTATTTTATGCTGATTATGATGCAAGCCATAGATGGGGAATTGATATAATCACCGGTGGCATAACACTGTTAGGTCAGGCAGTTCTGTGTCCCGTAGCTCCTCTTAATGGTTGTGCTCCTCCAGTTACAGGATATTATCAATGGGGACCTGGAGGATGGTTGGGGACTTTCTCTGATCTTCAATGGCATACGGTTGAATGGTATGTGAATAATAGTAGTGGATTTATGAAGTTATGGCTTGATGGTGTAATAATTGCAGATGTAACAGGTGTTTACACCGGATCTCCAATGTCCGGCTGCGAAATTTTAATGAATCAGTCTATTAATCAAGGCGGCACAAATAACTGGTTCATTGATCTTGATGATATTTTTGTAGCAAATAGTTCTTATACTGGATTTGTGCAAGATTCAGCAGGTAGATCAATGATTGGGCCGGCTGGCGCCGTCCCAACTCCCGACACCACCCCGCCTGCGGCGCCGACCGGCGTGATAATAATTTAAAATTAAAAATATACAAATAATGGAAAACAATATTTCAAAATTAAAAATATTAATTATACTTGCCGGAATATTTTTGGGGATATTTTGTTCTGTTGAATTTTCCCAGGCGAATGTCACCCCTCCCTGGTCAACCACGTTTAACTGTGCTGATTGGTACACAGGACAAACATGGAACAGTAGCAACTGTGATGGGATGGACCTCATCAATGCAGGCAACACTCTTTCCTGTACCAATAAACCAGATGGCTTTTCCCGAATGGATGCTTCATCGAATAATCCTCTTGGAATTGGGAAGGGATGGAGAATGGTAATTGGAGATGGGAGTAACCATAATACTGCCGCACCAAGATTATCATTTCCAGCACAAAGTGAACTGTGGCTGAGATGGTATATGAAATTTGAATTGGGAATGTCTCCGCACACTGTCCCGCCTCCTTCTGGTCAGACCAACTATAATAAACTTGTTTATGTTAGACCGATGGCTAGTGGCGGCGTGATTGATATGTTACCAGATGGTTTTAGTTGGGGGGTGCAAGGATGCCGTTATCCAAATAATGACGTAAATAGATATTCTTCCCCGGGTAGCGGATTTAACGGGTTGAATGGTTATCCACCGGGGAGTGATGGGCAAGGGGATGGACTGTGGCATTGGATTGAAATTCACATGAAGATAGATACAAATGGAGCTGACGGAATATTTGAAGCGTGGGCGGATGGTGTTCAGTTTTTTGACATTCACGACGGCAATTATTGTGCCACCCCAATTAGTAGCCTAACTTTTTTTACCAATCAGACATACGCAACGAATAATAACTGCATGTACGAATATATAGACGATATTGCCATCAGCACCACCGGATATATCGGCCCGATTGGAACTCCCGACACCACCCCGCCGGCCGCACCCAGCGGAGTGACGGTTAGTTAAAATTGTAAATTATTAAATAATGCGAAACTATATATCAAAATTAAAAATCATATCTATCTTTCTAATGATATTTTCAGGAACGTTTTGTTTTGCGGGAATTTCCCAGGTAAATGCAGCAATCACCTTTGGAAATACCGGAAAGACCGGGCTGTGGGAATGTGATTTTAATCTATGCCCAGATGAGACACGAATCGGGGGTTCTCCTTCTACCCTCTGCGGAGGCACAACAGGAATGACTTGGTATGGGAATGGCGTGCCTTCTACTCAGCAAAGTTACTACACCTCGATTAATTCCATCAATGGCAGGACTGGAAAAGGCATAAGGATATGGAAAGGATCAGGTGAAGATAACTGGACAGGAGGAATGAATATCCAATGGCCTTCCATTTTCGATGAATTTTCAATCCGAATGTATATGAGATGGGGAGCAGGGGAACCATTAGCACAGGTTGATGGTGGATATAACAAAACGTTATACATTATGGTTGGAAATACTAATTATAATATTGTTGATATTCTGTCAGGAATGACAAGAGTAACCATGACGTTCCCTTCAAGAAACATCTATTCAAATTCACTTGCATCAACCCAAACTTTTATGGCAGATCATGGATGGCATTGTTTTGAATACTACTATAATTTTTCTAGCGGGACTCATCGGATTTGGATTGACGGGGTTAATGCAATGGATATATCCGGTCAAATAACGCCAGCGCTTTCTTGGGATCATGTAGCTATTACTTCCAACAATCAAGCTGGTTTTGTGGTTGCCAATGGTTATGACTTGTCTACTGATATTGACGATATTGCTATTGTAAACGGCAGCTACACGGGCTGGCAGTACGACGCGCAGGGAAGAAAGATGATAGGACTGCTTACCGGTGGCTCTCCGTTCGACACCACCCCTCCTGCGGCGCCGACTGGGGTGACGGTGCAATAGAAATCGGTTGAAACTTATGGTATAATATTTTTGTATGATATTGAGGAAATTTTTAAATAAATATTTTCGGAAATTTTATTTAAGTAATCCTAAAATCAAAAGTTGAAAGCTGTATTTATAAAATTAAAAATTAGCAAATTTGTGGACCAAACGCAAGAAATAAAAATTCAATCTTCTTCATCAGAATATCCAAAAGAATCAAAAAGAAGAGAAGAAGTTCTAATCTTGGCAAAAGTTTTCAACGCAATTGCAAAAGCGGCCATTTATTTTTTGGTGTTTTTGCTGCCCATTTTCTTTTTGCCATGGACCAGCAACAATCTGGATTTTAACAAGCAAGCCCTGCTTTTAATTTCGGTTTTTTTAGCTTTAATCTGCTGGCTGGCCAACAGTTTAACTTCCAATAAGTTTGAAATTAATATCAGTTTTCTTAATTTCCCGGTAATAATTTTATTTTTAGTTACCGCCCTTTCCGTTATTTTTTCAGTTTACAGGTACGGCAGTTTTTGGGGCTGGCCTTTGCCTGTTTCTCAAAGCCTGCTTTCTCTTTTGGGTTTTATTATTTTTTATTTTTTGGTTGCCAATCTTTTTAAAAAAGATGAGATTATTCTTCTTTTTTTGACCCTTTTTCTCTCCGGGTTTTTGGTAAGTTTGTTTTGCATCCTTCAACTTTTTGGAAAGTTTATTTTACCTTTTGATTTCGCCAAAACAGCCTCTTTTAACACCATCGGGACTATGAACAGTTTGGCAGTTTATAGTTCGCTTTTACTGGTTTTACTGTTGCCTTTATCCTTTTTTGTCAAGAGGTTTTTTAAAGTTGTTTTAGGAGTTTTCATTTTAACCTTGCTGATTTCTCTTTTTTTAATCAATTTTAAAATTGCCTGGCTGGTTTTTCTGACGGGCCTCGCAGTTTTATTTGCTTTTGGCGTGGTGAATTTAAGAAAAACCGGCCGGTCAAGCTTTACAACAGTGATGATGATTTTTTTTGTGATTGCTTTGCTTTTTACTCTTTTCAGGTTTTCCTTGCCCTTATTTCCGGCCACTCCTTTGGAAGTGTCGCCAAGTCAAAAAGCGGAATTTGGAATTTTAAGAAATCTCTCGCCAAAAACCTTGTTTTTGGGTTCGGGCCCAGGGACTTTTGTTTATAACTGGTCAATGTATAAATCAATTGATTTGAACCAAACCATTTTTTGGGCAACAAGATTCACCACCGGAGCTTCAGAGATATTAGACAGAATAATCACGACCGGAATCCTGGGAATCTTGGCGTTCTTTTTCTTAATCTTTTTATTTTTTAAAAAATCTTTTCAGTTTTTGGTGAAAAAAATGGACGAGGGTGTATCGAGAGGCAAAATCTCTGATGGCGCCAGTTGGTTTTTATCTTTGGGAGTTCTTGCTTCTTTTGCCGGTTTGGTTGCCGCCTTTTTCTTATATCCTGCCAATTTCTCAATTTTATTAATCTTCTGGCTATTAATCGGTTGTTTGGCAGTGTTGGAGACAGAAAAAAGAAAAGTTTTACTCATTGGCAATTCTTCCACTAAGGCTTTGGGTTTTTCTTTTTTGTTCGTTTTGATTTTGATTTTGGGTATTGGCTCTTCTGTTTTTTATGTCCAAAAATACATCGCCGAAGCGAGATACTTCCAAGGACTGAAAGCTTCCCAGAAAGGAGATACTATTTTGGCGACTAATTATGTTTTGAAAGCCGTTAACTTAAACCCCAAGATGGATTTTTATTGGCGGGACCTTTCCCAAATTCATTTGTTCAGATTAAATGAGGTGTTGCTGAAAACTGATTTAGCTCCGGAAGACAAGAAGTATCAGGTCCAGTCGCTGATTGCCTCAGCGGTAAATTCAGCCAGCCAGGCGACCACTCTTAATCCCAATGATGCGGCAAATTGGAATGTCAGAGGATTTATTTATCGGAATATGATTGGAGGCTTGGGAGGAGCCGAAGATTGGGCAATAACATCTTATGAAACAGCAATAGATTTGGAGCCGACAAACCCCTATATTTTTACTGAAATTGGGAGAATTTACATTTTAAAAGCGGATTTAGCAGAACAGCAGGAAAATTTAGAGGACAAAGATAAAAATCTTAAATTAGCCCAAAGTTCTTTTGAAAAAGCGGTTTCTCTTAAAGTTGATTACGCGCCGGCACATTATCAGATGGCGATGATTTATATCAGAGAAGGAAAAACCAAAGAAGCGATTGAGAGATTTGAAATAGTCAAACAAACGGCGCCCAGCGATATTGGGCTGGCATTTCAGTTAGGTTTGATTTATTACAACGAAAATCAGTTAAATAAAGCTAAAGCTGAATTTGAGAGAGCGGTTGCTCTTGATTTAAAATATGCTAACGCGCGCTATTTTTTAGGCTTGATTTATGATAAGGAGGGGAACAAAAATGAGGCCATCGCGCAGTTTAAAGTAATTGAAGAATTCAATCCGGAAAATCAAGAAATCAAGAAAATCTTATCTAGTTTAAGGGGAGGCCGGCCGGCTTTGGAAGGAATTGTGCCGGGTCAGCCTCCGATTGAAGAAAAAGCGCCTGAAAAATTAAAATAAGTGTTTTAAAGCTTGACCCCGTTAGAAGTCTTGGGCAGAAAAAATTTGAAAATTTTTTTCTGCGATGAAATAGCTTAAATAAAAGAGTAAAACAATATTTTATAGATTATATTGTAATTATTTTTGGGCAGACTTCTAACGGGGTTTACAAATTTTTACAAAGGAGTAAAATTTGAAATCGGAGCTTTAATATTTTCGTTTACTTTGATCTTTTTTGATTATTAAAATTTAATAAATTTTTACCCTAAAAAACCTATCATTTAGGGTTTTTTGTGGTTTAATCATAATAATTCGAGTAGGCAACTATGAAAAAAAAGTATTTTGGGAAATCTAAAATTTCTCTGCCTCTTCCTTATTTACTTTCTATCCAGAAAGCGAATTGGGAGAAATTTTGGCGGGAAGACTTAAAAGAGTTATTCCAGGAAATTTCTCCAATTCGCGATTACGCTAAAAAAGAGTTAGAACTCTGGTTTTGTGATTATAACGCCAAGGGCGATATGTCCGGCAAAGTCAGCTATAGATTAGGGGAAAGTAAATACAAGAACGATTTGGAAGCTAAACAAAATAATGATTCTTACGAAGCTCCTTTGAGGATAAATATAAAACTGGTCAACCTGAAGACAAAAGAGATAAAAGAACAGGAAGTTTTTTTGACCGATTTTCCATTAATGACAGAAAGGGGCACTTTTATTGTTAACGGAGTAGAAAGAGTAGCTATTTCTCAACTTATTCGCTCGCCCGGAGCATTTTTTACTGTCCAGACAATCGGCGGCAAGAACTATTTTGGAGCAAAAATTATTCCCAACCGGGGCGCCTGGTTAGAATTTGAAACAGAAAGTACAGGTTTTATCGGATTAAAGATTGACCGTAAAAGGAAGATATCCGCCACGACTTTATTAAGGGCTTTTGGCATTGATAAAGATGAAGCAATAAAAGAAAAATTTCAAGGCGTAGACGTAGGTGAAGTAAATTTTATTGATGAAACAATAAAGAGGGAAAAGTCTCATGAGCAGGCAGAAGCCTTAGTTGAAATTTACAGAGTCTTAAGGCCGGATGAACTGGTAAGTCCCGATACCGCGCGAGAACTGATAACGAATATGTTTTTTAATTTTGAAAGATATGATCTGTCAAAAGTTGGAAGATGGAGAATGTGGCAGAGACTGCCAGAACTTAAAAAATCCGAAATTCGAAATCCAAAACCCAAAGCAGATGGCGATGAAATCACGGTGTCAGACAGGGTTTTGAAACTTGAAGATGTAGTAGCGGTTTTAAAAGAAATCATCCGCTTGAACAATGATCCTCAGGCAGAGCCGGATCAGATTGACCATTTGGGGAACAGAAGAGTCAGGACATTTAACGAACTGCTCCAAAACAGATTAAGAATAGGAATGGCCCGAATGGAAAGAGTTATTAAAGACCGCATGTCAACTTTAGATATTTATACCGTGACTCCCGCTCAACTGGTTAACCCCCGTCCGGTGATGGCCGTGGTTAAAGAATTTTTCACTTCTTCTCAGATTTCTCAATTTATGGACAATGAAAATCCGTTGTCTGAACTGGAACACAAAAGAAGATTGTCAGCCACGGGACCCGGGGGGCTCGCCAGAGAAAGAGCCGGTTTTGAAGTGAGAGATGTCCAACCATCTCACTACGGCAGGATTTGCCCTATTCAAACACCCGAGGGCCCTAATGTTGGATTGGTTTCTCATTTAGCTTCTTTTGCCAGAATTAATCCCTATGGTTTTATTGAAACACCTTATTTTAAAGTAGAAAAAGGCAGGGTTACTTCTGAAGTTCTTTATCTTTCGGCTCACGAAGAAGAACGATACAACATCGCTCATGCCGGCATGCCAATCAATGAAAAAGGAGACCTTATTCTTGAAAAGGTTGATGCCAGAATAAAAGGCAAGCCCGGGCTGATTGACAGAGATAAAATTGACTTTATTGATGTTTCGCCTGAACAATCAATTTCTGTTGCCACCTCTCTGATTCCTTTTTTGCAAAATGATGATGCGAACCGCGCTTTGATGGGATCAAATATGCAAAGACAAGTGTCGCCCTTAATAAATCCGGAAGTGCCTTTGGTTTGTACGGGGATAGAAGAAAGAGTGGCCAGAGATTCAGGCCAAGAAGTGATCGCTGAGGAAGACGGGACAGTAGAAGAAGTAGATGCCAGCCATATAACTATAAAAATCCAAAACCCAAAACCCAAAACCCAAAACAAAAGATACGACTTAAGGACTTTTATCCGCACCAATCAATACACATGCTTTCATCAAAAACCAATAGTGAAAAAGGGCCAAGAAATCAAAAAAGGAGATATTTTGGCTGACGGCGGCGGAATTTCTCAGGGTCAGCTTGCGTTGGGTAGAAATATTTTGGTGGCTTTTTTACCCTGGAGGGGAGGAAATTTTGAAGACGCGATTTTAATTTCCGAAAAAGTGGTTAAAGACGATGTTTATACTTCAATTCATATCGAAAATTTTACGTGCGATGTCAGAGAGACAAAACTGGGTCCGGAAATCACCACCTGCGATATTCCCAATGTGGCGGAAGAAAAATTAAAAGATTTAGATGAGGAGGGAATCGTCAGGGTTGGAGCCGAAGTCGGACCTAATGATATTTTGGTTGGGAAAATTTCGCCCAAAGGAGAAGCCGACTTAACTGCCGAAGAAAGATTGCTCCGCGCTATTTTTGGAGAAAAGGCAAGAGAAGTAAAAGACAGTTCTTTGTTAATGGAACACGGAAAAAGAGGCAGGGTAACGGGAGTTAAGGTTTTTTCCCGGGACTTGGGATATAAGTTAGAGCCGGGGGTGATAAAGAGAATTCAAGTGGAGGTAGCGGCTCTTAGAAAGATTCAAGCTGGAGATAAATTGGCCGGCCGTCACGGGAACAAAGGAGTTGTTTCAAAAGTCTTGCCGGAAGAAGAGATGCCATTTTTGGAAGACGGAACGCCTGTTGATATTATATTGAATCCATTAACCGTTGTTTCCCGGATGAACCTAGGCCAAATTCTGGAAACCCATCTGGGTTGGGCAGCCCAAAAATTGGGCTACTTAGCTATCTCTCCGGCTTTGACCGGAGCCACGGAAAAAGATATTAAAGAAGAGCTAAAAAAGGCAGGCCTGCCGGAGGATGGAAAGATCACTCTTTTTGACGGAAGAACCGGCCTTGCTTTCCCGAAAAAAATCACGGTAGGCTACGTATATATGATGAAACTGATTCATATGGTAGAGGATAAAATTCATATGCGCTCCATCGGCCCTTATTCTTTGATTACCCAGCAGCCCTTGGGGGGAAAAGCCCAATTTGGCGGCCAAAGATTCGGCGAAATGGAGGTTTGGGCTTTGGAAGGATACGGAGCAGCTTATACCTTGCAGGAAATGTTAACGATAAAATCTGATGATGTTCTCGGTCGGGCCGCTACTTATGAATCAATCTTGAAAGGAGAAGAAATTAAGCAGCCCAATGTCCCGGCATCCTTCAACTTATTGGTGGCAGAATTGAAATCTTTGGGATTAAGCGTGGAAGTAAAAGAAAAGCCAAAAGAAGAGAGATAGGCGCCCACTTAAATAACTTTTCGTAATTTCGTAGAGTGGTCGATGAAGTTTACCCCTTCGGGCTTGCCTTCATCTCCACCCTTCGCTAACGCTCGGGTATGCGAGTACAAGATTTAGAAGCCATTAGAATAAAATTAGCCTCACCGGAGGAGATTTTGAGTTGGTCCCGCGGCGAAGTAACGAAGCCGGAGACCATTAATTATAGAACCCAGAGAGCAGAAAAAGACGGACTTTTTGATGAAAAAATTTTTGGCCCGGAAAAAGATTACGAATGTTACTGCGGGAAATATAAAAGAATTCGTTACAAAGGCATTGTTTGCGACCGTTGCGGGGTTGAAGTAACGAAAGCTCAGGTTCGACGGGAAAGAATGGGTCATATCAAATTAGCCACTCCGGTTTCTCATATCTGGTTCTTAAGAGGGGTGCCATCTCGGATGGGCATGATTTTAGATGTTCCGATGCAGCACTTGGAAAGAGTGATTTATTTTGCCTCGTACATTATTACCAGCGTTAACGAAGAGGCAAAAAAGAAAGTTTTAGAAGAAATTGAAAAAGAATACAAACAGAAGCTCAAAACTCAAAGCTCAAAACTCAAAACTAAAAAAGAGAAAAATAAAGTCTCGGAAGATTTAAAGACAGCCAAAACTAAGGCAAGAGAGGAAGTGTTTTTGCTCAAATCTTTAAGAATTTTGTCAGAGGTTGAGTATCATAATTTTTCCTTGAAATACGGAGAGGCTTTTGAGGCAGGGACGGGAGCAGAAACCTTAAGGAAGATTTTTGAGAAAATTGACCTTAAAAAAGAAAACAACGGTTTACAAATTCAATTGTTAAAAGCCGGTCCCTTAAACAGAAGAAAGATTTTGACAAGATTAAAACTCTTTCAAAGAATGGAAAAGGCGGGAGTGAGGCCGGAGTGCATGTTTTTAACGGTATTACCCATATTGCCTCCTGACTTGCGGCCCATGGTTCAATTAGACGGCGGCCGTTATGCCTCTTCCGACTTAAATGATCTTTATCGCCGGGTGATTAACAGAAACAATCGTTTGAAATACCTATTGGAAATTTCAGCTCCCGAAGTAATCGTCCGGAATGAAAAAAGAATGTTACAGGAAGCAGTTGACGCCCTGATTGATAACGGAATGAGGAAGGGACAGATGGTCCAGGCAACGACCGGCGGAAAAAGATTGCTGAAATCTTTGGCTGATATATTAAAAGGGAAGCAGGGCAGATTCAGGCAAAATCTTTTAGGAAAAAGAGTTGATTATTCGGGAAGATCGGTGATTGTGGTGGGGCCTGACTTAAGATTTAATCAATGCGGTTTGCCGAAAAAAATGGCTTTGGAGCTTTTCAAACCCTTTGTGATTAAGAAAATTTTAGACAGAGAGCTCGCATATAACGTGCGTGGCGCCTCCCGTTTGATTGAACAAGAAACGGATGACATTTGGGCTATTTTAGAAGAAATAGTCAAAGACAAATTGGTTTTGTTAAACAGGGCTCCCACTCTGCACCGTTTGGGCATCCAGGCTTTTCAGCCTGTTTTGATTGAAGGAAATTCAATCATGCTTCACCCCATGGTTTGCAGAGCTTTTAACGCGGATTTTGACGGAGACCAGATGGCAGTTCATGTGCCTCTTACAGCTGAAGCCCAAAGAGAAAGCCGGGAAATTATGTTATCTCTGCTTAATTTGCTTAAACCGGCCACCGGCACTCCGGTTGTTACACTTTATCAGGATATCAGCCTCGGTTGTTATTGGTTAGCAAAGTTAAAACAAGGAGCCAAAGGAGAAGGAAGCTTTTTTGGCACACCCGCAGAAGTAATCTTGGCTTATGAATTTGGAGAAATAGATTTAAAAGCCAAAATAAAAGTAAAGGAAAAAGCCATAAAACCATGCGTTAAAAAAAATCCTAAAGCTAATGGAGAGATTGATGATGCCGGATTTATGGAGACGTCGGCCGGCCGAATTCTTTTTAACGAGGCCTTGCCTGAAGATTTTCCTTTCCAAAATTCAGAAATTAGAGTAAAAAACCTGGAAACAATCGTCAGAGAAATTATTGAAAAATACAGCGTTGAAGAAACCGAGGAAACTTTGGACAAGATAAAAGAATTAGGATTTGAATATTCAACTCTTTCCGGGTTTTCTTGGGGAATGAATGACTTGGTGGTTCCTCCGGAAAAAGGAAAAATTATTGGGTTGGCAGAAAAAGAAGTGGCTGAGGTTGAAGAATATTTTAAAAAAGGACTCTTGACCAGAGAGGAAAAGACTAATCGGGTTATTGAAGTGTGGACTAAGACTAAGTCAGAGATTGAAAAATTAGTCCCCAAGTCTTTACCGGAGGACGGGTCAGTCTTTTCATTTATTGATGCGGGAGCAAGAGGTTCTTGGTCCCAGCCCGTCCAGATGGCAGGAATGAAGGGTTTGGTGATTAACCCGGTCGGTGAAACCATTGAGCTGCCGGTAAAAAGCTGTTTTAAGGAAGGGTTTGATGTTTTGGAATATTTTATTTCTACCCATGGGGCCAGGAAAGGGACAGTTGACACTGCCCTTCGGACGTCTACGGCAGGGTACTTAACAAGGAGATTGGTTGATGTCGCTCATGAAGCAGCAGTTTTTGACACAGACTGCAAAGACGAGCAGGGAATTGAGCTCTCGCGAAGAGAAGCGGAAGAAATTGGCCAGAATTTTCTTTTTAAAATCATTGGCAGAGTAGTATTGGAAAAAATAAAGGAAAAGACCGGCAAAGGAAAAATTATTGTTAAAGAGGGGGAGATTATTGATTGGCAGAAAGGAGAGCAAATTATAAAAGCAGAAGTTGAAAAGGTAAGAGTGAGGTCTCCTTTGACCTGTAAGATAGCGAGGGGAGTTTGTCAAAAATGTTATGGCTGGGATTTAGGCAAAAATTCATTAATAAAATTAGGAGAGGCGGTTGGAATTGTGGCGGCTCAGGCGATTGGAGAACCGGGGACCCAATTAACAATGAGAACTTTTCATACGGGCGGGGTAGCGGGCGGCGGAGACATTACTTTTGGATTGCCAAGAGTTCAAGAGATTTTTGAGGCAAGGGAACCGGGCGGAAAAGCGGTAATTTCTCAAGTGGAAGGAAAGATTTTGGAAATTACACCTGAAAGAGTGATAAAAATAAAGTCAAAGCTCGAAAGTGTAAAATCAGAGAACAATCCCCAGCCAAAGCGCAAAGATTTAAAAGATAAAAAGTTTGAAATTATTGAATACGAAATCCCGGCAAAAATGGGGATTTGGGTAGAAGTCGGCCAGACGGTGAACCGCGGCCAGCAACTTTGTGAAGGGAATTTAGATTTAAAAGAATTATTTAAGATGGTGGGCAAAGACGAAACCCAGCGCTACGTTGTTAAAGAAATTCAAAAAATCTACGTTTCTCAGGGAGCGATAATTCACGATAAACATATTGAGGTGATAGTGCGGCAAATGTTTTCTCGGTTAAAAATAAAAGACCCGGGCGACAGTTCTTTCAGCGTCGGCGAAGTAGTCGCCAGAGAAAGATTTTTGGATGAGAATGCTCTTTTGAAAAAACAGAATAAAACCCCGGCTAAAGGAATTCCTGTTTTGCTCGGGATTTCTCAGGTATCCTTAACCAGCGATTCTTTTCTTTCAGCTGCTTCTTTTCAGGAAACTTCGCGGATTTTAATTCGCGCGGCTATTGAAGGAAAAGAAGATAAATTGAGGGGTTTAAAAGAAAATGTTATAATAGGGAAGTTAATACCAGTGGGAACAGGTTTTAAGAAGTAGAAGTAGCCGCTCGGCAACGAAGTTCCAAAGTACCGACCCTCAAAATTGCCAGCCCAATTTTGGGGTCTAAGTTCTCGGCGGCTGGCTCGCCTACGGCGAGACCATGCCCAGCCGCCTCCGAAATTTACTTTGAGAACTTGTCGCCTCGCTTCTTTGAAGAAAAACCAGATTCTTAAATGGCAAAAAATAAAAATCGAAAAAATAACAGAAGGAATGGCGAAAAAGAAAGGTGGTATAGTAAATTTGCTTTACCCGAAGAAGCCAAAAAATTGATTGGCGGAGTAATATTTTTTTTGATAGCTGTAATAATGACATTAAGCTTTTTTGAATTATCGGGGATAGCCGGCCAAAGTTTAATTGCCGGCCTTTCTTTTTTAATCGGCAGAGTTGTTTTTGCCATTCCCTTAATTTTTTTAATCTCCGGCTTCGTATTTTTCAGCACAAAATATAAAAAATTTTTCTATCCCTTGCTTTTGGCGATTTTTATCTTGATTTTAGGGTTGACCGGCATTCTTGAAGGCTTAAATCCGGGGAAAAAAACAGGAGGCTGGCTGGGGTATCTTATCTCTCTTCCATTTTTAAAATTTTTCGGAAGTTTAGTGACTCAAATTATTTTTGCTGCAGCTATTATTGTCAGCGGTTTAATTTTCTGGCAACTTTTACGCCAGCCCTCAAGCTCTCAATCAAAAGAGAAAATGAAGGAAGAATTGTCCCCGGAGTTAAAACCAAGAACTTCTTTAATTAAGAAAATTTTTGCGCCCCGATTTAAAGTTAAAGAAGTTCCGTCTTCAATTTCAGAAGAAGCGGGAAAAATTGAAAAAATATCTTTACCGGAACTGAAAACAAAAGCGCTTAGCGCTAAACCCTTTAATTTTTTTTATGAAACTCCGCCAACAGAACTTTTGGAAAAAGAATCAGGCGGGCCCAGTCCCGGAGATACCAGAACAAACGCGGCCATTATTAAAAAAACCTTGCAAAATTTTGATATTTCAGTTGAAATGTCAGAAATAAATGTCGGGCCTACGGTTACGCAATACGCTTTAAAACCGGCCGAAGGAGTAAAGCTTTCTAAAATTACGGGGCTTTCCAATGATTTGGCTTTGGCTTTGGCGGCTCATCCCATCAGAATTGAAGCCCCCATTCCCGGCAAATCTCTGGTAGGCGTTGAAGTGCCGAATAAAATTAGAGCTCGGGTAAGATTGCGAAATTTAATTGAAAATGCCAATTTTCAAAAATCTCTTTCACATTTGACCATTGCTTTAGGGCAAGATGTTTCAGGGAATCCAATTTATGCTGATCTTTCCCGCATGCCGCATCTTTTAGTGGCAGGCAGTACGGGCACGGGAAAAACCATATTTTTGAACAATTTAATGCTATCTCTTTTGTACAGGAGTTCTCCGGAAATCCTCAGATTCATTTTAATTGATCCGAAAAGAGTAGAGTTCCCTGTTTATAATGAACTTCCTCATCTTCTTTCTCCGGTAATTTATGATGCCAACAGAACGGTCAATGCCTTTAAATGGCTGACTGGAGAAATGGAGCGGAGATTTGACGTACTCTCTTCGGGAAAAAGCCGGGATATCACGAGTTTTAATGAAAAAGTGACTGAAAAAGAAGAAATACTTCCTTATATTGTAGTGGTGGTGGATGAGCTGGCTGATTTGATGGCGGCCAAAGGCAAAGAAGTGGAGGCGGGAATTGTCAGATTGGCCCAGATGTCGCGGGCCGTGGGCATTCATCTGGTGATTGCCACCCAAAGACCTTCGGTTGAAGTGATTACAGGCTTAATTAAAGCCAATATTACTTCCAGAATCAGTTTTCAAGTTGCTTCCCAAGTTGATTCAAGAACAGTCTTGGATATGGCCGGAGCAGAAAAACTTTTGGGTTTAGGAGACATGCTGTATTTATCAGCCGAACTGGGAAAACCTCGCCGAATTCAGGCAGCTTTCGTTTCAGAAAAAGAAGTGAAGAGGGTAGTGGACCATGTCAAATCAAATACCCGAGCCGCAGCGAAGGGTGAAGATGAACGAAGTTCACTGACTATAGAAGAAGAAATTTTCCAAAATAATTTGGCGGGAGATTTAGAAAAGAGTTTGGAGGCGCAGGGGACAGAATTTGAAGGATATTCTTCAGAGGAAGACCCTTTGTATGAAGAAGCAAAAAGAGTGGTTTTTCAGGCAAGAAAAGCCTCAGCTTCTCTTTTGCAGCGCAGGTTAAGGCTTGGCTATGCGAGAGCGGCGAGATTAATTGATACGCTGGAACAAAAAGGAGTGGTTGGCCCGGGCCAAGGAGCTAAAGCAAGAGAAGTTTATATTAAAACTGAAGAACAAAATGAGGACCAAAATGGAAACCAAAATGAAAATGAAAATCAAGACTGGCAGAGGGTGTAGTTTTAAAATTTAATAATATTAATTAAAAAAATATATGAAATACAAATTTTTAATTCCAATTGTATTAGTTATCTTTTATATAGCCCCATCTTTAAATTATGTCCGGGCAGCAGGTTCAGCTACGCTTTCATGGAGCGCTAATAATGAACCTGATTTGGTAGGTTACAGAATTTATTCCGGCACTTCTCCTCGAACTGGGGATTGCCCGCCAGCAGGATATCCAAATAAAATTGACGTGGGCAAAACCGCCACACCCGAAAAACCAAACTATAAAATTGAAAATTTGGAAGAAGGAAAAACTTATTATTTTTCAGTGACAAGTTATGATGCTTCCGGCAATGAAAGCTGTTTTTCACAAGAAATGAGTAAAATTATTCCTAAAGCAAAAATTTCCTGGTACCGGAATATGAATGAGTTTTTCCAAGGAATCTTCAGCCCGTTAAAGGTATTTTTCCAAAAAGTTTTCTAAAAAGGGGCTGTGTATAACTTCCCTTTTAAATTTCGGCGATAGGTTTATCATTATATAAAGATGTTTATTTTTCTAAATCAAAAGGTTGATTAAACTTAATAATTTAATTTAAAATTATGGCTGACAATTTTAATAAAGATGATTTTAAGAATGGAAAAAAAATTTCGGCGCTGAGAAAAAAGATAAGCCATTTAAGATTTTTCATTTATGTGTTCTTAGCTGCATCAGTGCTGATGACGAGCGTGGCGCTGCTGTGGATATACTCAACTTTTTACCAGCCGTCTTTCGAAACTTATTTTTCAAAACCGACTGAGCCAGTTAAGGCCTTGTTATATTTATCGCCCAAAACCGGCCACTATAAGGTTGGTGAAGAATTTTTAGTTGACATATTGGTCAACACAAAGGGAAACAATGTAAATGTGGCAGCTGCTTATTTGATTTATAGCGCCAGCAAGATGGAAGTTGTTTCAATTCATACTTCTGATTCTGTATTTAATATGATAGCCGAGGAAAAAATTTTAGAAAAGGAAGGTAAGATTTTCTTGACAATAGGCAAGCCGACGCCGGGAGTCAATGTTTATAACGGAAAAGTGGGGACGATACGTTTTAAAGCTATTGAAAAATCCAATCCGTTTGTGGACAATATCTATTTTGACTTCCGTGAAGGCTCTCCTGATTACTCGGCAGTTTTTCTTGATAATAAAATAGGAACAAATATTTTAGAGGATGTCCGGGGAGCAAAAATATTTATCGATTAAAAATATTTTTTAAAAGATATGTTTAAAAACTTCTTAAAAAGTTTAATAGCAATCAGCGCGTTAAGCGCGCTGATACTTCCGTTGATTCCTGCTAATGTTGAGGCAACCTTAGTAGGGAACACTAATAACGCCATTTTAAAGTTTAGTAACAGTATAACTAATCCTCTTGAATCCGGAGTTTATAAAGCGGGAACGGCCTTTTCTATTGATATCATAGTTGATACACGCAGTCAGAGCGTTAATGCCGTGTCGGTGATTATAAACTATCCATCAAGTTTATTTAATGTTTCTGTTGATTCCACAGGTTCGGTTTTCCCCATGGAAGCGCTTTCAACAGTGGCAGGAGGAAAAATTACAATTTCTCGGGGAGTCACCGGCAGCGTTAACACGAGCAATGGAAAAGTGGCAACTTTGAATATCACGGGGTTATCTGATACAGCTCCCGCTTCAGATAATTTTAGTTTTGATTTTGTCGCAGGAGATGCGAATCGCTCCAATGTTTTTTTAGCGGACACGCAAGGAACTGCGGTACTAAGCGGCGTCTATAATGCGAGATTCAGTATTGATGGAACTCCGCCGGCGAACGTTACTAATTTTACAGCCGCTCCCTCGAGTGGACAGATTTCTTTAAACTGGACCAATCCGACCAGTGATTTTTCCGGAACCAGAATTTTAAGAAAAACCGGCTCCTCTCCGGCCAATTATAATGACGGGACAGTGGTTTACGACAGCAATGGCACAAGCTATATTGACACTGGACTAACCAATGGTACCACTTATTACTATGCTGCTTTTTCGCATGATGCTCTTTTAAACTATGCCAGCGGCGTTCAAGTTTCAGCTAATCCTCACGATACTATAGCGCCAGCCGCTATCACTACTTTATCGGCTACTGCCTTGACAGGTCACACTATAAGATTAAATTGGACAGCGGTAGGAGACGATAACACAGTGGGAACCGCTGTAAGTTACGATATTAGATATTCTACAGCCGCCATTACCGCCGCTAATTTTTCTTCAGCAACTCAAGTTAGCGGTGCGCCAACTCCTCAAGTAAGCGGCAGTGCGGAGACGATAACCTTAGCCGGTCTTTCAGGCGATACAACTTATTATTTTGCGATAAAAGCAATTGATGACGGAAGCAACGCCGGCGCCATCTCAAACGTGGTAAACGCAAGAACATACAAAACTGCTGATTTGAACAATAATGGAATTGTCAATGCGCAGGATTTCAGTATTTTACTCTCTTTTTGGGGCTCTACTGCGAGACCGCCAGCTGACATTAATCAGGACGGCTATGTCAATACTCAGGATTTCAGCATAATGTTGTCGCAGTGGGGATAAGATAAATTAAAAACCGAGCCTAGCGCATAAAATTTAAATATTAAAAATTATGAAGTGCAAAATTTTTATAATTATTTTTGGGGTCGCATTTCTGTCCATAATAAATGCCAATATTGTTTGGGCAGGTTCAGCCACGGTTTCATGGAATGCCAACACTGAGCCGGATTTGGCAGGTTACAGAATTTATTACGGTACTTCGCCAAGAACGGGCACGAATCCGGGGAGCGCTACTACGCAGCCGCTACCAAAATGCGGCTTGTGCGGATATTCAAGCAGTGTTACTGTCGGCAATGTCAGAACTTATACTTTTAGCAGTTTAACAAATAGCGCAACTTATTACTTTTCCGTATCGGCTTATGACACTTCCAATAATGAAAGCGCTTTTTCCGTTCAGGTCAGTAAACTCATTTCAGCTCTTACCGCCGATCTGAACGGAAATGGCAGGATTAACACTCAAGACCTTTCTATTTTACTCTCTTTTTGGGGCTCTACTGCGAGACCGGCAGCTGACATTAATCAGGACGGCTATGTCAATACTCAGGATTTCAGCATAATGTTGTCGCAGTGGACAGGTTAGCTTGCTTCGTTAGAAAGTTATATCTTCTCTAACGGACTTAAATAAGATTACAAATTATTATTTAATTTAAAAATATATGACCAAAATTAAAATCTTTATTGTATTATTAGCAATTTCTTATATTTTTGTTTTAGTGCCATCAGCCAAAGCTTCTTTGATTGGCAATACGAGTCAGGCTACCATGAGTCTTTCTCCAGATATTGGTGCTTATAATGTTAATACTCAATTTCAAATTACTATTTATCTTAACACCAATGGCCTGTCTGTTAATGCTGTAGCTGCTCATTTCAATTATAGTCCCAGCTTATTCCAAGTTGCTTCAATTGATTATACCGGATCAATTTTTACGATGCAGGCGGAATCAAATATCGATAATTCTGCCGGCACTGTAAAAATTTCTCGTGGAGTAACTGGCAATGTAAATACCAGCAATGGCAGGATAGGCGTTTTAAATATTATAGGACTGACCGCCGCTGCACCTTCTTCAGATAATTTCACTTTTAATTTTACAGCCGGAGATGCAAACAAATCCAATGTCTTCTTGCCTGATAACCAAGGAACTCCGGTATTGAGCGGCGTTTACAGCGGCAGATATACAATAAGCGGTGGCGCAGATACCACCGCCCCCACCATTTCTTCAGTTTCTGCTACGGCTATTACCTCTTCTGGTGCCACGATTACCTGGACCACGAATGAATTATCTAACTCTCAAGTAGAATACGGTTTAAATACTTCATACGGCTCCCAAACCACATTAAATGCCTCGATGGTGACTTCTCACTCTCAAGCTATTTCGGGTTTATCAGCCAACACTCTTTATCATTACCGGGTTAAATCAAGAGATGCCGCCGGCAACCTAGCCAATTCAGGAGATTATACTTTTACCACCGGGACTGCTTCTTGTACCAGCCGTTCTTTAGTGAGCAGCTCTGTTTCTCCTTCTTCGGTGACAACAGGAGGAAGCTATACCGTTACCTGTAATTACGGCGCGACCACCAATGCCATAAATCCTGTGGTTGGCTCGGGAACCTGTGTCTTCCAAAGCTTTGTCGGTACGGCAGCCCAGTTTTCTTGTACGGCTGGCTCCACTGCTGGTACTTTCAGTAATTCCTGCGCTGTTTCTAACACTTCTCCTGATTACTATTGCGCCAGAACAGATCCGATTACCAGCTTAACCGTTACGGCTGTTTCTGACACTACTGCGCCCAGCGTTCCCGCTAATCTTTCTGCTACTGCTGTTTCATCTTCCCAAATCAATCTCACTTGGACTGCTTCCACAGACAATATAGGGGTTACAGGTTACAGAATCTACCGTTGCCAGGGGTCGGGATGCACTCCTTCAACTCAAATTGGCACAGCCACGACTAACTCATACTCAAATACCGGTTTAACAGCTAACACAACCTATGTTTACCGGGTAGCGGCTTATGATGCGGCTAGCAATGCTTCTGGCCAGTCATCGTCTGCTTCTGCTGCCACTCAAACAGGCACTATCTTAGATACGATACCGCCAGCTAATATTACCAATCTTTCTGTTTCTAATATCACTCAAACGTCAGTTAAGCTTTTATGGACAGCTCCCGGAGATGACGCAAATATTGGCATTGCTAACTCTTACAACATTAGATATTACACCTTAAATATTACAGAATCCAATTGGAGCTCAGCTAACCAAGTTCCCGGAGCAGTTTCTCCTGTTTTAGCGGGTACTCCTCAATCAATAACCATTGTCGGTTTATCTCCAGGCACGACTTATTATTTTGCGATTAAAACCCAAGATGAAGTGTCTAATACCTCCGGCCTTTCAAATGTGATTTCTGCTAAAACTCAAGGCACAGCTACCACGCCAACGCCAACGCCAACGCCAACGCCAACAACAGTTGTTTTTACCAAAGACCTGTATTTGGGAATCAAAGATTCTCAAGTGCAAGCCCTTCAAGAATTATTAGCCAAGGACAAAACAATCTATCCGGAAGGAACGATCACCGGTTTTTATGGAATTTTAACCCAAATCGCGGTTCAAAGATTTCAATGCCAATACAATATTGTTTGTTCCGGCTCTCCTTTCACTAATGGTTACGGTATGGTCGGTCCAGGAACCCGAGCCAAACTCAATCAACTTTATGCGGGCACGCTTCAGCCCACCACGCCCGCCTTGCCTCAAACCGAAAAAGAACAACTGATTGAACAACTCAAAGCTCAAATTAAGGCCCTCCAAGAAAAGATTGTTGGACTGTTGAATCAATTGATTCAATTACTACAAGAAGAAATTAAAAATAAGGGGGTACAGTAATAGGAAACTATAGCGGAAATTTCTAACGGGGTAAAATTTCCAGCATTAATTGCAAAATAGGGGCTACTTTAAAAAAGAAAAATAAGTAGCCCTATTTAAGATATGGCAAAACAAAAACAGAAAAATCCGCCAACTGGCGGAGAAAAAGTCAAAGAGGATAAATCCTCTTCTTCACCCTTCGCTGCGGCTCGGGTAAAAGATTTACAAGAAGCAATTGACGAGATAAAACAGCGGTTTGGCGAAGGAGCGATTATGAAATTAAAAGAAGTCAGGGCGGTTGATATTGATGTTATTCCCACAGGTTCTATTTCTTTGGATTTGGCTTTAGGGGTGAGAGGAATTCCTCGCGGCAGGGTAATTGAAATTTTTGGACCTGAGGGAGGAGGAAAGACAACCTTAGCGCTTCATATTTTAGCTGAGGCCCAAAAACAAGGAGGAGTAGGCGCTTTTGTTGACGCTGAACATGCTTTAGATCCGGATTGGGCTAGAAAAATTGGAGTAAACATTGACGAACTTTTAATTTCCCAACCAGATTCCGGGGAGCAAGCCCTTCAAATTGTTGAAACCTTGGCCAGGTCAGGCGAAGTTGATGTGATTGTGGTAGATTCAGTAGCCGCTTTAGTCCCCCAAACAGAAATAGATGGCGAGGTGGGCGAATTTCAAATCGGTCTTCAGGCTCGTTTGATGAGCCAAGCCTTGCGAAAACTCTCGGGCATTGTTGCTAAGACAAAAACCGCGGTTGTCTTTTTGAATCAAACGCGAATGAAAATTGGAGTAATGTGGGGGAACCCCGAAACAACGCCGGGAGGATTAGCTCTGAAATTTTATTCTTCAGTCAGGATTGATTTAAGAAGATTGGCCCAGATAAAAAAAGGAGACGAAATTATTGGAAATAGAGTTAAAGCCAAGATCGTCAAAAATAAAGTGGCCGCTCCCTTTAAAATTGCCGAATTTGATATTTATTATAACGAAGGAATTTCTTATTTTTCTGACATTCTGAATACCGCTTTAGGGCAGGGAATAGTCAAGAAATCAGGCTCTTGGTTGCAATACGACGACGCCAAACTGGGGCAAGGAATGGAAGCGAGCAAAATTTTCTTGAAGGAAAATCCTGAGATACTGGAAAAAATAAAAAAAGACTTATTTAAACCTCCTGCTTCAGAAAAACAGGATTTAAAACAAGTCCCAGAAGAAAACGATTAATGTTATTTGACTGTGTAAGGTAACAGGCCTAAATGGCGTGCTCTTTTTACAGCTTTCGCTAACTTTTTTTGATGACTGGAGCAAACTCCGGTTCTTTTTTTTGGTCTAATTTTTGATAAACCAGAGGTAAATTTCCGGAGAAGCTCCGTGTCTTTAAAATCAATTTGTTGAATATTGCGTTGGCAAAAATAACAAGCCATGATTAAAACGGGATGTCTTTTATATTTATTTCTTCCTCTTCAATAATGGGAATTTGTTCTTGCGAGGGCATTTCTTCTTGCGAGGGCATTGATTTTTCTTCTGCCGGGACTGCTTTCCCTGCCGTTCTGGGTCCTAACTGTAATCTTTCCCCAACAATTTCAGTTCTGTATTTTTTATTGCCGGTAGCATCCTGCCAGCTCCTCGTCTGAATTCTTCCTTCAATTAAAACCAAAGAGCCCTTATTTAAATACTGGGAAGCAATTTCCGCCAATCTGCCGAACAAAACTATGTTATGAAAATCGGGTTGTTGCTGTTTTTGGCCTGATTTATCGGTGAAAAATCGGCTCGTCGCTAATCCAAAAGAACAAATTTGTTGGCCTGAGGGCAAAGCTTTGACTTGAGGATCTTGGGTAAGCCGGCCAATTAAAAATACTTTATTCAAATTCATAATAATTATTCACCTAAGATTTCTTCCAATTTTTTCTCAATTTCTTTTAACTCGACCTTTGGCTGAGAAATTTTCTTGGGGACTCTGGCAGGTTTCTCAGGCATTTTAATTATTCTGGTTAATTTTTTGACTAAGATAATATAGCGAATAAGCTCCGGTTCTGTATTCAATGCTTTTTTTAGATTTTCCAAACCCTCAGGGTTTATTTTAAAATTAAAATTAATTAAATAAGCCTGAACCATTTTTTTAACGGGATAAGCCAGGTTTTTTTTAAGAACTTTGTTTTGATTTTGCTCCATCAAAATTCCCTGTTCTTTTTGCAAAAGAACAATTACCTTTTCTTGGAAAGATTTTAATTCGGTTTCTGAGAGATTGGGCGAAATTAAACAAGTGAGTTCGTAGTTTTTCATAGTAATTATTAGATTTTGAATTCAATTACGTCACCGTCTTGGACAATGTATTCTTTCCCCGCTGTTTTAATTAAACCTGATTCTTTGGCTGTTTTCCAGGAACCAGATTTAACTAGTAATTCCCAGGGAATCACGTCTGCCCGGATGAATTTTTCTTTAAAATCAGAATGAACCACTCCGCCGGCTTCCGGCGCCACTTTACCCTTTTTTAGGGTCCAGGCCCTGGTTTCTTTCCCGCCGGCTATGGTAAAGAAGGTAATCAAATCAAGAATATTATAACTGTATAAAATTATCTGGTCAAGGCAAGATTTAAACTCCATTTCTTCCAGTTCTTTTTCCGACAACTCTGACGTTTCTTCTTCGTCTTTTAAATTAATTTGCAAAAAATTTATGTCCAGATTGAAATTTAGATTTTCCCGGCTGGTATTTAAGAGATAAATAATCGGCTTCTGGGTTAAAAATTGATATTCTTTTATTTCTGATTTTTCCTCGTCACTTAGGTCAATTTCCGAAACTGATTTGCCTTCAGATACAGTTTTTTTGATTTTATTGAACAGTTCTAATTTTTTAATCGCTTTTTTGTCCCCGGATTTTATTTCTTTTTCCAGTTTGGCGGTTAAATTTTCCAGCGTTTCGGAATCTTTCATCAACAGTTCCAGTTTAATTATTTCAATATCTCTTTGAGGATTGAGATCCTGTAAAATATTTTCCACTTTTGAATCTTGAAACCCTCTGACCACCTCCACGATAGCGTCGCAATTCCTGATTTGGGCCAAAAACTGATTGCCCAGCCCTTCGCCTTTGTGGGCGCCCTTGACTAAACCGGCGATATCAACAAATTCAATTATTGTCGGCGTGATTTTCTCGGGCTTTAGAATCGCAGCGATTTTTTCTAATCTTTCGTCTGGCACTTTAACAATGCCGACATTTGGGTTGATGGTAGTAAAAGGATAGGGGGCAATATCCACTTTGTTCCTGGTCAAGGCTTTAAATAAAGTGGACTTTCCCACATTGGGTAGACCTACAATTCCCGCTGAAAAACTCATACAAGTATGTTACAATAAATATGTATGAAAATCAATCACCCAAGCGAAGCGAAGGGTAGAGAAGCTCGAAGAAACAAGTTTCTTCTCCCGTCTCGCCTTCGGCTCGACGAACGAATGTTCATCGATCCCAACATCTTTAAGGCTTATGATGTTCGGGGAATTTACCCCAAAGAGCTAAACAAAGAAGCAGCTTATCTTATCGGCAGGGCCTTTGTTAAATTTCTGAACAAAAAAAATCCAAAAATTGTCGTTGGCCGCGACGGCCGCCTTTCGTCTCCCGTGATTTTTAAATGGTTAACAAAAGGGATTATTGAGCAAGGAGGCAATGTTATCAATATAGGCCTTTCAATTACGCCGATGCTTTATTGGGCTTGCGCTTATTATAAATTTGACGGCGGCATAAACATTACCGCTTCTCATAATCCGCCGGAATATAATGGTTTTAAATTAGTCAGAGAAAACGCCATACCGATAAGTGAAAAAAGCGGAATAAGAGAAATTAGAAATTTAGTTTTAAGAGAAAATTTTCAGAAATTAAAAAAAGGGAAAAACGCCAAAAAAGAAGTTTCGGCAGATTATATAAGATTTAATTTGAAAAACCGCGATTTGGAAAGCATTAAACCTTTAAAGATTATTATTGATACAGCCAATGCGGTTCCGGGAATCATAGTGCCAAAGTTTTTCCAAGAAACTGAATGCAAGATCCATCATTTATTCCCAAAATTAGACGGAAACTTCCCCAATCATTTTCCCAGCCCTCATGAAGAAAAAAATCTCAAAGCCTTGGAAAAAGAAGTTTTAAGGCAAAAAGCTGATTTAGGAATTGCTTTTGACGGAGACGGCGATAGAATTGTTTTCATTGATGAACAAGGCAGAATAATTCCGGGAGATCTTATCAGCGCTTTATTGGTAAGTTTAATTCTAAAAATAAATCCTGGCGAAAAAGTGCTATGCGACGTTCGTTCAAGCAATATTATAAGAGATGTGGTAAAAGAAAATGGAGGAATTTCAGTGCTGGGTCGTATAGGCCACTCTTTTATCAAAGAAAAAATGAGGAAAGAAAATATCATTTTTCAAGGTGAAATGAACGGCCATTATTACCTGAGAGAGCACTATTTTTCAGAAGCGCCATTTTTTGTTATTTTCAGCGTTCTTGGAGAAATGTCAAAAACAGAAAAGAGCATTTCAGATTTAGTTGAACCATTCAGAAAATATTTTTATTCCGGAGAAATAAATTTTAAAGTTAAAGACAAAAAAAAGGTTTTAGAAACCTTAGAAAACAGATTCAGGAAAGGGAAAATTATAAAGATAGACGGTTTGAGAATTGATTTCTCGGGCTGGTGGTTTATTGTCCGTCCGTCCAACACCGAGCCCCTTTTAAGATTAACGGTTGAAGCAAGAACAGAAAAATTAATGAAAGAGAAAGTTAAGGAAATAAAATCGATAATTATAAATCTTTAAACCAAGCCCATTTTTTTTCTGACTTCAGCCATCGTGGATTGAGCAATTACCCGAGCTCGACTTCTCCCTTGATCTAAAATTTCCTTGACATAAACTTCTCTCGTAAGAAGTTCTTTTCTTTTTCGCCTGAAAACTTCCAATTTTGAAATCAAAAGTTCGGCCAGTTGTTTTTTTAGTTCGGCATATCCCTTGCCCTTGAATTTTTTCTCGGCTTCTTTAATCGGTTTTCCGCTAAAGAGAGAATAAATGGTTAAAAGGTTAGAAATCCCCGGTTTTAATTTTGGATTATATTTTATTGTTTTTCCCGTATCGGTTACCGCCTTCATAATTTTTTCTTTTATTTGGTCAGGTTCATCAAATAATCCGATACAGCCTCTCGGGTCGTCGGTTTTGGACATTTTCTTTACGGGATTTTGCAAGGACATAATTTTCTCTCCAATTTTTGGCAGAATCGTTGAAGGTTCTTTAAAAGTTATTCCGAATTTTTTATTAAACCGCCGGGCAATTTCTCTGGCCAATTCAACATGCTGTTGCTGGTCTTTGCCGACAGGAACCGCTTCTGTTTGATAAAGCAGAATATCGGCTGCCATCAAAAGAGGGTAATTTAAAAGTCCGGCGTTAACATATTCCGGATGTTTTTTTGATTTTTCTTTGAACTGCGTCATTCGTTGAAGCTCGCCCAGAGGAATTATCGTTCCTAAAATCCAGGCAAGTTCTGAATGCTCTTTTATTTGAGACTGGACAAAAAAGATACATTTTTCCGGGTCAAGGCCGGCCGCTAAATAAGCAGTGGCCAGTTCCATAATGTTTCTTTGCAATTCTCCGGGACGATAAGGGGTGGTAATGGCATGAAGATCAACAACACAAAACACGCACTCGTTTTTTTCCTGGAGTTCCATCCATTGTTTTATTGCTCCCAAATAATTTCCAATATGTAATTCTCCTGTTGGCCGGATGCCTGAAAAAATGCGCATAACCACTTGCCTCGTTTTATTTATACTTCTATCACCACCGGTAATATTACCCCGTACAAATCCCTTCGGGATTATACGGGGCAAGTCGGTCTTCTTTACACTTCAATGACCACGGGAAGAATCATTGGACGCCGCTGTGTTTTGGTGTAAAAGAAGCCGCCGATTTTGTTCCTAATTTCGTCTTTTACATAACTCCAATTGACAGCTCCTCCCGTGCCTGTCGCTTTGTCCACGATTTCAACAACTTTTTTTCTCGTTTCTTTGAGCAGCTGTTTTGACTCTCTTAAATAAACAAATCCTCTTGATATTATATCAGGAGAACCCATAACTTTTCCAGTCTGGCGGTCAACCACTATCACGATGACAAACATTCCATCTCTGGCTAAGATGTGCCTGTCTCTTAAAACCACTTCGCCTACGTCTCCAATCCCCAAGCCATCAACAAAAACATAGCCAGTTTCCACTTTTTTGTTAAGCACCGACGCATTGCCGTTGTGAAACTCAATAATTGAACCGTTGTCTAAAACGAAGATTTTTTCTTTGGAAACGCCGGCTTCTAAGGCTAATTTAGTCGCCTCTTTGAGGAAGTAATGATTGGCATAAACCGGCAAGAAAAAATCAGGGTGAATTTGCTTGATAATTTCCTTGATGTCGGCGGCGTTGCTGTGACCTGAAGTGTGGACGTCCATAACGTCGCTGTGGATGACGTTGTCGCATTTCCGATAGAGATTATCTTTTAGCCGCTGAATGGTTCGTTCGTTGCCCGGAATAACAGAAGAGGAAAAAATAATTGTGTCATTCTTCCGAATTTTGATGAATTTGTGCTCGTCGCTGATAATGCGCGAAAGGACGGCGTTGCCCTCGCCTTGCGCGCCGGTGCAAATGATAACCAGTTTGTTTTCCGGATATTTATGAACGTTATTGATAGGGATAAGCGCTTCTTTGCCAATTTTGATATAGCCGAGCTCTTTGGCGATATCAATATTTGATTTCATGCTGTAGCCGTCAAGCGCCACTTTTTTTCCGATGCGTCTGGCGTAAGCAATAATATGAGCGATCCGCTTTATCTGAGAGGAAAAAGTGCCGATAATGACTTTACCGGCGGTTTCAGAAATCAGTTTTTCCAAGTTGGCATACATTTCTTTTTCAGAAACATGGGTGGGCTGGGTATCGGTTGACCCCAAACTTTCCAGCATCAGGATTTTAGGGCCGGGCAGTTTTGACAGATGGTTGTAAGTTATGGGTTTTTGGTCAACCGGATTTTTATCCATCATCCAGTCGCCCGGATGCACAATAGTGCCCTGCGGAGTATTGATAATGACGCCGACCGCATCCATGATTGAGTGTTCAACATTGAAAAAACCGATGCGAAATTTGCCAAGGTTAATCCGTTCATCAACAGATTTCACATGGATAGTTTTTAGATTTTTAGCGGAGTTTAACTCGTAATCTTCCATTCTTTTTTTGACCAGGGCCAGCGTTAAATCACGCCCGATTATTTCAGGATAACCTAATTTAGGCAGCAGTATCGGAGCGGCGCCGATGTGGTCCATGTGTCCATGGCTGAAAATGACGCCGCGGATATTTTTTTCTTTGCCTTTAAGATAGCTGATATTGGGAATGATATAATCAATGCCCGGCATATCTTCTTCGGGAAATTGGATGCCCATATCCAAAATTACGATATCGGAACCTAATTCAAATACCGTCATATTGCGGCCGACTTCTTCTTGCCCGCCGAGGGGAATAATTCTGAGATTTTCTATTTTTTTCATAATTAGGAGTGCGGACGGTGGGATTTGAACCCACAAGTCTTGCGACATACGGTTCTGAACCGTACGCGTATTCCAGTTCCGCCACGTCCGCTAGCGTGCCTGCCCCGTAGAGTTGTAAAGCGAAACTCCTTCGGGATCTGCCAATTTCACCACCTCGGCAGATTAGCCTTTCAAAAAGTCCAAATTTTTCGGCATTTTTTTAAGAGATTTTTTAAAAAGCAGTTTTGGCGCTTTTTTGTAATTTTTATTTTTTATCCAGCCTGATTTTGTATAGTAATAACAGGCGCCCTGTTTCTTTTCAAACAGATGGTAATTGTTTTTGCAGTTTTTGCTTATCCAGTTGGCCTCTGTTAATTCTTGGTTGATAGGGTTAATTGTGATATGTCCATAATAAGGCGGGATAACGACGAAATCATTTTTCTCAGCCTTTATGGCAAAAACATCTTCAATCTTGTTTCTTTTCCATTTCTGGATTAAATAAATTGCCTTCCCTTTCAAAACTTGGTAAACCTCCCCGTATTTATTTGAATGTTCGTGGCCCTTTGTCTTGGTAAATTCATTCCCCAACATGAGCGATGGAATAACGGTGATGTCATATCTTAAATCGCCTTTTTTCTTAATTCCCCGATACATATAATAAAGAGGAAAATTTTCAGCAGATTTTAACCATTCCCGGTCGTAGATGACTTTTTTCATGTCGTACAAAAATCGAATATCAGGTTTTTTGTTCATTTTGATTATTGAGAAGCCGAGCGCCATGCCCTTTTTGTTTTTGTGTACCAATTTTCAATATTGGCAAATCTTTTTGCCGGCTCGGCTATAATTCCGCTATTCATTCCTTTCAGTTCTTTAGAAATGAAATAGACAGAGTCCGGGTTATATAAAAAGACGGCCGGCGCATCTTCAATCAAAATATCTTGAAACTGTTCTAATTTTTCTTTTCTTTCTGTTTCACTATTAGTTTGGCGAATTTCTTCCAAGAGCTTGTCGGCTTTTTTATTTTGATAAACGGCTAAGTTCAAGCCGGGGTCTTTTTTTTGCAAAGAATGCCAGAAGGGAAAAGGATCGGGAACAGCTCCCAGCACCTCGCCGAACAACAAACTGTCATAACTTCTCGTTTTAATAACATCTTCTTTTTCAGATGCCTCAAAAGTTTTAATTTCAATTTCTACGCCCAGATTTTTCCACCGCTCTTTTAAAAAATCAGCGACTTTAATCAAAAGAGGTTGATTGACTGTAGTTAAAGAGAATTTAAGAGAGAGAGTTTCTTGCGGCGGGGGAAAGCATATTTCGTTTAATTTAGCCCGTGTTGCTTTAGAGACTAAACCTGTGCCTTGTGTTAATCCAAAAGGCTGTAAAATATCTTTGGCATATTTTTCCTGGAATTTAATGACGGCATTTTTTGTCTGGCTGCCCAATTCGCCGGTAACTTTGCCTTCAGGGTAAACTTCAGGATATTTGGCAAGGCATTGCTGCAAGGCCTCTACATCTTTTCCCTTGGAACCTTCTTTCAAATCAATTTTAAATTGAAAAGCTAATTCTTTTTTAACGGTTTTCTCGCGGGGTCCGTTTTCTTTTTCAGTAAAACCTGATTTGTCTAAAAGACTTTTGGCAAGTTCTAAGTCAAAGTTATAAATTTTTAATGGCGGAGAAAATCCATAGACTTCCGGCAAGACAGGAGAGTCAACCGCTTTTCCGTAGCCCAAAAGAACTTTTTCTATCAAATCTGTTTTATCGGTGCCGTAATTCAGCGCCTGTCTGACATTCGAGTCGCTTAAGATTTCGAATTTATCGGGATTAAAAAAAACAGCAAAATATCTGGGTAAAAAAAGATGAAAATCCTGGAAGCCAAGCGTTTTAAGGTATTGATAATTATCCGGGTTAAGAGGTAAAATTCCTTGAATTTCTTTTCTTTCGCCGGCTTCAATTAGTTCTTTCTCTGTGTTGAAAAAGCGAAAAGAAATTTGCGTCAGATAAGGAGTTTTTCCAAAATATCTTTGGTTTCTCACTAAATCCAAAGAGATTATTCTGCCAACCTTATCTTGTTTAAATTCTTTTAGTTTATAAGGACCGGAACCCACGGGTTTTAAATTATAAATCGCCAAAGGAAAATTTTGAGAGTCAACGTCTTTCCAGACGTGTTCGGGAATTATTTTCTGGGTTAAATTTTCTAAAAAAGAATCGTAAGGATTTTTTAAAGAAAACCTGATGCCCCGCTCAGAAATTTTTTCAATTTCTACTCCTATCCAGTTGGCGATCTGAGGACTTTTATAATCTGAGTTTTGGATTGTTTTAATGGTGAAAATTACGTCGTTGGCTGTTAAGGGTTTGCCGTCTGACCAAAAAAGATTGTCCTTTAAATATACTTCGTAGACCTTGCCGTCGTCTTTAACTTCGTAATTTTCAGCTAAATCAGGAACGATTTTAAGATTCTCGCCGTATTTTAAGAGCCCGGAAAAAATAAGTTCTACCAAATCCTGGTCAACGTCAGAAATCATAGAATAGACCGGGGTGATAAATCTTGGCTGGCCGATCGCTCCTTCAGTAAAAACGCCGCCGGGGGATGGTTGAATTTCCGTATTTTTAAAGTATAAACTTAACAAAAGACTGAAAAAGCTTGCTGTAAACAGTAATAAAAAAACAAAAAAAGTAATTTTCTCTTTCTTTGTCAAAATCTTAAAAAAATGCCTGAATTGAAATCGCGAAGGATATTTTTTTACTTTCCAAATGCTTAGAAAATTCTTTAAGCCGGAAAATTTTTTTCCAAAGCCGTTAAAATAAAAATCTGACATGTGATTTATAAGATAAGGTTTAAAAGAGCTAAAATTATAAAGAGCGCTCCGGAAACAATTGTTGCCCAAAAAATCTTCTGCTGAATGCCTCTTCTGGTGCTATAAAAACCGCCGGATTGGCCAAAGGCAGAGCCCAAACCCTGTCCTCTTTGTTGCAAGAGTATGAAAACAATAAGAAGACCGGCAGTAATGATTTGCAAAATAGGCAAGAGATTATTCATTAGACGGAAGAGGAAGCAGGTTTCTTTCTCTCAGGACTTGAACCTGGCCACCATTTAGAAAAAATAAAATTTATTGCCAAAACTATAAGAGTGGTGAAAAAAAGAGGCCCTATGCCTTGAATAATTAATTCAGGAGAAAAAATATCAACCAGCCAGACTAAAAACATAGCAATCACCAAACTAAAAAGATTAAAAGTGACAATCCTTAAAGGGAAAGTAATTTTTTTAAGAATGGGTTTAACTGCAAAATTCAAAATACCCAAAAGAATACCGGCAAAGGTCAAAGTTGTGAGAAAAAGACTTATATCGGCAGTTTTGGTCGGCAAAACAAACAAGGAGCCGGTAAAGTGGACATTAGGAACGAATCTTTGGGATAGCCAAAGTCCCAAGATTGCAGAGATAATTTGGATGAGTAAATTCCACACTATTTCTATGTTAGCAGAAAATATTAGCCAAGTCAAGAATAACTCAAAATTTCTCTCTTAATTTTCGGTGATAAGACAGGGCAAAACGGTGGGCTTCATCGCGCAACTGCAAAATCAGATTAAAAATCTCTCGCGGCAGCTTTTTTAACAAAACCGGCTTTTTCTTTCCTTCTATATATAATTTATTTTCCTTTTTAGCTAAAGCCATAACTTTTACCCCTTGTTTAATCTGGCAGATTAAACAGTGCCGGGCGGCGTTCAATTGGGCTTTTCCTCCATCGATTAATATCAAATCCGGCCAGCCCCATTCTTGATGCTGAAATCTTCGCGATAATATTTCTTTTATCATTGCCACGTCATTGGGCTTGCCGGAAATTTGTATCTTAAACTTGCGGTAAAAATTTTTATCAGGCCGGCCGTTAATAAATGTAACCATTGAACCTGTGGCATTTTGACCTTGAATGTTTGAAACATCATAAGCTTCTATCCTGGAGACCTTTTTTTTGATGTTTAAAATTTTCTTGATTTCTTTCTCTGTTTTTTCCCAGTCGCTTTTTTCAGGTTCAATTGTTTCAAGGAGTCTGGCATGAGAGAGCACTCTTTCCAAGGCCTGAATTTGGTCTCGGACCGTAGCTGCTTTTTCAAAATTTCGTATTTTTGAAGCCTTTTTCATTTCCGTTTTCAATCCTTTTAAAACCTGACTTTTCCCGCCTTCCAAAATTTTCTTTAAATTTCTGGCATTTTTCTGCGATTCTTTTTTGATTGCTTGCTCCAGCTTCGGCATTTCATTGGCCAACCTTGAACCCAGCAAACAAGATCCGGGGCATCTGCCTAACTGATACCAAAGACAGGATTTGCCGGAATAGGGTTTGCAGGTCCGGTAGGGGAAAACGCGTCTCAGTATATTTAAGGTTTGTTTTAATGCTCTGCCTTCCACAAAAGGCCCGATATAGTCAATTTTAAATTTTAATTGAAAAACGGGCTGGTGAGTGATAAAAACTCTCGGAAAATCTTCCTTGGTGATCCCGACATAAAAATAATTCTTATCATCCCGCCAAACGATATTATATTTCGGTTTATATTTTTTAATTAATTTAGCTTCCAAAATTAAAGCCTCAATTGTCGAGCCCTGCGAAGCGGGGCGAGACGTGAGAGGATCCGCAGGATCAGCGAACTCCGAATCTGTTTTGATATAACCTATTTTTTCAGCTTGATTGATAAAAAGATTGCTTCTGAAAGCCGTTTGATTAAAATGATTTTTTACTCTTTCTCTGATGTTCGCCGCCTTGCCGATATACAAAATCTGCCTACCTTTTTTGAAGACATAGACACCACAACTTTTCGGCAATCGTGAGAAATTATCTTTGTTGATAAATTTAAATTTCATCGCACTTTAAATTTTATTCCTAAATCCCAATTTTTTCAACCGCGGAGGTCCGACCTTAGCTCTCTTACCGAGGAATGTCCTCGGGAGAGGATAGAGACCCGCTCTCTAACTTGAATCTTTTGAAAATTTGGAGTATAATGGATTACTTATATGTATATGTATG
>Ga0315286_10000451_pt1 | contig 34337 bp, 28 predicted proteins | sample YL17G10_0_MG_FD_205038 | JGI IMG/M metagenome (GOLD analysis project Ga0315286, IMG submission 205038) | Sediment microbial communities from Yellowstone Lake, YNP, Wyoming, USA - YL17G10_0 | ecosystem: Environmental > Aquatic > Freshwater > Lake > Sediment | place: USA: Wyoming | collected...
GTATCAGCTATGTGCCTCGAAGCCTTGAGGTCGTTCGGAAAGATCGCTGTAGAAGCTGTCGCGGGACACAGCTTGGGCGAATATACAGCTCTTTATGCCGCGGGATCTTTGAGCTTCAGGGATGCCGTGAAACTCGTAAATTTGCGAGGCAAGTTCATGCAGAATGCCGTCCCTCTCGGTGAAGGCACGATGGCCGCGATCCTTGGCCTTGACCGTAATATTGTAAATGATATCTGTATTAAGGCATCATCAAAGGGAACGGTTGAAGCAGCCAATATCAACAGCCCGGGGCAGATAGTGATATCCGGCAAGGTCGCGGGGGTCGCAGAGGCTTCCGGATTGTGCAAGGAGGCCGGTGCAAAAAGGGTCATAGAGCTCCAGGTAAGCGCGCCGTTCCATTCAAGCTTAATGAAGCCGGCTGCTGACAGCTTGGCTGAGGAACTGAACAAGATCACTATCAAGGATGCTTCGATCCCTGTGGTATCGAACGTCACGGCTGATTACGTCACAAGCGCAGGAACGATCAAAGAGCTTCTTATAAGACAAATGACATCCCCTGTCCTATGGGAGGATTCGATAATGAAGATGTCAAATGACGGCTTTGATACTTTCATTGAAGTGGGCCCGGGGAAAGTCCTGACAGGACTTATTAAGAAGATAAATCCCAAATTAAAGATATATAATGTGGCCGATGCCGCGACACTGGGAGATTTCCTGGGAAGTTGGCATCCGGGACAGCCCGCAGAGGCCGCGAGGTAAAGGAGGATAAAAAAATGAAATTAAAAGGACATGTTGCTTTTGTGACCGGTGCCGCACAGGGGATCGGCAAATCCATAGCGGAAGCCCTCGCAAAAGAAGGGGCTGATATCATCGTTTCAGACATTAATATTGAGCTTGCAAAGACAACGGCGAACGAGATAAGCGGGCTCGGCGTAAGGTCCATCGCCGTAAAAACGAACGTTGCGGAGGCAAGTGATGTTGCGGCTTCCGTTGACCAGGCGGTAAAGGAATTCGGAAAGATAGATATCCTGGTGAACAACGCAGGCATAACAAAAGACAATCTTTTGATAAGGATGAAGGACGAGGACTGGGATGCGGTGCTTTCTGTGAACCTGCGATCGATGTTCCTTTGCACGAAAGCAATAGCCCCCTTGATGATGAAAAACAGGTGGGGTAGAATAGTAAATATAGCTTCGATAGTTGGTGAAATGGGAAATTTTGGACAAGCAAATTACTCGGCTGCAAAGGCCGGGGCGATAGGTCTTACAAAGACCGTGGCCAGGGAGCTTGCCTCAAGAGGCGTTACCTGCAATGCCATAGCGCCCGGATTTATCGACACGGCAATGACGCAAAAATTGTCCGATGACGTAAAAAAACGCTTGAGCGAACAGATCCCTCTTACCAGACTGGGGACTCCGGAAGATATCGCGAAAGCCGTGGTGTTCTTGTGCGCTGACGCGGATTACATAACCGGGCAAGTTATAAATGTTAACGGCGGAATGTACATGTAGTTGGAGCTTTGGATTTTTGGTTTACTAAGAAGGGGGTGAGAAACGTAAATGGATGAAGCTAAAGCATTTGAACAGGTTAAGAAAGTGGTTGTGGATCAGCTTGGTGTGTCAGAGGACGAAGTAAAGAGAGAAGCTTCTTTTGTTGATGACCTTGGCGCTGATTCCCTGGATACGGTGGAATTGGTAATGGCGCTTGAGGAAGCTTTCGGGCTGGAGATTCCGGATGAAGAAGCGGAAAAGATCAAAACTGTAGGCGATACTGTAAATTATATTTTATCTCACTCGAAGAAGTGAAATCCTCCGAAGTCCCGCATATCGCGGAACGAAGGTGGATAAGATAAATTAAATGACCGTGGATTTCGGGGGACCTTAATCGGGACTTTGAGGGTCAATATTTAATGGGAGGAATGTTTTGAAGCTTCCTGAACTAAAAATTGGGGGCCTTATAGCGAAAATACCGATAATACAGGGCGGCATGGCGGTAAAGATATCGACGGGACTCCTTGCGGGCACCGTTGCCGCCGCAGGCGCCATTGGCGTTATCGGCGCTTCAGGAATGGACCTCACCGAACTGAGGGAGGAGATCCGGAAGGCCAAAGAAATTGCAAAAGGCGGTATCGTCGGCATAAATATAATGTTCGCCGCAAGGGAATTCCTTGGCGCGGTGAACACCGCAATAAGCGAAAAGATAAGCTTCATAACCACCGGCGCCGGTTTCTCCAGGGATATCTTCAAGATAGGGAGGGAATCCAATACTCCCATACTGCCGATAGTATCTTCGGCAAAACTGGCCAGGGTCGCGACAAAATGCGGAGCTGCGGCAATAGTTGTTGAGGGGGTCGAGGCGGGAGGGCATTTGGGGACCGAAAGATCGATTGAAATGATCCTGCCGGAGGTAAGGGCCGTCACCGACCTTCCTGTGATAGCAGCGGGAGGCATAACGGACGGCTGCGACATAGTAAAGATGTTCAAGCTCGGGGCGAACGGCGTGCAAATAGCCACAAGGTTCGTCCTCACTAATGAGTGTGCTGCCGCTCCGGAATATAAAAAGTTATACCAGAATGCAAAAAAAGAGGATGTTGTACTTATCTCAAGCCCTGTCGGCATGCCCGGAAGAGCGATCAAAACAAAGTTCGTAGAAAAGATCCTGAGCAAGACCGCTCCGAAACCTATCGGCTGCGATTACTGCCTGAAAAAATGTTCCCTTGAATACTGCATCGTCCAGGCACTTATAAATTCCCAGCAGGGCAATGTGGATGAAGGTATTGTTTTTTCGGGCGACCATGTCTGGAAGATAAAGGACAAGAGGATAAAACCCGCGGTAGAGGTCCTTAATGACTTGGTTAGAGAGGCGGAAGAATGCAAAAAGTAAGGGTGGTCGTAACGGGCCTTGGATGCGTTACCCCGATAGGGACAGGGAAGGACGCGTTCTGGAACAATCTTCTTGCCGGGAAGTCAGGAGGAGTAAATATCTCGCATTTTGATCCGACAAATTTTGCCTGCAAGGTAGCCGCGGAAGTGAAAGATTTCGATCCTTCGCTCTATATGGACAAAAAGGACGCAAGGCGCATAGTGCGGTTCATCCAATTCGCCATCGCCGCGTCAAAGATAGCTCTCGATGATGCGAAACTTTCAATTACTCCTGATAACGCGGACCGCGCGGGCACCTTGATAGGTTCCGGGATCGGCGGGATAGACTTTCTGGAACAACAGGCAAGAATACTTTTTGAAAAAGGTCCCGATAAATGCTCTCCCTTCATGGTCCCGTGGATGATTGCTAATATGGCCGCCGGGCTGGTCTCGATAAATCTCGGACTGAAGGGGCCGAACAGCTGCACGGTCACCGCCTGCGCTTCGGGGACTAATTCGATAGGCGACGCCGCAAAGATCATTGAACGCGGAGACGCGGACGTAATGTTCGCCGGCGGAGCGGAAGCTGCCATAACCCCGCTCGGTATGGCCGGGTTTTCCGCCGCAAGGGCCCTTACAACAAGAAATAACGAACCCGAGCGCGCTTCCAGGCCTTTCGACAGGGACAGGGACGGATTCTTGATGGGTGAAGGAAGCGGGATCGTCGTTCTTGAATCGCTTGAACACGCCCAGAGGCGAGGCGCTCATATTTACGCGGAATTCGCCGGATACGGAATGAGCGGCGATGCTCATCACATTACAGCGCCGGCCCCGGGAGGAGAAGGAGCGATAAGGGCAATGGCCCTGGCGATAAAGGATGCCGGGCTTAAACCTGAAGACATTGACCATATTAACGCCCATGGAACATCTACCGACCTTAACGACAAATTTGAAACAATGGCCATTAAGACGCTTTTCGGTGAACGCGCCAAAAAGATCGCAGTAAGTTCGAACAAGTCAATGGTAGGGCATATGCTTGGAGCGGCGGGAGCCGTGGAATTTATTTCCACCGTACTTGCCGTGAAGAACGATATTGTCCCGCCGACAATAAATCTTGAAAATCCCGATCCTGAATGCGACCTGGACTATGTGCCGGGCAACGCGAGAAAAATGCTTGTGCGCGCCGCGATCTCAAATTCGTTTGGATTTGGAGGGCACAACGCAGTAATTGCCGCCAAAAAATTTAAAGCATAACTTATTCGTACGCGCAGGCCTTCTTGCGACCGCAAGCCTTTTATTTGTCTTATTGCTGAAAACTGCCGCTTTTTCCGTTAATACTTACCCGCAGATCGATGTTACAGGTTACAAGCAATACTCCTACGCCACCCTGAATGTCGACGAAATACAGAACCTTTTCCAGGCGCAGGCCATGCTGGGAGGGTATTCCGCGACCGGGCCCTGGCAGGAAAGACTGAAATTACGTATCGTAGGGAATTTGACAGAGAAACTTTCCGTATCATACGACCTTGAACAACAGCCCGACATGCCTGACAAATTCGACGTAAAGGTCGCTTATGACAAGACCGAGCTTACTTTCGGCGACTTTCAGGCGAATTTCAGCGATAACGAATTTGTTTCGACTTCCAAGTATTTGAACGGCATCATGATCACGTCAAAAGATAACTGGTACGACCTCTTGCTGGTGCCTTCTTCAAAGCTGAAAAGCGAGACTCAGCAACTTGTGTCTCAAAGAGGCAATAACACAAAAGGTCCTTACAATCTGGGTCATGTCTCCATAATCGAGGGATCAGAAAAGATCGAATTGAACAACGTTCCGCTGAGCAGGGGGGTGGACTATTCAATAGATTACTTCGGCGGAAAGGTAACTTTCTCCAGGATCCTTTCCCCTGATGATGGATTCAATTATTCTTACGAGTTCACCAATATGATCGATCTTTTCTTCCCAACGGTCTCAAAAAGGGATTTCATGGGGTTGCAGACAAACATAACTATCGACCCATCCCTCCTCGGAATGCCGGCCAAAAAGACGGAAAAAGCAATAAAACAGAACACGGAGGCATTCCCCACACAGCTTAATATCCCTGTTGAAAAGATCAGTAAAGAGGTGGTGTCCCTCCCTCCGCAGGTAAAAACAGCGGCGACATCGGAAGCGTTGAACGCTTATGTTGTTTATATCAATGATGTCGCCGCCCTGACGCTCCATGAAATATCCGGCGAAACGCCTGCTAATATCAGGGCAGACATCATCAAGAAGAAGCTGGATTCGATAATCAGTTCCGGTGTGACAACGAACGAGATAAACAGCCTCTTCATGAACGGTGAGGTAGTGCTTATGGCGGGCAGCCGCCCCATTGCAACAGTATTGAGGTCCGAGGCTAAGGCCTACAACATATCGACAGACGACCTTGCCGCAAAATGGAAAGAAGGGATTTTTGCCGGCCTTGCTGCGACCCCTGAGGTGACCGTAAGGCTGGTGACCCCCGAAACCGAATATAAAGAATTTGAATGGGAAAGCACCGGGACTTACATGCTAAAGAACACTCCCGTGATCCCTTACAGCGAGAAACTGACGTTCTTGGGGACTACGCTTAAGAAGTTCGAAGATTACATTATCAACTACCAGGACGGCACTATCACGCTTATGCGCCCGAATCTCCCGACTATCACGGAACCTCTTATTGTTGAATACCAATATATTGATGTAACGGAGGAGGCCGAATCCCTGCCAGGCAACGGAAAGGGCCCTTATGTTATGTCTTTCAAGGAAATGGTCGAAGGAAGTGAGCTGGTATCTGTAAATAATATCCCTTACATCAGGGAGTTGGATTATAAGATCGACTACGATCTCGGCAGGATAAGTTTCTTCACCGATATCCCCCAAACAGCAATCATCGTGGTAAAGTACAAGCATCTTGTCACGACAACGCCGCCCCCTCCTCCCACACCTATGGTCTCGCGTTCTTTAAATGTCGGGGTCAGTTATCTGAAAGAGTCCGGAAAGAGAAGTGCAACCCCCCCAAGCACTACCGCAACAGAAACCAAATCGGGCAGCAATATTATGAACAATAACAATACTATTTACCTTGATTTCAGGCCGGTGACGGATACGAGCGAGGTGGAGGTGAGAAGGAACAATATTCTGCAGGTGTACGGCACTGATTACGTATTTCCCACGGTTGAAGCTTCCACGGGAACCGTTTTCCCTCCGACAAAACTTGCGTATTTATGCGATCCCGCGGACAGGTCCGATGGCCTCAAGACAGGCACTATCAAATTCCTTGGAGCGCTTAATGCGACAGATGAAGTCGTGGTCAGTTATGATTACAGCAAATGGTCCGCTGACAGGTATGCGGATTCTGCCGGAAGCGGTACGATGACATATTATCTGGGGAGTTTCAGGAATCTTGTTCCCGGCGCTGAAGAAGTTCAAATATGGAGAAAGAACGTTCCGAATCCAATAATAAAGAAATTGACAAGGAACAGCAGCATTGAAACATATGACGGGCATTACTCCATAAATTACTCGGATCCGTCAAGCATCACCTTTAACAATGATCCGATAGTCGTTGGCGGCGAAACCTTTTATTTGAACGACATCAATTTCACTGTTATCTTCAAATTCGTCGCGCAGACCAGCGCTTCCGAGCGTCCGATAGAGCATGATGTCGCAGGTTCTGATTTCACATTTAAGGTCGGGGACTACCTGAATTTTAACGGCGCTTTCGCAAGGTCCAAGACCGATCAGGTTTACTCGACCGTCAGCACGAACGAATCATTCAACGGCAATGGCTCAGCCAAGATATTTAACTTGAAAAGCCCCTCTCAGCTCGTTGACGGAAGCGAGCAGGTCTTCCTGAACGGCCAAAAACTGAACAGGGACGACCAGTATTCGTTCTTTTACGACTCGAATAATTCCGGAAAATACGGTGTCCTGACATTTTTCATAATAACCCCCGCGACCGCCGATGTTATTTCAATAGATTACAGTTACCAAAGCACCACCGGCATCGAGACCACTTTGAGCGAAAAACAAGGCAGCGCTTACAAGCTTGGCGGCAGCATAAAACCCATGTCCAACCTTGAATTCGCCGCCGATTATAAGAAGGTTGACACTGGTTTCGCCCCGATGGGAGGGACATCCATTCCACTGGGCAGTGAATACAAGCACGCGTATACGAAAATGACTCCGCTTCCATCCTTTTGGTCCAGCTGGTGGCTGTCGGGCGACATGAAAGAGGCCAATACGCCAATCAATAATTATCCTGACAAGTTCCTGCATGCTTATGACAAGAATTTTTCGACGGGATTCAATCCCCACGGAGTGGCACAGGTAGATTTCGGGTTCAGGGAATACATAACAATGGACGACCCGCTCCCGGCAAGCACGACGCATAATAACGACTATAAATCGCTCGCATATTCTCTACGCGTGGCGCCCAGGCCCTTAAGCTACGGCATTTTTGCGTTTTCAAACAGTAACGATGCCAGGAAAACACTGTCGTATACCGACACCGAAGACAAGAAGCTCCCGAAGGATTCCATAATTGACTATTACCATACAAATAACGCTTTTGAATTCACCAGGAGGGTGAAATGGGTCCTGGATTACCAGGTCAACCAGCCCAGCACGATATCATATGAAGCGGGGAGCAGGTCCCAGGGAAAGACCGTGGAAAGACGCGAAACGGATGACTTGAGCTCGAATTTCAATTGGGACATGACGTTCGGCAATATAAGGAAATTATATACTTACTGGAACAAGATCGGGCATAATGAATATGACTACATATTGGGCACGACAAAATCCACCGTGAACGAAACGTATCATGCCGACTTTGTGCCCATCGACCAGATCACCACAAGCGTGGACCATAACCGGCAGGAGATCCCGACAGTTACGACCGCTTACGGCAACCCGAAGACAGAGCGCTCGGCGGCAAATGTCAGGTTAACGCCTTACTCCAACACTTCGCTCGGATGGTCAGGTTCTATTGATGATTCTCTCCAGGAGAACGGCGCAAAGACATCTGGTAACGCGAATAATTATTCCATAGACCATACGCCTCTTTCGGGATCAAATTATAAGTTGACGACCAAATTTAATCTTGCTCAAAGCTTAAGGAAGGCGCCGATCGGCACCGCCGAGGTTGCCACGGATACAAGGACATTCAGCCAGGATTACAATGTGACCGTCAATCCCTCATCTGTCTGGTCGCTGACTACGGGCATACTGCAGGAAGATTACACGAACAAGAACGACGCGCCAACGACTCCCATCGACACAAAATCCCAGGGCCAGACAACAAGGGTGGGATCTTCATATAAGGTAACCGAAGACCTGGATATTTCCGGGAATTACAGCGTTAAGGTCACGACGATCCCAGACCAAAGCGCGCACAAGGCGATGCTTGACGCCCATGCGATATATAAAGCTTTCACTTACGGCACATTAAATTACGACTGGACGCAGGAAGAGAATGGCGGTGAAATACTCGGCGGCGCCTTCGTTGACCAGGATTTCACAAAGATCATTCAATCGCTGTCCCTTAACTTTGTAATGCCCCAGAGCGAGCAAATGATCCTTTCGAGCATAGTGCTTAAAGCAGCGGTCAAATGGGCAAATTTCATGGACAGGAACACTCCTTCCAACGGCTTCCAGGCCACACTTCTCTCATTTGATGGCACGTTCAACTTCTAGTATAATATCCCAATATGAAAAGTGAAAGTTTGGAATCACGCGCTGGCAAGGTATTGTCCCCTGCCCTGTCCCATTACACGAATCTTGAGATCGAAAAGGGGCGCGGCGCATACCTTATCTCAAAGGACGGCAAGAAATACCTTGATTTTGCCTGCGGCATCGCCGTGACCAATTTGGGCCACTGCCATCCTAAGGTCGTTGCCGCCGCCGTAAAACAGTCGGAGAACCTGATCCACGCCTGCGCGGGGATAGTTTATTACGAAGCCAACATTCTTCTTGCCGAGAAGCTGGCGGAGATCTGTCCCGCAGGCCTGAACATGAGCTTTTTCTGCCAGAGTGGGGCAGAGGCAGTGGAAGGGGCGATCAAGCTCGCGAAATACGTAAAGAACAAGCCGGGGATCATCGCATTTGAAGGCAGCTTCCACGGGCGGACCCTTGGGGCCCTTTCTGTTACCACGTCAAAGCAGAAATACCGCGACCGTTACGAACCTCTGCTTCCGAATATCTTCATAGCGCCTTACTCAAAGGAAAATTCGCTTGTTGAGGTTGAAAAGATATTAAAGTCGAACCGCATCGCGGGCATCATAGTTGAGCCGATACAAGGCGAAGGCGGCTACATAATCCCATCCAAAGAATTCCTTTCGGGGCTCAGGAACCTGTGCAATAAATATGAGGCACTATTGATCTTTGACGAGGTCCAGACCGGCTTTGGCCGCACGGGAAAGATGTTCGCCTCGGAAGCATTCGGCGTTTATCCCGATGTAATGACTGTGGCAAAAAGCATAGCTTCCGGCTTTCCTCTGGGCGCCGTCATAGCAAAAGATACGATAATGAAGCAGTGGTCGCCCGGAGCCCACGGCAGCACGATGTCCGGGAATCCGGTATCCTGCGCGGCAGCATTGGCGACCATAGATGTTATAGAAAAAGAGAAGCTGCCCGAATACGCGCTGAAGATGGGCGGCTATCTTAAGGCGAAGCTCGATAAATTGAAAAAGGATCATTCTTCGATCGTTGAAGTCCGCGGAATGGGGCTGATGCTCGCCGTTGAATTAAAGGATAATGCGGCAGCAAAGAAGGTTATGGAGGGCTGCCTAAAGGACGGCTTGATACTAATTTCTTGCGGGACACGCGACCAGGTCATACGGTTCATTCCGCCCCTTATAATAACGAAAGAACAGATAGACACCGCAGTGAATATATTCGAGGAAGCGCTAAAAGAACTAAGTTGATAAAACAGGAATTTCCTGACGTTCATGCCTCTGGTCATATATTATATCTGCAGCGCGATCCCGGCTGTCGTTAGTGATGTCCTTGAAAGGAAGTCGAAATGTCCGAACAAATAGAAGGAGGAAATCCTGTCCTCGAAGCCCCGCGCGCGGGAAGGGCGCTGAAATAATATAAATATGATAAAATCATATATTATTTATGAATAATCCGCCGATGATCAATATTACCATTCCGGTTTACAACGAAGAAAAAAGAATGGGCGATAACGTTCTTAAATTGTACCATTACATTAAAAGCAGTCTTAAATATCCTTTCGAGATCATTATTGCCGATAACGGCTCAACTGATAATACCCCTGCTATAGCAAAGCAACTTTCCTATAAATATCCGGAGATCAAGTTGCTGCATATTGAACAGAAAGGAAAAGGCATCGCTATAAATACTTCCTGGTCAAGAAGTAAGGCCGATATTTTGAGCTTTATGGATGTAGACCTTTCTGCTGATCTTAAGCATTTTCAACAATTAATAGACGCCATCCTAAAAGATGGCTACGATATTACCATAGGCTCAAGACTTATCACTCACAAAAAAGTCAAAAGAAGCTTAAAAAGAGAAATAATTTCCAGATGTTACTCCTTTCTTTTAAAATTGGCGTTTTTTGTTAAATTCCATGATGCCCCTTGCGGGTTTAAAGCAATAAAAAAAGAAGCAGCTGACAGACTTTTGCCCCTCATAAATGACGCCGGCTGGTTCTTTGATTCGAAACTGCTGATAATCGGTGAAAAGCTAGGCTTTAAAATAAAGGAGATCCCTATTGAATGGATCGATGATCCTGGTTCAAAAGTGAACATACCAGGTACTGCCTATGAATACTTAAAAGCAATATTCCTCTTGAAGATTTTCCTGAACGGCACTATAAGGGAATACTATAAGAAGTATACTAATACCTAAATAATTTTCCGTTTTTGTAATAAAGAACGATCTTATCAGCTTCGCCTTTCCCGGCATCCCCTGCTTTATCTACTAGATGTACCTCTTTAGGCGTTTTCTTGCCAATGAAAAGGGAAACGGCCTCATACAAAACATCTTGTTTGACCATCGGCGCGATAAAATTATCGGCTAATCTGAAATTGTTCGTACCGATGTCCACCACATAAACCTTCTTCTCGCTGCCGATATTCAGCTTAATAAAGTCATTGATAAATTTCCTTGAATATCCCGCCTGCACACCCCTCTTTATTATCTTCTCTGGAAAAAATGTGGTGCCCATGGAAATAAAGAAAATGACTGATATCACCGCCGCGAATATTATGCTTTTTCTGGTGTTCCTCTTTGAGGATAAAAGGGCTAAGAAATAACATGTCGGCGAAGCAAGAAATATCGCCATCCCTATTGTCGACAGAAATAGCCAGCCAAGCTGGCGGTATCCTGCAAAAGGAAGATATATCGAAATATTTATGAGAGCGAATATCAGTCCAAAGATCGACACCTCCCATGGAAAGGCCTTTTTCCATTCGATATCAAGCTTGTTTATTATACTCAAGAGGCAAAGAGATGTGATAATGAACACGGCTGGCAAAAGAAGCCATGCGGTATAATAAGCAAGATTATTCATTATGTTAAAGCCCATGATCCACTGATAAGGCCCGCTTTGTGCGCTGAACGGTGAAACCACGCCCAGAACAACATTAAGGTAAAACCTAATTGCCATAATCAAAATTATGATGATATAGTCAACCGATCTTATTACATTAAATTGGCCGCTAAAATATAGAAGGTCGATCAGCCCCATCGTCAAAATGAAAGTCACGGACATTTCCTTTGAAAATAAAGACAAAACAAAAAACAGGGTCAAAAGCGGTCTCCATTTGATATTGCCTGTTGCTGATGTGCGAAGCTGAAAGAACGAAATAACCGCCAGAAGGTAGAAAACAGCTGATACAAGAGTATATCTGTTAGCTATGAAGCTCATCGCCCCGCTGTTCATTGGAAAATAAAAAAAGAAGATCAATTCCGCAGATACGGCGACAATTTCGTTCTTTGTCAGTAAGCGAGCCAGCTTATAAATTAAATAAATACAGAATATCTGCCAAAGGATGCTCTGGAAATAATGCATGAAAAAATGTGTTCCCCACAATAAAAGGTCCAATGAATGAGTAAGATTGACAAATGGACGATAAAATGTGTTCAAAGATGTCGGGGTTGAGATTACCCTGACCAGGTCGGCCCACGAATTGATCCTTGAAAAGAATAGAACAGCTATATCATCCCGGTATATGAACCTGTGCCTGCAGAAAAGGGAATAAATTACGGCTAAAAACGCATATAAGATCAAATGGAAGAGAAATATATTGTAGTTCTTCTTGAAAATACGCCTAGTCTTCATTTTATCCGGTAATTTTATCATATTCTGGGGTTTTATCATCACTTGACAACGATCGTGAGCTTTTATACATTGTTAACATGTCCGAACAAATAGAAGGAAGAAATCCTGTCCTCGAAGCCCTAAGGGCCGGACGGAGCATAAATAAGATATTGATATCAAATGATATCGAACGCCATTCGGCTATCGCGGAAATACTTCACCTTGCAAAAGAAAGAAAGATCCCCGTTGAATGGCTTTCTCCTGAAATATTAAGAACAAAGATCTCGACGAGGTCGCCTCAGGGCGTGATAGCGTACGCTTCAGCCAAAGAATATGTTGATGTCCATGATCTGCTTGATATAACAAGGTCAAGGAATGAACCTGCTTTTTATGTGATGCTCGACGGACTTGAGGACCCCCAAAACCTCGGCGCGATAATAAGGACGGCGGATGCTTCCGGCGTCCACGGGGTGATCATTCCCCAGCGGAGGGCGGTGGGATTGACCGGAGTTGTCGCCAAGACATCGGCTGGAGCCATAGAATACGTGCCTGTCGCAAGGGTCGTGAACCTGAACAATGCCATCAAGACGCTTAAAGAGAATAATATTTGGGTGATCGGGATCGACCAGGGCGTCAAGAGAACTTTTACCGAGATCGACTTCAAGCTTCCGACCGTGATAGTCATCGGCGGTGAAGGAAAAGGGCTTTCGCGGCTTGTAAAGGAAAACTGTGATGAAGTGGCCTCGATCCCCATGAAAGGAAAAATATCCTCCCTTAACGCTTCTGTGGCAGCCGCAGTGGCGATGTATGAGGTCTTAAGACAGAGGTCTGCTTGAAATAGGAGAGTTTTTCCCTCTTGTGTACCTTATATTTTATTGGAGTTATTTGTCAATTAGCCCAATTGAATAATTGATGTTAAAATATCACCGATGAACCAGGCATTGAAAAGAAAACATTTTTTCAGGAACCTGCTGATATTCCTGGCAATAATGGGACCGGGCATCATAACTGCCAGCGTTGATAATGACGCCGGAGGTATAACCACATATTCGCTAGCCGGCGCGCATTTCGGCTACAGCCTTCTCTGGTCGCTTATCCCCATAACCATCATGTTGATAATAATACAGGAGATATCGGCAAGGATGGGGGTTGTTACCGGCAAGGGATTTGCGGAGCTTATCAGGGAGAATTTCGGCCTTAAAGTGACCTTTTATGCGATGCTTGCGCTCCTGATAGCGAACATCGGGAACACTATGGCCGAATTTTCCGGAGTAGCGGCGAGCATGGAGATCTTCGGGGTATCGAAATATATTTCCGTGCCTATCGGCGCTTTCTTCGTTTGGCTCCTGATACTTAAGGGGAACTACAAGGTCATAGAAAGGGTCTTTCTCGGCGCATCCGTTGTTTATATTTCATATATCATATCCGGCGTCATGGCAGATCCCCCGTGGGGAGAAGTCCTAAGGTCCGCGGTTGTGCCGTCATTTTCCTTCGATCCCCATTATATGGTAATGCTCATGGGTATCATCGGCACGACGATCGCCCCGTGGATGCAGTTCTACATCCAGTCTTCTGTCGTGGAAAAAGGCCTTAAGCTGAGAAGTTACAAGTATACCGTGCTTGACGTTTCTGTCGGCGGCTTTGTTACAGGCATTGTGGCATTCTTTACCATCGCAGCCTGCGCCGCCACGCTTTTCACACACGGGATAAGGATAGAAACGGCAAAAGATGCCGCGCTGGCGCTAAGGCCTTTCGCGGGCAATTACTGCTCCGCTCTCTTTGCTTTCGGGCTGTTCAATGCCAGCCTGTTCGCCGCATCCATACTGCCGCTTGCCACTGCCTATTCGATCTGCGAGGCCATGGGCTGGGAACTTGGCGTTAACAAGCATTTCAGGGAAGCCTCCGCATTTTACATACTATACGCGCTTATAATCATCGTCGGTGCCGGAGCGACGCTTATCCCTAATTTCCCCCTGATAACGACAATGTACCTGTCGCAGGTCCTGAACGGGATACTCCTGCCCTTTGTTCTGATATTCATGCTCATGCTGGTGAACAACAAGAGCATAATGGGCCGCTACACAAATTCACTTGCCTATAACATATTATCCTGGGCTTCTGCCGCGGTGATAATAGCCCTGACCATTTTAATGCTGGTGACATTTGTGCTGCCGGCCATAAAATGATGTATAATTAAAGGCAAATGCACGTATTCCTTTTTTTTATACCGGGGATATTGCTGGTCTTTTCAAAGGCCTTTAACAAAAAACCTCTGACTGAGTTTTTGGTATATGTAGTTGGTTTATCCTTATCCTTCTTTGTCGTCCTGCCCTGGTTCATGAAATATCTTAACGTCCCCCTTATGCTGTCTGCATATCTTGTTTTTATTTTTTCTTCCGTCCTCATGGTCATTAATATAAAGAGGATAGACCTGAAGCATTTGGTTGCCGACCGGCAGGAAATGGTCTTGATGGGAATTTTCCTGCTTGTACTGTTATTGAGATGCATGCCGATGTTCTTCCAGATAGCTCCTGCGGGGGCCGACATGAGCATGCATTCCTACATTGCAAGGCTGATATATGATAACGACGGCATTCCAAATTCATATAGGCCGATTCTTCCAATATCCAATTTCGGCGCCTACCCGTCGGGATTTCCTACCTTGAGCGCATTGGTATCGCTCTTGTGCGATTGCCCTGTTTACAGGAGTGGGCTTCTCATGTCCTGCCTGACGCACGCCCTGATATGCTTCGGGCTTTACATATTCCTTTTGCGGTTCTTTGACAGGAACACTGCCGCTGCAACTTCGATAGCCGCCACCTTCCTCACAAGAAACCCCCAGTGGATCATCCGCTGGGGCGGCAACCCCACCGTTCTCGCGCTTTTCTTTTTCATTATTGCTTTTTCGCTCATCATAGAGCTGAAAGAAAGGCCTTCCTGGCCAAAGGTTATATTTGCTTCACTCTCTCTTGCCGCTGTCCTCATTACGCATTCGATAATCTTTTATGTCGGCGGAATTATCCTTGCCGTTTATTTCTTGATGTCCATCAAGGACTACAAATATGTTTATCCAACCGCAGCCTGCCTTTTTGTTTTCATGCTCTTATTCCTTCTGCCTTATCTGGCCAACCTCAAATTCACTCTATCAAAGTCGGCAATCGAAAGCACGAGGGCATGGCAGATGGTTGATGCAAGGTCCGTTGTGTATGATCTTGCCGCGGGCATCCCGTTCTTGCTGCTTTCCCTGTTCGGACTGCCCCTGCTTCTTAAGAAGAACAGGCACCTGGCATTCTCTTTCCTGTCAATAACCGCCGTTTTAATTGTCCTGACAATGAATTTCAGGTTATGGTTAATGCCGTTTTCGTACCTGCTTTACCCGGGCCGTGTTGCCCTGACATTGATAATTCCCCTGGCAGTATTTGCTGCGCCTGCAATATCAAAGATCATAACGATACAGAAAAAGAACTTGCTGCTCGCATTTTCGATCGTAGGCATGTCGTTCTATTGCGTTTTTTATCTATACAATTCGATCTCAATGTCCCCGGTGACAAGAGCGGACGTGGCCGCCTTCAAATGGATAGACAGGGAGATAGGCAAAAAGGCGGTCTTTGGCAATAACTACGGCGATGCCGGCCTATGGATACCGGCAATTATCGGCAGGACTATTATGGACCCCCACAGCGAGCCGTTGCATTATGAAGAATTAAAAGCTCGCTTGAGAAGGTACAGCGCCGACTATATTTATATCGGAAGCAAGGCCGTTTACGGGAATATTCAATACAAAAAAGAAGCCCTTCAGAAAGATCCATTGAAGTATAAGCTGGTCTATATCAATGATGGCGCCCAGGTGTGGAAAGTCCTGTGAAAATAAAGTTTAAAGAACCTCTTGCCGGACTTCTTCACTTGATTGGCACTGTTCTCTCTATCCCCGCGCTGGGAATCCTTATCGTGCTTGGAAGCGGCTCTGCATGGAAAGTTGTCTCTTTCTCCATCTACGGCGCCAGCATGTTCATCCTTTTCTTTTTTGGGACGCTTTATCACTGGTTGCCTCAATCGGCCGGTGGCAGATACCAGATATTCAGGAAGCTTGATCACCTAGCGATATATTTCTTGATCGCCGGTACTTACACGCCTTTCTGCCTCAATACACTTCGCGGCCCCTGGGGATGGACCATATTCGGGCTCATCTGGAGCATGGCAATATTCGGCATGGTACTTCAGTCCATATATATTGATGTATGGCGCTGGGTTACAACGTTGATCTATATCCTAATGGGCTGGCTGGTTTTGATAGTTTTAAGGCCGTTGATCGGCGCCTTGCCAATCGATGGAATAAGATGGTTGGTCATCGGCGGTATTATCTATACGATAGGCGGAGTAATTTACACAATAAAAAAGCCGGATCTCCACCCGAAATTCGGCTATCACGAACTGTGGCATACTCTCGTCTTGCTGGGCGCCGCCTGCCACTTCATAGCGATTTTGTTCTATGTGGCAATAAAATGATCTGGAGAGGGCAGGATTTGAACCTGCGAAGGCATAAGCCGTCTGATTTACAGTCAGATGCATTTGACCACTTTGCTACCTCTCCGTGTAAATCTGTTTGATTATACGATAGTGATATATCAAAATCAATGAACACGAATCACACCTCACATCTCCCATCTCGCAGCTCTTCTTTCGGCTTGCTTTAACCTTTGAACTAATGTAAAATTCACAGGGTTTGGGACTTGATAATTAGAAAGGTTAACCGTGTTCTCTTTCTTTCCTAGAGACGAAAAATTTTTCGACATGTTCGAGCGGGCTTCAAACAACCTCTCAAAAGCCGGAAACGCATTTAAAGATCTTCTCGACGATTTCACGAACGTTGAACGCAAGGTTAAGAATATAAAAGACATTGAGCACGAGGGTGACATAATAACCCACGAGATATTCGACAAGCTGAACAGGACATTCATAACTCCTATAGACAGAGAAGACATACACCAGATAACCAGCGAACTTGACGACATCCTTGACTACATTCTCGCGACCGCGGACCGCCTGCAGCTTTACAACATAAAAAAACCGACGCCTCTTACGTTAAAGCTGGCGGATGTCCTGATCTCGGCGATCGAGGTCCTTGGAAAGGCCGTGAACAGCCTTAAGGACCTGAAGCGCTCCAGGCGTACGATGGACTATTGCGTCGAGGTGAACAGGCTGGAAAATGAAGGCGATATGCTTCATAAATCCGCCATCGGCGAGCTTTTTTCCGACGGCAAAGACGCTGTCGAGATAATAAAGTGGCGGGACATATATGACCACCTCGAATCCGCTATCGACATGTGCGAAGATGTGGCGGATACAGTGGAAGGCATTGTCGTAAAGAATGCATAAAAAATGACCATCGGGATATTGATACTGATCTTTCTCGCCCTCGCATTTGATTTTCTTAACGGCTTTCATGATTCCGCGAATTCAATAGCAACCGTCGTATCAACCCGCGTCCTTTCTCCGAGATATGCGGTCGCCTGGGCAGCTTTCTTCAATTTTATCGCTTTTCTTTTCTTTGGCCTTCACGTTGCCGGCATGATAGGCAAAGGCATTGTGGATATTAACATTATCGATAAATACATAATTTTCGGGACGCTTATGGGCGCATGCGCCTGGAACTTGATAACGTGGTATTTAGGCCTGCCCACAAGCTCTTCTCACGCTTTGATCGGTGGATTGATCGGGGCCGCCCTCGTGAAAGCGGGCACCGCCCCCCTACTCTGGCCGGGAATTCTCAAAACAGTGTCATTTATTTTCATCTCCCCGATCGTAGGGCTGATCCTGGGCTCTTTGCTTGGAAGGGTTGTTTATGCTTTATTCAGGAACAGCACTCCCAGCAAGGTAGACCATCTTTTCAGAAAAGGCCAGCTTGTGTCCGCAGCCTTTTACAGCATGGGTCATGGAGGGAATGACGCTCAGAAAACAATGGGTATTATCGCCAGCCTTCTTTTCAGCGCCGGGCTTTTGGGTAAATCATTTCATATACCTTTCTGGGTGGTAATTTCCTGCTATGCCGCCATCGCTCTTGGAACGACATTCGGCGGGTGGCGCATCGTAAAAACCATGGGTCAAAGGGTCGCAAAGCTCAAGCCTGTGGACGGATTCTGCGCGGAGTCTGGAGCAGCCGTGACTCTTTTTGTTTCATCTGCGCTCGGGATCCCCGTCAGCACGACTCACACGATAACTGCTTCCATTATGGGGGTCGGTTCTCTTCAGAGAATGAGCGCGGTACACTGGGGCGTCGCGGGTTCCATATTATGGGCGTGGGTGCTTACAATACCCTGCTCCGCCGCTATCTCCGCCCTTTCCTATTTCCTGGTGGTAAGTTTCAGATAATTTAAGGAGGGTAAAAAAAAATGGATATGTTAATAATTGTTATCGGACTTGTCGGGCTTCTTTTCGCGTTCTATCTTTTCTCGGTGGTCGTGAGGGCGGAAAAAGGGAACAAGAAAATGGAGGAGATCTCCGCCCTTATCCGCGAAGGAGCCATGGCTTTCCTGGTCCGCGAATACAAGGCTATCGCCATTTTCATGGTATTCATGTTCGGTCTTCTTACGTATTTAATAGGTCTTTATACTGCAATGGCCTATGTTTTTGGCGGATTTTGTTCAATGGCAGCGGGATTTATCGGAATGATGGCCGCTACCCGCGCGAACGTTAAAATGGCGCAGGCTGCGGTAAGAAAGAAAAAAGGTAAAGCTCTTACTATAGCTTTTTCCGGCGGAGCCGTAATGGGAATGGCTGTTGCCAGCATTGGCGTCCTCGGGATAGCGGTGATCTCATACCTCCTGAAAGACCCTGCGACAAAAAGTACCGTGGTTAGCGGGTTCGCCATGGGAGCAAGCTCTATAGCCCTGTTCGCCAGGGTTGGCGGCGGCATTTTCACGAAATCCGCGGATGTCGGAGCGGACATTGTCGGAAAGATCGAAGCCGGGATCCCCGAGGACGACCCGAGGAATCCGGCGGTGATCGCGGATAACGTGGGCGACAACGTCGGCGATGTTGCAGGAATGGGCGCGGACCTTTTTGAATCTTATGTCGGGTCTGTAGTTGCCACAATGGCGATAGGCGTTTTAATGGCCGCCTCTCCGTTAAATTGGATGATCCTCCCGCTCGCGCTTATAGCCGCGGGAACATTAGCCTCGATTATCGGCTCTTTCTTTGTTGATATTTTCAATTCAATAAATCCTCAGGTCGCGTTAAGGTACGCCACTTATACTGCCGGCATCTTATATATTATCTCGTCATATTTTATCGTTAATTTCTTCCTCCCTGGTAATATGGGGGTGTTCGCCGCGATACTTTCCGGCATCTTCGTCGGGATGGCCATCGGCATTCTCTCTGAATATTTCACTTCCGGCAAAGTTGTTGAGGAACTCGCCCAATCTGCAAAGACCGGCGCAGCGACCTTAATAATCCAGGGTTTGGCGCTCGGCATGAAAAGCTTGATCCTGCCCGTACTTTCAATTTGCGCAGCAATACTTTTTGCGTACCAGTTCGCCGGTCTTTACGGCATTGCGATATCCGCGGTCGGTATGCTCGGGACCATCGGAATAGTCATGTCGGTAGATGCATACGGCCCCATAGCTGACAACGCCGGCGGCATTGTCACAATGTCGGGAGCTCCGAAAGAAATAAGAAAAATAACTGACAGGTTCGATGCTCTCGGAAATACCACAGCAGCGATAGGAAAAGGATTTGCGATCGGCTCTGCAGCTCTCACGGCTCTTGCTTTATTCACGGCTTATACCCAAACTGTAGGGCTTAAAAGCATAGATATAACGAAGGCGACCACCATTGTGGGCCTTTTCGTCGGCGGCCTTCTCCCGTTCGTTTTTGCGTCTTTAACGATGCAGGCGGTGGGACGCGCCGCGTTCAAAATGGTAGAAGAAGTAAGGCGACAGTTCAGGCAGATCAAGGGCCTCATGCAAGGTAAAGCAAAACCTCAGGTCGCACGCTGTGTTGACATAAGCACCGCTGCAGCGATAAGGGAAATGATAGTTCCCGGAATTCTCGCGGTCCTGGCTCCGTTGGTGATCGGGGTAGTGCTTGGCCCTGAGGCTTTAGGGGGAATGTTGGCCGGAGCAACCGTTACCGGAGTCATGCTCGCAATAATGATGGCAAATGCAGGCGCTGCCTGGGACAACGCAAAGAAATATATCGAGGACGGCCACTGCGGCGGGAAAGGGACTGCCGCTCATGCCGCGGCGGTTTGCGGCGACACTGTGGGAGACCCTTTCAAGGACACGTCAGGTCCGGCAATGAACATATTAATAAAGTTGATGTCGATAGTATCTTTGGTATTCGGGCCGGTAGTCGTTAAGTATTATCCTTTTGTGGCGAAATTCCTTACTTTGAAGTAAGAAGCTTAATTCTAAGAGGCGGCCAGATCATCAATTCGGCTTTGCCTATTATATTCCCCCTTGGGACCGGTCCCCAGAACCTGCTGTCAAAGCTGTCCGGCCTGTTGTCGCCCAGGAAAAAGTACGAATTTTCGGGTATCTTGTAAGGCCCGAAATTCGAACTGTCCCATATGACCGGCCATTTGCTCTGGTCTATCGTTTTGCCGTTTATCAGGACCTGCCCGTTGCGGATCCTTATGTTCTCTCCCGGAAGGCCTATTAGTCTTTTGATAAAATCTCTCGGCGGTGTTATTGTGGACCTGAAAAGGACAACATCGCCCCTTTCCAGTTTCCCGTAATACCTGTATACAAGTTTATTCACTATGACGCGGTCTTTAATGAGCAGTGTCGGGATCATCGACCCGGATAAAACCTCGGATGTCTGGAATGCAAACTGCCTTATTATCAGCGCGAGGATGAGTGCAACAACTATCGATTCGATCCAGTCTACAACATGGTATAAGAGCCTGTTGTTTTTCTTCAGGTCCTCTTTGTACTGTTTCCATTTTTTATAAGTATCTAACATAATATAATAATTAAGGCCATCAATGCTGATTTTTTCTTATAGAACTTGATGGCCTTTTGCGGTCTATTAATAAGCTTATCTGATCAGAAAGAAAGCCCTGTACCCGATCAGAAGAATTGCCAGCAATGTGAGCGCGGCAAATATCCTGTGGAGCTGGTACATTGTTCCCTTATTGGAGCCTGCTGCCGCCCCGAGTATTGCGGATAGAATGCTTACTATGAGCAAGCCCAAAACTATAAGTTGATATTTGGTCATTTTTCACCTCCGGATTCAGGTATTATACACCGCGGACTTTGCCTGTCAACCAAACATGGAAGAAACGGCTTTACAATAAATCCGTTATTAAATATACTTGTCTGCTCGGATATGTTTTGAATGAATGTAAAATTATCGCCCTGGATATTTAAGGAGAGTCGATAAAATGAGCGAATTATTCAAGAAGTTGAACAACGACCTCACCAATGCCATGAAGGCAAAGGACGCGTTCCGGCTGGATGTCATCAGGATGATGAAGTCAAAAGTCCTTAATGTTAATGCGAGGGGCGACCTTCCCGACGCCGAGATCTTAAAGATCCTCCAGAAATACGCGAAAAGCCTGAAGGACGCCATTGAAGAAACTAAAAAAGTGAACAGGCCGGAAGCCGTTAAAAAGCTTGAGGGGGAGCTGAAGATAGTGGGAGAATATCTCCCGAAAATGCTGTCGGAGGCGGAAGCAAAAGATATCGTGGCCAAAGCGATAGCTGAGGTCGGGGCAACCTCCCCGAAAGATACCGGCAAGGTCATGAAAGTTGTGATGGGCATGGGTTTGAACGTGGACGGCTCCATGGTAAGCAAGCTTGTTTCGCAAATGTTCAGTAAATGAAAAAACGAACACTCGAAAAAGGAGGAGCAAATATGTTGGGTATTATAAAAAAATCATTGAAATGGGTAGGGATCGTTATCGGGGCACTGGTCGTTGTCCTGGTGATTGCGGCTGTCGCCCTCCCCTATTTCCTGCCGCTGGACAAGATAAAGGACATGGCGGCCGAGAAAGCTTCTGAGGCGATCCACAGGCAGGTCAAAATAGGCGGGGTGTCATTCAATATTTTTACCGGCATAGAACTAAAAGATCTTTCTGTCAGCAACAGGCCGGGATTTTCAAAAGAGCCGTTCCTGTCCGCGGGAAAGATCGAGCTGAAATACGACCTCTGGAAGCTCCTTAGCGGCACAGTCGCCATAGATAAGGTCGTCCTTGTTAAGCCCGAGATACTTGTCGAGATGAGGTCAGACGGGACATCAAATTACAGCGATCTCGTCGGGGTCAAAAAGCCCGCAGCCCCAAAAAAGCCTGAGGCAAAACCATTAAAGAAAAAAGAGGCTGTATCGATAATGGTCTCGAAGTTCGCGATAATCAACGGCAAGCTGACCCTCAATCAATCCGGGAAGATAACTCAATTAAAAGACCTTAATATTAATATATCCGGGATCTCCCTTGTGACAAAGAAGCCCATCCATTTATATGTAAGCGTTCTGGGAGTATATGAAGGCAAGCCCGTCCCGATCTCCGTCGGCGGCAGCATCATGCTGGACATGAACAAGTCCTCAGCGAAAGTATCCGGCTTTGATATAACCGCTGCCGGAGAAAAGATAACGCTCGACGCCGAGGTTTTGGCTTTCGACAAAGCGCCGAGGATAAAGCTTAACGTATCTTCGAACAAGATAGACACCGACAAATTTATGGCGGTGCTTTCCGGAAAGGGAGCAAAGAAGCCGAAGGTCAAGCCAAAGCCCGCTCCTTACGGCCAGCAGACCGCCAACATAAACAAGTCACTCAAATCCATTCCAGCGAACATAAAATTGGATGTAACCGTTGCCCTTCATAATATCCTTTTCAAGGAAATGAAGCTTGATTCTGTCGCCCTTAAGGCGAACCTTTCGAACAAGGTTTTGAACATGGAACTAAGCGAACTTAAGGCATATAAAGGCAATGTTAAGGCAAGTATTACTGCCGACCTGAACGTTAGTGGCATTGGATATTCGGTAAATAGTCTGGCCGGCACAGGGTTTGACGCAACCCCCGCGTCAAATGACGTAATTGAGTCATTCCTGACCAATCTTCCGGATTACGGCGACCTTAAGAATAAGGTCCATGGCACCTTAAGCTTTAATTTATCCCTTAACGGCCGCGGCGTTGAAACTCCCGATATCATCGCTAACGCGAAAGGAAACGGTAGCTTCCTCCTTGCGAGCGGGAAGCTCTCAAAGCTGAAGACGCTTTCCGCTGTCGGCGAAAAGATAGGGCTTAAGACGCTCCAGGAAGATATTGAGATAATGGAATTTAAGTCGAACTTCTCCATCGCGAACAAAGTGGTGACCATAAGCAAGCTCGCCCTTAATAATGGCGACAAAGGGGATATTAAGCTCACTTTTAACGGCGGGGCAAATATTGCAAGCATGGAATTCGTAAAGGGTAACAGGCTTTCCCTTAAGCTTAACCCTGCAACCACCAAGCTTGCCGCGGATTATGACCCCTTTAAGGACGAAAAAGGGTGGTATTCCCTTGATTTTGAAATGATCGGTTCCTTAAAAAAGCCTATCCCCATGCCAAAATTTGAAAAGGCGGTCCAGCAGATATTCGACGCGAAAAAGAAGGCACTAGAAGATACGGCCCAAAAAGAAATTGATAAGCAAAAACAGGAACTGGAAAAGCAGAAACAGGAAATAGAAGATAAGGCTAAACAGGAACTGGATAGGCAGAAACAGGAAGCGGAAGATAAGGCCAAGCAGGAACTGGAACAAAAAGCCAGAGAAATGCTAAAATTCTGATCATGCTGCTGTAGTCCCGACGCTTCGGTCGGGACTCGGTTTGTAGAGCACTTTCATTGAAGTCTCTAAGCTTTGTTGATTAAGCTGCTGTAGCTCAGTTGGTAGAGCACTTCCTTGGTAAGGAAGAGGTCACCGGTCCGAACCCGGTCAGCAGCTTTTTTAGTGGTTGACAAGATAAAGCCCCTCTGTATAATGGACAGGTCTTAATTAGGTTATCTAGTTATAGGAGGTATTTTTATGGCAAGAGAAAAGTTTGTAAGGAACAAAACGCACGTGAACGTTGGGACCATTGGTCACGTGGACCACGGGAAGACCACGTTAACGTCGGCCATTACCAAGTGCCTTTCGGCAAGGGGGATGGCAAAGGCAATGGCTTTCGACCAGATCGATGCCGCACCGGAAGAAAAAGCAAGGGGCATCACCATTGCTATCGCCCACGTTGAGTACGAGACGGATAAAAGGCACTATGCGCATATCGACTGCCCCGGCCACGCCGACTACGTTAAGAACATGGTCATCGGCGCCGCCCAAATGGACGGAGCCATTCTTGTCGTTTCCGCGGCCGACGGCCCCATGCCCCAGACAAGGGAGCACATCCTTCTGGCCCGCCAGGTCAACGTTCCGTACATTGTCGTATATCTGAATAAAGTTGACATGGTTGACGACAAAGAACTCATTGAGCTGGTAGAAGTTGAGACAAGGGACCTGCTCAATAAATACGAGTTCCCGGGCGACAAGACCCCTATCATAAAGGGTTCGGCACTCAAGGCAATGGAATGCGGCTGCGGCAAGGCCGATTGCGCGAACTGCAAGTCCATAATCGAGCTTATGAACGCACTGGATACATTCATTCCCGATCCAAAGAGGGACATTGATAAGCCATTCCTTATGCCGGTGGAAGATGTGTTCTCTATCACAGGGAGAGGGACCGTGGGCACAGGAAGGATTGAAAGAGGCAAGGTAAAAGTTGGCGAGGAGATCGAGGTTGTAGGTCTTGGGGCCCACAAAAAGGCCGTTGTCACCGGCGTTGAAATGTTCAGGAAGACAATGGATGAAGGCATCGCAGGAGACAACGTCGGCGTGCTGCTTAGGGGCATAGAAAAAGAAGAATTGAAGCGCGGAATGGTCCTCGCAAAGCCCGGCACGACAAAGCCGCACAAGAAATTCGAGGCCCAGGTCTATGTTTTGACGAAGGAAGAGGGCGGCCGACATACGCCGTTCTTCACCGGCTACAAGCCGCAGTTCTTCGTAAGAACGACCGACGTCACTGGGGAGACAAAGCTTCCGGCAGGCGTTGAGATGGTCATGCCTGGGGACAACATAAAGATGGAGGTCACCCTTGTGGATGACGTGGCGATAGAGGAAGGCATGAGGCTGGCCATAAGGGAAGGCGGACATACCGTGGGAGCCGGAGCAGTAGTTAAAGTATTAGAGTAACCTACTCTTGCATGGTATAAAAAAATACTTTGCGTTAACGCTTCTTTGCATCCTTGTATGCCTGGTCACATGGGATTTTCTGTTTTGGACCGGTAGGTTCCCCCCAAACTGCTACATAGAGAAGATCGATGTTTCGGGGCTTTCCAATCTTGAGGCCCTGAACAGGCTGAAATCCGCCGATATCGATAATGTCATTGACGACCCCATTTTACTCAAACTTGAAGACCAGATCCTCGAGTACAAGCCCTCGGATATCGGCATTTTCATTTCGCCGCGCAGGACCATAAACAACTCGACATCTCTGGCATACCGCAGCAATTACATTGTTGACTTTTCCCACAGGATGCTCGGCTCCTACAAAAAGCAGGTAATCCCTCTTTCCCTGGATGTGGATAGGGATACTTTCAAGGCGGTCCTCGAGGGGCTGGCGAATAATGTGGATGCTCCCTCCAAAGAAGCGACTTTTAACCTCTTCGAGGACGGAAGGTATAAAATAACAAAGGAAAAGACAGGAAAACGCCTCGACATAAAAAAGTCCATCGCCAACCTGGCGAAAGCTTTCAGCAGGAACGAGAGGCTGGCAATAATGGAAGTTTCCGTGCTTTACCCCCGTGTGTATGCGAGTCCCCTTGTAAAGCATCCTCCGAAGCACCTGCTTTCCGAATACGCCACATATTACGGCTCCCATGATTCGCCGAACCGCTTGCATAACATAAAGGTCGCCACGGGAAGGCTAAACAACTACGTGATCGTTTCCGGTGAAACTTTTTCGCTCCTTGATACCCTCGGCGATTTCACTATGGCAAGGGGCTTTAGGGAAGCTTTTGTGCTATATAACGGTGAGCTGGATCCCCAGTACGGCGGAGGTTCGTGCCAGATAGCGACGACCTTGTACAATGCGGCAATGCTTGCGGGACTCGACATAATCGAACGTCATAACCACGGGATATATTTCACGATATATCCTCTCGGCCGCGATGCCTCCATTTACACCGGGACAAGGGACATGAGGATCGCCAATAACACGAACCATCCGATATTGATAAGTGGCGTCGCGACCGACAAAAAATTGACCTTTAAGCTATACGGGACGCCGACGGGCAGAAAGGTGAGCTTTTCAAGGCCGATGATATTTTTTGAGGATGAAAAGTTCAAGCCTTATAATGTTATGACGGAAGAAGCCAAGTTGAAGATAAATGAGGCGCTTCTTTCCGGCAAGCCATACTCCACATATGTAAAAGTGGTCCTTGAAGAAGGCGGCTACTCTACGGAAAAGGCGGTAAGAAGCTATTACAAGATGACCGGCGACAAGGAAAATGTGAAGATAGTTCGGCCAGAGCCTGAATAAATATGTTATAATCTTCCCCGGTGATTAACATGCCGAAAGAACCCATTAGGCCTAATATTGGGAATATAAAGCCTTATGTCCCCGGAAAGCCTATTGAGGAAGCCGAAAGAGAATTAAGGATCTCCGGGGTGATCAAGCTCGCCTCGAACGAGAATCCCCTTGGTCCGTCCCCAAAGGCGATTGAAGCCGTTAATAAATATTCAAAGGACATATCTCTTTATCCCGACCAGACTTGCTATGAGCTTAACCGGCTTTTGGCGGAAAAGCTTGAAATGCCGCCCGACAGCATAGCTATCGGTAACGGCTCGGACGAATTGATGCTTTTGATAGCCCTTGCATACATTTCCGCGGGTGATGAAGCGATAATATCGCTCAATACTTTCTCGACCTATGAAATGGTCTCTCGCCTCATGGAAGCATCAATTACACGAATAAACCTGAAGAATTATACATACGACCTTGGCCAGATGTCAAAAGTGGCGAGTCCCAAGACAAAGCTGATCTTTGTCTGCAATCCGAACAATCCGACGGGTACGATGAACACCAAAAAAGACATGGACGATCTTCTGTCAAACATCCCTCAAAACACCATTGTTGTTATTGATGAAGCCTATTGCGAATACGTCGAGTCCGCGGATTATCCTGATTCCCTGGAATACGTCAAGAAAAAGAAGAACGTTATTGTTCTCAGGACATTTTCAAAGATCTACGGCCTTGCCGGACTGCGGATCGGATATGCCATCGCTCGCCCCGAAATAATTAAATACCTTAATTTGGTAAGGCTTCCTTTTTCCGTGAACCGGCTCGGCCAGATCGCCGCTGCAGCAAGTTTATCGGATGCCGCTCATGTCGAAAAGAGCAAAAAGAACAACTCCGAAGGCAAATCATACCTGTATAAAGAACTGGAAAAGCTCGGTGTCTCTTTTTTGAGGACCGAGGCTAATTTTATATTCATTAATCTTAACAATGACGCGGACATGGCTTTTATGGAGCTTATGAGGCGCGGTGTAATAGTGCGCCCGCTTACGTCCTTCGGAATGCCCGGGGCCATAAGGGTTACCATAGGATCTCCGGAACAGAATAAGAAATTCGTCGATGCGCTTGCCGAGGTAATAAAAAAGTGAGGCGCACGCCCCTTTACGAAGCCCACCTTAAGCTAAAAGCAAAAATGGTGCCTTTTGCCGGATGGGAAATGCCTGTTTACTATTCCAGTATTATGGCCGAACACAAAGCTGTTCGGATATCGGCCGGGATCTTTGACATAGGCCACATGGGAGCCGTGAAGGTTTCGGGCCATAATGCACTTCAATATCTACAGAAGGTCCTGTCCAATGATGTTTCAAAGCTTGAGGTCGGGTCGTCCCAATATTCGATAATATTGAACGAGTCCGGCGGGGTGATCGACGATATATTCATTTACAGGCTGTCCGACCATTACATGCTGATATTGAACGCCTCGAACACCAAAAAGGACATTGAATGGCTTAAAAATAATCTGTCGGATGATGTTGAGATAAAAGATCTTAAGCGTGAGATGACGCTTCTTGCTCTTCAGGGCCCTAAATCCCAGCAGATCCTCCAAAAGATCTGTGATGCCGACCTCAATACTTTGGGTCATCACAAAATAATATCGTCTCGCATCTCCCGTCTCCCATCTCTCATCTCGCGTACCGGCTATACCGGTGAGGACGGATTCGAGATTTTCTTTGACCATTCCAAGGCCGAAAATATCTGGAATAAACTTATTGAGCTTGGCGCAGCCCCGTGCGGCCTTGGGGCAAGGGACACATTAAGGATTGAGGCAGGAATGCCTTTATACGGACATGAATATAACGAAGGGATAACCCCCCTTGAAACCGGCTTTTCATTCGCGGTAAAGCTTGATAAAGGAGATTTCATCGGCAGGGACAGTCTAGCGGTTCATAAAAAAGAGGGCTTTTCAAAACGGCTTGTGGGCATTAAGTTGAAGGAAATCGGCGTTCCGAGGCAGGGGCATAAAATATTCAAGGACGGGAAGATAATCGGCTATATCACCAGCGGCACGATGTCCCCAACCCTGAAAGTCCCGATCGGTATGGGTTATGTGAGAACGGAATATTCCGATGTCGGGTCCGCGTTCGATGTGGAGATAAGGGGAAGACACATAAAAGCGGAGGTAGTTAAACTCCCTTTCTACAAACGTTTGACTTGATAAATGCCGAAGTGTAAAATTGCATCAAATAAATGAACGGGAGGTATAAACATGGCATTTGAAAGATTGACCGTTAAAAAGGTTTATTATTATGTGGTTTGCGCGGTGACCCTTTTTGTCCTGATGTGGGGGACAGTTGATGTGATCAGTTCGATTTTAAGCATAACTATCTTCAAGTCGCCTTCTGTCAGCCTTGAGGCCCCCTCCGGCTCTCAGTCCGGCGCTGAGGGAAAAGGCGGCGCTGCTGAACCTTTCTTTGATGAGTATTATCAAGGCAGGATGGCTTTTGACAGGATAGGCGACAGTGTTGCGAGGATAATAGTTGCCGGTATAATATTTGCTTACGCCGGATTCCGCATCAGGGAATTGGAAGGAAAAGAGATCTAGATTGTACCCCGGTGATTTAAAATACAGCAAGGAACACGAGTGGGTAAAAGTCGACAGCGGCATCGCAACTGTCGGAATAACGTCCCACGCTCAAAGCGAGCTCGGCGACATTGTTTACGTAGAACTCCCGAAAGTGGGAGTGAAATTTGTCGCCATGAAGGAATTTGGCGTTGTTGAATCCGTAAAGACGGTCTCGACCCTTTATTCCCCCGTATCCGGAGAAGTGGCCGAGATCAATTCAATCCTTTCATCAAAGCCTGAGGTCGTTAACACGGACCCTTACGGCCAAGGATGGATGATAAAAATCAAGATGTCCACCCCTTCTGAAGTAGATAAGCTTCTTTCCTCAAAAGAGTATGAAGCTCTCCTGAAAAAGTAGCCCCAATGCGATATATCCCGCACACAAATACCGACCAGTGTCAGATGATTTCGCAAATAGGCATAAAGAACGTCGATGAATTGTTCAAGGCAATTCCTGGAAAAGTAAAGATCGACTCGGTCAATGAAGTGCCTCCTTCCGGTATTTCCGAACTTGAACTCAAGGAAGCTCTGGATAATTTAAGCAAAAAGAACAAGAACACAAAAGAATTCGTTTCTTTCCTGGGCGGCGGCGCATATAACCATTTTATTCCAAGTACCGTCAGCCACATAATAAGAAGATCCGAATTTTATACCGCTTACACGCCATATCAGCCCGAGATCAGCCAGGGAATGCTTCAGTCGATATTCGAATATCAATCTTTGATCTGCGACCTGACGGGGATGGACGCGGCGAATGCCTCAATGTATGACGGGGCGACTGCCCTTGCGGAGGCGGCATCATCCGCTGTACATTTCACGGGAAAGAACGAGATCCTTATCGCTAAAGCGGTTAATCCGAATTACAGGAAGGTCCTTAATACTTACGCTGAGGGGGCCGGATGGAAAGTCGTTGAATTTGGATATCAGCAAAGCCTTGGCATATCTGATTTTGGTGATGCTTCTAAAAAGATATCCAATGGGACGGCCTGTGTTATTCTGGCCAATCCCAACTTCTTCGGGTGCATCGAAGACATTGAGAAGTTCTCTGCCCTTGCCAAATCCAAAGGCGCTTTATCGATCGCTTCCATAGATCCGATATCTCTCGGCATTTTAAAGAGGCCCGGCGACATCGGGGTTGATATTGTGACGGGAGAAGGGCAATCCCTCGGCCTTCCTCAAAGCTTCGGCGGTCCTTATCTGGGCATCTTCGCGGTTAAAAAGGATCATCTTAGGCTAATGCCAGGCCGCATAGTCGGTGAGACCGTGGATGCAAAAGGCAGGCGAGGATATGTCCTTACGCTGCAGGCAAGGGAGCAGCATATAAGAAGGGGAAAGGCTTTTTCGAATATCTGTTCGAACGAAGCCCTTTGCGCACTGGCGGCAACTGTTTATTTGGCTACAATGGGCAAGTCGGGTTTAAGAGAAGTGGCGGGTCAATGTTTGCAGAAAGCTAATTATGCAAAGAAAAAATTATCAAAGCTTGTTATTTTCGGGTCGCCATCTTTCAAGGAATTTGTGATCAGGACGGTAAAGCCGATCGATCAAATAAACCAGAAGCTGCTTGAGAACAAGATCATCGGCGGACTTGACCTTGGCAGGTTCTACCCGGAATTAAAGGGCCACATGCTTATAGCGGTAACAGAAATGGTCAAGAAAGAAGATATCGATAGATTAGTGTCTGTAATTATTTGAAATTGAGATCCCTGCTTGAGTCAATATGCACCCTACCACGTCCGCTGCAACATCTTCGAGCCTTGCCGTCCTGCCTACCACGAATATCTGATGGAATTCGTCAGTTAAGCCGTATAATATCGTGACCATTAAAGCAAGGGTAAATGCTTCGAGTTTATTATATGAAGTGGTCTTTATGACCGCATACCATACGAGAAAATATAGGATGCCGTATTCGATAATGTGAACGAGCTTTAGTTCCGCTATTGTCGGGATCCACTTAAGTTCTTCCGGCGCCGGCCTTGATGAAAGGTAAAACAAGAAGGCCATGTATAATATGGCCGGTATCCAGTATTTAATCTTTGATTTCATCCCTGGTTAGCGGGTGGTCTATCGCGTAGCCCGGTCCTAGGATGAACTGGTCGCTTCCCTGCAGCTTGAGCATTACTTCCTTTATTCCCCTTACGCTTGTCGCGGTGTAAACTATCTGCGCAACTATCCCTTTTGCCTCATCGCTGCCTCCCTGGTATTCAAGGAGCGTGCTGTTTAGGTCGACTATTGCCGTGTGCCCCTCGACGTCCACATTTCTTGAGCGGGTGCCTGCCGGTATTTTTGTCGTGACTCCGTTCGCAGCTTCCTGTTCGTTCGGTCCGCGGAGAAGCTGGTCTATGGCTACGACGACCGGATTTTCTATCGTCGGAAGCTCTCTTTCGACAGCTACAAGCTTGCCCGCCTGGAAATAATACACCTTAACGCCCTTGTTAGGTACCGAGCAGCCGCAAAGGCCGGCCAGCAAGATCACAAAAAATATCAATTTAATGTTCTTCATTCCAGTTTCTCCTCGCTCTTTACAACTCTTGCAACGTCCACGACATAATCATCCTTGTCGAGCCGCTGTATCCTTACTCCCATGGCGTAGCGCCCCTGCGTCGATATGCCCTTCGCCGTTTGCCTGCTTATCGTGCCCTTCGCGGAGACGAATAACAGTTCGTCATCCTCTTCTATAAGTCGGGCCCTGGCGACCTCGTCGCCCTTCCTCACCTTCATTGCCGTTAATCCCCTGCCTCCGCGCCTCTGGACCCTGAATTCCTTTATTTTCATCCTCTTGCCGTAGCCGCCCTTGCTCACTTCAAGGAGGTCCAGTTTTTCAATAACGATATCCATGGAAACAACGCTGTCGCCCTTCCTCAGTGTTATGCCTTTTACGCCGGCCGCCGTCCTTCCCATGGGCCTTACGTCCTTTTCCTTAAAACGGATCAGCAGGCCGTTCTTTGTTGAAAGTATAACTTCCTGTTTCCCGTCCGTCTCTTTAACCCATCCGAGCTCGTCGCCATCCTTCAATCCTATCGCTATTATGCCCGTCCTTCTGATGTTCTCGAAATCATCAAGGGAGGTTTTCTTTACCTTCCCATCCTTCGTTGCCATTACAAGATATTTGTTCTTTTCAAATGTTTTTACGGGTATTGCCACGGTAACGTGCTCTTCTTTCCCCACTTCAAGGAAGTTCTCTATGGACTGCCCTTTTGCGGCGCGGCTTGCTTCAGGGATTTCATAAACTCTCGTTTTGTAAACCTTGCCCTTGTTGGTGAAGAAGAGAAGGTAGTTAAGCGTTGATGCAACTATTATTTTGTCTATCTCATCTTCTTCCCTTGTCGCCATGCCGGTAACGCCCTTCCCTCCCCTTAACTGGGCCCTGAACGCGGAAACAGGCATCCTCTTTATATAGCCGTCCCTGGTTATCAGTATCGCTACTTCAATGTCAGGGACGAGTGCTTCCTCTTCTATCTCTTCGGCGGCGGCAGCCAGAGTTGTTCGCCTCGCGTCGCCATATTTCTCCTTCATCTCGAGAAGTTCCCTTTTAATGATCCCCCGTATCTTTTTCCTGCTCGCAAGAAGTTCCTTTAGTTCCGCGATCAACTTCTTCAGTTTCTGGTATTCTTCCTCTATCTTTTCTCTTTCAAGCCCGGTCAGCCTCTGGAGTTTCATATCGAGAATTGCCTGGGCCTGTATCTTTGTCAGCTTGAACCTCGTCATCAGGCCTTCGCGGGCCTCGTCAACCGTTTTTGCCCTCTTGATAAGCGCTATTACGGCATCCAAGTTCTTAAGGGCTATCCTCAAACCCTCAAGTATGTGGGCCTGCTCTTCCGCTATCTTAAGGTCATATTTGGTCCTTCTTGTTACTATCTCTTCCCTGTGCTTTACATATTCGACCAGCATGTCCTTTATGGTAAGGACCTTGGGTTCGCCCCCCACAAGCGCAAGAAGGTTAACCCCAAAAGTTGTCTGCATGTCTGTGTGTTTGAAAAGCTGGTTAAGCACAACGTCCTTGTTCGCTCCGTGCTTTAGCTCAATGTACACTCTCATTCCTTCGCGATCGGACTCGTCCCTTAGATCTGTTATGCCTATTATCTGTTTTTCCTTCACGCAGTCCGCTATTTTTTCTACGAGCTTGGCCTTGTTCACCATGTAAGGGAGCTCTTTAAGGATAATGACTTCTTTGCCCGTCCTGGTCTCTTCCGCTTCCGTCCGGGCCCTTACGGTCAGAAGCCCCCTTCCTGTTGAGTAGGCGTCCGTGATGCCGGAATGTCCGCAGATTATTCCGCCCGTCGGGAAGTCCGGGCCTTTTATCAGCCCGTTCAGCTCTTTTATGCTTATCTCCGGATTGTCGATGTAAGCTATGGTCCCGTCCACGACTTCCGCAAGGTTATGCGGAGGTATGTTGGTTGCCATTCCTACTGCTATGCCGGAGGAGCCGTTGATCATTAAGTTGGGGAGCTTTGACGGCAGGACTGACGGTTCTTTAAGCGACTCGTCAAAGTTGGGAACAAAATTGACCGTTTCTTTTTCTATGTCTGCGAGCATTTCTGCCGCCGGATGCGCAAGTCGCGCCTCCGTATATCTCATTGCGGCGGGAGAATCGCCGTCTACCGAGCCGAAGTTTCCCTGCCCGTCAATAAGAAGGTATCTTAATGAGAAGTCCTGCGCCATCCTGACCATTGAATCGTAAACCGCAATGTCGCCGTGAGGGTGGTATTTGCCAAGGACCTCTCCGACTATCCTGGCGGATTTCTTGTGGGGCTTTCCGGGTCGCAGCCCCAGTTCGTCCATCGCATAGAGTATTCTTCTGTGGACCGGCTTTAATCCGTCCCTTATGTCCGGCAGCGCCCTGCCGACGATAACGCTCATAGCATAATCGATGTAAGAGGCCTTCATTTCGTTCTCGATTATTGCGGGAACGACTTTTGGCCCTTTTACCGGCGGCACCGCGGGCTTTTCGGGCTTCTCCGGCTTTCCTGCCGGAGCTTTATGGGCAGCTGATTTTTTGCTTTTCTTTTCCTTTTTGG
>Ga0315286_10000452_pt1 | contig 34322 bp, 28 predicted proteins | sample YL17G10_0_MG_FD_205038 | JGI IMG/M metagenome (GOLD analysis project Ga0315286, IMG submission 205038) | Sediment microbial communities from Yellowstone Lake, YNP, Wyoming, USA - YL17G10_0 | ecosystem: Environmental > Aquatic > Freshwater > Lake > Sediment | place: USA: Wyoming | collected...
CTGTCTTCGGCCCACGCAGCCGAGCAGGCAGTCACTGGCAATGTGGCCGACGCCAAGGCCGCCCTCCAAGGCTCCGCCGGGGTCTACTGCGCCCAAGAGGGGCACCTGCTGGAACTCTGCGCGGAGTTCGTCGTCCCGATGACGCCCATACAAGTCAACGAGCTAAGTTACTCCATCTCGCCCGCCGCCGACGAGGAGCCCAGCCCAGAGCTTGCCTGGGCCGCCAACAATCTCATCAACGCCAACACCGCCTACAAGAACGCCGTCGACGCCCGCGACGACGCGAAGGTCAATGTGGACGCCGCCCAATCTGCCCTTGATGCGGCCCAGGCAGCCTTTGATGACTTGACGGCACCCGCCGACCCGTCCGACATAGCCACGGCGCAGGCGGCAGTGACAGCCGCCGAACAGGCTCTGACCACGGCCCAACTGGCGCAGGAGGAGCTGCTCCGCGGCGCCACAGAATCCGACATCGCCAACGCCCAGGGAGTGGTGGACAGCGCCCAGGCCAGCTTGGCAGCCGCCGTCGCCGCCCGCAATGACCTGCTGGCCGGCGCCGATCAGGAGGACATCGATCTGCAGGCGCAGCAGGTAAAGCTGGCAGAGCTGGCGGTGGAGAGGGCCCGAAAGGCCATGGAGGATGCCACTTTGACGGCCCCCTTCGACGGGACGGCGGCCGCGATCAACATCCATGTGGGGGATATGATCACCCCCGCTACCCCCGCCATCACAATCCTCAGCCCCGGCGCCCTTCGGGTGAAGCTCACCTTGGGCGAGACGGACCTGCCGGCGGTCGAAGTAGGGCAGACGGGGATCATCATCTTCGACGCCATCCAAAACGTGGCATACCCGCTGAGGATCACCTCCATTGGTCTGGCCCCGGAGACACAGCAGGGGGTGGTGACCTACACCGCCCTGGCCGAGCTTACCCGCATCGACGAGGGCGGCGAGAATGTCCGGCCCGCCCCCGGCATGAACGGAGCGGCGGTCGTCACGACTGAGGAGAAGGCCAACGTCTTGACCGTGCCCAGCCAAGCCATCCGCCAGCGGGGAAACAGCCAGGTGGTGGACGTGCTGGTGGACGGCAAGCCAGAGACCAGGGTCATTCACACCGGCAACAGCGACACCACCAACACGGAGGTCACCAGCGGCCTCCAGGCCGGCGACCTCGTGATACTGCCAGGATCCGCCAGGACGACTGACGGAGAGTCAACACCGGAGGCAGGGGAAGACCTACCCGGCGGAATTCGCTAGCGCGGCGCCATCGCCATGATCAGGCTGAAGGGGATCACCAAGGTCTACCGAGCAGGAGACGTCCTCGTGCCGGCGCTGCGCGGCATCGATCTCCACATCCAGCAGGGCGAATTGCTGGCCATCATGGGCCACTCAGGCTCTGGCAAATCAACCCTCATGAACATCCTGGGATGCCTGGACCGGCCCAGCGGCGGCGTCTACGAGCTGGAAGGGCTGGACGTGAGCACCCTGGGCGAGGAGCGGCTGGCTGCCATCCGCAACCACAAGGTCGGCTTCGTTTTCCAGAGCTTCAACCTGCTGCCTCGCATCCCGGCCATCGAGCAGGTGGAGCTGCCCCTCCTCTACCGCCGCGCCGACAACCGCCGCCGCATGGCGATCCAGGCACTGGCGGATGTGGGCCTGGGCGGCCGCACCGGTCACCGCCCCACGCAGCTTTCGGGTGGTGAGCAGCAGAGAGTGGCCATCGCCCGTGCCCTGGTGGCCAGCCCCTCCCTCATCCTGGCCGACGAACCCACCGGCGCCCTGGACACAGCCACCGGCCGCGAGATCATGAACGTCTTCGAGCGCCTCAACACTGAGCGCGGCATCACCATCGTCCTGGTCACCCACGAGCAGGACATCGCCGCCTACGCCCACCGGGTGGTGCGGCTGCAGGACGGTCTGATCATCAGCGACGCGCCCAACGATCAGCCGCAGGAGCGGGGGCCATGAGCCTCATCAATACCGTGCGAACGGCCTTCATCGCCCTGGCGGCCAACACCATGCGCTCGTCGTTGACCATGCTGGGCATCATCATCGGCGTGAGCGCCGTCATCACCCTCATGGCCGTGGGACAGGGAGCCCAAAAGGGCGTGACGGAGCGGATCCGCGGCCTGGGCAGCAACCTCCTGTTCATCCGGCCGGGGCAGGTGGAGACCTCCGACGCCGCACGGGCGGTCTCTGAGGGCCAGTCCCTGACGCTGATGGACACCGACGCCTACGCCATGAACGACCCCGAGCGCTTTCCGTACATCGAAGGAGTGGCGCCGCAGGTCACCTTCGACGCCCAGGTCATCGCCGGCGCCCGGAACACGCGCACCAACATCACCGGCACGACCGCCGAGTATCAGTTCGTGCGCGACTTCTACGCGGCCGAGGGCCAGTTCATAACCCAGGACGATGTGACCCGCAAGGGCCTGGTTGCGGTGCTGGGCAGCAGTGTGGCCACAGACCTCTTCGGCGAGAGCAACCCCATCGGTAGGACCCTCCGTATTGCGGTGGGCCCCGGGGGCATCATCAGCTTCACCTTCCGCGTCACGGGAGTCATGGAGCCCAGGGGGGCCACCGCCACCGGCGACGAGGACGACTGGGTGTTCATCCCCCTGCCCACCATGCAGGCCCGCATCCCCTTCTTGAGGAACCCCCAGGGCCTCAGCAACGTGATGCAGATCACAGTGAAGGTGACCGATGACAGCCAGTTCGACCGGGCCCAGAGGGAGATCGCCGAGCTTCTGCGCGAGCGCCACAAGGTGAAGAAGGATGACTTCGCCATCCGCACGCAGGAGGACCTCATCGCCACCGCCACCGACGTGTCCGACACCCTCACCATCCTGTTGGGCAGCATCGCAGGCATCTCTCTGCTCGTCGGCGGCATCGGTATCATGAACATCATGCTGGTGTCGGTCACCGAACGCACGCGCGAGATCGGCATCCGCAAGGCGGTGGGGGCGACGCGGCGGGACATCATGATGCAGTTCCTGGTGGAGGCCCTGACGGTGACGATGCTGGGCGGAGGCATCGGCGTGGCGCTGGGCATCACGCTGGCCAAGATAGCCAACGGCCAGACCGTCGCCGACGAGGACATCCAGACGGTGATCTCACCCCTGTCCGTGATCCTGGCCTTCGGGGTCTCCGCCGCCATAGGCATCTTCTTCGGGATCTACCCAGCCTTCCGCGCCTCCCGCCTCAACCCCATCGAAGCCCTGCGCCACGAGTAGCGGCGTCCCCCGCAGGGGCCCTAGTCGAGGGCCTGACCCAGACGCTCGTCCAGGATGCGGATAAGCTCCTCCACCTCCGCGCCGGGCTTGGCGCCACCGATGGCGGCCACCGCTAGGTGCGCCTCACCGCGGCCGTGCCGGATGGCAACGATACGGGCCGTAAACGGCACGTCTATCTGGAAGTCCTCCGCCCTGAATATGCCTGTGAACTCGGAGGCCACGGTCTCATCGCCGACAGTGGGGAAGGAAATGGCCCCGCCGTCGAGTTCGCTCACGCCGGGGATGAGGGTGGCGGCGCCGTCGGGTTTGGACAGCAGGTCGCGGCCCCATTGCAGCGCTTCTGTCGCTCCTTGCTCATCGGCGAAGATGCTCACGCTGGTCCTGATCAGAGCGTTGCCACCGCTTTGGAAGGCCCCGAAGAGGTCGCTGGCCATGAAGGTGGCATCCATCCCCAGTAGACGGTGCCAGCCGTTCAGCCGCTCCAGGCCCTGGGTGGGCCCCTCCGGATCGATGCCGGCGGCCTCTTCGTTGTCAGAAAAGGCCTCCTCCGGCTCCCCGAAACCCGGAGGCAGATCTTCCACCTTCAGGGAGATCTCCGTCAGCATGGCCTCCAGCGTGGGACGGTCGGGCGTTGGTTCCGCCTCGCCGTCGCCGCCCCCGCCTCCCCCACAGGCCACCCCGACGGCAGTCGCCAGTACGATCAGCACCCCCACCCAGAGCCAAGCTCTCATGACCAACCTCCCGTCTGCCAGGCAGGCTAGGACCATCCGTGACCGACTTTGCCCATTCTAATCGGCGGACGCCCCCGACGGTAGCCCTCTCCGGCCCCAAAAGAGAACGCTTTGCGCCGTAGAGCGCTGCGCCGCTGGGGTGTAGAATCGCACGAGAGCCGCCTATGCGGCTGTTGTGTCATGGACGAGCTAAGAGCCATCGTCATCGGGCTGGTGCAGGGCCTATCCGAGTTCCTGCCCATCTCCTCTTCCGGCCACCTCATCGTGGTGCGGGAGATGTTCCACTGGCATTTCCTGGAGGACGACCTGACCTTCGACGTGGCCCTCCACCTGGGAACCACCGTGGCCGTGCTGGCCTACTTCTGGCGGGAGTGGCTGGAGATGCTGGGAGCGCTGCTGCCGGGACGGAAGACGACGTCGGTGCCGGCGAACCCCGGCAGCATCTACAATTCGCGCTTCCTGATGCTCCTGGTAATCGGCTCGCTGCCGGCAGCCCTCGTCGGCTTCGCGCTGAACGACTGGGTGGAGAACGAGGTGCGCTCGCCGCTGGTGGTCGGCGCCATGCTCATTGTCTTCGGCCTGGTCCTGCTGTTCGCCGAGCGACTGGGTCAGAAGGCGCGGCAGATCGCGGGAGCCAACTGGGGCGACGCCCTGCTGGTCGGCTGTGCTCAGGCCGTTTCCCTGGTGCCGGGCGTCTCCCGCTCCGGAGTCACCATCACGGTGGCCCTGGCCCGCGGCTTCCGCCGTGAGGACGCCGCCCGCTTCTCCTTCCTGCTGGCGACGCCGGTCATCGTGGGCGCCGGCCTACTCAAGATGGCTGAAGCCGTCCTCGACGGCATCCCCTCTTCGGACCTACCCGTACTGCTGGTGGGCACCGTCACGGCATCCGTCGTGGGCTGGGCGAGCATCGGGTACCTGCTCCGACTGGTTCAGACCCAGAGCTACGCACCCTTCGTCGTCTACCGCATCCTGGCGGGCGCCTTCTTCTTGGCCTACTTCCTCGCGACGTAAAGGCCCGTCCCTAAAGGCGCTATTGACTCACGGCAAACTTCATGTAATATAAGCGCGGCGGAGCGCGGTTGGCGGCAACCGCTTGCCAAGTCATAACCAGCCGCCGCCAGGAAGGAAACACCATGGATCACTCCAGCATCGAGGTGATTCCTGCCACCGTTGTGGCAGACCCCTACCAGAGCGCCCTGACCCAGTTCGACGCGGCCGCGGAGCGGCTGGGCATTGAAGGCGCGATGCGTCAGTACCTCCGAACCAACCGCCGCGAGCTGTCCGTGAGCCTCGCGGTTCGCATGGACGACGGCTCGACCGCCATCTTCGGAGGTTGCCGGGTACAGCACAACAACGCCCGCGGCCCCTGCAAGGGCGGCATTCGCTTCCACCCCGATGTACACCTCAACGAGGTTAGGGCGCTGGCGATGTGGATGACGTGGAAGTGCGCCATCGCCAATATCCCCTACGGCGGGGGCAAAGGCGGCGTCAGGGTTGACTACAAGAAGCTCTCGCCAACGGAGATGGAGAACCTGAGCCGCGCCTACGCCTCGGCCATTGGCCCAATCATTGGCCCTGACCGGGATATACCCGCCCCGGACGTGGGCACCACCCCGCAGGTCATGGCCTGGATCATGGATACTTACAGCCGTGAACACGGCGCTTGGAACCCCGCCGTCGTGACAGGCAAGCCGGTCAACATCTCCGGAACCCTGGGGAGAGAGGCCGCCACCGGCCGCGGCCTCCAGTTCGTAGTGGAAGAAGCAGCCCGCGACCGGGGTCTCGCCCTGGATGGGGCCACGGTGGCCGTCCAGGGCTTTGGCAACGCCGGCCAGTGGTCGGCCCGCCTGCTGGCGGGACAGGGCTGCCGGGTCGTTGCCGTCAGCGACACGTCCGGCGGCATCTACAACGGCCGTGGATTGGACCTGGAAGCGGCGGTCGCCCACAAGCTGGCCACCAACAAGGTCGCCACATTCAACGACGGGGATCAGATCAGCAATGACGACCTGCTGACCCTGGACGTCGACATCCTGGTGCCAGCCGCCTTCGAGAACCAGATCACCGCCGCCAACGCCGCCGACGTGAAAGCTCCGCTCATCGCCGAGGCCGCCAACGGCCCTACGACGCCCGAGGCCGACCGCATACTGGCGGAGAAGGGCACGTTCATCGTGCCCGACGTTCTGGCCAGTGGCGGCGGCGTAGTAGTGTCCTACTTCGAGTGGGCCCAGAACCGTCAGGGCATGTTCTGGGACGAGGAGCAGGTCAACACCAGGCTGAGCCAGGTCATGAGGACTGCCTTCCGGGAGGTGGCCGCCCTTTCGGAGAAGGAAAAGGTCACCATGCGCGATGCGGCCCTCATGCTGGGCATCAGCCGCGTGGCCGATGCCGCCCGCTTGCGGGGCATGCACCACGCCTAGGTTACGAACCTTCCGCCTATTCGCGAGGGCAGGACGAAGGCGTTAGCGCGCGGAGTGCGCTATGATGCTCTCCGGGCAGCCACTAGGAGTACGCCCGAGGGAAGGTGACCGCTATGGTCCAGGCTGACCGCGACACGGAACGGAAAGTCATCTCCATCCTCAAAGTCCTCTCTCAGTCGTCGGAGCCCGTAGGATCTACCGTTATTGCGCGCGAGTTGGAGTCCCACGGCATCTACCTGAGCGAGCGTACGGTCCGCTACCACCTGAAGATCATGGACGAGCGAGGCTTCACCCGACCGCTGGGCCGCGACGGCCGCAGCATCACCCACGAAGGTCTGGAGGAACTGAAGAACGCTCTGGCGCCCGAGCAGATCGGATTCGTCATCGAGCGCATCAACCTGCTGGCCTACCAGAGCAACTTCGACCCGCGGACACGCGCCGGCCAGGTGCCCATAAACACGTCCCTCTTCACGGCCGACCGCTTCCGGGACGCGCTCGACGCCATGAAGGAAGCCTTCGCCGCTGGCTACTGCGTGTCGGACCTGGTGGCCACGGCCCGCGCCGGCGAGAAGCTGGGACACGTGGTCATCCCCGAGGGTCAGGTGGGCTTCGCCACAGTGTGCAGTGTTGTAGTCAACGGCGTGCTTCTCAAGGCGGGCGTGCCCATGGACTCCAGGTTCGGCGGCATACTGGAGGTGCGAAAGGGGGAGCCCCGACGCTTCGTGGCCATCATCAACTACGCCGGCACGTCCCTGGACCCCTCCGAAGCCTACATCCGGGCCCGCATGACCAGCGTGCGGCGAGCGGCCAGCGCCGGCACCGGCCGTATCCTGGCCAACTTCCGCGAGATACCGGCGCCCTCTCGACACACGGTCGAGGGCATCGTCGACGACTTGAAGCGCGCCGGCATCGGGGGTGTCCTCCTCATCGGCGAGGCCAGCGAGCCCCTCTGCCAGATGCCCGTTGGCCTGAACAAGATCGGCATGATCCTGCTGGGGGGGCTAAACCCGGTGGCCGCCGCCGAAGAAGCGGGTATCGAGGCCGAGAACATCTCCGAGAGCGGAACCATCGATTTCCGCCAACTGGTGAACTACCGCGAACTATAGCCCCTAAACTGGCTTAGCCCGTTCCTCGGCCAACACCTCCAACAACAGATCGGGCCGGTCGGACATGATGCCATCCACGCCCAGAGCCAGCAGACGGCGCATCTCCGCCGCCTCATCCACCGTCCACACGTGCACCTGAAGGCCACGGCGGTGGGCGGCCGCCAGCAAGCGCCGGTCCACCACCGTCAGGCGCCCCATAGTCGGCGGCACCTGAAGGGCATCGTACGCCGGGGCCGAGTATCGGCCGACCTGTCGGCCCCGGATGAGCCCCGACAGGCCCAGGCGACTGGCCAGCCAGAAGCGACGCGTCTCCCATCCGGCGGCCGCCGTCGTCACCCGGCCCGCTGTGCGCAGGCGGAAGGCCTTGATGATCCCATCCGCGAAGGAGGCGATGAGCAGGCGGTCGTGCAAGCCGCGCTCTTCGATGAACGCAGCCATCGCCTCGACCATGGCCACGTCGTGCCGCTTCAGGTCGACATTCAGGGAGACGCGCGGGAAGGCCTCCACCACCTCGGCGAGGGTGGGGATGGTCGCGCCCTCACCGCGGAAAGGATACGTGCCGCCACCGTCGGGCGAGAAGCGATAGCCGGCATCCAGGCGCTTCAGCTCGGCCAGGAGAAGCGCCCGCACCAACCCCGAACCGTCGGTGGTGCGGTCCACCGTCGCGTCGTGGATGGTCACCAGGACGCCGTCCTTGCTGAGGTGGACATCCGTCTCCAGGTAGCGCCAGCCCAGGCCCACAGCTCCCTCGAAGGACAGCATCGTGTTCTCCGGCCAGAGCTGGGAGCCGCCACGGTGGGCGAAAGCGATGGGAAGTGGGCCTTGCAGAAACGCACGGGAGCTCGGCGTGAGAAGCATGGCTATTCCTCAAGCTGTCTGCGGGTTGAAACCCGCAGCTTCCCCAAAGGCGAGAACTTTTCCGCCAGAGGCGGAGTTGCCTTCGGCGGAAACCCTCAGGGACGAATGTGGGCGGCGCCCCAATCTAGCAGACCTCAGGTCTGGAAGGCAAGAGCTGATTGACAACAACCCCCCTCCGCCTACTATGGAAGCGCGAATTGTCTAGCGACAGCCAAAGGAGGGACCGCCGCCATGAGCCGCACGCCTCGGTTGGTCTACGAAGGAGAGCACCTGCGGGCGCTGGCCATGCCCCTAGGCGGCATCGGCTGCGGATCGGTGGCCATCTGTGGCGACGGCGGGCTGCGTCAGTGGCAGATCTTCAACAACATCTGCCACGACGCCCACGTGCCCCACTCCTTCTTCGCCGTCCGCGTCCAGACCGCGGGGGCGGAGCCGTTGGCGCGCGTGCTCATGTCTGGCGCCCACTACGACGACGACTTCGAGCCCGCGCCCGGCGTCTCCGACCACGTGGTGCCAGCTGCCTCGCCTCAACTGCTGGCGGCCCTGCCCGGCGTAGCGCGCATCCGTTTCGTGGGCGAATACCCGGTGGCCGAAGTGCATTACGAGGACGACGCACTGCCGATCGCCGTGACCCTGGAGGCGTTCGCTCCCTTCGTCCCTCTGGACGCCGAAGACTCCGGCCTGCCGGCCATCGTCTTCCGCTTTCGGATCGAGAACCGGGCGGACTCGCCAGCCGAGGTGTCCCTCCTCATGAGCCAGCAGAACGCGGTCGGCTGGGACGGCTACACGGAGATCCAGGGCGTCCGCCATGCGGACTACGGCGGCAACCTGAACCGGCCCTTCCGCTCGAGCGACCTGCGCGGCGTCGAGATGACCAACGTGAGCCTGCCTCCAGACCATCCCCGCTGCGGCCAGATGGTGGCCGCCGCCCTGGACCCGGGCGCCAGCGTCCGCGCCCGTTGGACAGACCTGCAGGCCCTCTGGCGCGACTTCCTGACGGACGGCGCCCTAATGAGCGGCCGCTCGACGGCCAGCCGGCCCGGGCGAACGGTCAACGGCGCCCTCTGCTCGCGGCTGACGGTCGCCCCGGGCGCGACGGGCAGCGCAACCTTCCTGCTGACGTGGTGGTTCCCCAACCGCCAGGTCGACTTTCCCCAACTCGGCTTCCCGCCCGCCGAATCGCCCACGGGGCGCATCGGTAACCACTACGCGGTTCGCTTTCCGTCGGCGCGGGCCGTCGCGGAGTACGTGAGCGACAACCTGCCCCGCCTGACCGACACCACCCTGCGCTTTCGCGAGGCCCTCCACGACACGAGCTTGCCCACGCCGCTTCTCGACGCCGTATCGTCGCAAGTGTCGACCATCCGCTCCCCCACCTGCTTCCGCACGGAGGACGGCCGCTTCTACGGCTTCGAGGGATGTCGCGGCGCCAGCACCCCGTGGGAAGGTTCGACGGGCGGAGCGGGGCCCCTCAACTGCAACCACGTCTGGAACTACGAGATGGCCCTGGCCCGCCTGTTCCCGGCGCTGGAACGATCCATGCGAGACATCGAATGGCGCCACCAGCAGCACGCCAGCGGCTACCTTCCGCACCGCGTGGTCCTACCCCTTACCGTACCTCCTCTTTGGGACCGGCCCATCTGGGGCCCCATCGAGCCGGCGCTGGACGGCCTCCTGGGCGCTATCCTGAGCACGTATCGCGAGCACCTGGCCAGCGGTGACCCGGACTGGCTGCGCTCCGTCTGGACCCACGTGCGCCTCGCCCTTGGCTACGTTATGTCGAATCACGACCGCGGCGACGGCGTCATCGACGGCCCGCAGCCCAACACCTACGACGTGGCGATCCAGGGGCCCAACTCCTTCATCGGCACGCTCTACCTGGCCGCCCTCCGCGCCGGCGAGGAGATGGCCCGCCTCGTGGGCCAACCGGAGGACGCCCAGGGCTATCGCCAGCGCTTCGAGTCCGGACGGCAGGCGATGGAGCGCGAGCTGTGGGGTGGCGAGTACTACGTGCATCGCTTCGACCCGGCGACCCAGGGGGCGATGGCCTACGGCGAAGGCTGCCTCTCCGCCCAGCTCGTGGGCCAGTGGTGGGCGCACATCCTGGGCTTGGGCCACCTGTTCGACCCTGGTCGCGTGCGCCGGGCGCTGGCATCCATCCATCGCTACAACTTCAAGAGGAGCCTGAAGGGCCTCGACCTCACCGGCCGCCGCTTCCTGCGTGAGGACGAGCCGGGGTTGCTGAACTGCACCTGGCCCAAGGGCGCTCCGCCTGTGTCCCCCCTGCTCTATTCCGAGGAGGTCCACACCGGCATGGAGTACGCCGTGGCCGGCGCCATGCTCTTCGAGGGGATGGTGGACGAAGCGCTGGAGATCGTGGCGGCGACGCGCAGCCGCCAGGACGGCCGCCTGCGCAGCCCGTGGAACGACGTGGAGTATGGGGATCACTACGTGCGGGCCATGAGCAGTTGGACGTTGCTGGAGGCAGCCGCCGGCTATCGCTACGACGCCGGGGCCGGCCGCATGGCCTTCGCGCCGCCCCGACAGCTCGGGGCCGAGGACTTTCGCTGTCTGTTCGTGGCCTGCGAGGGCTGGGGCCGCTACCGCCAGCGCTTCACCGGCGACACCTTCCACGCCGAGCTGCGCCTGGACTGGGGGCGGCTCACCCTACACCAGCTTGAGCTCGCCGTCGTCGCCCGCGACCTGCGAGTGATGGTAGACGGCCAGGTCGTTCCGGCCGCCGTCGAACTGGACGGCGCTGGGCTTACCCTCCGTTTCGCCGAGCCGGTCACCATCGTGGCCAGCCAGGCGCTCGCGGTCGAGGGGCGCACAGGGTAGACAGAAGGGCTTCCCACGCCGGATCTCGCCCCCCAATTCCCTTCCCTCCGCCCTCCGGGACTGAACAAAACGAGCAGATCCCCGTAATAGAAGTATCGAACGGTGAGTTCACTATATGTCCAGCGGCGAAAGGGAGCGGATGAGTCGAGCGCGTTCCCCGCCCAAGGGCACAAGTGCCCCCTGCCAGACCCTATAGGGGCAGGGGAGGATGCTAACCGGAGGGAGAAGCGGCAATGCTGACCACGGAGATCAAGAAGCCGGGGGACATCGCGGTGGCCCGCCGCGAAGCGACAGCCCTGGCCGCCCACCTGGGGTTTCGCCGGAGCGACCAGGCGCAGCTCGCCGCGGTCGTCGCTGCGCTCGCCCTCGATCTCCTCCAGGAGGGAGGCCGGGCATCCCTAAGCCTGCGCGTCATCGAAGGCGGCGCCATCAGTCCCGAGCCCGGCATCGAAGTTCAGGCGGTGGGCCGCAACCCGCGGCCCAATACCATCGCTGACCTAGCGAGCGACGAGAGCGCCGAAGGCTTGCCCATGGGCATGCGTCAGGCGAGTCACCTGGCGGATCAGTTCTTCGCAGTGTCCCAGCCAGACGCTGGGACAAGGGTGACCGTCAGGAAGTGGCCGCGCTGAGGTGACCGGGGTCTAGGCGTTAGGCCGCAGCCCACGCGCCGCGGCCGTTCCCATCGGCCAGCAGAGCGCGCAGCCTTTGCCGGGCCCGCTTCTCCAGTTGCGACACCCGCGCCGGCGAGATGTGCAGCCTGTTCGCGACGTCTCGCGTGGTCTCCTCCTGCCAGTAGCGAAGGATAAGGACCTGTTGTTCCCGCGGGCAAAGCAGCCTGATGGCTTCGCGCACCTCCCGCATGGATTCGTGCCTGTCGGCGACCCACTCAGGACTGGAGTAGCTGGAGCCATCGGGGACATCGAACGGCGAGCCGTGACCATCGCCATCCCGGCCTACGCTAGAGCTAAGGGAAATGGTCAACACCGGGCCGCGGCGTAGCTCGCGGATGGCGTCGAGGATGGCGCCCCGCACCCGCTGCGAGGCGTAGGAAACGAAGCCGCGCTCGTCCACGCTCACCCGCCGCTCCGATTTCACTAGCGCCAGCAAGCCGGTGGCCACCGCGTCGCCGTAGTCGAAGGCCGGCAGTTCACCCTGCAGTGTGCGGCGCGCGATGGAGTTCACCAGGGGGAAGAAGCGCTGGAGGTCGTGCGGTTCCTGTGCGGTCGAGCCATTCGGCCGCTGCCCGTCCCTTGGCTGACCGTTGCCGGGCCCGTTGTCGTCCATTCCTTGCCCGTCGCCTAGTGAGAGGTGGCTTTCCCCCGCCTCGGCCGTCCGCACCCGGCATCTAGGACATCTCGAAATTAAGACGCCATTCGCCGCCCTTTGTTACAGACATAAGCGGCCGCTGCCCGTCGGCGCCCACCGGAGCCAGCGTGGTATGCTAGATGAGAGGCTAGACGTAACTTCGAGGAGCACGCATGCAGGGCAGTTTCCGCCTATTCCGCATCGCCGGGGTGGATATCGAGATCCACTGGAGCTGGCTCCTGGTCTTCGTCCTTCTCACCGGGACTTTGGCCAAGGGTCTGTTCGGCGAGGAGCTCAACGGTTGGACACGGACCGAGCGCTGGGTGGCGGCCTCGGCAACCAGCATCGTCTTCTTCGGCTCCATCCTGGCCCACGAGCTATCTCACTCCATCGTGGCCAACAGGCTGGGCATCCCGGTGCGGCGCATAACGCTCTTCGTGTTCGGCGGCGTGTCCCACCTGGAAAGCGAATCCCGGACCCCGCGGGAAGAGTTCCTTATCGCCATCGCTGGGCCGGCCACTAGCTTCGTCATCGCAGGCCTGCTGGGCGGACTCTGGCTGCTCCTGTCCCCGGTACGCGAGCCGGCAGCGCTCGCGGCCGGATACCTGGCCGTCGCCAACGCTGTCATCGGCGTGTTCAACCTGATCCCCGGCTTCCCCCTGGACGGCGGCCGTGTCCTACGCGCCTTCCTGTGGAAGGCCACCAACGGTCTCCTACAGGCCACACGCCTCGCCTCCTGGGTGGGGACGGTGGTGGCCTACGCTCTGATGGTGCTGGGCATCGCGGTCATGGTGCTGACCGGCGAGATACTTTCGGGGGTGTGGTTCATCTTCATCGGCTGGTTCCTGCGCAACGCCGCCGAGTCGTCCTACCAGCAGGTGCTGATGCGCCACCTGCTGGGTGCCGTGCCGGTGCGCTCCCTCCTAGATCGCTCCTACGAGTGGGTGGCCCCGTACATGACCCTCCAGACCTTGCTGGACGAGCACATCCTGCCCCGCAGCGCCCACTACTTTGCGGTGACGGGCGGACCGGGCCTGGGCGGTGTCATTACCCCGAAGAACGTGCGGCGTTTCCCAAAGACGGCCTGGCCCAGCACCACGGTCTACCAGGCGATGACCCCTGCCGAGAAGCTGGTGGCCATATCGCCGGAGGCTAGTCTGGACGACGCGCTCCAACTCATGGGCAAGCACAGCATCCACCAATTGCCGGTGATGGAAGCCGGCGCCCTGCTGGGCTTCGTCACCCGCCAGGACATCATGCGCACGGTCCAGTTGCGGGTGGAGCTCGGCGTCGCCGAGAAGCGCGAGACGCCGGTCTAGCGCGGCCGCCGCTGCAGCACAGTTCCTCCTGGACGGTTCTCCGCTGGTACGTATGTTGTCGGCGCCCTGCCTAGCAGCCTCAGAGAGATTGAGTTCCCTGCGGATTGAAATCCGGAGCTTCAACACAAGATGCGGGATCTATCCCGCAGAGGACAACCAAATGCTCGATCACGGCAGGGCGGAGAATTGGCGTGCCTCCCATGCCCCGGCCCTGGCCACCGCACCCTTACCATTCGCGGATCAGGATCGAGTTTCGAAAACCGTTAACGTTGGCCGCCTTCATCACGTCTTAACATTTGCCTCCTAGCATTTCCTTAGGACAGTTTAGAGAAAGGAGGTAAGCGATGCTGAAGTCAAGAGTAGTGCGGATCGGGCTGCTGGCAGCCCTAGCGGCATCGGTGGTGGGGGGAGTACTCGTCTTCCGCGCCATCGATACGGGCTCCAGCGCATCGGCAGCGCCGGGCGCCCAGGAGGAGAACCAGAGCCAGGACCAGGGAACAACCCCCTGGCTGGGCGTCTACTTCGTCCGAGCGGCCGACGGCGTCACCATCGCCTGGGTCATCGCCGATAGCCCCGCGGACACGGCGGGCCTCCAGCGTGGCGACGTCATTAAGGCCGTGGACGGCACGACGATCGAGACGCCGCAGGACTTCCGCGACCAGATCGAGGACAAGCAGGTCGGTGACACGATCACCTTGAGCATCGACCGTGACGGTCAGCCGCAGGACGTGACCGCGACCCTGGAGGCGCGGCCCGAGCCCCTGTCGCCGGCCATCCCCCTTCTGCCGGAGCTGGAGGGCATTCCGGTGGACGAGCTCTTCAGCCACGTGCAGGGCGGCCAGTTCAACTTCACCGACGAGCAGGGCAACCCGTTCACGGTGACCATCGACGTGGGCACCGTCGCCAGCGTGGACGTTGAGGGGAACACCCTGACGGTGAACCTGAACGCCGGCGGCAGCAAGACCTACACCGTTGACGACGCGGACCTTGGCGCCAGCCTGTCCAACCTGAGCGAGGGCGACAACGTAGCAGTGATGCGCGTCGGCGACGATGTCCGGGCGGTCTTCCCGGGTGTAGGCCTGATGCTGCCCGGCCTTGGTCCAGGGCACGGATTCGGCTTCGGGCGCGGCCACATGGGGCGGTTCGGCGGCTTCGGAGGTGGACCCCTGGAGAAGTTCCGCGAGTGGCGCCAGGAGCACGGCGGGCCAATGATGCCTCAGGAGGCTCCTGAGGAGGCGCCGGCCCCCGGTTCGAGCACGGGGTTGTAGGCCAGCACCCCGAGGGGGACAATAGAAGATGGGAATGTGGAGGCTACCCCTCGAGGCCTGCGGTCTCGAGGGGTAGCCACGGCACCTGCGGAGGCCTGAAGACGCTATGGGTTCGGCAAGGAAGATCTTGGTGGTGGACGACGATCCCAAGACCGTCTCCCTGGTCAAGCTCTACCTGGAGAGCGACGGCCACAAAGTCCTCTGCGCCTATGACGGCGTCGAGGCGTTGCGCCTGGCGCGAGAAGAGCGGCCCAACCTGATCGTCCTCGACCTTATGCTTCCGGGCCTGGACGGCCTCCAGGTGTGCCGCACCTTGCGCGCCGAGTCCGACGTGCCCGTCATCATGCTCACCGCCAAGACCACCGAGGGCGACAAGCTCACCGGCCTGGATCTGGGCGCCGACGACTACGTCACCAAGCCCTTCAGCCCCCGCGAGCTGGCGGCCCGCATCAAGGTGGTGCTCCGCCGCACCGTAAGCGAATCGCTGGAGCGGGGGCCGGTGCAGGCGGCCTACGGCGACCTGAAGATGGACTTCCGCCAGCATACCGTGAGCATCGCCGGGCGGCCCGTCGCCCTCACACCCACGGAGTTCCGCCTGCTGGGGACCCTGGTGCGCGAGGCGGGCCAGGTGCTCAGCCGCGAGCAGCTTATCCAGAAGGTGCTGGGGTTGGACTTCGACGGCTTCGATCGCACCATCGACGTGCACATTCTCAACCTGCGCCGCAAGCTGGGCGACGACCCTGCACATCCGCGCTACATCAAGACCGTCTACGGCGCCGGCTACAAATTCGAGGCGGGCGGCAAGTGATCCATAGCGTCCGCTGGCGGTTGTTCCTATCGTTCCTGCTGGTCATCGTAGTGGCCGTGGGAGTGGTGGCCTTCTTCGTCAGCCGCACTGCCAGCGGCGAGGTCCAGCGGTACGAGACGAGGACCTACGACGTCCGGATCAACCGCGTCGGGGCGCTGCTGGCAGCCTACTACCTGGAGCAACATGGCTGGACCGGCGTGGAGCCGGTGGTGCAGCAGATCGGGCGGCTGTACAACCAGCGGCTGGTTCTGGTCGACCCGCAGGGCCTGGTGGTAGCCGACTCTCACGGGACGATACATGTCGGCGATCCGGCCAAGTTCGAGCCGCCGGACAGGATAATCCCCATAATGGCTGGGCAGATCAGCTTCGGGGCTGCGGTCATCTCGCCAGGAGGGTCAGCGCCGCCGCCGGGCGGCGCTCCCGCCGAAGACGAGAGCGTGAGTGATCTCTCCAGTTCCATCAACCGCTATCTGCTCTGGGGTGGTCTGCTGGGCGTGGCAGTGGCGGCTGTGGTCACCTTCCTGATGTCGCGCCGCATTCTCTCGCCTGTGGAGTCGCTAGCCCAGGCCGCCCGTGGCCTGAGCCGCGGCGATTTCTCGCAGCGGGTCAAAGTGAGCTCTAAGGATGAATTCGGTGAGCTGGCCATCGTCTTTAACGCCATGGCCGAAGACCTGGAGCGTACCGAACAACTGCGCCGCAACCTGGTGGCCGACGTGGCCCACGAGCTGCGCACGCCCCTATCCAATATCCAGGGCCACCTGGAGGCCATCCGCGACGGCCTCCTGCCCGCCGAGCCGGCGACGTTCGATTCCATCTACGAGGAGGTGCTCCTGCTGGCCCGCCTGGTGGAGGATCTGCAAGAGCTGACCCTGGCCGAGGCCGGCCAGCTCACGCTTCTCCGCCACCCGGCCGACGTGGCCGACATCGCTCGGCGGGCCGCCTCGGCGGCCCAACCGCCGGCCGAGGCCAGGGGTCTGACCATCGAGACGGACCTCCCCGGCCACCCGGCCACCGCCGAGGTGGACCCGGAGCGCATCGGGCAGGTGCTGCGCAACCTGCTGAGCAACGCCATCACCCACACATCCGAAGGCGGGCGCATCACCGTAGAACTGAAGGATGAGGGACATGAACTGCGCGTTACCGTCGCCGACACCGGCGCCGGCATCCCCCCCGACGACCTGCCCTACGTCTTCGAACGGTTCTACCGGGTTGACCGCTCCCGCGTTCGGGCCACCGGCGGAGCCGGCCTGGGCCTCACCATCGCCAAACGACTGGTGGACGCACATGGCGGTACCATCGGCGTGGAAAGCGAACTGGGCAAGGGCAGCCGGTTCACTTTCACCCTGCCCAAGAAAGCGCCACCCTCACCGCACGATCTGGCTGCCCCGCCCAACGACGAAGACATCTGACGCATTTCCTAGAGGGAGATAGCTATGCGTTTACGAAGCACGCTCATGGTCATCCTGGCCAGCGCCCTGGTGAGCGCCTTGGTCGCCATCGCGGTGGTCAACATCTGGCCTGACGACAACGACTCGTCCCCGGCGGCCGCCTCGACCGGGACGACCACCTCCCCTACGACAACGGGGAGCTCAAGTGACTCGAACGGCTCGCAGACATCCTTGAGCTCGGTCTGCCTGGCCGCAAACGATATCTACCAGCGCCTGCGTCCCTCCGTGGTGGAGATCACGTCCACCGCCAACGGGCGCTTCGGGCAGTCGGAAGGCTCGGGGAGCGGCGTCATCATCGACGAACAGGGATTCATCCTGACCAACTATCACGTGGTGTCCGGCGCCGACGACATCGAAGTGACCCTCCACGACGGCTCGAAGCTGCCGGCGACCATGGTGGGAAGCGACCCCGGCAATGACCTGGCAGTGGTCCGTATCGACCCGCCGGCCAGCGGTCTGACCGCCGCCCGTCTGGGCGACTCCGACAAGCTGCGGGTGGGCGACGCCGTGTTCGCCATCGGCAATCCCTTTGGCCTGGAAGCAACCTTCACCGAAGGCATCGTCAGCGCCGTGGGGCGGACCTACTCGCCCGGCACCGGCACTCGGCCCCTGCGCAACATGATCCAGACTGATGCCGCCGTGAACCCGGGCAACTCGGGTGGGCCGTTGGCCAACTGCTACGGCGAGGTCGTCGGCATCAACTCGCTCCTGGAGAACCCTACCGGCCAAGGAGTGAATGTGGGCATCGCCTTCGCCGTCTCCATCAACACCGTCAAGCGCTCTCTGGATGACCTTGTGGCCGGCAACAGCATCAGCCACCCCTGGCTGGGCATCGCCGGTCGCGAGCTAACGCCAGCGCTGGCCAAGGACCTTGGCGTCTCAGCTACAAAAGGCGTGTACGTGGTCACCGTGGCTCAGAACAGCCCCGCCGACCGAGCCGGCCTGCGCCCGGCCCTCCAGTCGGAGGCCGCGGCGCAGAATGACAGCTCTCTCCCGCCGGGGGGGGACGTCATCCTAGCCGTGGACGGAAACGCAGTGACCAACGTGGACGAGCTGGCCGGCTATCTCGACGGCCAGAAGCGGGCAGGCGATACGGTGTCCCTGGACGTGCTACGCGACGGCCAGGAGACGGCGGTGGAGGCGACTCTGGCCGAGTGGCCTAGCTAGGGGGAAGCTGCAGCCCGACGTACCCCTCGGCAGCGTTCTGGTTTGCACCGAAACCCCAAGGCTTCACTGTCAAAGAAGCCAAGAGGGGCGGAACCGGACACCGCCCCTCTTGCCGTGTCTCCACGCCTAGTTAGGCGTGGAGCGCTTGTGGCCGGACACCTTGATCAGGTTCCCGTTCGGCCCCTTCCGGGTGTACGGCCTTACGGAAACGATCTTGTTTCCGTCTTTTGTTTTTGCCATTCTATCTCACCTCCCGAGGTCATTCTCTGCGATGACTGTCGACCCAGTGCGGTCTGACCTCCACCACTATCATATCACATACAGCGTCTATGTGCCACCTCTTGACGGGCGACATGCTAACGGCCCTTTCGTAGAATCCCCACAACCCCTTGACACTCACGGCGGCGCTGAGCATGATACGAGCGCATCCATAGCAGAAGGAGTTGCCCGATGAAGGCTGTCGCGCTTCAAGGTGTCGGTAAGATGGAGCTAGTCGACATTCCGGAGCCGGAACCGCGCCCAGGCGACCTCAAGCTCCGGGTTCGCTATTGCGGCGTTTGTGGCTCCGACCTGCACGAATACCGCTCGAGCTTCCTCAGCATGGCGTCCAACCGTCAGACGCCCGTTATGGGGCACGAGTTCTCGGCGACCGTTGTCGGTCTGGGGCCCGGCGTCGAGGGCTTCGCCGTCGGCGACCTGGTGGTGGTGAACCCCAACGAGCCCTGCGGCGAGTGCCGCGCCTGCCTGGCAGGCCAGGACCAGCTATGCGGGCCCGTGCTGGGCGTCGGCTACCACCGGGTGGGTGGTTTCGCCGAGTACGTCTGCGCCCAGGCCAAGCGCTCCATCAAGATGGCTCCCGACGCGCCGGCCGACCGCCTGGCCACGACCGAGCCCCTGGCGGTGGCCGTGCACGCCCTTAACCGCTGCCAGCTACAGAAGGGTGAGACTGTCTTCATCGCCGGGGCGGGGCCCATCGGCGCCTTCACCATCCTGGCCGCGCGCCATCAGGGGGCCGGGCGGATCATCGTCTCGGAGCCGGCGGCCAACCGCCGCGAGCTAGCCCTCCGTTTGGGCGCCGACGAGGTTATCGACCCCTCGGCCACGCCGCCCTCGCTCCGAGTGCTGGAGTTGGTCCCGGGCGGCGTAGACATCTCAGTGGAGTGCGTAGGCCTGAACCCGCCCCTGGACGACTGCATACTGTCGACCCGCCGGGGTGGCCGCATCGTGGTGGCGGGCGTGTTCGAGATGCCCTCCCAGATCCTCTTGCTGCGCACCATGGTCTACGAGCACTCCATCATCGGCGCCTTCGCCTACACGCTGGCCGAGTTCACCGAAGTCGCCCATCTCATCGCCTCGGGCGCCATCGACGTGTCGCCGGTCATCTCGCGCACGGTGAGCCTGGCCGAGCTGCCGAGGGCCTTCGCGGACTTGGACGCCGACCGCAATCGCTACCACAAGGTGCTCGTCTCACCCGATGTGTAGGACCTCTTCCCTTCTTGGCTCACGCGTCCCGCGCTGGTAGACTCCTCGTGAGAGTTGGCAATCGGACTGTAGGCCATGACTTCTGCGCTCGAAGGCATCCGCGTCCTCGACCTGACCCTCTGGCAGCAGGGGCCATACGCATCAGCGATGCTGGCCGACCTGGGGGCGGACGTCATCAAGATCGAGGCGCCCGCCTCGCCCGATCCCGGTCGCGCCTTCTTGTTCAACACTGAGCTGAGACTGAGCCTCTACTTCCACGCCCACAACCGCGGCAAGCGCTCGCTGGCCATCGATCTCAAGAATCCACAGGGCAAACAGGCCTTCTTCCGCCTGATAGAACGGTCAGATGTCTTCCTCAACAACCTGCGCCTGGGCGCCCTCAAGCGCCTGGGTCTAAGCTACAAAGCCCTGCGAGCGGTCAACCCGCGCATAATCTATGTTCACGCCTGCTCCTGGGGCAGTCAGGGGCCGGACGCCGACCTGGGTTCGCTCGACATGCTGGCCCAGGCCCGTGGCGGCATCATATCCAACAACGGCGAGCCTGATGGTCCCCCGCTGCCGGTCCCGGTGGCCATCGCCGACCAGGTGGGCGCCATGCTGACCGCCTACGGGATCGTGACCGCGCTTCTCCATCGCGAGCGCAGCGGCGAGGGGCAAGAGGTGGAGGTATCGTTGTTGGGCGGCCAGCTGGCGCTCCAATGTTTCAACATCAGCAGCTACCTCCTGTTCCACCGGCTCCCGCGCCGGCGGCCGCGCGGCCGCTTCACGCCACTCTGGAACACCTATCGCGGCAGCGACGGCAAGTACTTCGCCCTGGCCATGGTGGAAGAGCGCTGGTGGCCGGGAACGTGTCGCGTCCTGGGGCAGCCGGAACTGGAACACGACCCCCGCTTCGATCCGCCCATCAACCGCTACAGGAACTCTCAGCAACTCGTCGATCACATGGACGCTATCTTCGCTCAGCGGCCAGCCCGCGAGTGGGTAGAGCGCTTCCAGGCCGAAGGCCTAATGGCGGGACTTGTTCAGGACTACGAAGACCTGGTTTGCGACCCGCAGGTCGCGGCCAACGCCTATGTCGAGGATGTGGACTGGCCTGACCACCAGCCTCTCCGGATCCCAGGGTCGGGCGTGCGGTTCAGCCGGACGCCGGCCCGCATCCGCGGCATGGCGCCCGCCCTGGGCGCCCACACGCGCGAGGTACTGATGGAGTGCGGCTTCTCGCCGGAGGAGATCGACCGGTTGGAGGCGGAGGGCGTCGTGCATCAGGACAGCGGGGACGCCGAGTAGAGGGAGGACCGATGCCCAGGATCGCTTTCATCGGTGCCGGCAGCCTGCTCTTCTCGCGGAGGCTGATGATCGATATCCTCACCTTCCCGGAGCTGCGGGACAGCACCTTCGCCCTCATGGACATCGACCCCAAACGCCTGGAGTACGCCCGTCGCGTCGCCGAGCGCATCCTGCGCGAGGGCGAGTTCCCGGCCAGGGTCGAGGCCACGACCGACCGGCGGGAGGCGCTGAAGGGCGCCGACTACGTAGTCATCATGATCCTCGTGGGCGGCGTCGAAGCCATCCACCCGGACATCGAGATCCCCCTCAAGTACGGCGTCGACCAGTGCATCGGCGATACGCTGGGCCCAGGCGGCGTCTTCCGCGCCCTGCGGACGATCCCGGTGATCATCGACATCTGCCACGACATGGAGGAGCTTTGCCCCGACGCCTGGCTCCTGAACTACACCAACCCGATGGCCATGCTCTGTTGGGCAATGAACGATGCCACCACCATCAAGAACGTCGGCCTCTGTCACAGCGTGCAGCACACAGCCTGGCAACTGGCGGGAATCATCCGCGCCTCCACGGACGACATCTCCTATTGGGTGGCCGGCATCAACCACCAGGCCTGGTTCCTGGAGTACAAATGGAAGGGTGAGGACGCCTACCCCCTCATCCGCGAACGGATGCAGGACCCGCTGATCTACAGCACGGAGACCGCCCGCGCTGAGCTGCTCAAGCACCTGGGCTACTTCGCCACTGAGTTCAGCGGCCACGCCTCGGAGTATACCCCCTGGTTCCGCAAGCGCCCCGACCTGCTCCAGAAGTACACCCCCGGCGGCGGCTGGAACGGCGGCACCGCCTTCATCCTCCAGCTCTACGAGAAAGACCGCGAGGATTACGAGGCAGAGCTGGAACGCGCAGCCTCCGGTCAGGAGCCGGTGGCCATCTACCGCAGCGAGGAGTACGCCTCCCACATCATCAACTCTCTGCACACCGGCCAGCCCTGCCGCATCAACGGCAACGTCCGCAACGACGGGCTCATCACCAACCTGCCCCCGGGCACCTGCGTAGAGGTGCCCTGCTTCGTGGACAAGCACGGCATCAACCCTTGCTTCGTGGGCGACCTCCCGCCGCAGTGCGCGGCTCTCAACCGCAGCAACATCGCCGTGCAGGAGATGGCAGTGAAGGCGGCCCTCGGCGCTGACCGCCGCCTTGCCTTCCACGCCATCGCGGCCGACCCGCTGACCGCGGCGGTTCTCTCGCTGGAGGAGATCCAGCAGATGGTGGACGAGATGTTCGCGGCGGAGGCGCGCTGGCTCTCCCGGTTCACCTAGTCGGATAGAGAGGAACGCATCGCCATGCCCGTAGTGAACACCGTCGCCGGCCCCCTGGACGCCAGCGAGCTGGGCTTCACCCTGATGCACGAGCACGTGCTGGTCAAATCGCCGGGTGTGGTCGAAAACTTCCCCTCCCTCTGGAACCGCGACGCGGAGATGGAGAAGGCGGCGACCAAGCTGAGCGATGTGGCCGCCCGTGGCGTGAAGACCATAGTCGACTGCACCACCGCCGATCTGGGCCGGGACATCCAGTTCGTGGCCGAGGTCGCCCGCCGCTCAGGCGTCCAGATCATCGCCTGCACCGGCATGTACATCGACGTTCCCCGCTACTTCTACAGCCGCAGCGCCGACGTGATGGCGGAGCTCTTTGTGCGGGAGGTCCGCGAGGGCATCGCCGACAGCGGCATCAAGGCGGGCATCATCAAGTGCGCCACCGACGAGGCGGGGATGACGGTTCAACTGGAGAAGGCAGTGCGGGCCTGCGCCCGCGCCCATCGCGCCACGGGCGTGCCCATCACCACCCACACCTACGCCGCCGGTGAGGCGGGGACGCGCCAGCAGGACATTCTCGCGGAAGAAGGCGTCGACCTGTCGCGGGTGATCATCGGCCACAGCGGCGACAGCAAGGACACGGAATACTTGCTGCGCCTCCTTGGCCAGGGAAGCCTTATCGGGATGGACCGCTTCGGCCTGGACATGTTCCTGCCCACCGCCGACCGCGTGGCCACCATCACCCTTCTCTGCCGCATGGGGCATGCCGACCGGATGGTCCTGTCCCACGACGCCAACTCGTACATGGACTGGTACGAACGCTGGATGATCGAGCAGACGGCGCCCAACTGGCACTACAACTTCATCCCCGATACCGTCATTCCGGCCCTGCGCCAGGCCGGCGTGACCGATGAGCAGATCCGGCAGATGACCATCGACAACCCGCGCCGGATCTTCGAGCAGTGCGAACCCTACTGAGACGAAGGGAGGAGACAAATGCGATTCATCGTGCTGGGCGGCGCCGGCGACATGGGCAATGAGGCAGTGCGCTTCCTCGCCGCCTATCCCGGCGTGACCGAGGTCATGGTGGCCGACTTGAACCTGAAAGCGGCCCAGGCGCTGGCCCAAGAGGTGGGCGGGCCCACACGGGCTTGTCCGGTCAACGCCCTCGATCACCAGGGGCTGGTCGAGACCATCCGCGGCTACGACGTGGCCCTGGGATTCATTGGGCCCTTCCTCTACTTCGAGCGGCGGCAGGCCCAGGCGGCCATCGACGCTGGCGTGCACTACGTCAGCATCGCCGACGACTTCGAGGCGGCGCGCGAGGCGCTGGCCCTGGACGAGGCAGCCCGGGCGGCCGGCGTGGCCGTCCTCACCGGCCTCGGCAACTGTCCGGGCATGACCAACCTGCTGGCCAAGAAGGGGGCCCAGGCCATGGACCAGCCCCACCGCATCCACATCTCCTGGTTCGGCGGCGCCGACGACGCCAGCGGCTACGCCAACTACCGCCACGCCATCCACATCTTCTGCGATAGGGTGCCCTCGTTCGAGGGCGGGCGCGAGCTGATGGTGCGCGCCGGTGGTGGCAAGCAGATCGTGGACTTCCCGCCGCCTTGCGGCCGTCTGCCCGTCTACTACACGGGCCACGCCGAGCCCGTCACCATCCCCCGCAACATCGCTGGACTGGAGACCGTGACCCTGCGCGGTGGCGTCTGGCCTGCCTGGCTATCGCGGGCGGGCATTTCGCTGGAGCGCGTCGGCCTCCTGAGGGGGGAGAAGAGCCAGAAGTTCTGGGCCGACTTCTTCTACCGCGTCCTACCGAAGCTTCCCGCGGGCAAGTGCACCGTCTCCGGCTTCCGGGTGGATGTCCATGGAGAGAAGGATGGACACCCAGCGCACTTCTGGTACGCCGGCGTCGACCGGATGAAGCGCATCACCAGCATCCCGGCGGCGCTGGGGGCGCTGATGATGGCCGAGGGCAAGATCAGCCAGCGTGGCGCGTTCTCGCCGGAAGCGGTCATCGATCCGGTCCCGTTTTTCGCCAGCCTCGAGGCGCACGGCGTGAGGACAGAGTTCCACGAACGCTGAAGATCGTTGAAAATCGAAACCGATCTAAGTTATCCTTGCATGTAGCGAAACCTCGAACAGCCGCTACGGTGGCTGTCAACGTAGGTCAACACAGATTGCGAGGGGATTAGGATGCCCGAGAGTAAGCCGAGCCTGCAGCGGATCTACCCACGAGTCATCAAGGCCAAGGACGGTCGCCCGATCACCCTGCGGCTGATGGAAGCCTCAGACAGCGATGAGATCCTTGCCTTCGCCCGCTCTCTGCCCCCCGATGACCTGCTCTTCCTCCGCCGAGACATCACCCTGCCCGAAGTGGTCGACCAGTGGCTTCGCGATATCGACGAGGGACGCACCGTCACCGTGCTGTCAGAAGATGATGGCAAGCTGGCGGGATACGGCGCCCTCCACTTCAACGAGGTGCTGTGGACGGGCCACGTGGGCGAGATCCGGATGCTGGTTTCGCCGGACTACCGGCGCCTGGGACTCGGCAGCCGCCTGGCGTCAGAGCTGTTCGCCGTGGCCAAGGACATCGGCCTCAAGAAGATCACGGTCCAGATGACGCCCGATCAGCAGGGCGCCCGGGTCACCTTCGAGCGTTTGGGCTTCCGCCCCGAGGCCATCCTGGCCGACTTCGTCCTCGACCGCGAGGGCAGGACGCGCGACCTGCTGATCATGTCCTACGACATCACCGGTCTCACGGACATCGAGGACATTATCAAGGATCGCCTCTAATACCCGGCCTCGATCGTTGCTGCTCTCGCAGCCGTCTCCAGCGGAGCGGTGTCCTTGCTGGGCCGCCCCACCAGCACCGGCAGGTCGGTGGGAACCACACCGGCGGCCGTGCGCAGTTCCTTGAACGACTCATCGAAGAACTGCCTTAGCCGCGGCAGGTCGGGAACCGCGTTGGCATCGGCCGTCAGGGACATGAACAGCTTGTGATCGTAGCTAGTGATGCACACCGCCAGGCCCAGATCCCACGCCAGCGGCACTAGCGGATAGTGGGCCAGCAGTCGATGTCCGACAGCGTAGAGGGGGATCATGGGCCCCGGCACGTTGGTACAGATCATGTTCAGGACAGCGTTGGGCATCTGAGGCATGCTCCCCAGCAAGCGCTGAACGGCGGGCGGGATGAGGTCCAGCATCCGGAATAGGGCGTCGACGCCGGTCGGCTGACCGTCCTTCTTCAGCCACTCCATCCGCTCCCGCACCGCCCTGGCCCGCTCGATGGGGTCCTTGATGCCCACCGGCAGGTCGGGGAACATGGAGGAGATGCGGTTGCCCAGGGCCATCTTCTCCCCTTCGGGCCGGATGTTCACGGGTGCCATGATCCGCAGCTCTACCCCCTCGCTGGACTGGCCGTGGGCCTCCAGATAGCGCTGCATCGCCCCGGAGACGATGGTGAGGGCGACATCGTTCACCGTGCCACCCAGGGCGTTCCTTATGGCCCGCACTTCCGCGAAAGGCATCTCCACCCAAGTAATGCTCCGCTCGCGGGTCAGTCGGCTGTTGAAGGGTGTGCGGGGTACGGGCCGCACGAACAGGGGCCCCAGATGCTCGATGCCCAGGAGCACGTGCTGAGCCCGGCGCAGAGGCTTCCTGGGGTTCAGGAGACCACTCTGAACATCACCGACCGTCCGCACCCACTGGCCCAGCCGGTCGAAGGCAGCGTCGATCAGCCTGGCGCCGCGACTGGGAATAGGCTTTGGATTCCACTCCTCGTCGGATACCGGAGGCGGGGAGGGGTCTGGGCTGATGTCCAAAGTGACCATCATGATCTCGATGCCGGATACGCCGTCCACAAGGCAGTGGTGAACCTTGGCCACCAATGCGCTACGGCCCTCTGACAACCCCTCGACCACGTAGACCTCCCACAGGGGCTTGCGCCGGCTCAGAGGACTGGAGTAGAGCTTGCCCGCCAACTCGGCCAACTGCTCATCAGTACCGGGCTCCGGCAACCGGATGCGGCGGACGTGGTTGTAGATGTTGAACTCGGGATCGGGCTCCCAGGTGGGATGGGCCAGGCCCAAGGGAGCAGCCACCAGCCTGTGGCGATAGCGGGGTACCAGGGGCATCCGCGAGTTGAGGTGCTCCACGAGACGCCCGTAGGAGACTTGTCCTTCGAAAACGGCCACGGTGCCGATACTCATGGGCGCCGTGTCCTTTTCGAAGTAGACGAACGCAGAGTCTTGAGTGGTCAGCCGGCGGCTTGGGCCCATCGGTGTCATGATCGTCATCCTCCAACCAGCGCCATTCGGGCCGGTCTTTCCCCAACCCTCCTGATCAGTAAACGTCCGCCGCCCGAGTTGGGTTCGGCTGCCGCCGGTTCCTATCCTGGCAGGCGCTCCAGCGCTGCTCCCACGGCACAGACAGCGGCCCCCCCTCCCTGATGCTCAGCACCGCTGACGCTATCCGACGGTCGCGCCAACTATCCTAGAGGCAGACCATGCAGAAAACGTGACCTGCCCCGCGCGACTTCGTGAAAAAGACATGAATGTTGCCAGAGCTTGGCAACTATTATAACGTGGATATGGGTAGGTTGCGCAAGAGGGATTTAGTTCGCAACTTACTCGGAAAAGTAAGGTTTAGAGGGCTAGACTTGGGAGCTCCAGCCGTGTACCATAGCCAAAAGGCTCATCGGCGCCACGGAGCTCACTCGGAGGTGCGGAGTCTGAGCACTCGCACGGTGTCACCTATCGACTTCGTGTCGGCCTCCGTCCCGATCTGGCGGGAGGCGTTTCTCGCTCTGGACTGGGTGGCGCTACGCGCCTCGCCGGTATATCGCGGCCTCGGAATCCCCCACGGCGATGGCGCGCCCGTAATCCTCATCCCCGGCTTCCTCGGCATGGACAGTTACCTGGTTGAAATGCACGCCTGGCTCAAGCGCATTGGCTACCGGCCCTACATGTCCGGCATCGGCCAGAACGCCGACTGTCCCAACGTCCTGGCTCAGCGGCTGCAGGCAACCATAGACCAGGCCTACCTCGACACGGGACAGAAGGTCGACCTGGTGGGGCACAGCCTGGGAGGTATCATGGCCCGGGTGGCGGCCGTGCGCTTCCCCCGGCGCGTGGCGAAGGTCATCTCGCTGGGCTCGCCGGTGAACTCCATGCGCGCGCACCCAACCGTTATCGTTGCCGCCCGCTTCGTGCGAGGAAGGATACTCTGGCGCCGCCGCTCGGAAGTCCATTCGGACTGCTATACGGGCGACTGCAACTGCACGTTCCTAAATGCCGTCCGCCAAGAGGTCCCGCGCTCGGTAATGCACGCCTCGATCTACACCAGGTCGGACGGGATAGTGGACTGGCAGAGCTGCCTGGACCAGAGCGGCGGCACCAACATCGAGGTGCGGGGCACCCACATCGGGCTGGCCTTCAACCCGGAAGTCTACCGAAACGTCGCCAACCTCCTGGCCAAGAACGGCAACGGGCGCTGAACGCCCGTCGGCCCGCCGCTTTCCTCCGATAATAGACGGCTCCATGAGGGGCCACGCGCTCGTCACCCACAGACACTTCACTGTGTGAGACTATCGTCTCGCCGACGGGTAACGAAATTGACAGATATCCGGTGGGTGACGAAACCACGCTCACCGGATATCTGCCGCGTCAGGGTGCGGCGTAGCTTTCGCTCTTAGGTCGAAGTCTGGAGGGCGGCACCCAAAGCCGCCACCTGGGCCGTCGAAGTCCTACTCTGCGGTAAAGCTCTCTCGCGTCGCCTCCCGTGCCGGCGTGGGCTTGGCCGAGTCGGTCCCACCGGTGGTCATCCCCGGCACCTTGGGCATAACGTCGCCTGCCGCCTCCCGCGCCCGCGCCAAGCCCGAGCGCGCCGCGTCCACCGCTGCCCGCGCCGCCGCCTGGTTGGCCTTCATCACCTTCTGGATGGCGTCGCGAGCGTCCTTGCCAGAATCGCCCAGCTCGCCCAGCCACTCGCGCGCCAGTTCCAGGGTGCGGCTCTGAGCCTTGCTCGTGGCCTCCACGACGGCTCCGTAGAAGCCGGCCACGTCGGTGGGCGCCTCCACCAGCTTCTTCCCCAGGTCCACAGTCTCGCGCTGCGCCTTCCGCGCCTCTTCGACGAAGTCCTTCGAGACGCGGTAGCCGCGCTCGCGGCCCGCCTCGATGGCCCCCAGGAGGGCGTCGTAGCTCTCGTTCAGCGCGCTGAAGAACTTCTCCTCCGCCTCGCTCAGGCCCTTCTGCTTCTCCGGCATTTCTCTACCTCCTGCCACTTGACACAACCTGCCGATAGATGCATCATACACATAGAGACAAACCGTGTCAAGCCCCCAGCGAGGCGATTTTTCAGCGAAGTCTGACGAAGCTAGAATACGGGAGACAGCGACGATGGCCACCGAACCAGAACCCGCCGACCACACCAAGGGCGGCTTTCGCCCCCGCCTTCAGGGCCACCTTCTCTCCTCGACGCTGCTGGCCTTCCTGCGGAATTGGAACGCCTACGGCTATCAGCTCGTGCAGGAGCTGGCCAAGGCCGGCCTCCCCGCCTTCGACTCGGCCACCGTCTATCGCACCCTGCGTCAGCTAGAGCGGGCAGGGCTCGTCTCGTCCTTCTGGGACACGTCCAGTTCGGGCCCCGCCCGCCGCATGTACACTCTGACCAAGGCCGGCGAGGGCGTCCTCTCCCTCTGGGTCGACGTCCTCTCCCACTATCAGTCCGTCCTCCAGCGCGCCCTGCGGGGCTACGAGAAGCAGGACCCCAAGGTCACCCCACCCGCGCCGCCGGACGCCGAACCCCCACCCGACCAAACGGAGAGCACGCCCTAGGCCACCCCACACTCACCGTGCGCGAGTAGGCGCGCACGGCCGTGCGCCCCTAGACCAGCACCAATGCGCCCAGGCTGTGCGGCGGTAACTCCACCCGTAGTCGATTCCCCTCGACGGCAACCGGCCGGTCGACTATCCGCAGCCGCTCCGGATGCTCGAAGTCGTTTCGGGCAAAGGGCGATTCGGCGGACAGCAGGCGCAGCCGCTGGTCCGACGGCGAGCGAACGCCCCCCTCGATGGCCAGCGTAACGTCCAGCGGCTCGGACAGGTGACGGTTGATTAAGAAGACCGCCACCTCCCGCCCATCCTCGCTCGCGGTGGCCGATGCATCCAGGTAGGTGATGCCCTTCAGATCCTCACCCAGCATGGCGCGCAGGCTCTCCGGCGCGTCGGGCCAGATGGGGCTATCGAAGGTCTCCGACTCGAAGTACGTCTCCACAGCGACGGGGCGCGTCTCCTCAGCATAGAGGCGATTCACCAGATAGGCCGCCGTGAGGAACACGCCCGCGTCGTTGGCCTGGATGATGCCCAGCATGTTCACGAGCTGCGCGATGGCGGCGATCTCCAGTCGCGGCGCCCGCTCGTGCATGCGGTTGAAGGTACCGGCGAAAAGAAGGCCAGCCCGCAAATCGTAGTTGGTGGCCACGCACTCGTCCCAGTCGCACCACAGCGTCCATTCGTCGAAGGAGACGCGCACTGGCGAGTCGGGTCCCAGCACCCGATCGATCACCCCCAGAACGTCGTCCACCTCACGGATGAGGGCGTAGGGCGCCGCGGCCACCGCCCAGTAGTCGGCCTCATCGTCCCGCAGCTTGCGCATGCCGACCATAGCGGGGTAGAACTGGTGCACCGAGATGTAGTCCATAGTCGAGCCGGCGGCCTTGAGCATTCCTTCCGTGAACCCGGCGAAGACCTTCTGGGCACCCACCGCCAGCAGCCTGACGTTGGCGTCGACGCGACGGATCGCATCCCGGTACTCGAGGAAGTGGCGGCCGTACTCCTCGCCGGAGCAGTGCCCGGTCTCCCAGGGCCCGTAGACCTCGTTGCCGATGCCCACCACGGCCACCTTACGCGGGCTGTCCGGCCGGTTGCAGTAGGCGACCCACTCCGCCGCCTCCTCGGGGGTGCCGGTGCCGTGGTTGACGTTGATGTAGGGGTCGATGTTCAGCTCGGCGCAGAGAGCCAGGAATTCGTCGGTGCCGAAGGCGTTGGTCTCCGGCGGCCCGATTACAGGCGCTATGTCGGACCGGTTGTAGGTGCGCAGCGCCCGCGTCCAGTACTGATCAGGGTAGTGCGGCCGCTTGTCGCGGGGCCCAATGCCGTCGCGCCAGTGGTACTCGTCAGAGAAGCAGCCGCCCGGGTAGCGCATGATGGGGATGCGCAGGCCCCGCATGGCCTCCAACACGTCGCGCCGGAAGCCCCGCTCGTCCGCCAGCGGCGAGCCCGGCTCGAAGACGCCGCCGTAGATGCAGCGGCCCATGTGTTCGATGAACTGACCGTAGACGTAGGGGTGGATGCGCCCCCGCGGCCGATCGACCCGAACCCGAACCGACGCCCGTTTCATGCGAACGCTCCTTCCGCCATCTTCCTAGACCAGCACCAGGGCTCCCACGCTGTGGGGTGGTAGCTCTACCCGTAGTCGATTCCCCTCGACGGCGACCGGCTGGTCGACTATCCGCAGCCGATCCGGATGCTCGAAATCGTTGCGGGCAAACGGCGATTCGGCGGACAGCAAGCGCAGCCGCTGATCCGACGGCGAGCGAACGCCCCCCTCGATGGCCAGCGTAACGTCCAGCGGCTCGGACAGGTGACGGTTGATTAGGAAGACCGCCAGTTCCCGCCCATCCTCGCTCACCGTGGCCGAGGCGTCCAGGTAGGTGATGCCCTTCAGGTCTTCCCCCAGGATGGCGCGCATGCTCTCCGGCGCCCCGGGCCAGATGGGGCTCTCGAACGTCTCCGACTCAAAGGCCGTCTCCAGGGCCAGAGGGCGCGTCTCCTCGACGTAGAGGCGGTTCACCAGATAGGCCGCCGTGAGGAACACGCCCGACTCGTTGGCCTGGATGATGCCCAGCATGTTCACCAGTTCGTCGATCGCAGCGATCTCCAACCGCGGCACCCGCTCGTGGATGCGGTTGAATGTGCCGGCGAAAAGCAGGCCCGCCCGCAGGTCATAGTTGGTGGCCACGCACTCGTCCCAGTCGCACCACAGCGTCCATTCGTCGAAGGAAACCCGCACCGGCGAATCCGGCCCCAGCACCCGATCGATCACCCCCAGAACGTCGTCCACCTCACGGATGAGAGCGTAGGGCGCGGCGGCCACCGCCCAGTAGTCAGGCTCATCGTCTCGCAGCTTGCGCATGCCAACCATGCCGGGGTAGAAGCAATGCACTGACACGTAGTCCATGGTCGGGCCGGCGGTCTTGAGCATACCTTCTGTGAAGCCGGCGAAGATTCTCAGGGCTCCCACCGCCACCAGCTTGACATCGACGTCGACGCGGCGGATGGCCTCGTGGTACTGGAGGAAATGGCGGCCGTACTCATCGCCGGGGCAGTGACCGGTTTCCCAGGGGCCATAGACCTCGTTCCCGATTCCCACCACGGCCACCTTGCGCGGGCTGTCCGGCCGGTTGCAGTAGGCGATCCACTCCGCCGCCTCCTCCGGGGTACCGGTACCGTGGTTCACGCTGATGTAGGGGTCGATGTTCAGCTCGGCGCAGAGGGCCAGGAATTCGTCGGTGCCAAAAGCATTGGTCTCCGGCGGCCCGAGAATGGGCGCCAGCTCGGGCCGGTTGTGGTTGCGGAGGCCGCGCGTCCAATACTGCTCGGAGTACTGCGGCCGCTTGTCGCGAGGGCCGATGCCATCGCGCCAGTGGTACTCGTCGGAGAAGCAGCCGCCCGGGTAGCGCATGATGGGGATGCGCAGGCCCCGCATGGCCTCCAATACGTCGCGACGGAAGCCCCGCTCGTCGGCCAGGGGCGAGCCCGGCTCGAAGATGCCGCCGTAGATGCAGCGGCCCATGTGCTCGATGAACTGACCGTAGACGTAGGGGTGGATGCGCCCCCGCGGCCGATCGACCCGAACCCGAACCGACGCCCGCTTCATGCGAACGCTCCTTCCGCCAGGTTGTGCCCATACTAACCCGAAAGGAACCCGCGGAAAAGGCGGCAACGCGCAGATACAAGCGTAGGGGCGGTTCGCAAACCGCCCCTACACACGCTTCCGCCCGCATGCCCACCGCTAGCCGCCGGGCAGGTCCAGTCGGTAGCCCTGACCCCTTACCGTGACGATGAACTGCCGCGCGGCGCCGGCCTGGCGCAGGCGCTCTCGCACGCGGTGCACCAACGAGTCGATGGCCTCCTCGGACACGCCGGCGGCCTCCATGTCCGGCCAGACGGCGGTGACCACTTCGTCCTTGGTGCAGACGCGACCCGCGTTCTGGTGCAGGAAGGCCAGCAGCCGGTACTGCTCGCCGGAGAGCGACAGTTCCTTCCCTTCGACGAAGACGCGGCGCGTGTTCGCGTCCACCCGAAGGGGCGGAGGCGCCGCCTCAACCGCAGCGATGGGGGCAGGCGCCCGCCGGCGACGGCGGAGAAGGAGCAGGACCGCTCCGCCGGCTGCGGCCAGCGCTACGGCGCCGGCCGGGGGCGCGATGACCAAAGCCCAGGTCACGCCACCGCCGCCGTCCGACGAAGGCGTGACCACCGGTGGCCCTACAGTAGGGGGGCCACTGTCGCCAACGCTTGTCGTTCGTGGCTGGCTGCTGGCGCCACCGCTGGTCACTGTGATCACCAGCGACCCCTCCGCCGTCGGCTGGTACTCCGCCTCCGCCTTGCCGTCGCGCGTCTCGGCGGACACGCTCGTAAGGATACCGCCCGTCGGCTCAAAGCGGAACTCGACGCTCCTTCCGTCGGGCACGGGGTTGCCGTTGCGGTCGCGCACCGGCCCTGCCGTCGTCCGCAGCTTGCCGCCGACCATCAGACCGCTCTCCGGTGGCTCGAGGGTCAGTGGTATTGCGACGGCCGGGTCAGGCGCCAGCTCGTAGGACAGATTGTAGCCGGCCCCGTCCAGATCCACAGGCGACGCGCCGGGAAAGCTGGTCAGATCGTGGAACACGGCCCGCAGGGCCACCTCGCGGAAGGGCTCCGACTTGCTGTAGACGGCAAAGTAGGCCGTTACCTTGCTCAGCTCTGTAGCGTCCAAGTGGTAGGGAGAGTTGAAGGCGATGACCACCAGCTTCTTGCTCGCCGCCAGGGTCGCCCAGGGCGGGGCCAGGAACTTCTTGAGGGCGCTTGAAACGGGAATGGGCGAGGCGTTCGGGTTGTAGTCGGCCTGCGCGAAGATCAGCCAGTCGGCCTCGGCCACCTTCTGCCGGATCTCCCTCGCCCGGTCGGCGGCCAGCTTGCCGTCCACCAGGTCGGCCAAGTCGCCGAAGGTGATGGTGGACAAGTTCCCCGGCGATGCCTGGCCGGTGGCGTCGGGGCCGTAGAGGCGCAGGGCCATGGCCTCCAGGCTATCGTTGATCGGCGACTGCGAGCAGCGGCTGTCGGGCCAGCACTCCACGAACAATATACGCTCGTGGGCCTGGGGCGCACGGGGCAGGCGGTCCCGCAGCTCGTCCTGCGAGGGATAGACCAGCGTGATGGCGTCGCGGGCCAGGTCGTAGATGGCGTTGCGGTCCTGGCCCACCTTGGCCGCCGCCGTGCCTTCGTCCACCAGGGCCTCCTCCGGCGAGAGGTTGGGGTAGAGCCGAAGCTTGGCGCGGATGACCCGCTTCACGGCCTCGTCCACCCGTTGCCGGAACGCCTGGTCCAGGCTGTATTGCTGGGCCAGGCAGTCCACCGTGGCCTGGATAGCAGGAACCTGGTCCCCCTCCCATCCCTCGTCCGTCTCGCCGGAGTACCAGGG
>Ga0315286_10000453_pt1 | contig 34283 bp, 26 predicted proteins | sample YL17G10_0_MG_FD_205038 | JGI IMG/M metagenome (GOLD analysis project Ga0315286, IMG submission 205038) | Sediment microbial communities from Yellowstone Lake, YNP, Wyoming, USA - YL17G10_0 | ecosystem: Environmental > Aquatic > Freshwater > Lake > Sediment | place: USA: Wyoming | collected...
GACGCACATGTACGGAATTTCGGCGACGTCGTAGCCGAGCTTCCGCGCCCGGTGGATGAAATCGATGAAGTATTCGCCGTAGTCGCCCCGGAGCGAGATCTTGTCCAGGACCCGGCGCCGGAAGGCAATGAAGCCGCTGGTGTAGTCCCGGATCGAGCGGCCCAGGATCCTCTGGATCGAGCGGTTGAGGGTCAGGCTCATGAGGTAGGCGAGGAGCGTGTCGTTGCTCCCGCTCACGATCTGGACTCCGCCGCCCTTGACGAAGCGGCTGCCGACGGCCACGTCCCGGCCGCGGCCGATCTCGGCCAGCAGGTCGGCGATCTTCGGCGGCGGCATGGAAAAGTCGCAGTCCGACCAGACAATGATGTCGCCCTTGGAGAAAGCGATCCCGTCGCGCAGGGCCGAGGCCAGGCCGCGCTTGTCGATCCGCCGCAAAAGATGGAGGTTGGGGACCGTCCGAGCCAGATCCTCCACGACTCTCCAGGTGCCGTCAGGAGAATTGTCGTCGACGACGATGATCTCGGTCTCGGACGGGGTGTATTTCAGGGCGTCGAGGATGAGTGGACCGATGTTGTCCCGCTCGTTGTAAGTCGGGAAGATGACAGATACCTCCCGCCGCGGCCGTTCTTGAACTGGCATGTGCACGGGTATTTTACCGGAATTCGAGTGACAGTCAACGACTTCCCCCGGACTCCCCTTGAAAGGAGGGCGCGGATATGGTACTAATTTGTTTCTTCCTCTAAGGACTATTCATCCATTAATAAAGGACGTCATTCATGAAACAAACTCCCTTCAATGCCCACCACCGCAAGCTCGGGGCACGCATGATCGAATTCTGCGGCTGGGACATGCCCGTCGAATACAAAGGGATCATCGACGAGCACCTGGCCTGCCGCCACGCTGCCGGCCTGTTCGATGTGAGCCACATGGGCGAGATCCATGTCACCGGCAAGGACGCGCTGTCCTTCGTCCAGCACATCTCCCCGAACGACGCCGCCCGTCTCTCGCCGGGCCACGTCCAGTACACCGGCCTTCTGACGTCGAAGGGCACGTATGTCGACGACATGCTCGTCTACTGCATCCACCCCGAGTTCTATCTCCTCGTCGTCAACGCGGCCAACACCGACAAGGACTATGCCTATATCCAGTCCCAAAAAGGCGGCTTCGCGGTCGCGCTCGACAATCCTTCGGATCGCTACAGCCAGCTCGCTCTTCAGGGGCGGAAGGCCATTCCCATCCTCCAGCCTCTGACTGACGTCGCCCTCGCCCCGATGAAGTCGTTCCACTGTGCCTTCGGCAAGGTCGCGGGCAAGGAATGCCTGGTCTCCCGAACGGGCTATACGGGAGAAGACGGCTTCGAGATCTACTCCCTCGATCCCGACCCCGGCATCCTCTGGGATGCGATCATGGAATCGGGGACGCCCCACGGGCTCCAGCCGGTCGGCCTCGGCGCGCGCGATACGCTCCGCCTCGAAGCCAAGCTCCCGCTTTACGGCAATGACATCGACGACACGACGACCCCGCTCGAATCGGACTTCAAGTGGATCGTCAAGCTCAAGAAGGGCGATTTCCTGGGCCGCGACGTGCTCGTCCGGCAGAACGAGCAGGGAATCACCCGGAAGCTCGTGGGCTTCGAGCTCGCCGACCGGGGCATCGCCCGCCCGCATTACCCGATTTTCCTGGGCGGTACGCCCGCCGGCCAAGTGGCCTCGGGCACGTTCTCGCCGCTCTTCAAAAAGAGCATCGGCCTCGTCTATCTGCCGATCGCCAAAGCCGCCATCGGGACCGAATTCGAAATCGGCCTCAGGGACAAGAAGGCCAAAGCCGTCGTCGTCCCGACGCCGTTCTACAAGAGGGATTATTGAAAATCGAAGAGTTCGCGAAACGCGACCCCGCAGTTGCTTCGCCCTATATCGCTTTGCGATTAGGGTTCGCAATGATGACTTTATCTTATCTTCCATAGGAGGACTTCACATGTATCCCAGCCATTATTACTACACGAAAGACCACGAGTGGGTGGAAGTTCAAGGTGAAACGGCCACGATCGGCATCACCGATTACGCCCAGAAGCACCTGGGCGACGTCGTTTACGTCGAGCTCCCGGCTCTCGGGACGCACCTCGCCGTTCACCAGACGATCGGCACGATCGAATCCGTCAAGGCCGTCTCCGAAGTCTTCTCGCCCGTGTCCGGCGAAGTGATGGCGGTCAACGAAGACCTCAACGGCTCGCCCGAGTCCGTCAACCAGGACCCCCACGGCAAGGGTTGGATCCTCCGCCTCAAATTCGCGGCTAAGGGCGACGTGAACGCGCTCATGGACGCCGCCGCCTACGAAAAATACGTCGCCGGCCTCGAAGGCTGACATGAGCTATATCGCGCTCAGCGACAACGACAAAAAGGAGATGCTCGAGCGGATCGGCGTCTCCTCGATGGAGGAGCTCTATTGCTGCCTCCCGGACGAGGTCCAGCTCAAGCGGCGCCTTGACCTGCCCGAAGCGATGCCCGAGGCCGATCTCCTGCGCCGGTTCGAGGGCCTGGCCGCGCGCAATACGTATACCAACCGGCTCTCCTTCCTCGGTGCGGGCGTCTACCGCCATTTCATCCCTTCGATCGTCGATTACCTGAGCGCCCGGGGCGAGTTCATCACCCCGTATACGCCGTATCAGCCCGAGGTCGCCCAGGGGACGCTTCAGATCATCTTCGAATACCAAACTCTCATCTGCCAGCTCACGGGCCTCGACATCGCCAACGCCTCGCTCTACGACGGGGCCATGGCCGCGGCCGAAGCCGTGCTTATGGCCAGCCGCCTGAACAACAAGCCCAAGATCCTGGTCCCTCGCTCGCTCAACCCCCAATACCGGGAAACCATCCGGACCTACATCCGGAACCTGGGCGTCCGGATCGAGGACGTGGGCTTCGATGCCGACGGCCGGACCGACGCGGCCGACCTCGCCCGGAAAATCGACAAGGACACGAGCGCCGTCCTTGTCCAGTCGCCGAACTTCTTCGGCGTGGTTGAAGATCTCAAGGCGGTCGGCGAGCTGGCCCACGGGCACCAGGCCCTCTTCGTCGTAGCCGTCGCGGAAGCGGCTTCGCTCGGCGTCCTCGAGGCGCCCGGCGCCTCCGGCGCGGACATCGCCTGCGGCGAAGGCCAGTCGTTCGGCCTCTCCCCGAGCTTCGGCGGCCCCTATCTCGGCTTCATGGCCTGCCGGAAGGAGCACCTCCGCCAGCTTCCCGGCCGCCTCTCCGGCCAGACCAAGGACGTCGACGGCCGGCGAGGGTTCGTCCTGACCCTGTCCACCCGCGAGCAGCACATCCGCCGGGAAAAAGCGACGTCGAACATCTGCACGAACCAGGCCTGGTGCGCCCTCCGGGCAACGATGTTTCTGGAGACTCTGGGCCATGACGGTTTGCGCGAAATGGCGATGCAGAACATCCAGAAGGCTGCCTATGCGGCTTCGGTCCTCGGCCGGATCCAGGGCGTGAAGCTCCGCTTCCGCGGCCGGTTCTTCAACGAGTTCGTCCTCGAGCTCGCCAAGGACGCCGCCGCGGTCAACACCGCCCTGCAGGCCCAGGGCATCATTGGCGGATTGGCCCTCAAAGACGCCTATCCCGAGCTCGGGAATTGCGTCCTGTTCTGCGTCACCGAGGTCCACACCAAGGATGAAATCGACCGCCTGGCCGTCCGGCTGGAGGAGGCGCTCCGATGATCCGCGAACCCCTCATCTTCGAAATCAGCGACAAAGGCAAGCGGGCCTACACCCTTCCCAAGCTCGACGTTCCCGAGGCGAAGGATGCGCTCGCCGGCCTTCCGATCCGGCCCGAGATCCCCGGCTTTCCCCAGGTCTCCGAGATCGAGATCGTCCGCCATTTCACCCGCCTCTCCCAGCAGAACTACTGCGTGGACATCGGGCTCTACCCGCTCGGCTCCTGCACGATGAAGTACAACCCCAAGATCAACGAGAAGGTGGCGGCCCTGCCCGGATTCACGGAGTCTCACCCTCTCGCGCCCGCCGACACCGTTCAGGGCGACCTCGAAGTGCTCCGGCTCGTCGAGGATTACCTGTGCGAGATCGCGGGCATGGACGCCTGCACTCTCCAACCCGCGGCCGGCGCCCAGGGAGAGCTCACGGGCATGATGCTCATCCGGGCCTGCCACGAAGAGCGGGGCGACCCGCGGAAGTACGTCCTCGTCCCGGATTCGGCCCACGGCACGAACCCCTCGAGCGCCCATCTCTGCGGCTACACGGTCAAGGAGGTCAAGTCCAACGAGGGGGGGACGGTCGATCTCGAGGACCTGGCCCGCCAGATGACCGGCGAAGTCGCGGCCTTGATGGTGACCAATCCGAACACGTTGGGCGTCTTCGAATACGACATCTGCAAGATCGCCGAGATCGTCCACGCCAAGGGCGGCTTCCTCTACATGGACGGGGCGAACATGAACGCCCTGGTCGGCAAATGTCGGCCAGGGGACATGGGTGTCGACGTCCTCCACATCAACCTCCACAAGACCTTTTCCACGCCCCACGGCGGGGGAGGCCCCGGCTCGGGCCCCGTGGCCGTCAAGAGCGTCCTGGAGCCCTACCTGCCTGTGCCTCGCGTCGCGAAGAAAGGCGGCGCATACGCCCTGGATTACGCCCGGCCCCGGTCGATCGGGAGGGTCAAGAGCTTCTACGGCAATTTCGGGGTCATCGTCAAGGCCCTGGCCTACATCTGGTCGCTCGGTCCCGACGGGCTCAAGGAGATCGCGGAGGTGGCCGTCCTCAATGCCAACTACATCCGCCGGAGCCTCGACAAGGACTACCACCTGAAATACACCACGCCGACCCTCCATGAGTGTGTCTTCTCGGACAAGTTCCAGAAGGAGTTCGGCATCTCGAACCTCGACATCGCCAAGCGGCTCATCGACTACGGCGTCCATCCGCCGACCATGTCCTTCCCGCTGATCGTCCACGGCGCGCTCATGATCGAGCCGACCGAGACCGAGAGCAAGCGGGACCTGGATCAGTTCATCGACATCATGAAGACGATCGCCCGGGAGGCGAAGACCGAGCCCGAGCTCCTGAAGGCGGCCCCTCATCAAACTATCGTCCGGCGCCTCGACGAGACGGGCGCGGCCCGCAACCCGATCCTCAAGTGGGAGAAGAGCCCGACCTAAATGAGCCTCCAGAACCTGATCCTCAACCTCCAGAAATACTGGGCCGACCGGGGCTGCTACCTGGCGCCGACCTATGACCTCGAAGTCGGTGCGGGGACGATGACCCCCGACACGTTTTTCCGCGTCCTCGGCGAGCGTCCATGGAAGGTGGCCTATGTCCAGCCATCGCGCCGGCCGACCGACGGCCGCTATGGCGAAAACCCGAACCGCGTCCAGAAGCACCACCAGTTCCAAGTGATCATCAAGCCGTCCCCGGCGGACATCCAGCAGATTTACATCGACAGCCTGACCGCGCTCGGCATCGACCTCCGCGACCACGACCTGCGCTTCGACGAGGACGACTGGGAGTCGCCCACGATCGGCGCTTGGGGCGTCGGCTGGTCGGTCCATCTCGACGGCCTCGAGATCACGCAGTTCACGTACTTCCAGCAGGCCGGCGGGCTCGACGTCTTTCCGATCCCGGTCGAGATCACCTACGGGATCGAGCGCCTGGAGATGTTTCTCGAAGAAAAGGACAACATCTACGACCTCCAATGGTCCGACGACGTGACCTACGGCGACCTCCGCCTCGAGGAGGAGCGCCAGTTCTCGGACTTCAATTTCAATCAGGCGACGGTGAAGTCCCTACAGGAGAATTTCGCTCTGGCCGAGAAGGAGGCCGCCCAGCTTCTGGTCAAAGGCCTTTATCTTCCAGCCTACGACATGTGCCTCAAGTGCTCCCATGCCTTCAACCTCCTCGACGCGCGCGGGGCGATCAGCGTCACCGAACGGGTCAAGATGATCGCCCAGATCCGGACCCTGGTGAGCCAGGTGGCGACGAAGTTCGTCGGCCTCGAGGGGAGGGTCTGATGGAATTCCTGCTGGAGATCAACGTCGAGGAGATGCCCTCGTCCCACGTCCGGACGGCGCTCGAGGACCTGAAGGAGCGGCTGACCAAGGATCTGGTTGCGGCCAAGATCGGGGTATCGTCGCTCACGGCTTTGAGCACCTGCCGGCGCCTCATCCTCCACGGCGATTTCGCCGCCGGCCAGGCCGACCGGGAAGGCCTGGTGACCGGGCCGCCGAAGTCGGCCGCCTACGCGCCTGACGGTTCGCCGACACCCGCCGCCCTCGGTTTTGCCCGGTCTAAGGGGATCGATGTGTCCCGGCTCGAAGTCGTGACGACTGAGCGGGGAGAATACGTCGGCTTCCGAACGGTCGAACGAGGGAAGCCTACCGCCGAGATCCTGAGCCGGGCGGTTCCGCAATCCATCCTCTCGCTCTCGTTCCCCAAGATGATGCGCTGGGGAACGGGAAACCTGAGGTTCTCCCGGCCGGTTCGAAGCATCTTGTGCCTGTTTGACGGCCGTCCCGTCCCGTTCGAGATCGACGGCCTCACCGCCGGCTCCGCGACGACGGGCCACAAGATCCGCGATCCGCGGACCATCCGGGTTGCCTCCTTCGTGGAATACCAAGCCGCCCTCGGGGAAGCACGGGTTATCGTCAAGGCCGAGGAGCGCCGGACCATTATCCTTAACCAGATCGAGGCCTTGATGGCCGATCACCAGGCCCAGCTGTATCCCGACCCCGAGCTGTTGGGGAAACTGGCCAACGACGTTGAATGTCCATTTGTCTTCCTAGGGGAATTTTCCGAAAACTACCTGAGCCTCCCGATCGAGGTCCTGAGCACGGCCATGCGCGAGGGACTGAAGGTTTTCTCCGTGGTCCGGGGATCGAAGCAGCTTCCTCTGTTTCTGGGCGTGGCCGATTCGCCGGCTGATGCCAAAGGCTTCATCCGCAAGGGCAACGAGCGGGTGCTCAAAGCCCGGCTTGAGGACGCCCGGTTCTTCTGGAACCACGACATCAAGACGAGCCTGAAAAAGCGAGCCCCCGCCCTGAAGCACGTCCTGTTTCAGGAGAAACTCGGGAGCTATGACGACAAGACTCAGCGGCTGAAGAAGATCGTGTCCTATCTTTGCGGCCGGACCGAGGGCGATAAGATCGAGAAGGACGCCGTCCTAGCCGCGGAGCTCTGCAAAACCGACCTCGTCACGGACATGGTCCGGGAATTCCCCTCGCTCCAGGGCAAAGTCGGCGGCCTCTATGCCCGGCGCGAAGGCCTGTCTGAAACCGCAGCGGCGGCCATCTATGAGCATTACCTGCCGATGAGCCTCGAAGACGAATCGCCGGCTTCGCTCGCGGGCGCCCTGCTGTCGCTCGCCGACAAGCTCGATTCCATCGTCGGGGTCGTGGGCGTCGGCATTCAGACGACAGGCTCGAGCGATCCGTTCGGCCTCCGCCGCAACGCTCAGGGTGTCTGCAAGATCATCCTCGACCGGAAGCTGAGCCTTTCCTTCGCCCGGCTCCTGGACAAAGTCCTGGCGGTCTACGGCGAGCGCCTGAAGCTGCCTCCCAAGGAAATCACGGACTCGATGCGCGAATTCTTCGCGAACCGGCTCCGGTATCTCCACGAGCGGGTGGGAATTCGGTACGACCTGATCAACGCCGGACTCGGGGCCGGTATCGAAAACATTCTCCACGTCCATCTCCGGATCAAGGCCCTGGACGCGCTCAAGGCAAGCCCCCAGTTCGAGCCCTTCATCCTGATGGCCAAGCGGGTGACCAACATCCTGGCCGGACAGCCGGCCGGCAGCCTCAATGCCGACCTCTTCGTCGAGAAGGAGGAGCGGGAGCTCTTTTCCACGTTCTCCATCGTCAAGGAGAATGTGGCGCCGATGATCGCCAAGGGCGACTTCGCTCAGGCGCAGAAGGTGGTCTTCCGCCTCCAGCCGGAGCTTAACGCCTTCTTCGACAAGGTGCTGGTCATGGCCAAGGAGACGAAACTCCGGAAGAACCGGCTGGGGCTCCTCCAGGCCATCCGCAAGATCCTCGTTCAGATGGCGGACTATTCCCAGGTCGTGGTTGAAGGGGAAAAGGCGGCCGGGCCGCGCTAGGCCCGGTCAGATACTGAACTCTTCCTTCTTGCCGTCGGTCGGCGCGTCCATCATCGAAGACTCGTCGAGAAATTTCTGCTCCAAGGCGATGATCTTGGTCAGCGCGCCGGGATAGTTATGGTTCGGCGATTCGCCGTAGGGCAGGAACTGGACGCCGATCTGATACTTGTAGCTCTTTCCCGGGTTGGGGGAATACCAACGCACCAGTCCTTTGACGACGAGGGGTGAAGTCTCTCCGGGGATTGAGATTTTCATTTCGATGGCGCTTTCGAATTTGATCATCTCCTGGGCGAGGAACCGGATGCCGCCCCGGCTGAGGTCCAGAATGGGGCAGAATTCGGCGATGTAGTCGCGCTTTTTGAGGAATTTCTTTTCGCCCTTGTATTTAACCGTGGCCCCCGGGATCTGGAATCGTACGCAGGTCCGTTTTTGCAAGTTCTGGTCGGACATGTTGTTCTCCCTCTATACCGACTAAAATACACTAATCAAAATTGAAAGTCAAAGAAAGCGGAGAGATCTGGCGGGGGGCGGGTCGGGGAAAAGCGTCTTTGGACTTCGTCCCGAGTTGGGCTATACTAGCTCAGATACCCGAGGAGGAGAGCATGGCGAAAGTGGTCGCGATCATCCTGGCCGGCGGACAAGGCAGCCGGCTTTTCCCATTGACGAAAATGCGGAGCAAGCCCGCCGTTCCGATCGCCGGTCGCTTCCGCCTGATCGACATCCCCATCAGCAACTGCATCCACTCGGACTACCGGCGGATCTTCATCCTGACCCAGTTCGCGAGCGTTTCGCTCCACCGCCATATCTTCCTGACCTACCGCTTCGATGCCTTCCATGATGATTTCGTGACCCTTCTCTCTGCCCAGCAGACCCTCGAGAACCGCGACTGGTACCAGGGCACGGCAGACGCGGTCCGTCAGAATCTGTCGTTCATACGGGAACAGGGGGATCTCGTCCTCATCCTCTCGGGCGACCATCTCTATCGCATGGATTATCGGAAGTTCGTCGAGTCCCATCTCCGGACAGGGGCCGATGTCAGCATCTCGGTCATTCCCGTGCGCGGCGAACAGGTCGGGGAGTTCGGGGTGATGAAGGTCGACGACTCCGGGCGGGTTGTGGAGTTCCGGGAGAAGCCCCGGGAAGCCGCGGCCGTCGAAGCCATGAAGGTCGACGGGGACGTCTTCGCCAAGTTCGGCATTGCGCCCAGAGATAGGACCCACCTCGCCTCGATGGGCATCTATGTCTTCAACCGGGACGCGCTTCAGGACCTTCTGACGGCCAACGCCTTTGAAGACTTCGGCAAGCAGATCATCCCGGAGGCGATCCGGACCAAAAAGGTCTTCAGTCACTTCTTCGATGGGTATTGGGAGGACATCGGGACGATCCCCAGCTTTTTCGAGGCGAACCTGAATCTCACCGATCCTTCGCCCGCCTTTGATTTCTACGACGAGGAGCGGCCGATCTTCACTCACGCCCGCTTCCTGCCGGGGTCGAAGATCGTGGCCTCCGAGGTCGCCCGGTCGGTGCTCTGCGAGGGGAGCATCATCCATGGATCGTCCATTCGCAGATCGATCGTCGGCATCCGGTCGAAGATCGGGGAAGCGAGCTCGCTCGACCGGACCATCATGATGGGGGCCGACTTCTACGAATCGAAGGATGACTTGGCCCGGGACGCGGCCCGCGGGATCCCGCCGGTCGGGATCGGATGCCGGGCGGAGATCCGGAACGCGATCATCGACAAGAACGCGAGGATCGGAAACGACGTCCGGCTGATCAACGTCCGCGGGATCCGCGACGAGAAATGCGACATGTGCTGCATCGTCGGCGGCATCCTCGTCGTTCCCAAGAACGCCGTCGTCCCGGACGGGACGGTCATCTGACCGGGCGGCGCAGTTCCCGGTCCGCTATTTTCTTATTGCATTATGCCTTTGCTCCCGCTACAATTTTCCCTGGACAAGGCGATAGCCTGAAAGGAAGGGTCAATATGGCGAATGAAACGACAACCGCTCCTGCTCCGGCCAAGCCGCGGATGAAATTCGGCCTGCTCGGCTGTTTGGGTATCATCGTTCTCCTGCTGGTGGTGGTCGGGCTCTCGGGCGTCGGCTCCTACAACACCCTGAACAAGCTCGACCAGGGCGTGAAGTCCCAATGGGCCCAGGTCGAGAACCAGTATCAGCGGCGGGCGGACCTCGTCCCCAACCTGGTCGAGACCGTCAAGGGCGCGGCGAACTTCGAGAAGGATACCTTCACGGCCGTGACCGAGGCCCGTTCCAAGGTCGGCCAGACCAAGCTCGATGTCGGCCAGATCAACGATCCGGCCGCCTTCGCCAAGTTCCAGCAGGCCCAGGACGGACTCTCATCCGCCCTCTCGCGCCTGATGGTCGTCATCGAAAAATACCCCGAGCTCAAAGCCACGGAGAACTTCAAGACGCTCCAGTCCCAGCTCGAAGGCACCGAGAACCGGATCGCGGTCGAGCGCATGCGGTTCAATGAAACCGCCCAGGCGTTCAACACCAAGCGGATGAGCTTCCCGACGGTGCTCATCGCCGGCTTCTTCGGCTCCCGGTTCGCGGAAAAGCCTTATTTCAAAGCCCAGGAAGGCGCGGAGACGGCGCCCAAAGTCAAGTTCAACAACTGATCGTGCCGTCCCCCCGATTCCGCAGTCTCCTCGCGGCCCTCGCCGTCTGCGCGGCCGTCGTTTCGGCCGCGCCAACCGGGTTGTCTGCGACAACCAGGCCGGCTTTGCCGACCGAGTTGGCCGCACCGTCCGAGGGACGAGCCCTCGGCTCGCCGCTCGTCCGCGATATGAATACGCGGGCGAGTACGGCGGAAGCGGAACCCCGGGCTGAGCCCGGGGCCCCCACCGCCGCCGAGATCGTCATTCCGCCCTCGCCCGCCCAATGGGCGACGGACGCGGCCGGGTTTCTGTCGCCGGCCGTGCTGGAGACGGTCAACGCCCGTCTCCGGGCTTATTCCGAGAGCCAAGGGCACCAGGTCCTCGTCTACATCGGTCGGACAACGGGCGGATATCCGATCGAGGAGTTCGCGGTTAAGGCCTTCGCCTCCTGGAAAGTCGGCCGCAAAGGTCTCGATGACGGGCTCATCCTGTTCATTATGACGGAGGACCGGAAAATCCGGATCGAGGTGGGCTACGGCCTCGAGGACAAAGTGACGGACGCCCGGGCGTCCAGGGTCATCGACGGCATCCTCGTCCCAGGGCTTCGGTCCGGCGGCCAGAATGACGCCGTCCCGGCGGCCGTTGAGTCCCTTCTCGGCTTCATCTCCGGTCCGGTCGCTCCGGTTGAAGGGCCGGCCGAACCGCCCTCGAAGCGGAAATCCGAAATCCCTCCGGTCGTTTTCATCATCGGCGGGATCCTGTTCCTCATCCTTCTTATCACCAATCCCAGCCTCGCGTTTTTCATTCTCCGGATGCTCTTCGCCATGGCCCTCGGAGGCGGGGGAGGGAGAAGCGGCGGCGGGGGCGGCGGATTCAGCGGCGGCGGCGGCCGGTCGGGAGGCGGGGGCGCCTCGGGCGGCTGGTAGCGAAAGGGGATTCTCCATGGCCATGATGCACCGGCGCAAGCTCCTCCGGGCGATCGATCCTGAGCGGATCAAGGCGGCCATCCAGGAGGCCGAAAAGCTGACTTCGGGGGAGATCCGGGTGTCCGTTTCCCAGTTCTTCTGGGGAAAGGTCCGGCCGGTCGCGGAGCGCGCGTTCCGACGGCTGGGCATGACGAACACCAAGGACCGCAACGGAATTCTCTTCTTCATCGTCCCGTCCAGGCGGCGGTTCGTCGTCCTCGGCGACGAGGGCATCCACGCCAAAGTCGGCCAGGAATTCTGGGACTGTCTCACTGCCGATATGTCCGGGGAATTCCGGAAAGGCCGCTTTCAGGAAGGTCTGATGAAAGCGATCGCCGACGTCGGCGTCAACCTCGCCGCGCATTATCCCTACGATCCGGCGACGGATAGGAATGAGCTCTCGGACGAGGTCGACTTCGCCCGAAAGCGCTGACAAGCGGCGCCGCTCAATACTCGGGAGCAATAAACAGTACGCCCCTCGGAAGGGGCCTTCCCCTCCGAGTCGGCCCGGCTATTTGATTTCGGCTTTCTCCAGCAGGGGACGGTACTTCCTCATCAATTCCTCGTTCAGGTCGAGCGGCGGTTTGGCGTCGGCCGGCAGGAAGGATTTGTACGGGAACTTCTTGGAATATTCCTCGAATTCGACACGGAGCTTCTTGAGCTCGTCGGGCTTCGTCAGGAGGTCGACCGCCGAAGCGGCGATGGCCTTGGCCCCCGCGTTCAGGCCTTTCCAGGCCGTGCTGCCATAATTGCAGGCGACCGAAGACCAGTGGTGGCCGATAGCCCCAGGCGCCTGGCCGGGGAAACGGATGGTCGCGGTCGGGGTGATGAGCGTCACGTCGCCCACGTCGGACGAGCCGCCTCCCATCGAAACCCCGTCCGGGGCTCGGAGGGGGTCGACCTTGGCCGGCATCCCGTCCTCCTTGGCCTTCAGCTCCTTCTGGAGGGCCTTGGCGAACGCATTTTCCTCCTCGGTCCAGACGGGCATGCCCACGAGCTCGATGTTCTTCTGGAAGAGCTCGGCCGCGGCCTTGTTGGCCTGCTGCTGGTGGACGGCGGCGATGAACCGGGCGCCGGTCAATTCCGTCCCGCTGGCCAGGGCCCCCGCCTTGGCGCAATTGAGGACGCGCTCGTACATCTCCTCGACGCGCTCGTCGCTGTTGCGGACATAGTACCAGACGCTCGCCCGGTCGGGCACGACATTCGGCGCTTGACCGCCCTCGGGGATGACGTAGTGCATCCGGTATGCCGGATCGAGGTGTTCGCGGAGGTATTCCGTGGCGACGTTCATGATCTCCACCGCATCGAGCGCGCTCCGGCCCGCCCAGGCGTTGGCCCCGTGGGCCGTCCGGCCCTTGAAGGTGAAGATGACCGAGAAGACGGCGTTGCCGTTCCGGCCGTAGCCCGTGCCGAAGCCGCTGCCGCTGTGGTTGTCGATGACGGCGTCCACGCCCTCGAACAGTCCCGCCCGGATCATGTGGGGCCGGCTGGCCACGATCTCCTCGGCCGGGGAGCCGAAGACCTTGATCGTGCCCTTCAGGCCGTGCTTGTCGATGGCCTCTTTGACGGCGGTCGCCGCCGCCGCGGCCGCCGTGCACATCGTGTTGTGACCGCAGCCGTGGCCGGGCGCGCCTTCGACGAGCGGGTCCTGAACGGGGACGCGGGCTTTCTGCGAGAGCATGGGCAGGGCGTCAAATTCGCCCAGGAGGCCGATGACGGGCTTGCCGGAGCCGTAGGTGGCGACGAAGCAGGTCGGCATGCCGGCCAAGCCGCGCTCAACCTTGAAGCCGGCCTGTTCTAGCGTGTCGGCCAGTAGCTTGGAGGACCGGACCTCCTGGAGGCCGAGCTCGGCATAGGACCAGATGGCGTCCGAAATCCGGCCGAACTTCTCGACGGTCTCGGCTTTCCCCAGCCAATCGAGGACAGTCTGTTTCTCTGTCGCGACTTTGGGCCTGGCCGGAGCTTGGCCCGCGGCGAGGCCGAGCGTGAGGAGCAGCAAGAGGGCGGATGCGATCGTCTTTCTCATGAAACCTCCCGAGGATTCGGTGTTCCGTCCCGCTAGCCGGCCGCGCTGGCGGGGACGGCGTGGCCCGTTCTCATTCGCCGATGATCTTCACCAGGACCCGCTTCCGTCGCCGGCCGTCGAATTCCCCGTAAAAGATCTGTTCCCAGGGCCCGAAGTCCAGGCGCCCGTCCGTCACGGCCACCACGACCTCGCGTCCCATGATCTGGCGCTTGAGGTGGGCGTCGGCGTTGTCCTCGCCGGTGTTATGTCGGTAGGACGACACCGGTTCGTGGGGGGCCAGCTTTTCGAGCCAGACATCGAAGTCGCGGTGCAGGCCGGATTCATCGTCGTTGATGAAGACCGAGGCGGTGATGTGCATGGCGTTGACCAGGCACATCCCCTCCCGCACGCCGCTTTCGCGGAGGGCGGTCTCGACCGGGGCGGTGATATTGACGAACCCGCGCCGGGCGGGGACGTTGAACCAGAGTTCCTGGCGAAAGCTTTTCATGGCGAGGGCTATTTATATACGAGGGAGGACGGCGATGTCAACGGACCGGGCGGGGTCACGAGCGGGGTCAGGTCTTAACATTTGACAAATTTGACTCGGCCTGACCCCTTAGTGCCAGGTCTCGCCAAAAATGTTAAAAGTTAAGACCTGACCCCTATCTATTGACAATCCGGCCAACGGGGCGTATTATGACCCATGAGTAAAAATATGACCGGCTGGTCGAATTGTTAGGACGAAAGCTCAGTACCGGTCGAGGATGCCTGAAAATATGAGCGTCAAAGAACGGCGAGAGCGCGAAGAGAAGGCCCGTCTGGCGTCCATCCTGGAGGCCGCCGAAAAGGTCTTCGCCCGCAGCGGCTACTACCAGGCCCGGGTAGACGACATCGCCGAGGAGGCCGAGCTCGCGAAGGGGACCATCTACTATTATTTCAAGAGCAAGGACGAGATCTATTTCGCCCTGCTGAAACGGGAGGCCCAACATATCCACGAGGAGATTCGGCGTCTCATCACCGAGGATTCCCCGCTCTTCCAGGATCTCGAGCAGGCCTTCAACTTCTACCTCGGATATTTCGAAAAGAACCCCGCCTATCTCAAGATGTTCCTGCCCTGCATGTGCGGGACGATCCGATTCGAGAGCGGACTGGATTTTCAGCGCATCGCGATCGGCAATGTTCACGAGGGAGCGTTCATCGGCGAGGCCCTCAAGATGAAGATCCGGCGGGAAGGCCTGCCTTTCGCCTATGAGGACATGATGAAATTTCTGAAGACCCTCCAGATCGGGGTGGGCGTCAAGCTCCTCGAGGGCCACAAGGACGAGGCCAAGGCCGCCGTCCGATTTTTTCTCGATCTCATGAAACGCGTTATGGAGGAAGTGAAATGACCCATCGTCCGTTCCGAATCGCTATAGTCCTTGTCCTCGCGGTTGCGTCTGCCAGCCTGGTCGTCGCAGACGCCGCAGGCAACTCGGCCGGTAAAACCGACCTGGTTGGCGCAGACGACTCGGTTGGCAAGGCCAACCTGGTCGCCGCAGGCCAGGACCGGATGGCCCTGAAGGAGGCCGTCGATCTCGTCCTGAAAACCCATCAGCAGGTCCAGATCGCCGCGGAGGCCGTCATCGGGGCCGAATACAAGATCGCCGAATCGAAGAGCCTCTACTTGCCGCAGGTCAGCGTCGCGGGCAGCTACACCCGGATGAGCCTCTTCGGCGAGTTTTCCATCCCGTTCAACGGCCAGCTCATGACCATCAAGTTCGGCACGCCCAACAACTACAATATCCGGGCCTCGGTCATGGAGCAGGTCTTCAACTGGGGGCGGACCGCGCGGACGATCGAGATGAGCCAGGCCGGGCTCGACCTGGCCCAGGACGGCGTCCTCCTGACCAAGCACCTGCTGGGCTACCAGATCGTGCCTCTGTATTACGGGGCGGTCTTCTTCCGGGAGGCGATCAAGGCCCTTGACGACAACCTGACGGCTTTCGAGCAGAAGCTAGTCACGACAAAGCAGCGCTACGACGCGGGGCTGGCTTCGAGCTTCGACGTCAACCTCCTCCAGGTTCAAATCAGCGCCGTGCGCGGCCAAAAGGTCGATTTCGAGAACTCCATCGCCAAATTCCGGATCACCTTCAACGCGCTTACCGGCCGCGATGAAAAGACGCCCTTCGAGCCGGATGCGGAGCTCGTCCTCAAGCCGGGCGCGTTCGACAAGGAGGCCCTCCTCAAGGAGGCCCTGGCCGCCCGCGTCGAATTCCAGCAGCTGGTCCACCAGGGGGACATGAGCCGGGCGTCGCTCGGCCTGGCCAGGACCGGCGACAAACCGACCGTAAGCGCCGTATTCAACTACGAGTTTCGCAACGGCTTCATGCCCGATATCGACAAGATCAGAGGCAACTGGACGGCCGCCCTCTCGGTGTCGTACCCGGCCTTCGACGGAAAGAGGACCGCGTCCCAGGTGGCCCAAGCCGAATCCGGCCTGAAAGCCGTCGAGCTTCGGCGGACGGATCTCGAGCGCAACGTAACGGCCGAGATCGAGACCCTTCTCTCCGACCTGGGCGCTACCGAACAGAAGCTCGAGATCGAGAAGGTCAAGATCAGTCAGGCCGAGGACACGCTCCGGATCGCCGAGGAGCGGTACCGGAACGGCCTCCTCAGCGCCACGGACCTCGTGGACGCCCAGAACGCGCTGGAGAGCGCCAGGCTCAACGTCCTCCAGCTGACCTACAACCATATCCTGAGCGAATTCAGCCTGTACCGGGCGTGTGGGAGGAAAATATGAAAATCGGAAGAATCATCATCGTCCTGATCGTCATCGGCCTCGTGGTGTTGATCGGCTACCGGGCCAACCAGAATATCCAAGCCAAGAAGCTGGCCGCCAGCCAGCCCGCTCCCGAGACCGTCGTCCCGGTCGAGGTCGTGGCCCCGTCCAAGATGGATATCGCCGAGAAGATCCATGCCGTAGGCAACATCCAGTCGGACGCCGAGGTCTCCATCTTCTCCAAGGTCGTGGGCAAGATTGCCAACAATCTGGTCAAGATGGGCAGCGTGATCACGCCCGGCCAAGTTGTGGCCGTCGTCAACCGCGACGAGGTGGGCTACGACTACAAGCCCTACGAGGTCAAGAGCGACGCGAAGGGCGTTGTAGCCCGGATCCTCTTGAACCCCGGAGCATCGGTCAACCCGAATACGCCGATCCTGAACATCGTCGACATCGACCTGGTCAAAGTCGTTGCGGCCGTGGACGAAAAGAAGATTAGGTTCATCGGAATGGGGCAGGGCGCCCGGATGACGCTCGAGGCCTACCCGGGCGAAGTCTTCGGGGCCAAAGTCACGAACATCAGCCCCGTGGGCAACCCCGTCAGCCGGACGATCGACGTCGAGCTGAGCATCCCCAACCCCACTCACCGGATCAAGCCGGGTATGTACGTCGAGGTGGAATGGACGATCAGCATCCGTCCGGCGACCGTCGTCCCGCTCGCGGCCGTGGTCGACCGGGGCGGCCGGAAGTTTATTTTCCAGGCCCTCGAGGGTCAAGCCAAAATGACGCCCGTGACCGTCGGGGCCGTTGCCGGCGACGTCATCGAGATCGTCTCCGGCCTTACGGGCAGCGAGAAGGTCATCACCACCGGCGCCGGCCAGCTCAACGACAAGGACAAGATCAAGGTCGTCGAGCGTTTGGCGTCCGCCCTCTGAGGAACGGCCCTGCCATGAGAATCGCCGACATTTCCATCAAGCAGCCCGTCTTCATCACCATGATCATCGCCGTCCTGGTGGTCGTGGGCGTCTTGTCGTACAGCCGCCTCGGCGTCGACCTGATGCCCGACGTCACTTTGCCGATCGTGGCGGTGACGATCGCCAACCCCGGGGTCGGCCCCGAGGAAATGGAGTCCCAGATCTCAAAACCGATCGAGGACGCCCTGAGCACGATCAACGGCCTCGACAAGATCTCTTCGACGTCGGCCGAAGGCATTTCGGTCATCGTCGCCTCGTTCGTCCTAGAGAAAGATGCCCAGTTGGCTTCGACCGAGGTCCGGGAGAAAGTGGCCACCATCCGCAACACCCTGCCCCGGGAGATCATCGAGCCCGTCATCAACAAGTTCGATCCTTCCGCGACGCCGATCGTGTCCTATTCGATCCTCAGCCGGAGCGGCAAGATGTCGCTGGCCGAGGTCCGGGCGTTCCTCGACGACAAGATCAAGCCCGAGATCCAGCAGGTTGACGGCGTCGGGGCCGTGGACCTCATCGGCGGTCAGGAGCGCGAGATCCAGGTCGAGGTCAACCTCGAACGGTTGAACGCCCAAGGCATTTCCATCTCCCAGGTCACTCAGGCAATCCGGAGCGAAAACCTGAACCTGCCCGCCGGCCGGGTCACGGAGAAATCGCAGGATTTTCTCGTCCGGACAAAGGCCGAGTTCAAGAGCCTTCCCGAAATGCTCGGCATCGTCGTGGCCAACGTCGCCGGGACCCCGGTTCATCTCCGGGACGTCGCCGTGGTCAAAGACGATTTCAAGACCAAGCGGACGATCTCCCGGATCAACGGCCGGGAATGCGTGACTCTTGTCGTCCAGAAGCAGTCGGGGACGAACACGGTCAAGGTGGCCGACCAGGTCAACAAGATGACCCTCTCCGTCGAGAAAGCCAACCCCGACCTGGAGATCCACACGGCCACGGACTCGTCCGTCCAGATCAAGGATTCGCGGGACGACGTCATCAACAGCCTGGTTCTCGGGATCCTGTTCGCCGGCCTCGTCGTCCTTTTTTCCTTCGGGGACCTGCGCAACACCCTGATCACGGTCGCCGGCCTCCCGGTCTGCATCATCGCCACCTTCGCCGTCATGAGCCTGTTCGGCTATACGGTGAACATCATCACCCTGCTGGCCTTGAGCCTTTCGGTCGGCCTGCTCATCGACGATGCCATCGTCGTCCGGGAGAACATCTTCCGCCACATGGAACATCTGGGCCAGGACCCGCGCAAGGCGGCGAGCGAAGGGACGTCCGAGGTCGGACTGGCCGTCACGGCCACGACCATGACCATCGTCGCCGTCTTCCTGCCGGTGGCCTTCACTACCGGTATCGCCGGCAAGTTCTTCCGTCAGTTCGGCGTCACGGTCGCGGCCGCGGTCCTGATTTCCCTCTTCGAGGCGTTCACCTTCGCTCCGATGCTCTCGGCCTACTTCTTCAAGAAATCCAAGCCCACGGTCCGGAAGACCTTCGCCTCGCGCTTCCAGGGCATGGTCACGAAATTCTACGACCGGCTGGGGGCCAATTACCGGCCCGTCCTGCGCTGGGCCTTGAACCACCGCAAGACCATGATGTTCCTGACGACGGTCGTCTTCTTCCTCAGCGCCTATCTCTTCACGGTCGTCGGCACCGGCGGGACCCCGCACGGAGAGCGGCCGGAATTCAACATCACGGTTCAGACGGCCTCCGGCAGCTCCCTCGGTCAGACCGACGCCATCATCCGCTCGATCGAGAAGATTCTTCGCGACCAGCCGGAAGTGGGCGACGTCGCCGCCGTCGTCGGCTCGACCGACGGATCGTCCGACGTGGCCACGATCAACGTCAAGCTGAAGCTGAGCACCAAAGCTTCGCGCGGCTATGAGGACGTGCTCCGGCCCAAGCTCAAGGACATCGCGGGCGCCGCGATCACGTTCCAGGAAGCGAGCTCCATGGGCGGGGCGGCGTTCGCCTCCATGCAGCAGCTGCCCGTCCAGATCAATTTGAAAGGCACCGACCTCGTCGGCCTGGCCCAGGCGAGCGACCAGGTGCTGCTTGCCTTGCGGAACATCGGCGGGCTGGTCGACGTCAACAGCGACAACCGGCCGCCCAAGCCCGAGCTCCAAATCCAGATTGACCGGGAGCGGGCCTCCCGCCTCGGGACGGGCACGGCCCAGATCGCGGGCGTCATGCGGTCGATCGTCGACGGCGACATCGCCTCCAAGTACCGGGAGGGGGAGAAGCTCTACGACATCCGGGTTCGGGCGACGGAGGACATCCGCTTCAATCTAGAGCGCCTCGGCCGGGTGTACCTGCCCACGATGCGCGGGGGGGCCATCACCCTCGACCAGGTCGGAGGCCTCCGGACGATCAACGGCCCGAACCAGATCAAGCGCTCGGACCGGACCCGCCAGATCATGATCGGGGCCAACATCCTCAAGGGCCGGGCGCTCAACGACATCACCCTGAAGGTCAATACCGCCCTGGCTTCCATCCGGTATCCCCAAGGCATCACCTACCAGTTCGGCGGACAGGTCGAACAGAACCAGAAGATGTTCGCTTCCCTCGGCCTAGCCCTAGCCCTGGCCATCATTTTTGTCTACATGGTTCTGGCTTCCCAGTTCGGATCGTTCATCCAACCGTTCGCCCTCATGCTCGCCCTGCCTCTCTCGATCATCGGGGCCGTCCTCGGCCTGCTGCTGGCCAACAAGCTCTTCGACATGGTGGCCTTCATCGGCCTGATCATGCTCATGGGGCTCGTGACGAAGAACTCCATCCTGCTCATCGATTATCTCAATATCCTCAGGCGGAAGGGGATGAAGCGGTTCGAGGCGATCATCGAGGCCGGTTCGACCCGGCTCCGGCCGATTCTCATGACTTCGCTGGCCATGATCCTGGGCATGATCCCGGTCGCCGCCGGATTCGGGACGAGCTCCGGCTTCCGGGCCGCGATCGGCTACACGATCATCGGCGGGCTGATCAGCTCGACCATCCTGACCCTGGTCGTCGTCCCGGTCGTCTATTCGATCCTGGACGACATGGTCATGGCGGTTAAGGGCGTCAAGAAGGCGGACCGGTAGCGCGAGCGGCGTTCCTCAGAGGCCCCCCCACAACCGGATCCAGCGGTCGTAGTCTTTCCGGGCTCGTTCGAGGAGGGCTTTGAACCGAGGATGGCCCCGGAGCGGGTCCATCAGCCGATTCCGCTCGAGGTAGAGATATGTGTACTGATAGTCCTTGAATTCCTGGAATCCCGTCCGATAGCCCGACTCCATGAGGGAGAGGGCCTCCATGGTGAGTCCCAGCAGGCAGTAGGTGTTCGTGACCTCATAGCGGATGCGCAGCGGCTCGCCCTTCAGGAGGGCCAGGGCCTTGTCTTTGTCACCCTTCGCCGCCGCGAGCCAAGCCTGATGGCGGCGGATGCTGGGGGCGGCCGTCTTGCTCGCCCGGGCTGATTTTTCGGCCCGGGCGATCTCCCGCTCCGCATCCTCCAGGTTGTTTTTCATCAGCATCTGCCGGGCCAGATTCAGATCGTTTTTATAATTCTCGGAATCGATCTCCCGGACCGTTCGGAGAAGGGACTCGGCCTCGTCGTATCGGCCCAAATACCAGCAGCAGCCCGCGGCGTTGAATCCCGGCGAGGGATTGAGCCGGTCGAGGACGGCGGCCTTCTTGAAATGGGCCAGCGCCAGGTCGTAAAGGCCGATGCTCCGGAGAAACGCCCCGACGCCATAATTGACTTTGGCGTCGTCGGGGTCGGCGGCGAGGGCGCTCCGGGTGAACCGAACGGCCTGTTCGGCATCGTTCTCGTAGAGGCAGGCCAGGCCGAGGCCGAGATGGGCTTCGGCGAGATCGGGATCGAGATCATGGGCCTGCTGGAAGCGGCGATGCATGAGGGCCAGACCCTGCGGATTCTCCTTGACATACTTCGCTTCAGCCAGGTAGCCGAGCCCGCAAAAGACCAGGGCATAGCGGGGATCGAGCTTGACCGCCTGGAGATAGGCTTGTTCAGAGAGGAGATAGTCGGTCTCGTTGATGTCGAGCCGGTATTTCTTTTCGTACTGTTGGCCGATCAGGTAGCTTTTGTAGGCCTCGAAATTGACCGGGTCTCGCTTCTTGATTCCCATCAGACGCTCGGGGCTGAGCGGGACGCGGAGCCGTTCGGCTACGTCGGAAGCGATCTGATCCCGGACCATGAAGAAGTTGTCGAGGGGCCGCTCGTATCGTCCGTTCCAGATTTCGGTGTCCGTAGCGGCATCTCCCAGAAACACGTCGATCCGGATGACGTTCCCCTCAACGGCATAATTCCCATAAAGAATGTGCCGGGCTTGGAGTTTGAGGCCCTTGTCCCGGAGGCCCATCTTCTCGCCCCGCAGCTGTTCGCAGGACATCTGAGCGATCATCTTGATGAGACCGGTCGCGCTCAGCTTGGTCCGGATGTCGCTCGACAAGCCGTCTCCGTAGGGGATCGGACTCGGGGGCTTGCTATAATCGTCAAACGCCATGACGGCCAGGCGCTGGGACGCTTCGGCCTCAAAAGCCGGCTTCTGGGGAGATTCGGAGCCGCCCGGCGCCTTATGAAAGAGTAGGGCGGCCGCGACGAAAATCGCAGCTGCCGCGGCAAGCCCGATGAGCGCTGTCCGGGGTCGGATTCGCGGCCGGCGGCGGTCGGCGCGTCCCTCCATCGCCGGGGATATCGTAGGCCCCAGTTCGTCGAGCGCCGCGAGCAGCTCGTCCGCGGTCTGATAGCGGTCGTCGGGGTCCTTGGCCAGGCATTTGAGGATCAATAGGCTTAAAACGAGTGGAATCCGGCCGTCCAGCTCGACGGGGGGGCGGGGAGATTCGAGCCGGTGCTTCAAGACGATCTCATGGGACGTATCGCCCTCAAACGGCCGCCGGCCGGTCACCATTTCGTAGAGGATGGCACCAAAGGCGTAGAGGTCCGTGCGCGCGTCGGCCGGTTGGCCGGCCGCTTGTTCGGGAGCCATGTAGTCGGGCGTACCGATCATTTTCCCGTCATCCGCCGCCGTCCCGGCGATCAGCGATCGGGCGATGCCGAAATCCATGATCTTGGCCGTCCCCGACTCGTCGATGAGGATGTTGTGGGGCTTGAGGTCGCGGTGGATGACGCCCAGGCGGTGGGCCGCGGCCAGGCCCTTCGCCATCTGGCGCGCGTAGCCGACGGCGGTCTCGAGGGCCAGGGGGCCCGTCATCCGGATCATCAGGGCCAGGTTTTCTCCCGGCACGAATTCCATGGTCAGGAAGTCCGTGCCGGCGTCCTCGCCGAGGTCGAACACCCGGCAGACGTTGGGATGGGTAATCTGGCGGGCGAGTTTCAATTCGTTCCTGAAGCGCTCGACCGCGGTCCTGCTCCGGGCGATCTCGGGCCTAATGATCTTGAGAGCGATCTTTTCCTGGACCTTAGTGTCGTAGGCCTTGTAGACTTGCCCCATGCCGCCGTGGCCGATCTCCTCGATAATCCGATAGCGGCCGGCGAAGAGGGCTCCGGTGGCGAACGCTTCGGGATCGGGAAAGAAGGTCAGCGTTCCGCCGGCCGGCGGAACGCCGGGCAGGGAAGTCCCGCAGGAGGCACAGAATCGGCTGTCCTCATTGTTCACCCTATGGCAGCGCGGACATTCCACCCTGTTTCCCCTCGGACCGTTTCCGATGGATTCACTATAGGGCAACGGCCCTGGTGAGTCAACTTGAAGGGGAAAATTCCGTCGGGCCTTCGCACCGGACCTGAAAATTCACTATAGCGTTATTCTCGTATTCAACAAGCCTGGATTCGCCTTCGGGGAAGCGCGTCGCGGATCCGGCCGGCCAGGCGTTCGGCCTCGGTCCGCTCCGTCCCGGTCAGCGCCCGCCCGGAGAACCGCAGCCGATAGTGAAGGGAGGTGAGATCGAGCAGAAGAGGGGCGAGATCGGGGTTCCTCCCGCGGACCGCTTCGGCATACTCGATCCCCGTCTGCCAGGGCTCGCGGAGATATCCGGACCTCGCCAGCCGCTCCAGGACGGCTTGATAGATCGCGTCTCCTCCCGCCCCGGCGAGAGTCCGCCGCTTCGCGCCGCGCCGACGACGGGGGATGAGGATCAGGGCGACGAGCGTCCCCGCGGCCGAGGCTGGTATGAGCAGGGCCTTTAATAAAAGCGGACTCAACTCCAGCTTGAATAAAAGGTTCTGGCGCGTATCGGTATCGAAACCGATGACATCCCGATACCATCGGTATTGAACCGCTTGAAACGCCTGGCCGATCGTGCCCCACAAGCGGGCGAAGAGTCCCGGATTCCTTCCCGGACCAAGACGCGATGGCGTCGGGTCGAAGGCTACCCAGCCCCGGCCGCCGATGAAAGCCTCGACCCAGGCATGCGCGTCGCTCTGGCGGATGTCGAAGAACCGGCCATAGGCGTTCCATTCCTCGCCGAGGAAACCGATGACAAGCCGCGAAGGGATATCGACGGCGCGGAGGAGGATGCACATGGCCGTGGCAAAGAATTCGCAATTGCCCGCGCGGTTGAGGAACAAAAAGTCGTCCAGGGTCTGGCGGCCCGCTGCGGCGGACAGGGAATAGGCGAACCCGCCGCGGAAGCGCGTCTCGATGGCCCGGGCCCGGGAGATGGGGTCGGGCGCAGCGCCGGCGAACTCGCGCGCCAGAGGGGAGTATTTATCGGCCCCGCCCGGAACCCCGAGATATTTTTCCTTCAGGATCGCGTCGTACGCCTCGATCCGGAGATAATATGTCGGCGTTCCGGCCTGCGAAAGGACGCGATAGCGCACCCCTTCGACATAGGCCGAGGGAAAGGACACCGTATCCGTGAAATCGATGACCGCTCCCGAGGCGTCGCCCTCGATGGCCGAAATCTCGCCGAGGCCGAAAACAAGGGCGGTATTGAGCAGGGGAAAAATGGCGAAATCCGTCGCGGAGGAAGGCTTCGCGGGATCGTAAACAGGAGAGGCCAGGGTCCTGCCGTCCCGCCGCATCCAGGCTTGGGCATGACGGGTCACAATCTTGCGACCCCCGGAATCGTAGATGAAATCGGATCGCGTCTTCCGCCAGCGCCTTCCGTCGAATGCGTCGAAGGCCCCCCCCCGGACATGAATAGACAGCGGCGGCACGGTCTTGGCGGCGGGGTCCGGGAACCCGACCTGCATCACCCGGGCGGAATTCTTCCGGAGCGGCCCCATGTAGCCGAGCTCGACGCGTTCGGTCAGACCGGAGAACGAGCGCGCATTGGCCTGGAAGCGGCTCAATCCCGCGGCCGCCAGAAAGCGCTGCATGCGCGGGCTGTAGAGCCGGGGCATGAGGATGAACGAGGCCCCGGCCAGACTGAAAGATACCAGGACAAGGCCGGCGGATGCGGCGGTCCAGGACGGCTTGCGGTTTATCCCCCCGTCGAGCAAGCCGTTGAGCCAGGTCCCGGCCGCAAGAAAATAGGCGAGGAATAAGGCGAAATACCAGAGGCTGACCGCCTGTCCGGAAGCGATATAGAAGATCAGGAAGCTCGTCAGGAAGATTTGGAGGATCCGACGATCCGTTTTGGGGAGGAGGACTAGGGTGGCGAGGATAAACAGAACGAGATGGGTGACGGCCCCTTGCGCTCCGGACCGACGGAGGTCGACGAAAAGGAAAAAAGGGAGGTAGAGAGCGGCGAGGACATCGAGGGCCGTCTTCGGGATGGGGTGGAACCCCTTCCGATCGAAAGCGCGGGCGAGCAAAAGGAGGGGGGCGAGAAGCAGCACGATTCCCGGATTGAGCTCTTCGACGAGGAGAAGCGCGGCCAGAGCGATGCCGGCGCAGAGATAAGGAGCCGCCGGCGATGCCTTGGGAAGAGGCTCCGATCGGCGATCGAGAGTCGGCGCCGGGTTCCGGTCTTTTTTCCCTTCGCCGAGCAGGGCGAGCTTCGTGAGGATCGCTTCGAGATGGAGCAGCCCTCGGCCGTAGTCGAGAGTCCCCTCATCCGTGACCAGCCGGACTTCCGCTCCAGAATCGATGTTGTACCGGGCCGCTGATGCCGCTCCGGCGATCCGCCGCTCGGTTTCGGCCCCCCCGGGCGCTCCGGAGACCTCGATTGTGATCCGGTGTCCGAGCTGCCGGGCATATTCCTTGACGAGCGGCGTCCCGGTTTTGGCCGTAAGCTTCCAATGGATGAGCCGGGAATCCTCGCCTTCGACATAGTCCCGGAGTCCATAAAATTCGTCGCCGACGCCCCGCTGGGGAAGAGCCACGATTTCCTCCGTGACGGCCGGCGAAGGAAGGCGGCCGTCCGTTTCGTCAAGGCGCGGGAAGGCCAAACCGGAGGCGTCGGGGAGGGGGATACGGCGCCGGAAGAGCCCGAAAGGATATGAGGATTCGAGAGCCCATCCGCGAAGGGCGTTGAGGCCTCGAAGAGAAAGCGTGGCCGGTAGGGAGAGCTCAGCGGCCCCGCCGCCGTCCAGCCGGGCGCAGGCGGCCCGCGCCCGGCCGCCCGTGAAGGCGAGTTGACGGGCCGGACGTCGCTTCGTGTTTTGGACCACGACCGCAAGCCTGAATTCCGTCGCCTGGAAGACCTGACCGGGGAAGGCGAAGTCCGTCCGGAGTCCGCCGAGGTTGCGCCTGGAAGCGAACGCCGACATGAGCAGAACGGCGAAAAGCATGCCGTTGACGAGGTAGAGCAGGTTGCTGCCGCTCGCCGCCGCGCCGAACAGGGAGAACACCGCGGCGAGGACGACCCGGAAACCGAACCGCGTCAACCGCATGGCCTTCAGAGCGGGACGGCGGTTATCCGGAGAAGCTCCTCGATGAGGGCGTCGGATTCGTGGATGCGGACGAGACCGTAGGAGGCCGAATCGATCACGATCCGGTGGGCCAGGACCGGCACGGCCAGCCGCTTGACGTCGTCGGGTATGACATAGTCCCGGCCGAACGTCAGGGCCCAGGCCTGCGCGGCCCGCCGGAGGAGTAGGGCCCCGCGCGGGCTGACGCCCAGCTTGACCCGGGACATGCGGCGCGTTGCGGAGGCCAGGGCGATGATATAATCCAGGATCGCTCCGTCGACGCGGACCGCTTCGGCTTCCGCCTGCAGGCTCAGGACGTCGGCGACGGCCAGAACCGGTCCGAGCCGGCCCGCCTGCATGTACAGGTCGCGGCCGCGAATGATCTCTTTCTCCTGGGCGGGGTCCGGATAGCCGATCTTGAGCCGGACAAGGAAGCGGTCGAGCTGGGCTTCGGGGAGCGGGAACGTGCCGTGGTACTCCACCGGGTTCTGGGTGGCGATGATCATGAATGGCTCAGGCAGGGGATACGTAGCCCCGTCGACCGTGACCCGACCGTCGTTCATGGCCTCAAGAAGAGCGCTCTGGGTTTTGGGCGTCGTCCGGTTGATCTCGTCCGCGAGGATAATATTGTTGAAAATGGGCCCGGACTTGAAGCTGAAGGAACTGTCCCGCGGATCGTAGAGCGAAAAGCCCAAAAGGTCGGACGGGAGAAGGTCGTTCGTGAATTGGATCCGGCGGAACGAAGAATCGATCGATCGAGCCAGGGCCACGCCGAGGAGCGTTTTGCCGATCCCGGGGACGTCTTCGATGAGCAGGTGGCCCCTGGCGAGGAGGGCCGCCACGGCCAGGCGGACGGTGTCTTCGCCGCCGATAAAGACGGTCCGGATGTTCTCGATCCAGCGCGCGATTTTCATGATCCTCGATCCTTTGAACCTTATTATCACAAACGCTTCCGGACGACAATCAGATAGAGCAGCCCGAACGAGTTCAGCAGGACGAGGGCCCGGAAGATGGCCGGCAACCCGGCGAGCGGAATGAGGACCGCGGAGAGGGCCGCCGCAGCCGCGAAGGATCCCAGCAGATCGGCGGCATAGGCGGCGCCCGGCCGGCGTATCGCGTCCGGGGCGAGAGAGGCGGCGATGACGAAAAAGTCCCCGCCGAGAAATCCGAGGACGAAGAGAAAGGCCCCGAGAACAAGACCGGCGGGCCGCCCTCCGATCACGAGTTCGAGCGAGAGGGCGAGGCCGAGGAGGCCGGCCTGGAGGAGGACGACCTGCGCCGGCCGAAACGACCTTCTCAAGGCGCTTCGGAGCGCTCCCAGGGCGAGGCCGGCCATGAACGCGGCCAGCAGTGCGGCGATCCGGCCGTAGACGATGCCGTGCAGGGTCTGAAAGCGGACGAAGACCAGGAGTTCGACGGCCATCGTCGTCAATCCCATCAAGGCCAGCGGCAGCGCGGACCCGCCGGCCGCCGGCGCTTTCCAGAGGAATCCGGCGAAGAGGAGGACGGCGATCAGCAGGGGAATGTCGATCAGCCGCCGGGCCGGGACATGGGCCAGGGCCTCAAGCAGCCGGGCCTCCCAGCCTCCGAATTGCTGGCTCCACAACACCGCATGAAAATAATAATTGACCGGATGCAGGTCGGTGTTGAGAATCCGCGGGCCGGATTCGAGGGCTTTCCGCAGTGTTTCGACCCGCCAGGGATGGAGGCGGTTTCCAATCTGGGCCGGCGTGACATATTTCGTCCTTAGGTCCGCCTCGGCGAGGCGCCGGGCCAAGAGCTCGCTCCGGACGATGAGCGGACGGGCGGAGGCCAGAAAGACGTTGGAATCGCCGGGGACGACCGCGACCTCGGGAAACGCCGCGCGGAGCGTGGCGCACATCGTGGCTAGAAATCGCCCCAGAGGGGGAGCGATGTAGTTCTCGGCCGAAGGCACCCGGAATGAGAAGACCCCGCCGTCCGCGAGCCGTCCTCGCGCCGCGCGGAAGAATTCGAGGGTGTAAAACCGGTTGATCTGGGCGGTGGCGGGTTCGGGGAGGTCGAGGATGATGGCATCATAGCGATCCGGGGTCGACTCGATGAACGCCCGGCCGTCGGTGAGCACGATCCGGACCCGGGGGTCATGGAGGGCGCTTTTCGCGGCATCACCCAGAAATTCTTCAGAGAGCCGGATGATGTCCGGATCGAGCTCGACGTAATCGATCTCGGTCCGGGGATATTTCAGCAGCTCGGCGAGCCCGCCGCCGGCGCCGCCGCCGACGAGCAGCACCCGGCGGGCGGAGGGATTCTGGAGCAGGGCGAAATGGACGGCTTCCTCGGCCGCGGCCGGGTCGGGCGAGGAATAGACCCGGAAGCCGTCGCTGTAGAGGCTGACCTGGTCGGCCGTCCGGATGACGCTGAGCTGGCCGTACAGGCCGTCATGCGCCCGGATGAGGTCGAAAGGATTCCAGAACAGCTTTTGGCTCGGGCCATCGCAGACGGCCAAAGCAGCTAGGAGAAGGATGGGGACGGCCGATGCGGCCCGCCGCGTTAGGAAGGCCAGGACGAGGAGGACGGCGGACCCAAGCACGGCCAGGCCTTGCCAGTTCGACAGCCGGGGAACCAGGATGAGCGAAGCGGCCAGGCCGCCCGCGGCCGCTCCGGCCGATTCCCAGAGATAGACGCGCGCCAAGGGGCCTTCGCGCTTCGCCACCTGGACGAAGGCGGCCCCGAGGGGCCCATTCAGCAGGAACGTCAGGCCGAAGGCAAAAAATCCCGCCGGGAGAAGTCCGGTCAGCTCGCCCGGCAAGGTCCCCAATAGGAATCGGGACAGGCGGAGCCCGGCGAAAACAAGAGGGGAGAGGACGATGACGGAGAGAAGCAGGGCGGAAGCCGAAGGACCCACGGACCGGCGTCTCGAGGCCCAGAGGCTGCCCATCCCCCCCCAGAGCAGCCAGCCGGCCAGCACGAACCCGAAGACGAGCTCGCTCCCGTAGAAATGGGCGGCGAATTCGCGCAGCAGGAGGATCTGGAGCGGCGCGGCGAGAAAGCCCAGGAGGAAGGCCGAAGGAGAGAACCTCAGGCCCAGATCCCGGGGATCGGAATGCGACACTGCGGACACTGGCCTCCCTTGATCACGTTCGTTTCGACCTCGAAGCCTCTTCGTCGGATCAGGGTCGTCCGGCAATTCGGGCAGGATGTGTTCTCTCCCTCGTCGCCGGGAATGTTGCCCGTGTAGACGTAATGGAGCCCTTCCTCGAGGGCGATCCGCCGCAGCGCCTGGAGCGTCGAGACCGGCGTCGGCGGCAGGTTCTTGATCAGATACATGGGCGTGAAGCGGGTGAAGTGGAGCGGAACGTCGGTTCCCGCCTCCTTGAGAATCCATCGCACCATTTTCCGCACGTCCCCGGGGTCGTCATTGAGCGTGGGGATGACCAGATACACGATTTCGAGCCAGATCTTGCGCCGGGCGAGAAGCTTGACCGACTCGAGGACGGGGGCGAGTTCGCCCCGGACATAGGTCTTGTAGAAGTCTGGAGAGAAGGCCTTGAGGTCGATCTTCACCGCGTCCACGACCTTAGCCAAGGCGTCCAGGGGCTCGGGATTGATGTGGCCGCCCGAGACGACGACGCTCCGGAGCTTCCGGCGCCGGGCCTCGACCGCGGTATCGAACATGTATTCGTAGAAGACGGTGGGCTCGGAGTAAGTGAAAGCGATCGACGGACAGCCGGATGCCTCCGCGGCGGCGGCGACCTCGCGAGGCGGGAAATCCACGGCCATGACCTGTTCGGGCCTGGATTGGGAGATCTCCCAGTTCTGGCAGAATTTGCAGTTGACGTTGCATCCGGCCGTAGCGAACGAGAGGGTCGTTGTTCCCGGCAGGACGTGGAAGAAAGGCTTTTTCTCGATCGGATCCACGTTCCGGGCGCAGGCTTTGCCGTAGACGAGGGTGTAATAGGTCCCCCCGTCGTTTTCCCGGACGCCGCAATATCCCCGCTCTTTATCGCCCAGCCGGCATCTTCGCGGGCAGAGTTCGCATTCGATCTCGCGGTCGGGCAATTTCCGGTAATAGCGGGCTTCGACGTGGGACAGGTTGGCCGTGGTCTGAAAGGCGTGGAGATTCTGGAGGAAAGGCGCGGGGCCGGCGGCCAGAGCGGCGCCCGCTCCTGCCGCTGTCCTGAGGAATCCACGCCGGTCCATGGGATCTATTATACCTCGTCCTCGACGATCCGGATATCGGCCGCGGCGGACCGGCCGAGTCCCATCCGCTCCGCGGTCTGAAGATAGCGAGGTGGCCGTTCTTCCTCTTCGAGCGTGGGGAGGCCCTTCGCCTTCCGCAGCCGCTCGAGGAGCCGCCAGCCGACGGCGTCGACGGCCACGGGGTCCGTGCCGAAGACGAGGGTTTCGGCCGTCTCGGCCCAGCGGGCATGGAAGGAAGGCCCCCGGTGGCATTGGACGACAAGGGCGTCAAGGATGGTCAAACGGTGGCGCGTGCGGACCGGAGGCGCGTCGAACAGCTCCGCCACATATGGATCGCAGTTCTGGTCGTGATATTTGTTCGGATTGTGGATCGATCCGAAATAGTTCTTCAGGCCGGCGGTGACGCCCGCCAGACCGTGGTCCTTGAGAACGGCGAAGCTCACCGAGGCCGTGACGAGATCGGTCAGGACAGCCGAAAAGCGGCTTCCGATGCCTTGGTGGATGATGGGCTCGGGCCCATAGCCTGCGCCGGCGGTATCCGTTCCGAGGATGCGGACTCCGCTTCCGGCGGCATTCAGCAGATAGCCGGCCGCCTTGAGCTCGCGGTTCGTCCGGTCCCAGATCACCACGTTCTTTTCCGGGATGCCGATCCGGGAAAAGAGGCGGGCGAAGGGGAGGGTGACCTCCGGAGGGGACGTGAGATCCCGCCCGGCGATCGTATTGACCTTGATGCCGACCCGGTCGGCGGGCGAAAATAAGGATCGGAGCCCCGCCCCGGAGTCGGACTGGCCCGTGAGCAGGCCGAGGCCGCGATCGTACATGCGGGCCAGAACGGCAGGGGCAATGTCCCCTTGGCGAGGGCGCACGCCCCGGCCGCGAACAATGACGACGGACGACGGTGGCACGGTTTCCAAGTACCATGACCGGCCGGCCTTGTCAATGCGCGGGGATGAGTCTATATTAGAAAGGTCCCATTTCTGCCAAGGAGCTGCCCGATGGTCTTTCGTCCGTGGAAAAAAGTATGGACGGCGGTCCTGATCTTCGCCGCGGTCGGCCTATCCGTCAGGGTCGCCGCAGACGTTCCTTCGGAGCCGGCGGCCGACCTGAAAGCGATGCTCCCCCGGCTCGCGGATTGGAAGCCGGCGGAAGAGGCTCGGGCGTATGACCCCGCATCTCTCTTCGAATACATCGACGGCGCCGCGGAGGCCTACATCAGCTACGATTTCAAGGAGCTTGTCGTCGGAAACTACCTGCACGGCGCCTCGAAAGCCACGATGACGGTTGAGATTTACGACATGGGGACCTCGCTGGACGCCTTCGGCATCTACAGCGCCGAGCGGTCCCCTGAAAGCCGGTTCCTCGCGGTCGGGGTCCAAGGCTACCTGGAGGAAGGCTCTCTGAATTTCCTGGCCGGGCGCTACTACGTTAAGCTGCTGGGCTACGAAGGCGGAGACCGGACCGTTGCATATTTGAATTCCTACGCCGCCTCGATCGTGTCCAAGATCAAGGATCCGGCGGCGCTCCCAGTCCTTCTCAAGGCTTTTCCGGCGGAAGGACTTGCAGCCAACAGCGAAAAATACATCGCCCGCAACTTCATGGGGTTCAAGTTCCTGAACCGGGGCTATGAAGCATCCTACAAGCGGGATGCGCAGGAATTCACGGCCTTCGTGATCGAAGCTCGATCGGCCGAGGAGGGCGCGGCGATCCTCAAGCAGTTCGTCGATCAATTCGCAAAATCCGGGAGCGTCGGGAAGGCGGGGGCCGGCTATCGGATCAAGGACGCTTACCTTAAAAACATCCTCGTAGCTCCCGCCGGAGTTTTTCTCTGCGGGGTGACAAAGATCAAGGACGGGGGAGAGGCCGCGGGAGAAAAAGTTCTTCAGGCCATCATCCAGGCCCTGAGCAAGAAATAGCGGATCAGCCCGTAAAGGCCTTCAGCCGGGCGTATTCGTCTTTCAGCCGGGCGAGCGCCGCCCGGGCTCCTGCGATGTCATCCTCTTTTCCCGCCGTTTCGAGGGCAACCGCGGCCGCCATCAGGCCGGGGAGGCTGAGGTTGGCCGAAGAGCCTTTAAGGCTGTGACCCAGGTCTTGGATCGCCTTGAAATCCGATTTTCGCACGGCTTTCTCCAGCGCTTTCGATTGCAAGGCGAATTCCCGGTCATAGAGCTCGAGCAGTTCCTGGAGGAATGGCTCCTCGCCGCCGATCCGTTCCAGGACCTCCTCGCGGATGATCGGCGGCGCGGAGGCCGGCTTCCGCTTAGCGCCCATGGCCCCGCCCCTTTCCGGACGGGCGGGCCGGCCCGCCGTCCACGGCATCGGACAACGAGACCCGGTTCCGTCCGTCCCGCTTCGCTTCATAGAGGGCCGCGTCGCTGGCCAGGATCAACCCGTCCACGTCAGGCTTGAGGAAACATTCGGACGATGTGCAGCCGAGCGACAGCGAGACCGAGATGGATCGGCCGGCGGGCCGAACCTTCCGGGCGGCCCCGGCGGCCCGGATCCGCTCGGCGATCTTCGAGACCTGATAAAGGTTGCAGTTCGGGAGAACGACCAAGAGCTCGTCTCCGCCGTATCGGCCGACCTTGTCGTAGGGACGGACGTTCTTCCGGACGATATCCGTTACGGCCCGCAGCATGCTGTCGCCGGCCTGGTGGCCGTGGAGGTCGTTGATTTTTTTGAAGTGGTCGACGTCGATCATGATGATGCTGGTCGTGTAGCCGTCCCGGGCGCCGTGTTCCAGCTCTTCTTGGATAAACTTGAGGATCGCCGCCCGGTTCCAGAGGCCCGTCAAGCCGTCGCGTGTCGCCAAGTGGGTCAACCGTTTCTGGATTTCGATCATCGAGTCCTCAAGCTCGATGATCCGGCGGCCGGTCTGAAGCCGCGCCTGCAGCTCCAGCAAGTTGACCGGCTTGGTCATGTAGTCGTCGGCTCCGGCCTGGATGCCGGCGATGATGTCTTTGGGGCTGTCCTTCGAAGTGAGGAGGATGATATAGGCGTAATTCGTACGTGGAATTTCCCGTATCCGGCGGCAGATCTCCACTCCGTCCATGCCGGGCATCATCCAGTCGAGGACCGCGATCCGGATGTGCAGATTCTGGAGCGCCGACCAGGCCTCTCCACCGTTCCTGGCCTTGAGGACGCGAAAGCCCCAACCCTCCAGGCTCTTCTCCAGGAGCCGGCTGGAAACGGGATCGTCCTCGGCGACAAGGATGGTCTGAGCTTTCCGGGCTCGAGCGGCGGCTGCCGAAGACGCCGGGACGCGAGGCTCGTCTTCCTTTCGATTTGTCATCGGGCACGCTCCTTGGTGATGGAAGACCGGGGGGCCTTGATCGCCCGGTCAATCGTCTCGAACACTTCCTCAGGCCGGAGAGGCTTGGACAGATAGTCATCCATTCCGGATTCGAGGCATCGCGCCCGATCGCCCTTCATAGCGTGAGCCGTCATGGCCACGATCGGGATATGGGACTTCGTTCCCCGCTCGGACTTGCGAATGGCCGCCGTGGCCTCAAAACCGCTCATCCGGGGCATCTGGACGTCCATGAGGACGATGTCGAAATCGCCTTCTTTCAAGGCGGCTAAAACACGCCTTCCATCACCCGCCGTCACCACTGTATGGCCGTTCTTTTCGAGGAGGCGGGTGGCGACTTTTTGATTGATGGGATTATCCTCGCCAAGGAGGATCTGATATCGGGGGCGGCCCTCCCGGAGGGACTGGAGGGTAATGAGCGGCTGTTCCTCCCGGGCCGGCTCCTGCGAGCCCACGGCGATCATGATGGCATCGAAAAGATCGGATTGCTTGATGGGTTTCGACAGGTAGCCGGCGATGCCGAGTTCGCGCGAACGAAGGAGGTCGCCGCGCCGGTCGGCGGACGTGAGCATCAGGACGGGGATTCCGGCCAGATCCGGGTCCTGCTTGATCCGGGATACCAGGCTGAAACCGTCCATCTCAGGCATATGA
>Ga0315286_10000454_pt1 | contig 34282 bp, 29 predicted proteins | sample YL17G10_0_MG_FD_205038 | JGI IMG/M metagenome (GOLD analysis project Ga0315286, IMG submission 205038) | Sediment microbial communities from Yellowstone Lake, YNP, Wyoming, USA - YL17G10_0 | ecosystem: Environmental > Aquatic > Freshwater > Lake > Sediment | place: USA: Wyoming | collected...
GAAACTCTGACGCCTATTTGTGGGTATTTCTTTGCTAACTTAACAATCTTTTCTGTGAAATAGCCATTTGTTGAGATTACAAGCCTCTTGGTTTTTGTCAGCACAACCTTGACAAGCTCTTCAATATCATCTCTTAGGAAAGGCTCTCCACCAGTTATATTGGCGAACTCCAAGCCTTCAGGAAGCTTTTTCAAGTCCTGAGCAGTAATCTCTTTTCTTCTGTCAGTAGGATGCTTCCAGATATTGCACATGTAGCAGTGAGCATTGCAACGATAAGTGACGCATATTAACGCTTCCATTTTGCTCTTTCCTCCGTAATTGCGGTGTTAAAAACACTAATCAATTTCTCATAATGCTTTTCAGGAGCATATTTGGTTATTGCTTCATGATAAGCATTTTTTCCTAATCTTTTTGCTAAACTATTATTCTTGAATATTATCCCGACTTTTTTTCTTAAATCCTCAACATTTTTTGGCTCAAAAAGCAAGCCTGTCTTTCCATTAGCAACCAGCTCTTTGAAAGAGCCTAGGTTTGAAGCAATAATTGGCTTGCTGAAAAGCATTCCTTCTAATAAAACATTAGGCATGTTCTCATACCATTCAGCAGGAACAATGACGCAGCGGGATTTCCTGTAAATCTTCCATAAATCCTCGCCATATCTCGGCCCTGGGAAATCGATGTTCTTCAATTTGTTATCTTTCAGATAAGCCCTTATCTTATCATCATATTCTGTGCTTGACTTGCCTATAATCTTAAGTTTATACTTGGTGCCTTGGAATGCTTTTATCAAAGTCATGATCCCTTTTTCTTCCTCTGTCCTGCCAACAAATAATGCATAATCGCCAAGCTTAGGATTGTATTTTTCAGTTGGGTTAATGAATGTTGGAATGTGTACAAATTTGTTCTTTGGAAGCTTTTGCTTTATCTTTGAGATGGTAAAGGTTGATGGAGCGATTATGTAATTAACCTTCCTGTAAATTCTTATGAGCTGGTGAAAGTACATTGCCAAAACCTTTGTCAATGAGCCAACCAGAGAGTTCTTAACACATTTGTGCTTTACAGCGCAGAAAAGGGATTTCTGCAAGCATTCCTCGCAAACTTGGCTGTTCCTTATGAACAAAGCGTTAGGGCAGGCAAGGAAGAAATCAGACAGACGCATGACAATCGGTATGTTAAATTTCTTGCAAGCATCGATAACACTTGGTGAAAGCTTGTTGTAATGATGCATCAAGTAGCAAATATCTGGCTTAGTATCCTCGATAAGCTTTTCTAATTTCTTTTTAACATCTAATGAATAGAACTGCCTGTCAAGCATCTGCAAGACTGTTTTTGGGGTCTTCTTGTAATCCTCATAATAGACCTGATCCTCTCCTCCTATTGGATCTGCAAAATAAAGCTCGTACTTTGTCTTAACATTCTTTTTTGAATGAACAGAGAAAGGGATAACTGTATGTCCATGTTTCTCTAGAAGTTCCTTTATCGCGAACATGTACTTCTCTGGTCCTCCTGAAAAGAAGAACCTGTAGTTAATTAGTAGTATTTTCATTCTCAATCATGCACTTGAACATTATTTTTTTGCCACTTTTTTCAAGCGGGTATTTCTTATAATATTTTACATTAATTTGTGAGCAACCCAAATAGTTTTTAATTAGTTGCTTCAATCTGTTCATTTCTTTCTGTTCAACATTATCTTTTTCATTAACCATATTAACTTGAACTGCGTTGATGCTGTTCTGGACTAATTGAAATTCACTAACTCTTATTTTCGCATCAGAAAGTGTACCCATGAATGGTACCATGCTAACATTTTCTTTCTTCCTATTAATAAAAATCTCGCACAGCCTACCTATAGAAACATTAAATTCTTTAAAAGGATGTGATTTTTTATTCTTTGTAGATTGCTTTTTTTCACCTATATCTCCTATAATATACCTTATCAATGGCATGCCATAGCTTTCCAAAGGCGTCAATATTATCTTCTTATCTGAAGAAACTTCAACTATTACAAAGTCGTCAGATGAATGCATTATTTTATCATCATTCTCGATAGCTATAGATAAAATCTCACGACTACCATATTGGTCGAATACTTTACATTTGAAAACTTTTTCTATATATTCCCTCTGCTCTAATTTTTCAGAAGTGGCGACTATCTTTTCTACCTGATGAATTTTAATATTATTTTCATTAATGAACTTTGCGATTTGATATATTGAGTTAGCATACCCGTAGATAAAGCTCGGCTTGAATTTGTTGAAGTCATTCAACAACCAATTTTTAAGCTCTGCATTAGTATAGTGCTTCGCATTCAATATTATCCTTCGGTTTATTCTCCATAAAAACTTATACAAAATTTTTTTTGCTAACTTTTCATTCTCTGAAGAGGCACCCCATATCCAAGCACACTTGTCACCAGGTCTTATTCCGACTGAGTACATGTCCCTTAGCCAGATTCCTCTAGAGATCTGTTCGTACCTTTTATCCTTAAAAACAACTATCCTATTGCCAGTTGATCCGCCAGATGTATACTCAACGAGTTTGTATTTTTTTATGCTTTTAAGATTATTTAGATTAGATAATATTGTTTCTTTGTCCAGGACAGGTATTTTCTTTAAATCTTCAATAGATTTTATATCTTCTGGCGTTATCCTGTTCTTGTCAAACAGTTCTCTATAATAAGGAACCGTATTATAAGAATGTCTGATTAGTTTTTTCAAACGTTTAAGTTGATATTTCTCAATCTCTTTTTTTGTTTTCCTTAAGTTTTTTTTGTATCCCGTATAATACAAGAACCTTAAATCTCCTCTCAAATAATAAGATAAAGGAATTATAACATTTTCATATATTCTGTTTGGTAAAGACATATAGTTTCACCTTCTCAAAAGCTTAAGATAAATTTTCTCGTAATTTTTTACCATTATAGGGATTGTAAATTTTTTTAAAATTGTCTTTCTGGCATTTAAACCTAAGTATTCCCTGTATTTACTACTCTTAATAAGAGGTATTAACTGTTCCTTGAATGCGACCTCATTCGCCTCTGTTATAATACCATCATATCCATTCCTTATTATCTTTCTCACATCCCCGCAAGGATATGATATGACTGGCACTCCCTCGCACATTGCCTCGCCTACCACATTAGGCCAACCCTCAGGATATTTTGAAGGAAAAACAAATATATCCGTCTCACTAAGAAAATCAGCGATATTTTTTCTCAGTCCGGTGAATATTACTTTCGAAGTAAGTTTTTTTTCTTCCGTGACCCTTTTCAACTCAGGAAGGTATGGTCCATCACCTATGATCAGCAGCCTTAAATTATCAAATTTTTTTTGTAAATCATAAAATACGTTTAGCAATTCTTCATGATTCTTTTCCTTCTCAATTCTGGCTACCATAGTGAGAACTATTTTATTTTCTAAACCGAATTCATTAATTATTTTTTTTCCATTCCCATTTAAGAATTTATTTATGTCAATTCCATTAGGGATTACGTAAATTGAATTAGAAGGAAATCCTTTCTTCACATAAATATTCTTGCCTTTATAACTATTAGATATTAAGTAAAATTCTTTCTGTTTAAATATAATTCTTAGCAGATCAAACCTCATAATTCTTTCTATGAATGAATCATTCCCCGCGCAGGTTGATCTTATGCCTCCTATAGCCTTCACATTCTTTGTAAACAAGCAAGGAATGAATGAGTAATGATTACCTAAGAAGGAATGAACTATATTGATTTTTTCTTTTCGAATAAAATTTAAGATTTTACGATAAACTAGAACATCAAATTTTCCCTTTTTATCAAAATATACTATTTTATTATCTTTAATTTGACTGAATTCCTTTTCTAGTTGCGAATTTTTATGAATGAATCCTAAAAATGTTTGAAATTTATTTCTATTAATGTTCTTCAAAATATTTAGGAGCTGGGTCTCAGCCCCACCTAATTGCGCACTTGGTAAAATATAGAGTATTTTAATTCTCATTTTAAATTCCTCATATTTTCTTTTTTGCTTTTTAGTCCCGCATTTAGCAAACAACCCAGTATAATCCAAGAGTTTAGCGAGACTACCTGAGTAAAGGGACTATTTCCAGTCAAAGCGTCTACAAGCAGCACCATGATTATAGCGATTCCGACTTTGCAGAGTTTTAGATTTGAGTCGTATTTTGAAATATTATTCATTCTGTTCAAATCAAGTATAATAAATAATACGTAAGACATTGTAAGAACCAGCCCTATTAAGCCCATTTCGAATAATATGGCAAGGTAGTAATTGTGTGTGCTTAGAGAATATAAGATTTGGTCTCTATACAGTTCATAACTTCCTATTCCGTTTCCCATAAGCAAACTGCTTTTTATGAAGGGGAGAATTGTTTTCCATATATTGGTTCTTTCCTGAATTGCTTGTGGTGCTAAGTGCGTGTCTATCTCTGGTTGTATATTGAAATATAATACTATCATGAAAACTAGGGTCGCTACTAATAATATTTTTTTCATAGATATTTTCTTTGTATCTTGATAAATCCATTCAATTATTACAATTCCAATAAATAACGATAGAATTGAACTTCGCGATAATGTTAATACTTCCATTACTAACAGAATCAATAATGCAAAGAATTTCTTAAAGTCAAACTTTTGCCTAGTTAGAAAGTATAGAATCAGGATGGTTGGCATCAAAAATAGAGCGTATGAATTATGCCAAAATAAATTCCCAAAAATTCTAACTCCTCTCCAATCTATTGCAGTACCCCAGACTGGATGAAATATTATTTCGTATATTGGCAAAGGTAAATTAATTAATGCTACTGCAATAGCTATTTTAATGACTCGCGTGGGGCTTTCACTTTTTATTCTTGCATAATTTAGGAATACGAAGGGAGCAATGAAAAAGAAAATTTTAGATATTATTAATCTTAAATTAACATCAGCTGTGTTGAAAATAGAGACTAACATAAATAAAATTATGACATTGAAATATTTGTCCTTTATATTAAAAGACCTTAATAACATCAGAGGAATAAATATTAGATTTAGTATTCCTAATGCGCCAATATTTAAAAAATAAGGTTTTATTATGGGTGAAGCAAAATAAAATGATAGCCAAGTCATAAGAAAATAATCGTGCTTATTAGTGAAAAAGAAATAGAAAAGACTTATAAATATGACAAGAAAGATGGCGGTACTAAAGAGGTTGCCTGCAAAATAATCAATACTGACCCCGCTAAACCTCAATGCCATTATAGATATATTTAGCAGGAAAAAGAATATCCAATAATTTGTTGAAATTTTATTTTTCATTTTCAAAATCAACTATAGTATACAGGTATTTTCCTGATTTAGTAGGAACTATGGTGTCCACAAATTCGAATACAACTTCACAATCTTCCCCCATAACATATTTGATATCATGCTCTATTTTTTTAAGTTCTTTTTTGCTTGGTTTGAATTTTGTTTTCATCCTGTATAAGATTTTATTATAATTTTTTTGTATTATCTGATAGCTTATAATCCAATCTTTGTCCCATATGGGGAAATCGAAAAAATTGGAATCTATTTTGGTTCCATCTCTTTTTATGAAAAAATTTGAAATTCGACCCTTAATGCTCTTAATAAGAGTTAAACCTCTGCCGCAGCTGCATAGTTTCTCAGTAAATTGTGCCATATCCCCTATTTTGTACCTTATTAGCGGCATAGTGAAGTTGTTCAGAAGAGTTATATAAATTTCTCCGGTTTCTCCCTCTCTACAGGGCTTCATATTCTTGTCCAGAATCTCTACATAGTGGGTATACATGCTGACATGCAAACCTTCATGTTTTTCGCATTCGCAAGCAATGTTTCCAACTTCTCTTGAACCGTATCGGTCAAAGACTTTGCATTTGAAAATTTTTTCTATTTTTTCTCTTTGATGAGGGTAAAGCATGGTGGCTGAACTCATAATTGCTTTAGGGCTGTAGACTTTAGTATTAGTAGACTCAGCAAATTTTGCAAGCTCATAGATTGATTCTGCGTAAGCTAAAATTAGTTTTGGGTGTTTTTTGTTGATAATACACAAATATTTTTCCATATCCTTGGAACCCATTAAAAACGAATTAAGTAGAATTACTGAGTTAATCCAGTTTGAGAACCTGTGTTTAATATTCTCTTTCTCCTTATACAAGTCTTTTTCAGAGCCCCAAAGCATAATTAATTCATCTCCCTCATTGAAACCGGCCCATTCCATCTGTAATTTTGTCATTGCGCTTCCTGTAGCTTGGTATTCACTGTCTTGGATTAGTTTAATAGCTTCACCAGTTGATCCGCCGCTCTGGTTATTATACCACTTTACATTTTTTCTGATTTTATATAAATTCTTAAACTCTTTTCTTATTATGTCCTTGGTTAAAATTGGGAATTTTTTAATATCATTAAAGATTGTTTCTTCGGCGAACGAGATCTTTCTTTGCTTCAATATTTTTTTATAGTATGGAATTTCTTCTGTACAATATTTAATGAATCTATATAGCTCATGGGCTTGTATTTTTTTGTTTTGATTAATGTTACCCCATTGTAATCTTTTATATAACTTGAAATATTTCTGTCTGCTATCTTTCTTATATATATTGTAAACTGGTTGATATATCTCTCTAGCAAAAAAGCTTTTTATCATTTTCTTTTTCCCCTCCTTTGAAAAGATCTTTCTTAAAAAAGATTAGTAAGCCCGTTAAAATTAGTTCGCAAAAATAAGCAGCCATTGTTCCAAATGCGGCGCCCATAATTCCGATTTTTGGTACTAGGATTAAATCTACTATCACATTAATAATAGACTTAATTACATTTATGCTTTGCAATGGTATGATTAAATCATAAGCATTTATCAGCGGCAGGAAAAATGTAGAAACTACGCAGAACAGGGTGGAAATCAAAAGGATTCTAAATGGCGCAACTGATCCTAGATATTTACTGGAAAAAACTAAAATCATAATTGGCTTTGAAAAGATTAATCCAATTAGTATGATTGGAATCCATGCCGCTGCGAAAAGAGGTATTTTTCTTACGTAACCGGTAATGAGGTCTTGTCTTTTTTTGCATTTATATTCAACAATTAATGGCATAAACAATGTGTTTACAGTCAAAAGAATTGAAGTTATGGTGGTAAAACAATTATATGCTACGCTGTAGATGCCAACATTACTAAATCCAAGATATTTCTTTATTACAAAAAGATCTGCGTAGTTGATTACATACAATCCTATAAACCCAATGAGCTGAGGCCATGAGAAGGACCATATTTTTTTCAAGTAAACTTTATTAACTTTTACTGGCAAGATGTATTTGTAGTCAAAAGTCAGGATGCTATACAGCAGAATGAGGAAAAAACTTATGTTGATTATAATTAGCACATAACCTAATTTTGCCGGGATAACTTTTAATAAAAAAAGAGCCAGCCCTCCTACGTAAATTAGTTTCTGTAATGGCAGTATGTAAGATGACCTGTTTATCTGAGCTATACTCATATAAATGTACGAAAGTGAATTTGTTATTCCGTTGAGCAAGAATAAAAATAAGATTAAGATTACGAGCGATTGTGCTATGCCGATATATCCGGCAATTTGTTTTGTAAAAATTAAATAGCCGCAAAGAAACAATACCATGAGTGGTACATATAAAATGGACCTGGCCCAAAATGATTTGTTTATCTTTTTGTGTTTAACAAATTCCTCTCTGCCGTGTCTTACTATGGATGTGTCTGACCAATTTAATCCGAGCTGGATACCAAGGTTTACAATCATGAGGCATAGAGAATATTTTCCCATATCCTCAGTTGTAAGGACCCTCGTTAGAATCATTAAGTTAATGAGACCTATCACTATGGTCAGAATTTTTCCAGAGAACAGGTTAATCCCGTCCTTGAAGATTCGTTTGTATTCCATTTTAACCTAATAAAATCCCCCAAATATTTACTACTATTTGAGATTGCCTTTGTATAAATTCAAATTAACCGCTTGAAATCTTAATATGATTAGCAAAATATTAACTAATCGCGCAGTGATAAAAATAAATTCATTAGTTTTAGTGATAGTTTTCATTTTTTAACAGCCTGTATAAATACTCCTCTCGTGGTAAAATCATCATTAGATAGATTTTTAAATTTTCCCGCGAGGTCTTTTTTATTAATGTTACTTTTTTCTTTAATTTTTATCTCAGTAACTAATCTAAAACCCGAATTATTAATAAAATTTATGTGAGCACCATACGGTTCTCTATTTATCAAATAAGGTCTCTTGCCTCTGATCAATTTCCAAACAAAATTCGAATATAACCAATGTCCGTTCCATTCATTTGCAAAGCCATGAGACTTAAAATCAATAGTGTGGGATATAAATCCATCATTTTTTAGCCAATTAAACATAGCTCTATAGGTGTCAAAGAGTTTATCAACGTGTTCCAATACTGCTTGGGAAAAAATTATATCAATTGAATTATTTCTTATTATTGATGCATCATCCCAAGGCACAAAATAGCATATTTTTATTTTATTTTGAGTTACCATCTTATCCATATTTTCAATTGCATTTTTTATCGCTGCTATTCGCTTTGGTTTCAATAATTCATCCAGCTTTCTGTCTGATAGGATTTGTTTTGGAAACGCATATGATTTTAAGTAGGGCTTAAGTTTAGGAAATTCTCTATGATCTGGAATATCTGCCCTTTCTTTAAAAAGCGAGATAAGTTCTTTAAAAATTTTCAAATTTTTCTCAATATTTGCGTATCTAACGACATCGAAAGCATAATAATTATTCGCTCCAGATATTAATGCCGCGATACCTGTTCCGATTGAATCTCCAGGTCCCAGTTCTGCAACAGTATCAAAATTTCTTTTTAATAGTCCATTCTTTTTAGCAATAACTAAATGACGTAGCCAAACAGAATAGCAATAACGAGCTGACTCCGTTCCTCCCGTACGTATATCTACAGAACTCTTAATAAAAGGCAAATAGGTTGCTATGCCCTTTAATATCCGAACATAATCATTTATCTTCATTGTAATATCCCCCCGGGTCCCATTCTTTTAATTGTAAGCCCACCGAGTTTTCTGTTTATCTTGAAATAGTCTGATTATATGGATTTCATCCTTGAAGATTCGTTTATACTCCATTTTATCTGCTTAATCCCCCGTTGCATTACAAAATGATAGTTGAATTAACTACTTGTTGATTGTGAAAATATATTGTGTTTATAAAGCTTTCCTATTTGATTTGGGAATTTGTTTGCATTAATAAAGCATTCGCATGAGGAAACAAAACTTATCGTTTGATAAGTAAAGGGCACAGCACTACTTACTTGTCTAGTAATACTATTTACTATACAATCAGTAGATTAAACGAAATATTTAAATACTAGTAGCCTTAAAGATATACTGTATTGATAGAAAGCCAGCCTCGTTATCAAAGGATGAGTGAAATTCTGAATGGTTCTGACAGAGACGGCGATCTCCTCACAGCACTGGAAGTCTTCATAGACGTATACAAGGAGGAAAGGCTAAAGAAAGAAAGCCCACAAATCCAGCTTTCACTGTTTGCACACAGAAAGCTTGGAGTCTTGGAAATAGTTGTAAAATACCTAAAAGAGAACCTTTCGCTAAAATACAATCAAATAGCACTCCTGCTCAACAGAGACCAGAGAACAATCTGGGCAACCTACAAAAAAGCAAAAGAAAAAGAAAAAGAAAAGTTTGTACTGGCAGAGGATAAATATTCTGTTCCAATCAGTATTTTATCAAACAGAAAACTAGGACCCTTAGAAACCTTATCAATTTACCTGAAAGATGAGCTCAAGCTAAGCTTTCGGCAGATTTCTAACCTGCTCAACCGAAATTACAGGACCATTTGGTTGTCATATCATAATGCTCTAAGAAAACAAGAGGAACAAGCAAGTGAAAAACTTGCTGTTCCAGAAATACAGAAATCCAGAATTTCTGAATCCAAAACAGGAAGTTTTGGAAACTCAGGTTTTCTGAAAAAAGGGAAAATAGGAGAAACTGCTCAGAATGGGTAGAAAAGAGATAATAAAGAAGTGGCATAACTACTTCAGCGCGAACCTTGAGAGAGGAAATTCATGGAACAAGATAAGACTAGACTTAATTCTAAAGCACAGGTACAAGGCAAGCCTCATAGAGAAACTCATCTATAATTACAGGATAGAAAGAGCAATAAAGCAAAAGAAAAAGCAAAGACTAGCAGTTGGAATAGCAGCAAGCTTACTAATAATAATGTTCGTGCTGCCATTTTTCATAAAGCCATCAATTCTAGGGATGGTGATTGGAGGAGGAACAAATACTGATTACCTTGGTTTAGGAAATGGAGTAAATATTGTGTTCGTTGATATAAACAATCCGAATTGTAACGACGGATATACAAGAACTCAGGCATTAAACGGACAAACACCTTGGTGTCATCTGGTTGCCCCATTGACAAATCATAAAATGTTAAGCGGAGATACTTTATATACGGGAGTAGGAGAATATAATGAAGAAGGTGACATTATTGGCTGGACAATCACTAGCAATACAACCATATCTGCTTATCCTGGGGATCAGGTAAATATTACAAGGTATCTGAGTGCATACACAACAGCAAATAACCTATGGACTAACCTTGGGGATGGAGAGTATTATACGGAAATAACAAGAGCAAGCACAGACACACCATATCCGGTTGTTTATTTAAAAAATCTTAGTAAGTTCTTTGGTTGGAAAACATATAGCTTATTTCAAAGCAGCCCTTACCCTTACAATACTTGGTATGATCCCTCCTTAGGTAGATTGCACATAAAGTTTAATGATATAACTTTAAACCCTAACAATATGCCACTTTACATAAGCACAAAACTGCCTACTATAAAAATTAGGAGTAATCAGGTATCTAATGGCGCGTATATAATCATTCAGAATGTAACCTTCAAGTATGTTAAAGAGGCCGTAGATATTATTGATCAGAGTAATGTTCTTATTCAAAACATAAATTCTTATGGTGGCTATTATAATATCTTTGTTGATGGAAAAGGTGCTAACTCTAATGTCATATTACGAAATAGCATGTTAAATGGATTGCAAAACCCGATTTGGTATGGTGATGACATGAAGAATGAAGCTCTTGAAGAGACTACAGGATTTTGGGTGCAAAACTTTATTGGGAGGATATATATTCACAATAATAATTTCACTTACTGGCATGGCTCTATTACCTTAGAAACACAAACATCGTTGGAATGTAATAACAGCGAGATTGCATATAATACGTTTACTCACGGTCGTGGTAGCCAGATGGAAATAGAAAATTATTGTTATAACAGCAAATGGCATCATAACATAGTTACGGATAATGATTATGCCGGCGTAAGTTTTGCCCCAGCCTATGCGGCTGACAAAGGTTTTTGTAATTTTAGTTATAATATAATCATTGCTAAGGGAATAGAAAACAGTAATCCCCAAGGTGGTGATAATAATTTTGCAATCAAAGCTCAGAGCAGAAACAATGCAAATGTTAGTAACTGGATAATCGACCACAATACGTTCTATGGTTACGGAAGAGCACTCAACACAATGGAAATTACCAGTGGGAATTTACCTGGTGCTTGGACTAAATCTCATTGGACAAATAACATTTTTTATGCAGAAAAAGAATACACCATATTTAGGACCGGTTTATCCACGGACGAAGTATTTTATGATTATAATTTGTACTACTTAAAACCCGGGGGATGGAATCTTTTGCAAAGGTGGAATAATAATAACGCAGTTGGCTATCACACTCTTGCTGATGCAAAGGCGTCTTCTGACTGGGATGGAAAATGGGATATACATAGCAAACAAGCAGACCCATTATTTACTGACTTAAGTAATAACAATCTTAAACCTAAGACTGGCAGTCCGGCCTGCACTATGTCATTCACTGGTAGCTATGTAGGTGCCCTGCCTTGTGAAGGGGAATCCCCTCCTCCAGCTCCTTTCTGCGGTGATGGTTCTTGTAATGGAGTTGAGAACTGCTCAGCCTGCGAAGCAGACTGCGGAATCTGCCCTGAAGAGCAACAACCCTTACCTGTTTGTGGAGATGGCAGCTGCAATGGTTTAGAGAACTGCAGCACTTGTATTGTTGACTGCGGCAGTTGCCCTGTTGTTATTTTCTGCGGTGATGGAACCTGTAATAACAATGAAAACTGTACTACTTGTAGCTCTGACTGTGGCTCTTGCCCTGTGCCAGAGCCTTTCTGCGGTGATGATACCTGTGATGTAAGTGAGAATTGTAGTACCTGCAGTTCTGATTGTGGCAGTTGTCCAGTTGTCCCTGTTTGTGGTGATGATAGTTGTAACGGAGCTGAAAATTGCAGCACATGCAGTTTAGATTGTGGCAATTGTCCAATCATTCCTATCTGCGGTGATGGTTCTTGTAATGGCTTAGAGAATTGCTCAACTTGTAGTTCTGATTGTGGGGATTGCCCTATAATATATTATTGCGGGGATAATGCTTGTAATAATAATGAAAACTGCAGCACCTGCGCTTCAGACTGTGGTTCATGCCCAATAATTCCCTTCTGTGGTGATTCTAGCTGCAATGGCTTAGAGAATTGCAGTATTTGTGAGTTGGATTGTGGCACTTGTCCTTTGCCAGAGCCTTTCTGCGGTGATGGCAGTTGCAGTGTAGCTGAAAATTGCAGCACCTGCTCTTTAGACTGCGGTAATTGCATAATAATCCCCTTGTGCGGCGATGGCTTGTGTAATGGGTTTGAGAACTGCTCAACCTGCAGTGCTGACTGCGGAGTCTGCCCTGAGCAACAACAACCTACATCTACTCATCATTCAAGTGGTGGAGGCGGTGGCGGAGGAAGCTCTAGACTGATACAAACCAATACCTCAAAAAATACTTCCAGTAGCAATCTTATTGGAAAAGCAGCTACCTGGGTAAAAGAGACAATTCAGGGAGCAGAGCAAAAGGTTAAGCAAGAGCTTGGTGAAGCTAGCAATGAGACAGAATCAATTGTCAAAGAGCCAGGCCAGGAATCGCCTGGAGAAGTAGAGATTGGCGCTGGAAGAAAAGAAAACCCGGCACTTTTCACAAGTATAATCATATTGGTGATTATATTATTAATAGGGCTTGTTACTTCGCTCAGTAGCCACTATCCAAGAATAAAGACGACTTTACTGAGCATGAGAAAGAGCCAAGAAGAGGCAGAAATAGACGTGAAAAAAGAGGCGAGACCAGAAGAAAATATGCAAAAACCAAAAGATTTAAGTATAAGTGGTTTGCAAAATTATAATATAGAAGAATTAGCCCAGCTTCACAAATACGCGGGTGAAGCAGCTAGTAGAGGATATAGTAGGGAGAGAGTGAAGAGCGAATTGCTAGGAGTAGGTTGGGAACAACATCTTGTGGGAATCCTGCTTTCAATGCATGATTCTGAGTTCATCCCAGAAGAAGTCCCAGAACCGCCCCTTAGTCAATCTGCAGAGAGTGCGCAAACGCGACCTCAGAATCCTGATACGGTGAATCCTGATACATTTAACTATGTGAATAAATGGGTTGAGTTTGAGGATATAAGATGAGGAAACAGGTTAAAACATTAGTTCAAGTGATTATTATCTTTAGTATTCTTCTTATCAGTATGAATCTAGCTAGTGCGGCAACTTATTATGTTAATATTAATAACAAAAACTGCAATGATGGCAATAGCAAAAGCAAAGCAACTAACATATCAACACCTTGGTGCGGGATTCAGCCTGCGTTTGATAATGTTGCAGGCGGAGACACTATATCTATACTGACAGGAGAATATGATGGCGTATTCCTTTTAGAAAACAAAGATTTCACAAGTAATGTCAAGATAACTGCCTATCAAGACAGTAATGTAAACATAACCTCTAATACAGCCAGTTATCTAAGCAGTTCAAACACTTTTTGGACTAAAGTAAGTACAACAGGCAATGTATGGAAAACCAAGTTAGCTTCGAATGATATTGCTCACCCGGAAGTATTTTACCCTGATATTACAAAGTTTAAATTCTTTACTTGGGCTAATTATAATAATTTTCTAAATTCAAAATATTCTGAGAATTCATGGTATGATTCTTCAACCAAAGAATTATATGTGAAATTTTCAGATTCAACAAAGGACCCGAATAAAATAAGCTTGTATGTCTCAGCAAGGGATTTTCCATTTCAAATAAGAGGAAACTCAGTCTCTTCAAATGCCTATATTACAATCTCAAATTTGAATTTCAAATACAACGCAAAGGGAGGCATTCACATTAATGATCAATCCAATGTTATTGTAGAAAACTGCAAGTTTATAGGAGGGTTTACTGGCATTCAAGTAGGGAACATGAAGATTCCAACTCATAAAAATCTTATTTTTAGGAACAATAATTTAGACGGAAGGCAGAATCCGGATTGGTTTGGAAACGACATGAAAAATGAGGGTACAGAGGAGACCAGTGCAATGTTCATTTCTGATCAAGCTGGGAGAGTTGAAATTTATAATAATGAATTTTATTACTGGCATGGAGGATTATTAATGTGGAGTACCTCTCCCGGTGAATTAAACAATAGTGAGGTCTATGGTAATACTTTTTATCACGGCAAAGCGAGCCAAATAGAAATAGAGGATTATTGCAGTAATACGAAATATCACGATAACAAAATCTATAGTGACGATTTTGCAGGGGTAAGTTTTGCACCAGCAGATGCTAGTGCTGGTGGTTGCCAGTTTTATAATAACATAATCGTAGCTAAGGGGCAACAGACAGAATCCATAGATAATAATTTTGATAATTATGCAATAAAAGCACAGTCAAGAAATGGCAAAGCAATCAAAAATTGGAAGATATACCATAATACTTTCTATGGTTATGGCAGAGCATTAAATACGATAGAAATGGGACCTGATGGGGTTTTGAGTGGGGCTTGGGCTAATACTGTTTGGAAAGATAATATATTTTACGCAGAAACAGAATACGCTTTATTCAGAACAGGATTAGCAACAGATGGAGTATTTTATGATTACAACCTTTATTATGTAAAACCAGGGGGGTTAGACCTATTTCAAAGATGGAATAATAATGGAGCGACAGGCTATAATACTTTAGCCGATGCAAAGGAGTCTTCTGACTGGGATGGAAAATGGGATATACATAGCAAACAAGCAGACCCATTATTTACTGACTTAAGTAATAACAATCTTAAGCCCAAGACCGGCAGTCCGGCCTGCACTATGTCATCAACAGGCAGCTATGTAGGCGCAATTCCTTGCGATTCCTCATCTACAAATCATGCTCCTACTCAGTCAAAGCCCTTGTTGCGTGCTTCTGATTATCCTGATAATTCAAGTTTTTCTGATCTTTATTGTTATAATCAGTCAACTGCTGACGTTGATGGAGATAAAGTAATCAACTTGTACAGGTGGTTTCTGAATTCCTCTTATATGCCTTCGTTTGATAATAAGACAATGGTTGGTATTGCTTACACCCATCGTTATGAGACATGGATCTGTGAAGTAACGCCCAATGATGGCCATGTTTATGGGGCTCCAATGAATTCATCACCATTGTATATATTGCCTCCTCCTGTTTGTGGCGATAAAATATGTAACACTAAAGAGAATTGTAGCACTTGTAGTTCTGATTGTGGTAGTTGCCCGGTAACAGCTTACTGCGGTGATAAAACTTGCAACGGTAAGGAGAACTGCAGCACTTGTAGTGGCGATTGTGGGGCCTGTCCTGTCACTAATACTAAGATTACTGGATGTGTCCTTGAAGATGTTGCCTGGAATGAGAATACTGCCCTGAAAAGAGTTTATAACCTGAGCAGCTGCTTTAAAGATCCTTTGAAAACCACCTTAACATACAGCGTAAGGGGCAACAAGCAAATAAAAGTTACCATCACTAGTGGCATGGTTGACTTGTCCTCTCCTTCTGATTGGAGCGGACATGAGCACGTTGTATTTTATGCAACTTCTGGCAACAGGTCTGCTTCTACTAATAATATTACTTTGAGTGTGAATCATGTTGCTGTTTGCGGCGATGATGTTTGTGAAGATAATTTAGGAGAAGATTGTGATAGCTGCTCTTCTGATTGTGGCACTTGCCCAAAGCCTAAGCCTTCTGGAGGTGGAGGCGGTGGTGGAGGCGGCTCTTTTACACCAAGTACTTCTTCCACAACTAATGACACTTCAAATGATACAGTTAATGATACTGCTGAGATTCCGTCAGTAATTATAACTGATAATGTTGTTCCTGATAATAACCCGCCAATTATACCTGAAGAAGAACCAGAGCCTACTCAGGATTCAGCATTAACTGAGCAGAATAGTGACTTGGAAACCTCTACTGGCTCAGGATTCAAAGAGCCTGAACCAATAACAGGTAGTGCTGTTGCTCAGCCTGTAGATACTTCTTCTTCGTCCAATAATAACCTTGTTCCTATTGTTTTCATAACCCTGGCATTAATAATGGCTGTTCCTGGGGTTTATATTGTAAGCAAAAACCATAGCCAGCTATTAGCCAAGTTTGGGAGAACTCGCAAGGTTGTTTACTATGAAGAAGAAGCCTCTGAGAAAAGCCCACCTGATTACTTTGATAAACTTCATGAGTTTGTATCACTAGCCATTAACAGAGGGCATGACAAACTCTTGATTGCATCCAAGCTTAAGGATGCTGGATGGTCTGGGGAAATTGTTGAAAGCGTCATTGATACGCACAAAAAGGAGTTTGTGATGAAAGCGCTTGAATCTTCTGGCTTGGACTCAAAGCATGTTGATGAGCTTCACGAATATGTTAAGAAAGCCTTGCAAAAAGGTTATAGCTGGGTTAACATAGCCAATGATTTGTTAAGAGCAGGGTGGACTTCAAAAGTAGTGGATTGCTTGCTGAAAACTTATTGTGATACTAGCTTGTCATTTTTGCCTTCATTCAATCCATCCAGCATCGACGAGAGGATTGCATAAGCTTAAATATTAGTGGTTTTGTTACTCTATAAGTAGTAAAAAAAAGAAACCTTTAAAAAGGGCAAGACATTTCTTCGGATTTTCATATTTAAATAAATCATAAATGGGGGTAACATTATTATGTTCAGAGATAACAAAATACACATTATTTTTTTAATAACAGTGATGCTTCTTATCATACCAATCATCAGTCTTGGTGTTGCTGCTGATATAACAATATCTGATGCTAATCCAAACAGTGGAAATGCAACTTATAATCCAAGACTCTCTGTAAAGATAGATGATTCTCAAGATAATCCTCTTACTGTAGTGTTTGAGTCAAAGGCAAATGATACTTGGGAAACAATAGCGACACAGTACGGAAAAAACGGAATGTATTATCAAAAAACTGACAACCTTAATGTTAAAAACTTAATATATTATTGGCGTGTCAGAGTCTCTGATGGTTCAACATGGACAAACAGTTCAGTTTACAATTTTACAGCGCAGCCATTCTTATTGAAATGGACAGCTAAAGTAGATACTGATGCAATTGAGACTAGTACTCTGGCAGCTGATGTTAATAATGATGGAATCTACGAGATATTTGCCAGTGGTAATAATACTGTTCAGGCATTTAACGGAACTACTGGTGAAACCCTGTGGACTTATCATAATCCCTTGATATTGCTTCATGCTCCTCTTGACATTAATGATTTAAATAATGATGGCATTCCTGAGATATTAGTCGGGGCGAGTTGGAGAACAGTTACCTTACACGCGAGTGACGGCTCTGTTTATTGGGATGTTCCAGTATCTTCTCAAGATAAACATCATTTGATTCTGGACACAGACGGAAACCACTATCCTTATGTCTATGTTGCTGATTCAGACATTTATCACGGTGCGGATGGATATGCCAGATTAAAAAAATTAAATGGAACAACTGGCGAGGTTTTAGCTGAAACTTTTATATGGCGACCTTGCTCAGGAGGTCTTGCAGCTGCAGATGCAAACAACGATGGAAAATTAGAGCTTTATCTGTGCGAGCGAAGAGAAGGATATGAGGGGCTGGGGTTAGGTAAGGGAATGTCAGCATGGAATGCAGATACCCTTGAATTGTTATGGTCCCAGCCGGATATTACTTGCAGCAGCCACACACAAGAAATAATTGATGTGAATGGAGATGGCATTTTGGATGCTGTTGCTTTGTACCAAACTGATAAGGGTGGTGTTTGTGTAGTTGATGGTGCTACTGGTAAAAAAATGCCTGGGAAATGCCAGGATGGATTGGGCTTAGAAACTGACCAGAACTTTCCAATTTACGATATTGATAATGATGGGAATTTAGAGATTATTACTGCTAGGTACAGCAATACCTCGGTTTGGGATGTCGGTGATTGGAAACTAGACGCAACTCTAGAATATACTATTGATCCACCTAGAATTGCCGATGTTATTGGCGATGAAAAATTAGAAATCTTGCTTGCGCTTGGTTATCATACAATCACAGATTTTATCATTTACGATGGAAACTATCAAGAAATAGAAAGGATAAACGCAGTCAACACTTCACCTTACTCTCTTGTTCAAGATATTGATAATGATGAGCAAAATGAATTAATCCTTATTAATTTTGATGGTGAGATTAAGGTTTACGATACTTCAGCTTATGCTCCTACTCCTCGCGTCAGGACAAATAACCTTTTCTATAGCGAGAGAAGAACGGGTGTTGGAGAATATGTGCCACTTCCTGGTCCGCCTCAGCCAGTCATAAAAGGAGTTTATCCCGTTGACACTGCTATCAATGTAGGTTACAATCCAACTTTACGTGCAAGGGTTGTTGATTATCACTATGATAAGATGGATATTGAAATTAGTACAAATGTTACGGGAAATTGGGAACCTATAAAGTTTCATGATGTTGATAATGGATGGTATGAGTTCACTCCTACTGACATGAACAAAGGAGACACAACTTATTATTGGCGTGTAACAGCTGTTGATCCTCACGCAGACAACAATGTAACTGCTCAGACTTTCAGCTTTACAACCAAGCCTAAAATTTGGCCAAAATCTGAATGGTCGTTTAGGAAACCAATAATAATTAACAAAACAAAAGTTAATGGTGTTTTGACAAATTTCACTGCTCTCATTGAATTTACTGATCCTGATGTAGCTAATTACGCAAAAGATAATGGTGGGGACATCTTCTTCACCGGAAGTGATGGAATTACAAAATTAAATCATGAAATTGAATTTTATGATTCAGGACACCTTACTGCATGGGTTAAGATTCCTAATTTGTCTAGTACAGAAGACACTTTGTTATATATGTATTACGGCAACCCATCTGCTGATGACCAGCAAAACCCGGCGGGCGCTTGGGATAATCATTATCTTGCAGTACACCATCTGGAAGAAAAAGAGGGTACTGACATAATTGATTCTACAGGTCAGAAAGATGGTGTGGCAAATAGTCTTATTTTAGATGCTACAGGAAAAATTGCGGGTGCTGCTCAGTTCAATGGTGTTGACAGCAGAATCACATTGCCACAGGTTTTCTCTGGAGAGAATCAATTCACAGTGGAAGCTTGGATATATGTTGAGTATGGAGACAAACAAGGATATGTTTTTGCTCAAACTCCAAAAGAGGATTCACTAGAACAAGGAGTATTAATACAATATTATGGAACTCCAGAAACAGGCAAGATTCAAATGCAGGTCGGTCCCATCGTAATTGATAGGCCAACCTATACATATGAATGGCAACGTATTGTCGGTATATATGATGGAACAAAGGCTTGGTTGTATATTAACAACAATACTCCTGAAGGTGCTTCAAGTGTCTCATTCATTCTAACTTGGCCGAACCTATCGGCATACATCGGAGACAGAATACAAAAAGATAGGTCTTTTACCGGTAAGATTGACGAAGTGAGAATATCTGATATTGCAAGAAGTGAAGCCTACATAAATACAATCTACAATAATCAAAATGACCCAGCATCATTTTTCACAATTGGCGTGGAAGAAACTTCTGACAAAAAACCAGCAGTTCTGAATGAATGGCCTGCTCATATGGAAACGAATTTTCCTTTTAACCTAACAAAACTAAGTTTTGAGTTGTTTAACAATCAAAATGATTCAATGGATTATAAAGTTACAACAAGTCCGAATATTATTGGTTCTGCGGTTAGTGTTCGCGATGTTAGAAATGGAGTATATAGTGTTTCTATTAGCGGAGTAAAACCGTATACACAATATACATGGTATGTTGATATAACTGATGGAACTAATGTTAACCACAAAACTTTTACTTTCAAGACTGCTAAAGCTTATACTTTAAGTGTGGGTACTACAGGGAACGGAACTGTTTTAAAAAGCACAGAAGAATCGCCACTTTTTTATGGTTCTGAAGTTGAATTAACGGCAAATCCCGGAGTGGGCTGGATTTTTAATGGTTGGAGCGCAAGCATATTGAGCGAAAGCATACCAGCACCTGGAACTGAAAACCCAATAAAGATATTAATGGACAAGAATCAATCTATAACAGCAACATTCAGACAGGTTGGTGTTCCTTTGTTAGTTGATTCAACATTTGATTCTAGCAATAGTAGTGCTGACTTAAGAGCTAATTCGCCAAGCCAGGATTGGTGGGAAAGCCGTGGTAAAGCAAGTAGCGGAAATTCATCATTATTAGTTCTTGACACAACTAATGTTGGTGGTAATATAGGTAATAAGGCTAAACTTTTAGGCATCACAGGAAATGCTACAAATGCTTTTCTGACTCAGGAATTCAGCTCGCCTCAAGTTTCAACGTTCTCTGTAGAGTGGAGAATTTACGTTGATGACATATTAGCGACTAGCGCGGGTAGAGCTGCCCAACAGATTATTGGAGAGGATGCGGGCACTTCAAGTGGACCGAATACAGTCAATAAGTTTGTGATGATGGCATTCAGTCATCCAGGAGGAAGCACAGTTCCAGGTGACACTATGAGCCTCGTTGCAAAACGATTAGATGGTTCGTGGACAGAGCTTGCCTCAGGTTTGCATATGGACCGCTGGTATAAAATACGAGTAGATTTAAATCTTGCTGGTAGTGAAAAACACTATGATGTATACATTGATGACAAATTGATAGCTGAAAATGTACAGCCTTCAAATTGGATATCAAAAGTCACTCATATAAGCTTTGCAACCGGGAGTGATGACAGAGGGACCTTTTATATAGATGATGTTACTGAACATATTAGTCCATTGAATTGTGTTGATAATGATCTTGATGGTCATCAAGGATTATCTTTAACTTGCCCAACCGGTGATGATTGCAATGATGCCAATCCAAATGTCTATCCTGGAGCTTCTGAAATTTGTGATAATTTTGACAATAATTGTGATGGAAATGTTAACGAAGGTGAAGTTTGCTCTGCCATTATTTATTATTGTGATAATGACAAAGACACTTTTGTAAGTTCCACTTCAACCGGGGTATGTAACACTCCTTATTGTGTGCCAGTAGGTTGCACAACCACACCTGAAGATGACTGTAATGACAACAATCCATTAATTCATCCAGGAGCTGACGATTCTGACTGCAACGGAATAGACGAAAACTGCGACGGAACACCAGACAATGCTTATGTGCCAATTGCTACATCATGTGGCATAGGAGCTTGCGTATCAACAGGACAATTAATATGCGTAATTGGAGCAACTCAAGACACATGCACACCAGGAACACCAACAACAGAAGTATGTGATTTACAAGAAATTGATGAAAACTGCGATGGTGTACCTAATGAAGGATGCTTATGCACTGTTGGTGAGACTAGGCCTTGCGGCTCTAGCATTGGAGAATGTAAACAAGGCATTCAGATCTGCCAGGAAGATGTCACGTGGGGTGCGGAATGTATTGGAGAGATTACCCCAATAGAAGAAACTTGCGATGGAAAGGATAATGATTGTGATGGTTTAATTGATGAAAATTGGTTAGAATTAGGAAACAGTTGCATTGTCGGCTTAGGAACCTGTCAGGCATCAGGTACTTATGTGTGTAAGGCAGACAGCACAGGAGCAGAGTGCAATGCAATGCCAGGAACACCAACAGCTGAAATCTGTTATGATAACATTGATAATGATTGCGATGGAAGCATCGTCGATGAGAACTGCACCTGCATTGAGAGCTGGTCATGTACACAATGGTCCTCCACATGCTCAAACAAGATTAAGACCAGAACTTGTACTGACATTAATAATTGTGGTACAACCACAAATAAACCTGCTGAGAGCCAGTCCTGTTCATCCGGCGGTGGCGGCGGTGGCGGCGGTGGAGGAGGTAGTAGCAGTACTGCCAGCACTGCAGCTGAAGATTGGACTTGTGGAGAATGGAGTGAATGCATAAATGGAGAGCAAATGCAAATTTGTGGGCATAATAGAATGGAAGCTTCTAAAACCAATTCAAGAACTTGCACAGCAACAACAATAGCAGAGTCAAATAATACAATGCTAATCGAAGAAACAGAAACTATAGAAGAACCTGAAAATATTACTATTACTTATAATAACCCAATCGAAGAGACGATGCCTAAGGGCTCAGATTTAGGCACAGAAAATGGAACTGCTGTGACCCCTTCTGGAGAGGTATCAGAAATAACAGGAGCAGCAATCGGAACCACTACAACAGAAAGACCCTTTTGGGCTCTTGCACTTATGGTATTAGGAATAATCCTGGCAATAGCTCTTGTAGGAATTAAGAGAAAAAGGAATAAGGGGAAAACCACTTTACAAGACTCTTGAAGAAGAATAAAATCTCTTTTTATCTTCTAACCTTTATAAACTCTTTTCTTAACCTGTTCTTTTATGAATAAGAAAATCATCTTAACTGTTATATCAGTCATTTATCTTATTATCTTATTAGGCGCCTTCGCAGTTAACCTTGGCACTGAAGGCTCTGCTCCTGGCTCTGACAAGTCTCTTCATTTCATTGGCTTATTCATCTTATCTTTATTATTAATCTTTACTTTTAAGAATTATGCTGCTAAGAGAGTTTATCTTAAGAGCCTTATTATTGCTATTATCATCGGCATTCTCATTGAAATCATTCAATTATTCATTCCTAGTAGAACTTTCAGCCTATTGGACTTGGCTGCTGATCTTGGCGGTATATTCTTGGCAATGCTATTTTCATGGATGCTTTCCAAGCGTTAATCATTCTTGTTCCATGAATGCTCTTATTGGAGCACTGGACAGATTCGGAATTCTTACGTGCTCCACTGGACAACAAAAGCTAATGCTTTTGAGTCCACTGGCTACGCCACTGGACATGTTGACGTAGGATATATAAATGAGTTCACCTTCTTATTCTGATTATGGACAAGGACAAGGCGTTGGTAGTTTTCCAGGATAAGAAGATAAGGAGGGTTTGGCATAAGGAGGAGTGGTATTTCTCTGTTGTAGATGTTGTTGCTGCTTTGACTGACAGCCCTACTCCTAGGCAGTATTGGGGCAAGGTTAAGGATAGGGAGTTTATTGCCCTTGAACTGTCCCCAATTTGGGTACAGTTGAAATTGTCAGCAGAAGATGGCAAGCTAAGGGAAACTGACTGTGCAAATACAAAGAGTATGTTTAGGATTATCCAGTCCATCCCAAGCCCTAAGGCAGAGCCTTTCAAGCTGTGGCTTGCCCAGGTTGGTTATGAGCGTGTTGAGGAAATTCGGGATCCAGAATTAGCCCAGAAGAGGATGAAAGAGCTTTACAGAGCTAAAGGCTATTCTGATGCTTGGATTGAGAAGAGAGTCAGAGGAATTGTAATACGCCAGGAATTGACTGATGAGTGGAAGAAGAGGAATGTTGATGAGAAAGTGGAGTTCGCAATACTCACAAATGAGATAAGCAAGGCTACATTCGGGAAGACAGTGGAAGAGTACAAGCAATTCAAGGGCTTAAGCAAGCAGAACCTAAGGGATCACATGAATGATTTGGAAATCATATTCACCATGCTGGGTGAGAAAGTCAGCACAGAAATAACAAAATCTGATGATGCGCAAGGCTTTAAGAAGTGCAAGGATGCCGCAGTTAGAGGCGGGAAGGTTGCTGGCAATGCAAGGAAGGACGCAGAGAAAGAAATAGGCAAGCCTATTATTTCAGATGAGAATTATCTTGATGAGCCTGAAAAAGATAAAAGAAAAAGGCTTCCAAAGCCCTAAACCAGGGATATACGGCTTTCTATGTCATCATGAATAAAAGTTGTTTTTTGTCTGTAATCCCTGTGGTTTGCATAGTACTTCTTTTTTTAGGAGCGATCAATCTCAATTTTAGGAATGTTGCTTCCAAGCCTGGCTCTGACAAGTCCCTTCATTTCATTGGCTTATTCATCCTGGCTTTCTAAATGAGCAACAGGGGGAAAACTAGTTCGGGATGGCGTGACGAGGTGCCGCAATCAGTTTTTTCCCGATGGGAGGGTAATATACAAGAAAAAAACAGCTTCTGCGCAAAAAGGCTTAACTTTGCATTGCAAACAATGCTTTTTTATGCTTTTCAAAGACTTTAATATCAAAGCCGCCATACACTCCGGACAAGCCGTCCTTGAATTGCTTTGATGTCACTTTATCTATGGCTTTTGTGATCCTGTCTTTCAAGTCATATCTTCGCGCTATCTCGGATTTTATCCATTCTTTGTCATTCGCAGCAGGGATCATCATGAAGACATCCCTTATGTCTGTCGGCCTGCACGAGATTATTTTCATGACGAGCAATGCATCTACATCGATAATTCGCAGCTTAAGCTCTTCTATCAGGGTTTTTCCTTTCAGCACTCTTGGCTTTGAGTTTGCAAAAATCCAATCCGCTGCAAATGCCACGCTAGTCATCCGGTCTGTGACCGCGCGGATGAGGATATCTATGCTTACTGCAAAGTTGTTGCCAAGATTTTTTCCATACCTTGAGAAACTTCCTGGATATTGCGCTTTCTTTGGAAGATGCTCTTTCTTGTAGCCGATCTTCCGGAGGATTTTTTCTATCCTCTTCAGCTCATTATCGTCTTTGATCACTATGTCGCAGTCTACTGAGAATCTTGGCAGCGCATATGCATTGGCAGCATAGCCTCCTATGATGACAAAATCACAATCTTTCAGTTCTCTAAGGGTATTAAATATTTCTTCCTCTCTTAACGAAAACAAGTCTTTAATCATGCTGTTGCTCCATGTTTGCGGTTCATGTATTCTGATGCGTAAGAGTATATGTCGTTTGATTTCGCATATTCCATGGTTTCTTTCAAAGCGTCTACTTTGAAGCCCATCTTCTCATCATAGGATAACTTGCTTACAGGAATTAAGATAACATATTCTCCGACAGTTGTGCCAAACCCTACATAATTAGGGATTTCATTAGCGTTGAAAAACTCTTTCCAATACTTTAAGTCTTTTCGCAACACTTTGATAAAGTAAGGTGATTTTTCCATGCCTCGCTGCGCATATGAAAAGTCAGACCATATCTCCACCGCGGATAACTGCGTGAAGGCATATTCCCTTTCTGCATTTTTTATGATGTCCGGGACTCTAAACTCCAATAATCCTCTTATCGCGTCTGACGGGTTGGTGCAGGTGTATGCTCCATTAGGATGCTTTTTTATCCATCCTGACCGCAATAACAAGGAAAAAATCTTCTTTTTCATGCTGACAGATACTATCCAATCTAACGCAGATTGCCGAAACTCTCCTTGCGTGCCGTGCTTTGAAAACAACAAGGCAAACGCCTTTAATCCATATTGAGGTATTTCAACTGTCATATAGTTACCTATTAGGTAACTACTATTTAAACCTTTCGGTCGATAGCAGAGTTAAAATAAAATTGCAAAAGCTCCGGCTAGAAGAAAGAATCTCCGGTTCTTCATAAGGGCATTTGATAAAGGAGCAATGAAGGAAAACAGCAGGTTTAGGCACACCTCCTCCGGGATGGCGTTGAGGTGCTGCAATCAGTATTTTTTCCAGTAAAAACCAAAATATTTATATATTACTAGATATTATCTAATAGTATATAGTGATATGAAATGGTTTTGAGGCTTTTAGTCAAAAAATTGTATCTTTACGAAAACAGTTACATAGGCAGCACTACATTAAAAGAATGGTGTGAGGAATTAAAATTAGGCTACAACAAAGCCATAATATACCTCACCGCCAACAAATACCTTGTAAGAATACTCAAAGGCACATTCTACAAGCTAAGCCTCGAAGAGAGGAAGTTCAAAAAGATCAGCATAAGCCATCTGGAAGCTGTTGTTGAAGCTCTCAAAATGAAAAACATCAGGAATTGGTATTTCGGCTTGGAAACAGCAAAAAAACTCAACAGCCTAACACACGAATACTACGTGACAGAATATGTAATCAACGACACAATCTTTCGAGCCAAGCCCATCAGCATACTAGGGCACAAAGTGCGCTTTATCAAATTAAAAAAACACCTTTTCAGCTTCGGCATCAAAGAGCACGGCAAAATGAGGGTCTCTGACAATGAAAAAACCCTGCTAGACACCATCTACCTCGCCAGATACGACGGATTTTCAGATGAAGAAATAAGAGATAGGGCATCTGACCTTATCAAGCATTGCTCAAAAGAGAAGCTTTTAAAATACGCAAAAGAATACAATAGCTTAATAAAAAAATTTGTGGGGGAACTCGCTTGAATAGGCTGATAGACCAGATAGCATCAGACGCCAAGATCACTGATAAAGTTCTGCTGGAAAAAGACTTATACCTGCATAAATTATTACTCGCAATTTCAAAAGACGAATACCTGCAAGAAAATCTTGCTTTTAAAGGCGGAACCTGCCTTATCAAATGCTACCTTGGATATTACCGCTTCTCAGAAGACCTGGACTTCACATGGGCCAAGCAAGAAGAATTTGAGAAGAAAAGCCAAAAAGAGATCAGAAAGATAGTTTCACAAAACACCAACAAGATACTAAAAATTATAGAAGAGATAACGCATCAGCTCAATTTAGGCTTCAAACCTGAGAAAAACAACCCCAAGTATATTGAGCTTGGCGGGAGCAATAAATTCCTAACCATTAAGATATGGTATGAATCAGAAGTGCTTAAAGCCCAGCAATTCATTAAGATACAAATCAACTTCCTGGAAAAAATATACTACTCATTCAAAACGCTAAGGGCAGAATCAATTGTCAAAAACATAAACCCGGAAGAGTTCGAATTCCTATTCCCAGAGCACAAAGGCCTGCTTGAAGCCCCCAGAGTAAAATGCTATGACATAAAAGAAATACTGGCAGAGAAAGTAAGAGCCATACTCACAAGAAGAGGAACCAAAGCCAGAGACTTCATCGACATCTTCATAATAACAAGAAAAGAAAAAATAAAGCTTGCAACGCTAAGAAAGCAGATTATTGAAAAGACTAAATTCATGATGCGATACAGCAAATACGTTAAGAACCTCAAAGACTTCAGGCTAGACAAATTCCTAATGGAAGAAGAAGAAAAACTGCTCCTAAAACCCCTGGGCCCGGGATTTGAAACATTCCTAAAAGAAACCCAAGCCTACATTCTAGAATTAATAGCAGAGCTAAAATGATGATGCTTTCAGGATAGCATCATCACTTGGAATTTTTCCCCATAACCTTTATAAACTCTTTTCTTAACCTATTCTTTTATGGACAAGAAAATAATTTTAACCATTGTCTCGGTTATTTACCTTATCATTCTTTTATTAGCTGCATTCACAGTTAACCTTGGCACTTCAGATTCCACTCCTGGCTCTGACAAGTCTCTTCATTTCATTGGCTTATTCATCTTATCTTTATTATTAATATTCACTTTTAAGAATTATGCTGCTAAGAGAGTTTATCTTAAGAGCCTTATTATTGCTATTATCATAGGCATTCTCATTGAAATAATTCAATTATTCATTCCCACGAGAGCTTTCAGCTGGTATGACATGGTTGCTGACCTCGGAGGGATATTTTTAGCTATGGTGCTGGCATGGACATTTTCCAAGCGTTAATCATAGCACTATGCGCTTAATTACGGAATTATTTAGAACTAATTCTTTGCCTGCAAATACTCTTTTATTATCTCCCAGAACCTTTCTGCTCTCTCGATTGAAGTCTTGGCAAAGGACATCTCTGCATTCGTGGTTGAGCGGTAAGTAAGTTCTGTGCGCTTATTAAGCTCTTTCTTGAGCGAATCAATTGCATCTTTTGCTCTTTTTACTTGCAGCAGCTCTTCTGCCTCTTCCTGCGCTTGCTGGAAGATTATTAGGGCATCAGACATCCTTGAGCTTTTAATCTCATCCCATTCAATGATTTTCTTTCCTTCAAAGCCAGATCCTTTTATGATGAAGTAGTACAGGACTGCTAAAAGGGTTGTCTGGTGTGTGTCTTTTGTTCCTTCAGGCAGCTTTCGCCCTTCTTTCCCGAGCAGGACTTGGGTGAGGAAGAACATGCTGTAGTAGGCAGAATTTATTATCCACAAAGAAGAATTATATTCTGTTCCAGGCAGGGCTTTTTTTCTTAGCTCTTCATTGTTCATGAGATTGTATAGTGCCTTGGCTGTGTTAAGCGAGTCCTCTGCTTTTTTATAGGTGTGATTAATGAATAGGACTCCGGGCCTTTCCCACTTTCCTTTGTTGTCCCATTCCTTAAACAGCGATATTGCTTTCTGAATATCCTGATTCCTGATCATATTTTTTCACCATGCTGTAATACAGGTCAGGGGCGCGCAAGACAATCGAAGCCTTCAGCACCTCCCTTCCAACGCTATCCTTTTCTTTCATCATCTCGTAGAACCATTCTGCTGTGAACACATTGAGGTGTATCTTGTAGCTGTAAGTGCTAAGTGCTGCTTTAACCTTTGATTTGAATTCCTCTATTTCCTGTTTGTCTTGGATTATAAAGCACAGGTCAATGTCTGATTTTGATGTTGCGCTCTCCTTGGCATATGAGCCGAACAGGAGGAGGATGTATACTTCCTTGCCAAGCTTTTTTTCAAGCTCATCGTGTATCAGCCTGATCTTAAGGCTCTTTTCCAGGAATGATTTCTTTGCATATATTGAAGCATAGGCCAGGACGGTAACGTCTGCTGTTGAAAAGTTCAGGGTGCAGCTGCTAGTCTTGTTTCCCAGCTTCTTTACGGATATTATCTTTTTCTTTTTCAGGTTATGGACTGCTGTTTGGGCTTGCGAAACGTACATGCCTAGTTTCTTAGCTATTCCGTACACAGTATGGGGCTCATAAGGAGCTCGCAAAAATAATGCCAGTATTTCCTGCTCTGCTTTGCTCAACATATATATACCTATTTTATTGGTAAATATACCAATAATCTTGTAATATTTAAATCTTTTGGTTACAAAAAAGCATACCTCGTTGTTTACAGCAAGAATTGGTCTTCTTTTTTGAACCGAACAACCTCGCTCTATGCTCTATTTAGCTTTTTTGTACCAACATACCTCGTCCTTTAGGGCGAGGCTGTTGATTTTTCTTGTTATAACCAAGCCCATGCCTTATCAAGAAGTCCACTAGTTATTATACTGTATGCCTTTTTATTCGGAAATCCTGTCAAAAAGCCAGAAATATTTCATGGTTTTCTTTTCTTGGCTAAGCGTTTGTTTAATTCTCTGCCTAGCTTGAGGGTATCTTCCTCAGTTAAAGTGCTTTTTGACTTGAATTTTTTGATTAGCTCAAGGTCGCGTATTTTCTCATCAAAAGCTTCCCTGGCTACAGCGCTCCAGTTTATTTCTGCAAATGAATCCATCCTGCCTTTCAGCTCGCCCGGCACTGATAATGTTATGTTCACCATTCTCATCACCTGTTAATATTCTAGTGTATTTATGTATTTATATTTAAATGTTGTGTTCTCACAATGGAAAAGCAGCTGGGTAAACCCGGAAAACTTTCGTGCAGCACTGGACAAACAAAAGCAAAGCTTTTGAAGTTTCTTTCAGAAACCAACAGAAACTTTGTTTCTGAGTCTGCTCTTGCAGACAACAAAAAGCTTTACTTTTGAGCTCACTGCCCTTCGGGCACTGGACAACCTCGCGTAAGGTTTATAAGCTTGTATTCTCTCCTGTAATACTATGACGGAAAACATTGATCATGACAAAGCCTTGGTAGTTTTTCAGGGCAAGAAGATAAGGAGGATTTGGCATAAGAAGGAGTGGTGGTTCTCAGTAGTAGATATAATTGAAGCATTGACAGAAAGCGAAAGAGCCAGGAAATACTGGTCAGATCTTAAAGTTAAGCTTGCTGAAGAAGGGTTTGAGTTGTCCGAAAAAATCGGACAACTGAAATTACTCTCAAGCGATGGGAAATATTACGAAACAGATTGTGCCAATACAAAGAACATGTTCAGAATAATTCAGTCAATCACTTCTCCTAAGGCAGAGCCTTTTAAGCAATGGCTTGCCCAGGTAGGCTATGAAAGGGTTGAAGAGATTCAGAATCCTGAGCTTGCCCAGGAAAGAATGAAGCAGCTTTATGAGCAGAAAGGTTATTCAAAATCATGGATTGATAAGCGCTTGAGAGGAATTTCGGTAAGGCAAAACCTTACAGATGAATGGATGAAAAGAGGTGTTGAGAGCCAGGAAAACTTCTCGATACTTACAGCAGAGATATCAAAGGCAAGCTTTGGAATGACTCCTTCAGAATACAAAAAGCTCAAAGGGCTGGATAAGGAAAACCTTCGAGACCACATGACTGATCTTGAGTTAATCTTTAATATGCTCGGAGAAGCATCAACTGCAGAAATCGAAAAAGTAAGCGACCCAAAAACATTTGACGAGCACAAAAAGGTTTCGAGAGAAGGCGGAAAAGTAGCAAAAACAGCCAGGCTTAAGCTGGAGAGCAAGACCAAGAGAAAAGTAATGACTAGCCAAAACTATCTTGATGAGCCTGAAAAAGAGAAAAGAAAAAGGCTTCCAAAGCCATGAACTAGTTTTCTTTCTCATAATATTTATAAACAAAACTCCATAACATTCAAGCATGGACATTTTCCAAGCGTTAATTTTAGGAGTTGTGCAGGGAATCACAGAGTGGCTTCCAGTCTCAAGCAGTGGCCATCTTGTTCTTTTGCAGCAATTATTCAGCCTTGGCAGTTCTGTTGCATTTGACGTTCTTTTGCACGTAGCAACCCTTATTGTCATCTTCATTGTCTTCTGGAAGGACATAATCGCTATTTTCAAGTCTTTAATCAATGTCAAGTGGGACGAGAACACAAAATTATTCTTTTTCATAGTATTAGCATCAATACCTACTGCAATTATTGGTCTTGCTTTCAATGATTTCCTCAAAGGATTATTCACTAACATGCTTCTCCTGGGAGTATTCTTCATCATTAACGGAATAATATTGTTCCTTACCAAGTTTGCCAAGGAAAAGCAAGGCAAAAAACTTAACTGGTGGCAATCAATTCTAATTGGAATAGCTCAGGGAATATCAATCATTCCGAGCATCTCAAGGAGCGGAGCAACAGTATCAACAGGCTTGTTCCTCGGAATAAAGAAAGAAAAGCTTATCAAGTTCTCATTCCTAATGGCAATACCAGCAATCATTGGAGCTTTTGTAATGGAATCAGGAGACTTGAGCTTTGAGAACCCATTAGCCATGATTATCGGCTCATTGGCAGCATTAATAGTAGGCTATTTCTCACTAAAATTCATAATTCAACTCATTGAGAAAGGCAAATGGCATTACTTTGCATATTACTGCGTATTGCTTGGAATAATAATTCTTATCCTGAGATTATATTCTTAATATTCCTAATACTTCACTGGACATTTTCGGAATTCTTTCGTTCTTGACTGGACATGTTGACGTAAGATATATAAACCTTCAGTACGATAAATATTTAAATGGCAAACACGACGCTTTTTCCTATGAAGAAAAGGCTTAAGAACTTTACTGTGATTATTGAGAAGGAAGATGACTATTATATTGGCAGTGTGCCTGCTCTTAAAGGATGCCATACCCAAGGCAAAACAATTGATGAGCTCCTAAAGAACATAAAGGAAGCAATTGAACTATGCCTTGAAGTCGAGAAGAAAGTGCCTGAAGAGCATTTTGTGGGCATTCAGCAAGTGCAGGTCAAAGTATGAATAAGCTTCCATTACTATCTTCTATAGAACTAATAAAAATCCTTAAAAAACTAGGATTCGAAGAAATCAGGCAGCGCGGGAGCCATAAATACCTTAAGCATCCTGATGGAAGAGCCACTGTGATTCCTGTTCATAGCGGACAAGACATTGGCAGGGGCTTGCTAAAAAAGATTCTGAATGAGATAGAGATAAGCAGAGATGATTGGCAAAAAAGCATACCTCATCATTCATAATGAAGATTAGTCTTCTTTTTTGCATCAACAACCTCGCTTTATGCTTTTTTGTCACCAACAAACCTTGCCCTTTAGGGCGAGGTTGTTGATTTCTTGAAGCTGATTTAGATTATATAGCAATATTTATTAATCTCATTACATACCATCTTATCATGCGCTTCACTCGTATAACAATAATAAGGAGCTCAAAGCCTGAGAAGACTGACATTAACAAGGAACTTCAATGGCTAGGAGGCAGTTTAGGGCTTTTCAATCTGAGAGACAAGGACAAGTCATGCTTCAGGATATTCATCACCCTAGTCCAGAGTGTCAAGGACAACAGGAAATTAACCAGTGACGAGATTGCATTGATGACCAAGCTATCAAGAGGCACTGTAGTGCATCACCTTAACCATTTAATGGAGTCAGGAATGGTATTAAGTGAAAAGAACAAGTACATACTAAGAATGGATAGCTTGGAAGAAGTGGTTGAGCACCTGAAAAAGGATGCTGACGAAGCGTGGGATAAGCTCATGGAAGTAGCCAAGGATATTGACGACAAGCTAGGTTTATAATTCTAAGCCTGTCCGGCGATTGAGGACCAAATAATATATAGGTTAATGTTTAAAAAACTAAACAGAAAGATTAACAGGCCCCAGGCGGAAAGCTAAAAACTATTTGTCCGGCGTGGCTAACTACTTTCTCTTAGCAACTCTCTTTGCCGGCTTAACTGCTTCTTTTACAGCAGGCTTCACAGGATTCTTGTCCTTTTGCCAGAATGCTATGTAAAGAATCTCTAATATGCCTATGGTGTTGAATATGCACAGCACAACAAACCAGGCAATCTGGTTGTTCCTGGCGCTCTTCCACATAGCAATAGCTTTCCATATCCCAGACCATATCATTATAATCATCAATACAATAAAGAAGATAGCTATTTTTTCCGGCACCACAGTCAAATCGCTTGAAAGAACAACCTCATTCATCACGCCAATCACCTCATTATTACTATTGTTATATTATTCTCGTTAGAGATATAAAAATTTTTCTATTGCTAAACAAACAAGTGGCTCTTGGCATTTACAATAAGCAAAGCGCTCACTATTATCATTGGAATTGTTATTGTTCCTATAACATTGTCCTGGATATAAACCCACCCGACAATAGTATAAACCAATGCTAGAACCGCAAATATCAGGCTTGCCCTCCTGGGCTTATTCCATGTTAAAATAATTGCCAGGATAACAATGAAGCCAGGCAGGAATTTGCCAAGGAACTGCAAGAACGTAAAGCCATATCTAAGATCAGCCAGCATCAAAAAGAAGAATAATCCTACAATAATGGCAAATATTCTCGGGGCATAGTATAATACTCTATGGACGTGCTTTTTATGCTTCTCTCTCATGCTAACCACAACCCCAAGAACAAAGCTTGGAGTGACTCTTACTCACCCCTCTTTAAGCCATCATAATTAAATATAACTATTTAAAGCTTTGCAAAACAGGCTTTACCAAAGCAAGCAAATCTCTGATTTGCTGCCCCAGAAAATCCAAGATTTTCTGAAGCCTGGGGAAAGTGTGCTACACTCGCAGCAAAGCTGCTCGGTAGCACGTGAATAAAATAAAAATAATAAAGAAAAAGAATAAAAAAATCTATTCATCATCCTCAAGAGTCTTGAACTTGGGGTGCTTATGGAATAATTTAGGCAGTCTGATGTTAGGCATCCTTATCCTCGGCATTCTTCCTCCTTTGGAAACCCATGCTACTATAGCTGCGATGACTAAAAATATTGCAACCATAATAAGCACAGTTTTCACAGTGCTGCCTGACTCGCTCTTTTCCTCAGAAGCTTTGCCTTCATCATCCACACCAGGCTCTGTAGCGGGGGGCTGTTCTCCAGGCGGCTGTTCCTTAGATTGATTTATAGATTGCTCTGCTGGTGGCTGAGATCCTGCAGGTTGTTCTGGAAGCTTAGGCACACTAGCTGTCGGAATAGCACTCTTCTCACCTATTG
>Ga0315286_10000459_pt1 | contig 34120 bp, 39 predicted proteins | sample YL17G10_0_MG_FD_205038 | JGI IMG/M metagenome (GOLD analysis project Ga0315286, IMG submission 205038) | Sediment microbial communities from Yellowstone Lake, YNP, Wyoming, USA - YL17G10_0 | ecosystem: Environmental > Aquatic > Freshwater > Lake > Sediment | place: USA: Wyoming | collected...
ATTATTTCCGCTACGGCTTCCACACACCTGTCCACTCCCTCGCCTAAGTGTCCCGAGTTGAGCCTCGAAAGTTGGACTCTGAAGGAGTCGTCGCCGAGCATCTCCTCGACGAGTAGCAGTAAGCTGTCCCTGTCTATGTTCCTCTGGTGGGTGGCGTGGGCGACCCCGAGTTCCTGGGCTCGCCTGGCGTTGCCGTACTGCTCCGTGTGCTTAGGCACCGGGATGATTATCGAGGGCTTCCCGTAGCAGATGCTCTGCATCATCGTCTCGTGCCCCCCACGGGAGACGACGAGGTCGCAGGCGTTTAGGACGTCGAACCTGTCCTTCACCCAACTCACCTCGACGAGGGCGCCTCTCCTTACGGGCTTCGAGTCGCCGTTGGGGTTCCCCATCGACATGACGACCCGGATATCGTCGGGGAACGACTCGAAGATGGGGCCTAGAATCTTTAGGAGCGGCATCCTCTCGGCGCGTGGGCCGCTTATCCCCGCGTAGATCAGTTTCTGGCCACCCTCGATGCCGAGCTCCCCCCTCACCTTCACCCTCTCCCTCGTCTCCTCTGGCCTCCTCGGGAGGATAGCACCGACGAGCTCCACCTTCCTCTGATAGGGGCCGGGTATGCGTAGGCAGTCTGTGCTCAGCGTATTCGGCGCAGGGAAGTCGGGTATCAGTATCTTGTCGGCGTAGCCCCAGCCCCTCCCCATGAGGGTCATGACGATGCCGTCCGCGACCTTGGCGAGCATGAACATATCCCTCTGCCGCGGTATGAGGGGCGTGAACTGGTTTAGGATGAGGAGGATGGGTACCCCGAGCAGCTTCGCCGCGAATATCGAGGAGAGGCGAGAGTCGGAGACCACAACGTCGGGCTTGAAGGCCTTCATGTACTTGATCTCGGCGTTCACCTGCTTCATGAACGTGGGTAAGGCCTTGACGCCCTGATTGACGGAGGACAGCCTGAGGTCGATGCTCCCCGAGGAGTCGTTGGACATCGAAATGGGGGGAACGGATACGACCCTGAAGCCGTTCCTCTCAGCGTAGTCGACGCCTTCGAGGTAGGTAGAGAACAGGATCTCGGCGCCCCGTCTCCTCAGTTCGAGGGCTATGGGCAAGTTTCGGCTGACATGACCGAGCCCTATCCCACAGGGGGTGAAGTATATGCGCGCGCCGTCGAAGTACTCCAAATGAACCAACCCTAGCCCCGGATCTCTTCCCTCTCGACCTCTCCACTCGGTGTCGACTCAGCGAAGATTATCGCTTGGAATCTGGAGACCTCTGTGCCGGGGAGGAGCCACGAGTCTGGTGGGAGCCCCGCCTTCACACAGCATTGGGAGAGGAACTCCTCCGCGTCCCAGCCCCACTCCGTCGCCACCTGCGGGAGAAGCAAGCCGCTCCTGCCGCCGCGCTTGAAGATGAGGCCATCCACGCCTATCCTGATCAACGATGAGTACTGCCTCGGCTCGGAGACCTTCATCCTCTCAGGTGGTGTGAGGACGCTGACCTCGACGACGATCTCTCCCAACTCCCTTTTAGTGAGTCTTGGGAACCTAGGGTCCTCAAAGGCGGCGGCGTAGGCGACGTCGTTGACGGCCTCGACGAGGGGCTTTATTGGGTACGGGTAACCGATGCATCCCCTCAGCTGCTTCTCGCCGCCCCTGAGAATGTTCAGGGTGACGAAGACGCCGCAAACCTCGCGCGTCTTCGGGGGCGCGTCGGCCAGGTCGGTTTTTACCCTCGTGAAACTGGCCTCGATCGTTCTCCTTGCGAGTCGTACTAAGTAGGTTCCCTCGTCGAGGGTAAGGTCGAAGGTCACGTTGGCCCCTCTTTCAACAATGGGGTTCCCGGCGCGTTTTAAAGGATGTCGGACACTATTCGCCCTTCCCTGCATGGCTTAGAGTCTCCACGATCCTGGACCAATGGCTCCCGCGCCAGTATATGCTTCCACATCTCGGGCAAACCCAGAAGTCATCTACAGCCCTGAGGGTGCCTTCGGGGACCTTGCCGAAGACGTCGGTCTTGGCGACCTTGTCGACTGTGTGGTTGCACTTCGGGCACCTTGCCTGGGCGGGGTCGAGGATGATGCCGAGTTCGAGGGTGAGTTGGCTGAGCGCCTCCTCGTCGCCCTCTTCCTTAATGTAGGTGGCTTTGGCGCCTCGTTTCCGCGCCCTCATGACGAGGGCCTCATCACGCGTCAGGAGGATCCTATCCTCCCTCACCGCTTCCTCTATGAGGTCGTCGTCTGGGGTGTCCTTCCTGTACTCGGTGTCGTATCCCCCTATCCTGAGCCACCGGGATAGGGAGCCGAGCATGCCGTCTAAGAGGAAGCGTGGCGCCATCTCTGGGCTAGAATTGGTTGTGGGGGCTTATTCCTCCTTCTCCTCGGCGCGGCAGTCTTCGCAGAGGAAATCGCCGTCGACGCCGCGGAGGTTGGTGGAGTACATCTCGCAGCGGTCGCAGTAGCCGACGGTGGAGGGGCTGTAGGTGTTGGGTCCTCCGTTGATCTTGGAGTTCTCCCTCATAATCTCCATGATGGTGGGGATGATCCTGATGATGTCCTTGTGGCTGATTATGCCGACGAGTTGCCCCTTGTAGGTGATGCCGAGGCGCCTTATGTTGAGCTTGTCCATCATCCTCATGGCGTCTACGATGGGGGTCTCCGCCTTCACGACCCTGAGAGGGCTCGACATGACATCCCCGGCCGTGACGCCGTGTGGGGACTTGCCGTCGGCGACTACCCTGAGGACGATGTCCCTTTCGGTGACTATACCGACAGGCTGCCCGCCTGAGTTGTTTACGACGATGGCCCCCAGCTTTTGCTCACGCATCAGCTTGGCGACCTCTGTGATGTCGCTGCCCTCTTCGACGGCGAAGACGGGGCTAGACATCGCCTCCCTCACCATCATCCTCGGTTCGAGTTCAAGGCTCAAGCCCCATGCCTCCGAGTTGAGAGAGGTTTCAGGGTATAAAAAGGGTATGAAGAAGTAACATGTAGTAAGCGGTGAAGCCTAATCGGTCAGTAGGCTGACGCCGCCGCAGTGGTCGCAGACGACGACACCGCGTGTCGAGGCTTTCTCGGCGGAGACGCCGATCCATCCACCGCATTGGCTGCATCTAACTAGAACCCCGCCGCCCACGATGGCTGAAGCCTTTGTCTCACTCACCTTGTTGATGCCCCTGAGAAGGGTGGGACGTTTTAGACCGAGCCTCGAAGCCATGAGGCGTATTGAATTTGGACTCCTGCTGGGTAGCTGGTCGAGGAGATCGTGGAAAGAGGCCCAACTCGGGTATAATTTTCTCAGTGTTTCGACCTCGTCTTCCATCCAACTCCGTTGCCGCATCACCATGATTAGCTACCTCTAGGGTGTTGTCGTACCGCAGGGTTGGGTCCCCCTATGGCAGGTAGATTCAAGCAACGGCTTCTCCTGTTACCCTGAGTCGCCGAGCCCCCTCGATTCTCAGGCTCTGAAGTCACCCTCAGGCCAACCCGAGGGCCCCGTTCCACCCGTCTCCGCCATTTTAGTGATGGGAGTCGGTTGTTCTGTTCCTTCAGAGCAACCCCGCGTTACGCGCTTAGAACGGCTCGGTTTGTATATGATGGTTCTGTTGCAGGGATGGTTCATTGCCGTGTGTGGTGTTGTGGAAAATTATATCCCTGTTTGTCACATCGGAGTAAATATTGTCGCTGCAGGTTGAGACGAAAAGCGATTTATCGATGGCGGTGAAAAGGTCGAGACGACGGCTCGCCTACTTGACTCCTACAAGGAAAAACTGTCAGCATATAAAGAAACGCCTTCTCATAGATCCCAGTCCGGATACAATGGGTGACAACGAAAGGTTTAATGGAAAACCATGGATTGGGTTATGCGACTCCTTTGGATCTCCACTATATTAGCAGGCCCAAACTGGACCATCCGGACATGATCGCCGCGTGGCCAGGGATGGGGTACATCGCGAAGATATCCGCAGATTACCTGCGCAGGCGGCTTAACGCCAAGCTATTCGCTGAGGTAACCTATTATCATAACATGCTGGTCTATAACAACGGGATGGGCGACTTGTCGCCGATAAGGCACAGGTTCTACGCCGCGCCGGAAAAGAACCTTATAATATGCGTGGGCGACGCGCAGCCCTCGATCCCGGAGGAGTCGATCAGGCTGGCGGAGAAAGTAGTTGGCCTAGCCGTCGATCTCGGCGTCCGCCGGATGTGGACGATGGCCGCTTACCCTACGGAGTACACGGAGGAGCCGCAGGTCTACGGGGTTTACACGAGTGAGGCGATACGGGGGCAGCTGGAGTCTATTGGGGTAAAGATCGTTCAAGAGGAAGGCGTGGTAAACGGTTTGAATGGAGTGGTCATAGGCCTCGCCAAGGCTAGGGGCGTACCCGGGGCCTGCCTCATGGGCGATATCAAGTACGCAAACGTCCCCCAACACCTCTCCTCCCGCGCCGTCCTCATCAAGCTCGCGTCCCTCCTCGGCATAGAACTTGACACGACGCTGCTGGAGAAGAGGGCGAGGCGCCTCGACGCATCCATAAGGAAGAGGCTGGAAATGCTCGAGGAGGAGAACGAACTCCTACCGATATCCGACAAGAAGCCGGACTACATAAGTTAGCCATGCGATACACCCAAATATCCCTGCACTGGATTAGACCGGTGATCGTTGAATGAAGCCATCCGAGAAGCTTTACTGGATAAAGACTGGACTCGCCTTCGTCGCCGCGATACTTTGCGTGGTTCTGCAGATCTACGTCAACATGGACGGCACCCTAGTGTTCATGCTCGGCACCCTCCTCTACCTAGCTTCTTCGGATCTACTATCGGGCTTCTTCAAGCTGGACAGGGGGCACGGGTTGAAGATCGGCGTGGGCGCCTACATCTTCATCTGGGTTATGATCTGGACCCTCTTCTACACCGTGTTTAAGACGATGCCGGTATAGGGCTACTTCTTCGTGGCGAGCCTGTAGTGGATTAGGTCCAACCAGGCGGAGAAGAACCCCGTGTCGAATGGCTTGGGTCTCCCCTTCTGAAGGATATCCCTGAAGTCTTTGCTGTACTTTTCGAGGGCCTCTTCTGTTGTGCTGGCCTTGTTGAGGAAGTCCCTCTCGTCGCCGGATCGCGCCGATGTGAGTATGCCTTCGAGGGCCTTGATGTATCCTTCATGGAACTCTGGGTTGGTGTTCTTCCTGTTGCGGATCTCCTCAAGGGCCTTGTCGGCGTCGCTGAACCGCCTCTCGATGACGGCGTCGAAGAAGACTATGACGGCTTCGCGGGTCTTGCCTGTGGCCGTCATTCCTCGGGGTCTGTCAGATCTCTTCATCGCTTTCTATTCCTTGTTCGGTTATCCTGATAGGGACCTCTCCCTCGGGGAGGCTGGGGCTCACAATTAGTTTGGCTATTCGTATATTATCTCTGCCCTTTCTGAGGAAGATTCTAGTGTGGCTCATGTGGCCGACTATGTGGCCGCCGACCGGGATGACGCCCTTCGTGAAGAATGCGTCGGGTTGCGCCATGACCTGATTTGTGATGACCGCGACGGTGTTGAAGGCGCGGCTCAGTCTCATCAGCTTGTGCATGTGCTTGTTGAGGAGCTGCTGCCTGCTGGCGAGCATCTCGCGACCGAGGTACTCGCTGCGGAAGTGGCTTGTGAGGCTGTCGACGATTATGAGGCGGATTTTGTTCTCCTTGATGACTTCGTCGGCGTTGTCGAGGAGGACCATCTGGTGGTCGCTGGTGTAGGCCTCGGCGAATATTATCTTCTTCAGGGCCTCGTTGGGGTCTAGTCCGAATCTCTTGGCTATCTGCTGTATGCGCTCGGGGCGGAACGTGTTCTCGGTGTCAACGTATAGGGCTCCGCCGTCGAGGCCGCCCTGCCCCTCTGGGAGCTGGACGGTGACGCAGAGCTGGTGGCAGATCTGGCTCTTCCCTGTTCCAAACTCGCCGTAGAACTCGGTGAGGCTCTGTGTCTCCAGACCCCCCTTGAGCAGAGTGTCGAGGCTGGGACAACCCGTGGTGAGTTGTTTGATCTGTTTCCTCAGCTCGACGAGTTCGTCGCCGCGGACGAATGTGATGGCGATGCTCTTACGGGCGGCCTCTATGATCTTTGCCGCCGTCTCCTCGCCTATTCCTGCGGTGATCAGCTCCGCCGTAGTAGCCATGGCTATAGATTCGACGGTCTTGAAGCCGATCTCCTTGAGTTTCTGGGCCATCGCGGGGCCGACCGATGGCAGATCCTCTATGGATTGGTATTTCGCTTTATAGTATCCCGTATTTGTAGGGTCCGTCGTGTCGGTTTCCCGGGGGTCTGCCATCTGGACCATTCTGCTCTTCGTCTAGTAGATATTTAAAGGGCTTCCCGACCCTCAACGGTTACGTCGGGTTGGAGTTCAATAACAAGTGTACCCTCGTAGCCACAGGCGTTACATCGCCACTTGACGGGTAGTAATCCAAAACTGGGGGTCTGTTTCATGTCACTGCTCCCGCATCTGGGGCAGAAGACGGGTTGTGGTTTCCTGTGCCTGATCTTCCCGAGGGTCTCCCTGAGTCCCCCGGTTGGCATGTTACTGAACCTCGATGTTCTCCTCGGGGAAGCCCAGCTCTACGAGCACGTCTTTGACGACGCCGCGATGGTCACCCATGAGCATTATCTGCTCGTCCTTCGCCGTGCCTCCGCAGGCGCATTTGTTCTTCAACTGGGTGGCTATCTTCTTTAGCTGGTCACTCTTCGAGTCGATGCCATCAATTATGGTCCAGGTCTTGCTCCATTTGCGGTTCTCTAACCGTATCCTTATCCGCTGCTGCTCCCGGCTCATCTCCTCGCAGACGCAAAGGTCCTTCGGGAGTCCGCAGACGGGACAAATCTCCGCCATTCTCAAGCAAGAGTAAGTAGTCTCCTACTAAAAGCTTTGCTGTTTTAGTGAGAGACGCATGAATTTTGGCGGAGCAGGCGACAGCCCGTGTACCTCCCTCACCCCTTTTTTTCGAGCCTTTTTACTGCTCTTTTAGGTCAGAGGGGCAACGGATTCGGTTAATCGGTGACACGGATGGGTTTGTGGTGGCGTGAATTAATACCAATTGGTTGGGTTTGGTTATTTTCAGTCCAAGGAGAGGCTGTAAGTGTGAATGCCGATGCAAGATCGTGTTGTTAGACTGTTTTTATGTTTCCATTTTGTGTGTTTTTTAAAGTTCCCTCGTGTGGGTGAGGTCCTCGGTCAGGTGTAGTTTTGGAGGAGGCTGAATGCCTTGAGGGCGTCCCTCGAGTCGAGGACTATGATGGTGTTGGTGAAGCAGCTGATGAACTCTATGATGTTTATGTCGTGGCCGCCAAGGAGCTGGGTTATGAAGGCGACGAAGCCGGGTGTCGTCTCAACGCGGTCCGGGCTGAGGAGGACGAGGGCGACTAGGTTGCTCATCACCTGCACCTGCTTGGGCAGTTCCTTGCCTAGCCCAGTCTGGTCGACTATGTAGACGTAGCTGTCTGTCAGGTACGCGGTGACGAGGTATGGGATGTCCATCTTTATCGGGCTGATGAGGACCGCTATCTTGTCCTGTAGGCGGACCTTGGACTCCTTCAGGATGCTCCTGACCTCCTCCTCCTGTAGCCTCCGCTCCTTGGAGAGGTCCTCCGCTATGCGTATCACCGCGGCCTTCACCGCCTCCGTGCTCCCCTCACCGATCTCCTCCTGAAGCATCCTAGCCAACGCGCTGTAGTTCACTATCCCCATCTTTAAGGCGTCGATGAGGCTCGGCCTCATCTGGATTGCCTCCCTGACGAGCCGCGCCACAGACTTCGTCCCATTACCAGAATTGATTGCCATAAATGAAACACAACTGCACTATATTATAAATATGAGCCCCGTTTAAAAAAAATGCATCGTAATAAGTTCCATTCCAGATTGCGAATTATTCAACGTTTGATGGGCGGTGTCCCTCAAATCCGTAATCCCTTACATGTAGCTCCTGCCTCATATGTCCCGCAGCTTGAGGGCAAGCTCCCAAACGGGTATGTGCCTATATCTCCCGACGGCCAATCCAATTAGGAGGGGTGGAGCGTCGATGAGGGGTGAACAATCGAGCCTAACGGCACTCGGGATAGCTGCCATGAGGGCCGTTGAGACCGCGAGACGGCCAGATGTGCGGATATGTGATGACCCATACGCCCGAAGATTCGTCCCTACGTTGTTCGACTACATCGCCAAGCTCACCGTCGTCACCGGCTACGCCGAGTGGGCCAGCCCGGTGTGATGGGCTTCATCACGGCACGAGTCAGATACATAGACGACTACCTCTCGGGGCACATCAGGGACGGCATCGAGCAACTAGTCGTCCTCGGGGCCGGGTTCGACTCCCGCCCCTACAGGTTCGAACAGCTCAGGGAAAGAGTCCGAGTCTTCGAGGTAGACCACCCCGCGACCCAGAGGGCCAAAAAGGAGAAGCTATCCAAGATATTCGGCGAGATACCTAGCTACGTCACGTTTGTCCCCGTAGACTTCACACAGGAGACGCCCGAGAAACGCCTCCCGGAGAGCGGCTACGACGAGGTGGTCAAGACCCTGTTCATCATGGAGGGGGTGACCATGTACCTCAACCCCGAGGCGATGGACGGAACGCTATCCTTCGTAGCCAGGCACTCCGGCCCCGGGAGCTCCCTCATCTTCGACTACATGTACAAATCCATAATAGACGGGACGGTAAAACGCGGCGAGGTCACGAGGATGAGGAGAAACCGCCTCTACTCCAGTGAAGGACTCACCCTCGGGATCGAGGAAGGCCAAATCGAGGACTATCTCCTGGAGCGGGGATTCCAGCAGATACACGACGCCAACCACCAAGAACTCGAGAGCAAGTACTTCACAGGCGAAAACCACAACCGACGCGTAGCATCAGGCTACTCCATAGCCACAGCCACCATAGCAAACAAACGTTAAACATTTTTCCCCCATATTCAGTTGGCACAAGTTGGAGCCCGACGCTGTCATAATAGACTCCTCCTACCCCCGCAGACTAAAAATCAGAAAAAATTTTTTCCGTTATCATGTGTAGCACCCCATAAGCCGCGACAACTTCACCCCACCATCGCGACTTATATGGCACGCAGACACAATCATCCTAAACCGGAGGACCCACGTTGTCAAGGGAAGAATCACTCGTAGAGATACTCGAGGCGGCGCTGCCCCTGCCCCCCAAGGTCGTCCTCGGCTACAAGAACCTCGAACCCGTCTTCACGAGTGGAGACCTAGCACGCGTCTGCGACATCTCACGCAGCAGCGCAAAGTTCTACGTCAACAAGATGGTCCAGCTCCGCCTAGTCGCCAAGGTACCCCACAAACGCATGTACCAGAAGTACCCCAACGCCACCACCTTCAGCGGCTGGCTACGAGACCTCCTCAAACTCGCCCTCGAACCCCTGGAAAACGGGCAACTCAAACTCCCCGAGGAGAAAGAAGACGAGGAGTAACGTTGTCACTCCGCGACATCGCCAACCCCAAGAAGAGACGAGAACGATTCACACGTACCCTCACAGGCAAACAGGTCCGCGCCATGAAGAAGCGCGGCTACGACGCCGAACGCGAAATCGTCCAGATGATGCGAGAGCAAGGCTTCGACGCCGTGAGGGTCCCGGTTAGCGCCCCAAGCAACGAGCCACTCCCCGACGTCTTCGCCGTAAAAAACAACACAGTCGTCGCCTTCGAAGTCAAGAGCCAACTCAAATACTCCTACTACAAGGCCGACCAAGTCGCCAAACTCAACGCCTTCCTAGACATCCACAAGATCTACCCCAGACGCTACGCCATCCTCGCTGGCAAATTCAAATACAAAGGCTGGTGCTTCAGAATCGCCGAGAGACCCGGCGACTACACGCTCAAGACTGGGGAGGGCCTCACTTTCAAGGAACTCATCGCCAGGCTCACCTGACGCTGAACCGGATTTATATACCGAGCTTCCCACACCACTGATCAAAAGGCGACAGTGGATGGTTGTCGAAATAAGCTACGAGAAGGCGAGGAAGAAGTGCACCACCGAGATAGCGGGCTGCAGCTCCACAGCCGAGCTATCGCCGCTCCAGCAGATAATCGGGCAGGACCGAGCAGTCAAGGCCCTACAGTTCGGCCTCAAGATGAAGGATGCGGGCTTCAACATCTACGTCTCCGGTATGTCCGGGACCGGGAGAAAGACTGCGATAGTTAGTTTCCTCCAGGAGAAGGCGAAGGAGATGCCCATCCCCCCCGACTGGTGCTACGTCAACAACTTCAAGGATCCGAACAAGCCAAACGCGCTGAAGCTACCAGCGGGGAAAGGGAAAGCCCTTCAGGACGATATGGACAAGTTCACAGACGACGTAAAGAAGGAGCTTCAAAAGGCCTTCGAGAGCGAGGACTACGCTCAGAAGCGGGCCAGCACCGTGAAAAAATTCGACGACGAAAAGGCCAAGCTCTGGACCGAGATCAATCAGAAGGCCAATCAAGCTAGTTTCGTCCTACAGCGGAGCCCCATCGGTATAGCCATCACACCCGTCATCAATGGGAAGCCCGTTTCGGATGAGCAGTTCTCCGCTCTGCCCCAGAGGATCAGGGAGCAGATCAGGACCCGCCGAGAAGGTCTGCAGGAAGACTTTAGGAGCGCCTTCCGCCAGTTCAGGGACCTAGACAAGAGCTCAGAGGAGGCGGTCGACAAGTTCAACAAGGAGGTCGCCGTCTTCGCGATGAACCACCTGCTCGAGGCCCTCCTCGAAAAATATGGTACAATCACCGAGGTCAAGGAGTTCCTTAGCAGCGTCAAGGAGAACATCCTAGACAACCTCACAAACATCCTGACCGCAGGGCAGCCTCAGCAGCAGCCCGCCTTGCCTTTCCTGATGCCGGGCGCAGCCGAAGACCCGACGAACAGTTACAAGGTCAACCTCATCGTCGACAACTCCGAGCTGAAGGGGGCGCCGGTCATAACCGAGATGAGTCCGACGCAGCCCCACCTCTTTGGCATCGTCCAGAAGGAGGCGAGGTTCGGGGCCCTACTCACAGATTATACGATGATCCGCGGGGGCTCCGCCCACAAGGCCAACGGTGGCTTCCTAGTCATCCCAGTCGAGGACCTGCTAATGGACGCAATCGCTTGGGACAGTCTCAAGAAGACCATAACTGGCAAGAAGCTCACAGTCGAGGACATTGCACAGCGCCTCGGCTACATCGCCACGAAGACCCTGACCCCCGAACCGATACCATTCGACACCAAGGTCATCCTCGTCGGAAGCCCCGACCTCTACTACGCCCTCTACCAGTACGACCGCGACTTCAGGGAGATATTCAAGGTCAAGGCCGACTTCGACACGACGATGGAGCGGAGCGAGGAGAACATCAAGATGTACGCCTCCTTCATATGCACCCTATGCATCAAGGAGAAGATCAAGCACCTCGACGCCACGGGCATCGCAGCCGTCGTCGAGTACAGTTCCCGCCTCGCCGAGGATCAGGGCAAGCTCTCGACGTGGTTCGCACACATCGCCGACATAATCAGGGAGGCCTCTTACTACGCAGAGGAGGACGACTCCGAATACACGACTGCGAAGTATATAGAGAAGGCGCTGGAGGAGAGGGTCTACCGAAGCAACCTCATAGAGCAGAAGATGGAGAAGATGATCGAGGAGGGGACGATCCTCGTAGACACGGCTGGTGAGAAGGTGGGGCAGATAAACGGCCTCAGCGTCCTCAGCCTCGGCGACTTCTCCTTCGGAAAGCCTAGCCGGATCACGGTCAGCGTCGGCGTAGGCAAGAAGGGGATAATCGACATAGAGCGCGAGGCCCAGATGGGGGGCCCCATCCACACTAAGGGTGTACAGATACTCAGCGGTTTCCTACACGACCGTTACGCCAAGGAGTTCCCTCTTAGTCTCACCGCCCGCCTCGTCTTTGAGCAGAGCTACAGTGGCGTCGAAGGAGACTCCGCCTCAAGCACGGAGCTATACTGCATCCTCAGCGCCCTAAGCGGTAAACCCATAAAGCAGCACCTAGCCGTCACCGGCTCAGTCAACCAAAAGGGTGAGGTCCAAGCCATAGGCGGCGTCAACGAGAAGATTGAGGGCTACTTCCAGCTCTGTAAGACGAGGAAGCTCGATGGACAACACGGCGTCGTCATCCCCGCGAGCAACGTCAAGCACCTAATGCTGAAACAAGAAGTCGTCGACGCGATAAAGGACGGCAAGTTCCACATCTACCCCGTCTCCACAATCGACGAGGGTATCGAGGTCCTTACGGGGGTTAAAGCGGGCTCCCCCGGTAAGGATGGCAAGTACCCGAGTGGCACCATAAACCGCCTCGTACTGGATCACCTCGTCGAGATGGCGGAGAAGGTCAAGGGCTACGACGAGGCGTAGGCGCTAACAAACTCTTTTTCTTCTACTTCGCATTCCTTCTCTACGGCGCGTCTAGATGGAGAAGGTCTGGGACGTCATCATCATCGGCGCCGGTCCAGCCGGTTTAACTGCCGGGATCTACACGGCGCGACACGGCCACAACACCCTGATACTCCACAGCGGGAAGATCGGTGGCCGGGCCCTCGAGGCACACATGATCGAGAACTACCCGGGCTTCCCGCAGGGGCTGACTGGGGTCGAGCTCATGAAGCTATTCCATGAGCAAGCAACGAGGTTCGGCGCCATACTGAGGCACGAGACCGTCATAGGCCTCGCCGATGCAGGCGACTACAAGAGCGTCTCAACCCGCAGCGGCTACCATCAGGGTAAGACCGTGATAATCACCACTGGAATACAAAGGAAGCAACTGAGCGTCCCGGGGGAGATGGAGTTCAAGGGGAGGGGCGTAAGTTACTGCGCCATCTGTGATGGCCCGTTCTTCAGGGACAAGGTCGTCGCCATCGTCGGCTCAGGCCACGAGGCCGTCGTTGACGCGCTTCACCTCACCGACACAGCCTCAAAGGTCTACGCTATCCCCGGGAAGAAGGGATACAGCGAAAACTACCCCGAACTAGCCGCCCTCAAATCCAACCCCAAGATAGAGATCATAGATGGGCATGACATCGCCGAGATCAGCGGTAGCGAGTTCGTTACCAACCTAAAACTCACAGGCGGCAAAGTCGAGAGGATCGACGTAGACGGTGTATTCATCCTCCTCGAGCACGTCTCAACGTCAAACATACTAGTCGAGGCGGGGATCAATGCCGATGAGGGTGGATGCGTGTTAGTGGATAGGAATCAGCAGACGAATATCCCCGGAGTATACGCCGCGGGGGACTGTAGCTGCATGGGTTGGCAGGTCGTCACCGCAGCCGGCGACGGCGCCAAGGCCGCGCTTACCGCGATGAAGTACCTGAAGCAGAGGCAATGACGATGATAAGACTCGAGTACTTCCATAACCCCGTTTGCCCGTACTGTCCCGCGGCGAAGAGCCTCGTAACAAGGGTCGTCGATGAGCTGAAGGACATAGAGGTCATCGACGTCGACACGTACACGGATGAGGGGATCACAAGGGGCATGTCCCTTAACCTCATGGCGGTGCCCGCCGTGGCGATCAATGGAGTCGTCAAACTAATCGGCTGGCCTTTCGAAGCCGAGGATCTTCTCGCCTACATCAACGAAGCCAGAAAGGTTGGCCCCTGATCGCTACGTTTTTAGGACCATCCCCCTCAGGGAACCTTGTCAGGGGTAGAAGCAGATGCGTTACTCAATCACCGGTATCAGGGCCAGGGAGATCTTGGACAGTAGAGGGAACCCGACGATCGAGGTCGAGGTCGTAACCGAGGGCGGCGTCACCGGCTCGGCAGCTGTCCCGAGCGGCGCCTCGACGGGCATCTACGAGGCCTTGGAGCTTCGCGACGGCGGGAAGAGGTACGGCGGGAAAGGCGTCACCAAAGCCGTAGACACCGCTGTGAAGACCATACAGCCCAAGATCAGGGGGATGGATATCAGGCATCAGAAGGAGATCGACTCCGTCATGATCAGCCTTGACGGCACCGAGAACAAGTCCAAACTGGGTGGAAACTCGATGCTCGGCGTGAGTCTCGCCTGTGCACGCGCGGCGGCTGCCTCCGACAACCTCCGCCTCTACGAATACGTCGACAAGAACGCCGCCCTGCTCCCCATCCCATTCTTCAACGTCATCAACGGCGGAAAACACGCCGGAAACCAACTAGACTTCCAGGAGTTCATGATCGCACCCGTCGGGGCTACGAGCTTCCGCGAGGCACTACGGATGGGCGTAGAAGTCTACCACATCCTGAAGGGGCAGCTCTTCAAATCCTATGGGAAGAACTCGACCAACGTCGGCGATGAGGGTGGCTTCGCTCCGCCCATCAAGACGCCCGAGGAAGCCCTCGAAGTGCTCTGCAAGTCGATAGACGAAGCCGGGTACACGGGTGACGTGAGGATAGGCCTCGATGTGGCCTCCAGCACATTCTACAAGGACGGCGCCTACACGGTCTCGGGGGTAAAGTACACCACCGACGAGCTCATAGAGCTTTACAAGGAGCTGGCCGCTGCCTACCCCATAGTAAGCATCGAGGACCCCCTCGAGGAGGAGGACTTCGAGGGCTTCGTCAAGGTGACGAAGCTGCTCCCGACCCAGGTTGTGGGTGATGATCTCTTCGTCACGAACCCGAAGAGGCTGGCGAAGGGGATAGATATGGGCGCCTGCAACGCGTTGCTCTGGAAGGTGAACCAGATAGGCACGCTCTCCGAGGCGCTTGAAGCGGCAACCCTGGCGAAGAAGAACGGGTACGGCGTCATGGCATCCCACCGGAGCGGGGATACGGAGGACCCGTGGGTCGCAGACCTCTCCGTCGGCATCGGGTGCGGACAGATAAAGAGCGGCGCCCCGACCCGCGGAGAGAGGACCGCCAAGTACAACCAGCTCCTTAGGATCGAGGAGTGGCTCGGCCCCAAGGCCAAGTACCCCAAGAATCTTTTTCACTGATCCCCCTTCTGCTCGGATCGATGCCCCCTCGGGGTCACACACGCCTGATTAATCCAAGGGTGTAGGGGATAATAGGTTTCTTTGGGGTGGTAGGGCCCGCCGGGTGTTTGGGAAACGCATTGAAACCAGACAGGCTGGCTCAATCCCTGCGGGCTCTACCAACAATACCGGCGCCGAGACTGATTTAAACCTTACACGTCAATCGTAACTAAAACTAACCACGTCGGCGCTGGGTATATAATTGCTCAGTGTCTTAGCAGTTGTGAGTTGCCGCGTTTGAGATCCCTGCCGCCTATGATCCCCGCTGAGATCGCGAGAAAGATCCTCGGGGGCGAGACGAGGGTTTCCTTGGATCTGGGCTTATCGGTCTCCGACGTATCATTTACGGGTGGCTCCTTCAGCTTGCTCGGCCACGATGTCTCCGCGGAGGATCTCAAAGTGGTGGCGGGCAGGGAGAACGCCGTATTTTTCCCGGAGGGAGGCTCCCTTTTTCAGGTCGCCGTCGCGGTTGGTAGGTACTACAAGCTCGTGCCCACATCTGGGGCGCCTACGTTGGAGATCGATGGGGTCAGGATGCATAGGACGAAGGAGACGACCCCCGATGTGGATACCCGGGAGAAGCTGGGTGCACTAGGGTTGGAGGGGGGGAAGGTCCTCGATACATGTATGGGGCTGGGGTACACGGCTATCGGCGCCCTTGAGAGGAGGGCTGAGGTCGTGGTCTCGGTTGAGCGGGAGCCCCCCGTTATCAGGGTTGCCGAGATGAATCCCTGGTCGAGGCGCCTATTCGGTGGAGGCGTCTGCCTGCTCCTGGGTGACAGCTTCTTCACCGTCGACTCGCTCCCCATCGGGTACTTCGACTGGGTCATACATGACCCTCCGCGGCTTACCCACGCGGGGTCCCTATACGGCGAGGAGTTCTACGCGAAGCTCTTCCGGGTCATGGCTGATGGGGGTAGGCTTTTCCATTACACGGGGGAACCGAGGTCCCGCTTCAGGGGTGTGGATCTCCAGAGGGGGGTTCAGAGGCGGCTCAGGGCGGCGGGATTCAGGGATACCGAGTACCACCCGAGGGTAATGGGCGTTACCTGCGAGAAGTGACTACCCCTCTCCCAGTATCCTGAATAACTCGTCCTGCTTGACGGGGTCTATCGTCTTCTGTGAGCCGTCGGAGCGCGTCAACACCCTGCCCTCTGCCCTCTCCTTCACCTCACCTATGATGGATGCTTGAATATTGATGCTTTCGAGGGCTTCGAGGACCTTCTCAGCTTTCGCGTCTTCTACCGCGAGGAGTAGGGAGCCGGAGCTGAGGAGTTTGAGGGGGTCGACTCCGAGGGTCTCAGCGATTATGCTCGTCTCTGGGGCGACGGGTATGAGGTTCTCCTCGACACTTAGGCCCACGCCCGCGGCCGCACCCATCTCGTAGAGGCCGTTGAGTATGCCCCCCTCGGTGGGGGTGTGCATCGAGTGGACTCCGCCGACCTCGACAGCTTTCAATGCCTCAGGAACAACGCTGACGGCCTCAACCATCCTCCTCGCCCTCTGGAGCGTCCTCGGGTCTATCTTCCTCTTGAGCTTCATCTCAAGGTCTGACGCGAGGATGCTCGTCCCCTCGAGGCCCACGGTCTTCGTTACGATGATCTTGTCACCCGGTTTGGCCCCACCCGTGGTGACGTACCTCTTCTTAGGAGCCTCCCCCATCATGAAGCCCGCTATTATCGGCCTGTCGAGGCCCGCGACGCATTCAGTGTGGCCGCCGATTAGCTGGACGCCAAGTTCCTTGCACGTCTGGTCAATCTCAGCCATTATGTCTTCGAGTCGTGACTCTGTGGCGCCCTCCGGGAGGAGGATGGTGTTCATGAACCAGAGGGGCTTGGCGCCGCGGGCGGCGACGTCGTTGGCGTTTATGTGGACGACGAGTCTGCCTATGTTGCCTTCGGCGCCCGTGATTGGGTTCGCCTTGGCGACGAGGACCCTGTCGCCCATGTCGATGATTGGGGCGTCCTCGCCGACGGCGGCGCCTCTGATGACCCTGTCGGAGGGTGCCCCTAGGTGGCTGAGTACGCATCTCTTGAGGGTATCGTGGGGTATCTTTCCTGTGCGGAGTCTCCTGTTGGGGGGCATCCTGGGGTCGTTTGTCTATTAGTTGGTGGCTGTTTAAAGGTTTCAAGGACGGTCACTTTCACTCACCTCTCCGCAGTTGATCCACTGGAACCTACGTAAAGCATAAATCCGCACCCGGGGGAGCCCCAGACAGGGGAGACCATCCTTGAGCGATCAGAGACTCATCATAGACGAGGGCGTACTCGATATCAACTACATTCCTTCTACCCTACTCCACAGGGAGGGGCAGCTTCGTTCGCTGAGGTTGACCTTTGACTTCATGTTGTCTGCGCCGTATGAGATGAGTCAGAGGGCAATCATAGTGGGTGGGGTGGGTTCGGGGAAGACGGCTCTCGCCCGGGTCTTCGGCAGGGGGCTCAGGGACGAGGCGAAGAGGCGGCGGCTCAGGGTGGAGTACGTCTACGTCAACTGCAGGGAGCTGAGGGGGAGCCTCTTCATGGTCCTCAGGAGGGTCGTGAAGACGCTGCGCCCCGAGTTCCCGGAGCGCGGCTACGCGCCGAACGAGTTGATGGAGACGCTGATGCAGCTCCTCGGCGAGGATAACGGGCAGCTGCTGCTCTGCCTCGACGAGGTGGACGCCCTCATAGACACGGAGGGGAGCGACGCCCTCTACCAGCTCACCAGGGTCCACGAGTCCCAGCCCGACGCGCCGCGGCGATTGAGCCTGCTGATGATCACGAAGGATCGCAGCGTCTTCGAGAAGCTTGACAGGAGCACGCTGAGCAGCCTCCAGAGGAACCTGATAGAGATGCCCGAGTACTCGGCGCCGCAGCTCGGTGACATCGTGGCGGCGAGGGCCGAGGCCGCCTTCAGGAGGGGCGCGGTGCCGTTGGAGGTGGTGGACTTCATAGCGGAGCTCGCCTCGTCGGAGAGGGGGGACGCGAGGTGTGCCATTGATCTCCTCTGGGGGGCGGGGAAGAGGGCGGAGATGGAGGGCGCCAATCAGGTGAGGCCGGAGCACGTCAGGCAGGTGAGCGCGGTCGTCCTCTCGCCGGTGAAGAAGGAGGGGCTGAATCATCTCAGCCTCCACGAGAGGCTCACGCTTCTCGCCGTGGCGAGATTCTTCAGGATCAGCGCTGCGCCCCACGCGACGACGGGGGAGGTGGAGCAGCTCTACAGGGTGGCCTGCGAGGAGCGGGGTGAGACCCCGAGGGCTCACACACAGTTCTGGAAGTACCTGGAGGGGCTGAAGGCGACGGGGATCATCTCGTCGAAGGTAGACTCGGGGAGCCAGGGGCGGACCCAGCTGATTACGCTGGGGAAGGTCACGGCGGAGGACCTTGAACGGGAGGTGCTCAGGGGCGTTGAGCAGAAGTAGGACGCAGGCTGAGGAGCTCCTCGGCTCGCGGGGCAGGATAAGGACGCTTCAGGTCCTCGCGGAGAGTGGTGAGCTTAACATCAGTGAGGTGAGCCGCAGGACGGGGCTGAACTACACGAGTGTGGAGAGGCACCTGGCGAAGCTCGTGAATCTCGGGCTGGCGAAGGAGAAGCGGTACGGTAAGATCAGGATATTCCAGGCCATGTTCCTGACGCTGACGATCCGGTTCGAGAGGGGTGGGTCGCTGGCGATGGAGTTGACGCAGCCCCGGCCCGAGTAGGGTTTGTACCCGTGGCAGGGTATAAGGAGAAAAAAAAGTCAACGCGGCACCTCTTCGCGTGTGGTCGCTGTTTTTGGGAGGCGACTCGGGGGCTCATCGCTTCGAGTGGGTCGGCTTCTGAGCGTAGCATATCATAAGGCGGAAAAAAATCTCCGTCGATCTCTCTAGTATGTTGGAGTGCCTGCGGGGAGTGTTTAGTTGCCTCGGTAATGTCCGCGGGAGGGCCGTCGTCGAGTCTGTGATGTGTTAATTTTCGAGGGGGTCCCTCATCTCGATTGAGGAGGCTCTCCACGAGACGCGTTTCAGGGGGAGTAGCCTCCTGTCGTGTGTGAGCATGACGGGTACCTTGTTGCCGATGTAGTTGGCGATGATGAGGGCGTCTCTGCCCCCGAGTCCGTGTCTGGTGGCTAGGTCCAGTCCTATAAGGCATGTCCTCTTCGTCTGGTTGTGGAACTCTATGTAGGGGTGTCTTAGTATGAGTTTGAGTCTCTTCTGCGCCTCGGCTGTGGTGAATTTCTGGCCGTAGACGAGGGTGTGGTATGTCTCGTGGAGTATGGTCGGGTTTATCGCCACGGTGTTCTCGGGTGATAGGTCGAGGAGGAGGTTCCTGATCTTGGCGTGTTCAGGGTAGGCTGGGTCGAGTGAGTAGCAGAGTATGTTTGTGTCGAGTCCCGTCGTCATACTCGTCTCTCCCAGATGTCTTTCATCTTCTCTGGGGTCCAGTTCTCGGGTTCGCCCGTTCTCTCCGGCTCGGTGGTTATGACTCTCTTAAACTCCTCGATGAAGTCCTTTCTCTTGCTGGGTCGTATCAGGATGCCTTTTGAGGTTCTTGTGGCGACGACGACGTCCCCCATCTCCTCCCTGAACTCGGATGGGAAGCAGATGCGCCCCTTCGAGTCCATCTTTAACTGAACCTCATCCATTTTCCCACCGTATGTTAGTGGGACGTATTTCTTATTAAGCGTGTTGGCTGGAATTGAAGGATCCCTTTGGCTTATAAAGCGAGATTTTAACTGAATCTTCCGGTTGCCCAATGATTAAACGAGTTACTCGGTGAAGACTCCCCCGATGGGAGCCCTGTGGGTCCTCCAGTCTGCCCCAGCCGAGTCCTTCTTGACCCTGATGTATTGAGATACCTTAACCCCAAAGGCGTCGGCGCATGCAACGGCCACCGACTCGGGGGTTCTAGGGTAGAAGTCTGTTTCCTGCTTCTCCTTCTCCTGGTGGCTCAGTATCAGGTTCAGCAGCTTTACCCGGGTCGCCTCGGGGAACCCGGGGATGGCTGAGATCTTTGAGGAGACGGTTTCGGCTGATAGGTAGACGTGGCCCAGCATGAACCCCTCCCTGCTCTCGGTCATGCCGAGGGGCTCGACGTTCTCCCTGAGCACCCCTACGTCGTGGAGGAAGGCTCCGGCGTAGACGAGGTCCTTGTCGAGCGAGGTGTGGATCCTGCACGACAGTTCGCAGTATTGAAGCATCTCCCACGTGTGCTCCAGCAGCCCGCCGGCGCATGAGTGGTGGAACATCCTAGCGCCGTAGAAGAGCTTGAACTTGGCCACGAAGCCGGCGTCCGCCGTGAACGACTCCACGAGGGATCTAAGTGATGGATCCTTTATGGTGGCGAGTAGGCCGGTAACATAGCCCCACATCGCCTCGATGTCCTGGTTCGTCTTTGGCACGAAGTTTGATAGGTCGTACTCCCCGGGGAGCGCTGGGCGCATCGAGCCCCCGTCCCTACTGCTGACCACTATCTGGGAAAAGCCCTGATGGGTGTTCTTCATCCCCTTCACCTGTATGACCGCGCCGAGTTCGATCGAGTCGTCGAGATCCTTGCAGTTTATGGTCGAGCCGCTGAACGCGACGAATTTTATTTCCCCAGAGTTGTCGCCTAAGTCGCCGGCGAATATCTCGCCCTTGCCCGTCGCTATTACTCTGTGGGACTTTGATCTACACTGTAGGAACGCCTCGACAGGCGTCCCGTCCGCTAAGGCTTTGATCTCTGAGGAATTCAATGAGTTTCATGTCAAATTGAGGCCCCTCGTATTTAGAAGATTGCCTCGAAAGCTGGGTCGCCGCGCACCCGAATTAGGTTAAGATTCGGGCGACGGCGTTGTGCGTGGGGCTGTTACGCCGTAGGTCTCCTTCATCATCACGGCGAGCACCAGAACGGTCAAGATGCCGAGCCCAAGCGATATGATGTTGGGTATGAAGTAGCTGCCCGTAACATCCACTAAGCTACCGTAGACTGGGGTCGCCAGACTGGAGAGGATCGTGCTCATCCCATTCATCAGCCCCAAGCCTATCCCCGCCCTCTCCGGCGGCAGCACCTCGCTCACTATGCTGAAGAACAGTATCCAGATGCTTCCGCAGATGCCCATCGCGAACCAGACGGCGGCGTAGACGGCGACGGGTAGCCCTGCTGGGAGGTAGATGAGGCCGCCAAGGAGCAGGAGGTTGCCTCCCAGGAATAGGATGACTGGCAGCTTCCTTCTCTTGAGCCTGTCGCTGATCACCCCTATCAGGAGGCAGCCGATGAAACCGGCCACCGTCCCGAGGCTGCTCACCGTCCCGGCCTCGATGTAGGTGAGGCCCTTGTCCTCGATCAGGAACTGGTTTATCCAGGAGTAGAGGACGAATGTGAAGCCCATCATCATGAAGCCGAGGAGGGGCGGGTAGAATCCACGGTTGCGGAGTATCTCCTTGAATGACCCGGCGATGTTTAGACGGGTCCTCGGGGGGGATTCGGGGTTCTGGGGGCCGTCCTTGATGATGAAGAAGTTCATGCCCCAGTTGACGACGAGGACGCCTAACATCACTAGGTAGAGGGTCCTCCAGTCACCCCAGAGGGTCACCGCGAGGGGTAGCCCCATGTAGCTCGCGAAGGCGCCTACGCCGCTGCTTGCGCTGAGGACGCCTATCGCGGTGGCCCTTCTATTGATGGGGAACCATCGGCTGATGAGCGTGACCGCGTTTATGTAGAAAACGCTTGTGCCCACCCCCATGATGAACTGCGCCGCGAAGAGTAGCTCGTATCTGTAGCTCATCCAGAATAGGACGCTGCCTATGCAGGTCAGGGCGGTGAACCAGACGATAGATCTCCGCGGGCCGAGTATGTTGGCTAGAACTCCCGCCGGGAACTGCATGACGCCGTAGATTAGGAAGTACCCTGTGATGAGGAAGCCCATCGCACCCCGGGTGATGTTTAGTTCATTGATTAGGACGGGGGTCAGGGCCGATGCCGCGCTCCTGAGGAAGTTCTCTACGAGGTAGGTGATGCTTATGGTTGCGAGTATTATGAGGCCAATCTGCCTTTGTTTCTCCAAGCGGCTCACTTGGAGACGGTGATGCTCACATCTAGAATAAAAGCTAATTTAGGCTAGGGCGAGCGCGATGCTATACAATTAAAACATTTTAACTAGTTTTCATCTTGGTGACTACCTCATAGCCGGTGAGGCACATCGCCTTGGAGCAGGTGACCATCTCGTCGATGCGGACGTGCTTCTCCACCTCGTCGGGGTAGCCGCGTGGGCCGTAGAGGCAGCACTCTATCCCCGCCTTGGCCAGGTGTGCGGTGTCGTTGCCGCAGTAGCTCCGCGGGGGGACGGCTCCGACCTTCTTCGGGTACTCCCCGGTGACCTTCTTGTGGTTCTCCTTGAGGAGCTTGACGACCTCGCTGTTGGGGTTGACGCCCATCGGGGGCATGACCATTCCGCCGACACGCCACTTGGGGTCGATGGGGTACTCGAACTCGTACTTGAACTCGGGGTCCTCCGCTCTGATCTCCTCGAGCATCGCCTTCATCCTCTCGTTGATCTCCTCGATCTCGTAGCCTGGCGGGTAGCGGAAGTCGACTATGATGGTGCAGAAGTCGGGGATATTGTAGGGGCCGGCGAGGTCGTACTCTCGGTTGCGTCCGCCGATGATGCTGCCGGCGACCCAGCGTGGCGCCCCGGGGAGGTCGGGGTCACGTGCCTCGAACTTCATCTCGTCGAGCCCGTCGAGGACCTTCCTCATCTTTGTGATGGCGTTTATGCTCTCCTCCATGCGGCTTATGTGCTCGCTCCGCCCGAGGGTGTGAATGGCGAAGTCGTGGACGCCGACGCACTTCGTGAGGATGTTGTCTACGCTGTACGGCTCGGGGACTATCGCCATGTCGGCCCAGACACCCTCCTTCAGGGCGTGGGCCGTGCCGACGCCGCCCTGTAGCTCGCCGACGACGCACTCGACTATGAGGTCGCCGTGGAGCTTCGCCTTGCTCCTCTTTATGGCGAGGGCGGCGCACATCATCGCGGCGTCGCCGCTCTTCATGTTGTGGATGCCCGCGCCCCAGAGCCTGTTTCCCTCCACCTTTGGCTCGTAGGGGTCCCACTCCCAGGAGGCCGTGATGGGGTCGATGTCGAGGTGGCCGTTGAACATCATGCTCTTGCCCTTGCCGTCTCCCTTGAGGCGGGCGATCACCTGGTTCCGCTCGGGCTCCACCTCCTGCAGCGTGACCTCGTCGAAGCCCTGGTCCTCGAACCAGTCCTTCGCGAACTTGACGGCGGGGCCCTCCTGCCGCGTAAGGCTCGGCTGGCGGATCAGGTCGCAGCCGAGTTCCACTATCTCCTCCTTCTTCAGGTAGTCAAGCACGTTCAATTGGCATCGGTGTATGGGGCACCCTTCCGCGCATTTAGGCTTTAAGAAAAGGCGTGGCGGAAAAACTGCCTACTGGATGTAGGTGAGCCGTCCCTCGACGTCCCTACCCGCGTTCTGGTGGTTCCTGAGCCACTCCTCGAAGACCTCTTGGGCGGATGTCGAGACGACCTTCGCCTTGATGGCGGTAAGCTCCTCCTATCGGTGACAATCAGGTTGTATGTGTCTACTCTCCCCAGGGACTTCGAGACCATGAGGTTGGGTATGATTACCCTGATGGATTCCTGGGTTGGTTGGACCGGGGGTTGATACACCGGCTGCGCGGCGGCGGATGCGCTAGCTGTGGCGCGGGGGCCGCTGGGAGTGGAATCGGTTGCTGAGGAGCCGCGTCCTGCCGAGGCGCCGCCGGCTCGAGGGCATTCCCGTAGCTGGGGTAGAACTTGTGCTGCTCCTTGACGGGTGTCCCGCAGAACGGACAGAAAGGCATGAATTCACATCACCGCGGGGGTTTAATATACTATTTTTTCGACTCAGGCTCAAAGTTGGGCGCTCAGGCTAATAGGACGAGTCGCCATAGTCTGAATCGTGAGCGCTAACGCCGACGTCGCGGCCGTCCTCTACGAGATAGGTGAGATTCTAACCATCAAGGAGGACCGATTCAGGAGCCGAGCCTACCTCCTAGCCGCCCAACGGATAACAAGCCTCACCGAGGACTTGAAGAAGATCAGGGAGCGGGATGAACTCGACAAGATACCCGGTGTGGGCAAGAGCATAGCCGCCACGATAGCCGAGGTCCTCGACACGGGCGAGTCAAAGGTCCTCGAGGAGCTGCGCGAGTCCCTCCCCCCCGGCGTCCGCCAGCTCATGGAGCTCGAGGGGGTGGGCCCGAAGAACGCGATGAGGCTTGTGAACGAGCTAAAGATAGCCTCCATCGACAACCTAGAGAAGGCAGCGAAGGGTGGCAGGGTCCGTGAGCTCAAGGGCTTCGGTGAGAAGAAGGAGCAGAACATCCTCCAGAGCATCTCCGACTACAGGAACAGGCAGACCCGCTTCCTCCTGGGGGCGGTCCTCCCCGTCGTCGACGACATGCTGGCATGGATGAGGGGATCCCCCGCCGTGCTCAGGGCGGAGGTCGCCGGCTCATACCGCCGCAGGAGGGAGACCATCGGCGACCTCGACCTCCTCGTGGCGTCGAACGAGCCCGACGCCGCCTCAAAGCGCTTCGTCGAGATGCCCCCCGTAGAACGCGTCGTGAGCCACGGCTCGACCAAGAGCACAGTCCTCCTCAAGGGCCAACTGCAGGTCGACTGCCGAGTAGTGCCACCACCGGCATACGGCGCCGCCCTCCAGTACTTCACAGGCTCAAAGGACCACAACATCAAGCTCCGCACCATCGGCGTCAAGCTCGGCTACAAGCTCAACGAGTACGGCCTCTTCCGCCGCGAGGACGACGGCCTCGTCGCCTCGGATACTGAGGAGGCGATCTATAAGGCACTCGGGATGGACTGGGTGCCGCCCGAGCTCAGGGAGAACCGCGGCGAGATCGAGGTCGCTATGGAGCACAAGCTGCCCAAGCTAGTGAAACTGGAGGAGGTCAAGGGCGACCTCCACTGCCACAGCAAATGGAGCGAGGGGACGATGACCATAAAGGAGGTCGCGGAGAAGGCGAGGAGCCTCGGGCTCAGCTACGTCGCAATAACCGACCACTCGAAGAGCCTCGGCATCGCCCACGGCCTCGACGAGGAGCGCCTCGCGGAGCAGGGGAAGGAGATAGACGCCCTCAACAGGGAGCTCGACGGCTTCACCGTCCTCAAGGGCATCGAGTGCGACATAAAGGCAGACGGCTCAATGGACCTCACCGACTCCAGCCTCGCGGACCTCGACTTCGTCGTAGCCAGCATCCACAGTGGCTTCAAGAACGACGAGGAGACGATGACCAACCGCATGGTCTCGGCGATCCACAACGAGCACGTCGACGCCATCGGCCACCCGACGGGGCGCATCATCCAGAAGAGGAAACCCTACCCCCTCAACCTCGACAGGGTAATCGAGGAGGCTGCCGTGCAGCACGTCGCCTTGGAGATAAACGCCTATCCGGAGAGGTTGGACCTAGACGACGTCGTCAGCAGGAAGGCGATGGAGGCGGGCGCCGTCGTGAGCATCGGCACCGACGCCCACGCCCTAAACCAGATGGATTTTCTCCCACTCGGCGTCTCAGTCGCCCGCCGCGGCTGGCTCACAGCCAAGGACGTCGCTAACACGAGGACCGCGAAGGAACTCCTCAGGCTCCGCCGGGGATGAAGCGGTCGAGGAGCCTGAAGAGCCAGTCCCTGCTCGGCGGCCACGTAAGGGCTATCGAGAAGACTATGCTCACCACAACCATCCCGACGCTCGCGATGATGCTGCCGACGGCGCCGATGAGGAGGTCGAATATCCACCCCCCCATCCACGCGCCTAATGTGTAGAGCGCAGTCTTACCCACGGCCTCTATCATCAACAGCTTGTGCAGCGGGAGCCTCCTAGTCCCTGCAAGCATCACGACCGGGAGATCGGGTAGCGGCGTCGCCGCCACGACCAATACGGCCCAGAGGCCATACTTCTTCAGCCACCTGCCCACGAGGTCCTCCGCCTTCCCCCCCTCACTCTCGACCGTCTCGGCTACGCCCAGCCCGAGGAGGTAGGGGATGATGTTCCCGATGGCTCCGCCGACGCCTGCGGCCACACCCAGCAGGATCGGGTTGTAGAGGGGCGTCAAGGCGAGGAAGAGGGGGACGAATATGTCCCTCGCCACCATGGTCGAGTGGCTGAGAAGGGTCACGACGAAGATGCCGCCGAGCCCCATCGCCTCGACCCTCGCCGTATCCGTGAAGAGGAGCAGCAGGAGGTACCCCGAGACGAGGGCCGTCGCCGAGACCCCCGCTATCGTCAGGTAGGCTCTGCGATTCATTTACTGCACCGTTTAGCCGAGGATCACGAGCGCCGTGGCGAAGAAGATGAGCACCGCTTGGGTCGCCATTAATGTGAATCTCGCCCACCTTGGGAGTTTGTTCTTCCCGATGACCACGATCACCGATATGGCGAGGAACGCGGAGACGAGTAGCGTGACGTCGACCATTGAGGAAAAGGCTGTGTGGTGGCGGGAAAAGGGTTGGGGTCAGAGGGGCTTCGCCAGGAACTCGTGTAGCTTGAGGTCCCTGATCCTGTTGGATGCCGCTGGGGTGATGACCATCGCGGTGTCGGCCCCAGAGTGGCTCCCCGCCACGCAGATGACGGGTTTGTCGATTCCGACGGCGTCGCAGTCGGTGGCCATCATGGCGATCTCGGCGCAGACCTTCGTCCCCTGGCTGAAGAGGCGGAGCGTGTTGGCGACGACGACGTTCACCGGCGGGACGATGAAGGGGAGGCTCGACTCCTGTTGCTGCTCCTTCTCCGGCCTCTGGCGGCCCACACCCACATCGACGCCGCCCGTGAGGACGTCGGTGCAGGTGACAATCTTCCCCACCTTCTCCAGCTTCGCCTTTACCTCGGGGGGCATCATCTGCTTCCCCTTCACCGGGTAGCCGGTCTGATGCCTGACGAAGACGAGCTTTATACCATTGCCCTTGAAGACCTCGACGGCCTTGAGGCCTGTCCCACCCGTTGATGTGGAGACGAGGACGGTGTCTATCTTCCTCTCCTTCGCCCCCTCTAGGGCGATCTTCAGCGTCTCCTCGGTGTGCTCCTCGCCACCCTTCTCGAATATTACTGTGGTTCTCTTTGTGCTCATTTTGATCACAGAATGGTGGTTGAAGGATGGTCTCCGGGGGTAATAAAGCGTTAGAGGTGCTCCTCCCTCTCCCCGACGACGGGTATGGGTTCGCCGCAGTGCTTGCAGTGGTGGGAGGCGTCGAGGCTCCACGAGGTGACGCTGTACCCCACGCGCTTGATCACGGCCTTGCCGCACTTCGGACACATTGTGTCCTCGTACCCCTTCCCCGGGACGTTCCCCACGTAGACGTAGTGGACGCCCTCGGCCTTCGCGATCTCCCTGGCCCTGAGGAGGGTCTCCACAGGCGTCGGCGGGAGGTGGCTGAACTTGTACTGCGGGTAGAACCTGCTCAGATGCAGCGGGACGTCGGGCCCCATCGTGTCTACTAGGTACCGGGCCATCCTCCTCGCTTCGTCCTCCCCGTCGTTTGTTTCGGGTATTATTAGGAAGGTCACCTCGACGTGGACGCCCCTCCTATGCATCTCCACCGTGGCGTCGAGGACGCTCTGGAGGTCTGCGGAGCAGTGCTTCCTGTAGAACTCCTCATTGAAGCCCTTCCAGTCGACGTTGGCGGCGTCGATCACGTCCACCACCCTCCCCAGCGCCTCCCCGCTGATGTACCCGTTTGTGACGAGGACGTTCTTCACCCCCTCCCCCCGCGCCAGCCTGGCGGTGTCCTCGACGTAGTCGAGGTTGATCAGCGGCTCGTTGTAGGTGTAGCTGATGCTCGTGCACTCCTGTCGCTTCACCATGTCGACGACGTATTCCGGGGGGACCCGCTTCAACCCGCCCTCGGGCTTGGCGGTGGAGAGGTGCCAGTTCTGGCACCAGGGGCAGGTGAAGCTGCAGCCGACGCTGCTTATGCTCAGGCTGAGGCTCCCCGGGTAGAAGTGGGCGAGTGGCTTCTTCTCTATGGGGTCGACCGCTATGGCGCTGAGGAGGCCGTAGGTGAGGTTAACTATCCGCCCCCTTTGGTTCTCCTTCGTGCCGCAGAAGCCTCGCTGCCCCGGCTTAAGCGTACACATTCGGGGACAGATGATGCAACGAGCGGTCTCCTCGTCCAGCCTCTCCTGATAGCGGGTCTCCATCATGGGAAACCATTGGAAGGCGCCGGTTTAACCATTCTCTTCCCCGCCCGGAACCGGGGCGAACGAGGTCGATAATTTAGGGGATCAGAAGTATTTCTTGATCTCTTCCAAGGTGAGCTTCTTGAACGTCTTCGTCTCCGTAGGGATTACGGCGGCGTTGATGTTCTCGGGTTTTAGATCGTTGGTGTAGGCAACCTTTATCGTCTCGATGGCGAGTGAGACCGCCTCGTCGAGGGATAGGTCCGCCCCGTACTTCTTCTCCAGGAGCTCCTTGGCTTTCTCGCTGTTCATGCCGAGTGCCGTCGCCTTGTAGCCCCGGTAGCTGCCGCTAGGGTCCGTGGTTATGAGGCGGGGCCCCGTGGCGTCGACGCCCGCGACTATCATGCTGACCCCGAATGGGCGCACACCAGCGTTCTGCGTGTACTGCTGCAGGGAATCGCCTATGTTGCTCACGAGGCTCTCGATCCCCATGGGTTCGTCGTAGGTCAGCCTGTTGCTTTGACAGGCGTAGCGGGCCTCGCGCACGAGGACGCGTGCGTCGGGGCTCAACCCGGCGATGACGGCGGCGACGTGTGTGTCGAACTCGAACAGCTTTTTACTGAATCGGGGGTCCTCGAGGCTGTTCTGTAGCACCTCGACGGCGGCAAGGGCTACCCCCTCCTTCGATATGACTCCCGCGACGGGTGCGCCGCGCTTCACCAGCTCAAGGGCGTACTCGACCTGGTAGATGCGTCCCTCAGGGGAGAAGATGGTGATCGCTTCGTCGTATTCTCTTCCACGTGACATATTCCTGCCCCTTGCCTGCTAATCGTTTAGGTGGGGGATATTTAAACATCAGGCTCAACGCCGAGGGCCGGAATAGACGTAGCTACTGTCCGGCGAGCCCCACCAGTTCCTTGGGAGTGAGGCGGAAGGTCGTCCACTCATCCATCGCCTTGGCCCCGAAGCCGAAGTAGAATTTCCTGCTCGGCTCGTTCCAGTCCAAGACGGTCCACTCCATGTGGGTGCATCCCTTGTCGAGGGCTATCATCGCCAGCCTATTGAGGAGCGAGGAGCCGATCCCGCTGCCCCGCAGCTCCTCGGGGACGAAGACATCCTCAAGCCAGAGAGTCGGTCGCCCCGTCCACGTGCTGAAGGTGAAGTAGTAGAGGGCGAAACCCACGTACCTCGGCCCCTCCTTCCCCGTGTTCTCGGCGAGGAGCACCTTGAATATGGCGTCGGGTCCCCACCCCCACTTCTCGTAGTCGCCGGGTGTTGCGACGAAGCTCTCAGGGGACCTCTCGTAGATGGCTAGCTGCTTGGCGAGGTCCATGATGATGGGGATATCCACCTCCGTGGCTTCCCTGATCTTGAACGTGACCCTCTGCTTCATGGGGGGAATCGACACGTGGAGGTGTTAAGAGGGTTTCTAGTTAATACCGAAAGTTGGGTGGGTCTCTCCGGATTGGTCTACTCACACGAGTTCCCCGCGGGCGACCATGACGACCTTGCCACCGACCCTGACGTCGATGCCATCCTTCGTCTCCTCCGCCCGCAGGTAGAGGATGCTGGGGCGGCTAATCTCGGCGCCCTGCTCGACGCGGACATCGACCTTCTTCGAACCGAAGTATCGGTGTTTCACGAGATATCCCGCCAGGCATCCGTTGGCGCTCCCCGTGGCAGGGTCCTCCGTCCAATCCGTCACCATCCTCGCCTTGAGGTGGTTACCCTTGTCCTCGGGCTCGGGGCAGAAGAGTAGTGGCCACTTCGCCTTCTTGTCCGCGGAGTAGGCCTTGAACCTCTCGACGTCGAGCTTGATCTTCTTCAGCGCCTCCCTCGTCTTGAGCGGGATCATGTAGAACCAGACGCCCGTCGAGACCTCCTGTATGGGGAACCGGTTGTCGATGTCGGCTGGTTTGAGGCCGAACATGGGTGCGATGTCCTCCGCCCTGTGGGTGACGCCGAACTCGGGGTTGAGCTGCTTCATCCACAGGAGAGGCTTACCATCCTTCGCCTTCTGGAAGGTGACCGGGATCATCCCCACCTTCAAGTCGAGGGTCAGATCCGGGACCTCCTTCTTGAGCAGCTCCTTCGCCGCCACGTAAGCGGTTCCGAGGGTCGGGTGCCCGGCGAAGGGCAGCTCCCCGACGGGGGTGAATATCCTGACCTTGAAGACCCTCTTCTCCAGGTCCGACCCGGTTATGAAGGTGCTTTCGCTGAAATTCATCTCGCGGGTGAACCTCTGCATCTGGTCGGATGACCAATTCTCCTTGTCGACTACCACGGCGAGCTGATTTCCCTCGAGCTTCGCCTCGGCGAATACGTCCATGATAAAGAGTGAGTTGCCCAACGCGATCAAGTGTTAAACGCGGAGCTGGTTATATGAGGTTGGCGAGGGGCTACAAGTCGCTGAGGGTGTGGTAGTCCCAGTTCTTCTGGGCGATGGGCCTGGAGGCGGATAGGTTGAGCTTCCCCTCCTTGAGGCAACCGGCGTCGATGCTCGCGGCGCTGCTGAAGGAGTGGGGTGTCGAGCCTCCAAGGAGCAGGAGGGCATTGGACGCGGATGGGTTGAAGACGGCGAGGCGACTGGCTGGGCTGCTGGCTGATAAGGTTGATGAGATAATGGAGGCCGACTAGGTGGCTTCGTATAAGACGCAGACCGAATGGAGAGGCGGCCACATGGGTGAGATTCGACTCAGTAACGGTCCAGCCTTACCCTTCTCAGCTCCAGCGGCTATCAAGGGAGTAGAGGGTGTGCTGACGCCTGAGGACGCGTTCGTGGCGGCGCTGAACACCTGCTATATGCTGATGTTCATCTGGAGCGTTGAGAGGCTTAAGATAGATCTCGTGAGCTACACGTGTGAGGCGGAGGGGCACGTTGAGGAGTTCCTAGATAGGACCTCTACCTTTGATCATATGGTGCTGCGTCCGCGAATAGTCGTGAGAGGCTGCGACGAGGAACGGGTCCGTCGTGCGCTGGAGCTGGCTGAGAAGTACAGCCTCGTTTGGCAGTCGATAAAAGCTAAGGTCTCACTTGAACCCGTGATTAGGATACTTTGAGGGCATAAGTCAATCATAATTGCCTTAAGGACTCCCATCATACAAAGTTACATAAGTTCATTTAATTCGGAAACCTGGTACTTGACAACATGCTCGTCGAAAAAACATTTAGCGCCTTGGTGTATTCATAATTAGACTCACTCAACGTGTGTGACTAGTACCAGCCACCTCGTTTTATCATAGTTTAGACTGGTTTATGTTACAAGTTATTTCCATTAACTATTATTCACTCAGAAATATTTTAAAGAGTATAATATAAGTAAAATCCCGATAACACAAAAAACAGCCCCAGATGCTTTAGTGAATCCTGAACCAATACCCACCAGCCTCTCCCTCAAAAACTTACGGGCCGAGGCAGCCACTACGCTGAGAAAAACCACCGGCAGAGCATGCCCTACCCCGAACGCCATTAACAAGAAACCGCCATGAAAAGGAGTAGGGGCGCTGAAAAGCGTGTACATCACCGCGGGAAGCACGAGGGCCAGTGAACAAGGGCTAAGAGCAAGCGAAATCACCACACTCAGAATAAACGAGCCGAGGAAAAGGTTCCGCTCAATCGAGGCTTGTAGAGCATGCCCCGTCGCGGCGTTGACCCGCTCGTTATATGCGCCGCTAATTCCTCGAAGCAAGCCAACCCTGTTCAGTAGACCGAGGTTTCCGGCTCCAAACAGAATCAGCAGCGCCCCAGCGGCCCCGTAGAATAACCTGCCTGAGATCCAGCTCAAGGGGATCAGCGACGATACGGCGTAGCCTAGAAACCAAAAAACTAGCCCCATCGCGGAGACGAAGCCCAGCCCAATTATCAACCCCGCCCTCGGTGTGCTGCTATTACTCACCGTGAATGTGAGGTAGGCCGAGATTAGAGCAAGCGAGCAGGGCGTCAGAAAGGTCATGACCCCGTAAACGAAGAGGCCGATGATTTGCTCAATCAATCTATTAACCCTCCTGTAGGTGATTTAACACCGTGAAAAGGTCCCCTGCGGTAACCTTGCCTTGGGAAATGTGTGTGACCTCAAAGGAAGGATTGATTAGAAGTATTTGACCGTCTTCGAGATTATAGTTTTTGAAGCGTTCGATGATCTCTAGTCTCTCATCATCGTAATCGTTTCCGAATAGCCAAGTCACGTTATAGTACCCTTTGATCTGGTTTAGGTCGCTGCTTTCGCAGCTTGATACAACAATGGTGATGATGTGGAAGTCTCCTTCCCTGCACTTGGAATCGCATACAAGTTTGAGCTGCTGTAGCTGGTTGTCGTTAAGCGTCGTATACTGTCCTCCACAGCCAACGGCCATAAAATGGAGAGCGATCACATCACCATGGTACGCCTCTAAGCCCCCGGCGGTTCCGTTAACATCAATCAAGCTGAAGACCGGTGCTTTGCTGATTGTCTTAAGGGGTATGATTGTATTTGTTGAAATCTCACGTTTGTCGCCAAAGTAGAGGGCATATGCGCCGTAACTTAACGCGATGAATATGAGGGCGAGGCACATGTAGATGAGTAAACGGTTCTTCATGGCATCACTTTTATCAGGTTTAACAATTTTCCTTCACTTATATTACTAGGAGGATTGCTTGCGATCCCTCGCATCTATTATTTGCTTGAACTCCCCGTAGCTAGGGAACCTACTCTCTGCGATGATTTTCTCATCAATGAATACCATTGGTGCCCTGGCTCCGTTGCACAGTTGCTCACTGACGTGGGGCGGGTAGCTGCTCATGGGTCTTCGAGGGCTCACCATGTCGATTTCGAACTTTACGTCTTTGAACTCGTCTCTCAGCCTCTTCAAGATCGTGTTCTTCTCGTTGATGGAGTCCATGATCTTCTGGATGGACTGCTGTGATATCATCGCGGGTCCACAGCAGCAGCCGCTCGTGGGGTCCGAGTCCCATATCTCTACTTTCACATCTTCACCATCCATTGGTTCTACAGGGTTATCGGCTGCAGCAGCCTCTTCATACCCACAGCGTCCGCATATGGGCAATTCTCTACGCTCTTCTCACCAATGAACAGCTTGGAGGCGAAGGCGTAGCAGCCGCTCTCGCCGCACTCCTTACAGTTTGTCTGTGGTAGTTTCTTATTGATGACCATGGGGCTCAACTTCTTCTTCTCCTCGATGAGGTTGTTTGGTACTTTTGGGTGGGAGGCCTGGTAGACCAGTCCACGGTTCAATAGATCGGTTATCTTCTTCGTCAGATCCTTCAGCTCGTCATCGTCCTTGATGAAGGTCACCGCTACTTCTCCGTTGTAGCCGACGACCACGTTATGTCTGTCGAAAGAGTAGCTCATAGTCTTGGAGGACTCAGAGTACCTCGCATTGGGTACCGCCAGGAAGAGGATGGGTAGGACGCCCTCCAGTTTCCTTTCTGTCTTGGCCACGATCTTGAACCTCTCCGGGTCCGCTAGGCACGGTGATCGGTCAACTTCCTCAAACTTTTCTAGGTAGACACCTTTGAAAAGGAGCCGTAGAAGTTCCTCTTTGCTCATGCTCCTCCCCATAGCCAGAATTGTATGTATATATTTAAAGAGGATTGAGACTGTGTGAAAACTCGCTTCGTTTTTATAAAATTGCTGGTTTTAAAGCATATGATTGATTTTTCTATGGTATCCTATACAAAGTAGACGCAATTTTCTAACCAATTTTTCGTTTTCACACAGTCTCGATTCCGATTAACCACCTTCCGGATTTTGAGAGTATTTAACCCCTTATAAGTAAAGGTCCAGTCAAGACTGGATTTCAAGGGTTATTCGGAATCCTCTTAAATTTTTAAATGCAGTCTATGCGCTCGTGAAACAAACTACTCTGCGCGCGCGGTCCATCTATCCAGCACCTGACTATGATGACACAGTAACCAAGATAGTAATATTCCCCTGACCTTTTGAGTCGCGTTTCAGCTTCGAGGCTCGGGTCGGCGTCTATGCGGGGCTCATCTGGGCCGTCTCCTCTCTGGGTTGCGCCTGAACCGACGATTATAG
>Ga0315286_10000460_pt1 | contig 34063 bp, 27 predicted proteins | sample YL17G10_0_MG_FD_205038 | JGI IMG/M metagenome (GOLD analysis project Ga0315286, IMG submission 205038) | Sediment microbial communities from Yellowstone Lake, YNP, Wyoming, USA - YL17G10_0 | ecosystem: Environmental > Aquatic > Freshwater > Lake > Sediment | place: USA: Wyoming | collected...
TGAGATGAACAGGAAGGCGATTGTGGACAGGATCAGGACCAACATCAGGAACCAGTTGTCCATGCCATCCATCCCAGTCGTGCTCCCGAGGTCCGTGATGACGCCCGGTTCGAGTCCGCGCCTCATCGCTTCCATCCAATAGGTCACGGGCAGGATCTTCGATATCGATTGGGCCCATGTGGGAAGTATCGTTATCGGGAATATCACGCCTGACAGCACGTAGAATACCCCCGCGACGCCTTCGTTAATGCCCTGGCCGTGTTTGGCCGTGAGGAAACTAATCCCACCGAGAGCCAGCCCCATGATGCATATCGCCGCTAGACCGAGCACCAGAGAAACGATGAGCAAGGGCCATGAGATGCTGGCGAGCGAAACCTCGACGTCGAGCACGAAGATCCCGAACAAAATCGTGAGTAGGACACCTACGGACGTTATCGCGATCTTTATCGCCGCCCTGCCGAAGATATAGTAATAGAAACTGATCGGAGCGATGTACACCTGTTTCAATGTCATGTAGTGCTCCCGGTCGTCGTGGATCACCCACGTGACGCCGAACAGCACTTCTGCCACGTACATGTAGAGCGCGTTCCCTATGAACATGTACGAGAAGCCCGGGGTGCTAGTGTCGCCGTGTGTTATCACCAGATACATGAAGACAAGGATGAGCGTCCCCGCGAGCGGTTTCACAATCGAGTAGGTCGCGAATAGGAACGGGTCCGTCCAGTTGGACTCCATCTGCCAGCCCAGCCAGGCTGCGTTCTTGAAGGTCCGGAGGTTGTCTCTCATTGCCATCTCAATGTCAACCTCCCGGAGGTCTTGCCGAGCTTCTCCATGTAATCGAGCGAGGCTTTCGAAAGAAAGATGAACACGACACACAGGACGCAGAGGATGACCAATTCCAGGTGGATCGACAGGAAGGCGTACTGAACCCCAGTCGCAGGGTAGAAGAGCTGTCTCAGCGCGTCGAGCCCGAGCGTGATGGGGATCACGGATGCCCCCGCCGCGGTCCAGAACCCCAATTTACTCACGGGGAAGTAGAACCCCGACACCAGATAGATCGGCTCAGTCAGGAGGTTCGACATGTTGTATGCTTCGCGTCCGAACAGCAGGTACAGGGATGCGAGCATCATCCCCATCCCGTAGAGCGCGACCATGGTCGCGACGAAGATCGCGATCAACATCAGGGGGTTCGAGAGGCTCAACGCAACGCCGAACACGAGTATGCCGATCGCCATGGTGGAGCCCGCGCGCAAGGTCGTGAAGAACAGCCCACCGACCGCCATCCCCGCGAGGATGGACATCCGAGAGACCGGTGCCATGAGGAAGAGTGAGAGGTTCCCCGTCTCCTTCTCCCAGTACAGCTGCGAGGCCATGCTCCACAGTATGTTGAGCCAGAACGCGGTCATCGCCCCGCCCAGGATCACGAACCCTACGAACTCCTTCGGCGCGTCAATGAACTTGTAAAGATAGACATAGGCTGCGACCGTCAGCAGAGGGAGCGCGATGTCAAAGATTACCCAGCTAGGCTCCCTGATCGAGCCGATGACCCTCGGGTACGCGCGCCCCCTGATGGCCCGGAGGTTCCGGATGACCCATGAGTCGCTCACTCGAACCCCTTCCCGACCATCTTGATGAAGACGTCCTCGAGGGTCGGTTCGGTCTTCTGGAGCGATACGATCTTCGCATGCTCCTTCAGCAGCTCGGAGACTATGTCATTCACCGCCGACTCGTCGGAGAGGACGAACTTGAGAACGGTGATGCCCTTGTCGTAGTCATCGATGTAGGTGAACTTCTCCACTCCCGGAACGAGGCCGAACTGATCCTTGTTCCTGAGCATCGTCACCTCGAGCTTGAGCGTCCGGCTCGCCTTTACTAGCTTCTTCAGGTTCTCAGGCGTGTCGCAGGCCAATATCTTGCCCTGGTTGATGATGGCGATCCTGTCACAGAGTTGATCGGCCTCGGCCATGTAGTGGGTGGTCAGCAGGACCGTCTTCCCTTTCCCGTTCTTCACCCAGTTGACGATGTAGTCCCTGATCACCCTGCTGGCATTCACGTCCAGACCTAGAGTGGGTTCGTCCAGGAGAAGGATCTCCGGGTCCGTGACGAATCCCCGTATGACGTTCATCTTTTGCCTCTCACCCGTCGAGAGCGTCCTGACCTTCTCGTTCTTCTTCGAGGCCATGCCGAAGAGCTCGAGCATCTCGTCTATGCGCTGATAGGCAATCGAGGTCTTTATGCCGTAGAACTGGCAGAACATCCAGAGGTTCTCGCGCACCGTCAGGAGCCCGTAACCGGAGATCTCCCCGCCGGACACCATGTTGATCCGTTTCCTGACCTCTAGAAAATCCTTCGCGACATCGAATCCCGCGATGGATGCGCTCCCGGAGGTCGGAAGCAACAATGTGCTGAGGATCTTCAGAAGAGTGGTCTTCCCCGCACCGTTCGGTCCCAGCAGGCCGAAGAGCTCCCCTTGGTTTATGCGAAGATCCACATTGTCGAGGGCGGTGATGGACTTGCCCTCCTTCTTCTTCTTCGGGTTGAAGACTCTCGTGAGAGAGCTGATCTCGACAGCCGATGTCATGACTTGTTCACCTGCCGAATGGGGTTGAAGGATGTGACCGCAGAGGCGAGACAACGAAAATGTGATGCTTGGGCAGGAGGTGTGAGACCGAGTCACGCCTCATAGTGCGTCCTATACCTGGTCACGTAGCCCGCGATCTTGTTCCTCATCGAGATGGTGCTTACATCCGTGAGCTTCGAGACCATGAGCTTGTTGTGCTGGAAGTCGGCCGTGAACTGTTCGGGATACTTCTGGACCAGTTCGATCGCTACCCTCTTTATGTAAGTTGGTCTGATATTGCCCAATGGTTCACCGGTTGGACTTCGGGTAGGATTAGGCCGTATATATGCGTTGCGGGTTGAGCCGGGGTTGTGTCAGGGACGTCCAGCAATCGAATCGGTCGGACCCGACGCGCCTCAATCGTCCGCCTTTGAACTCTCGACTATGAGCTCGTCACCGGTCGGGACTTCTCCTTTCTCATATGGTTCCCCGCAGGCATACTCGCCCTCAGGACAAGGTCCGCGGTAGCACCCCGGACCTGCGTTCTCGAAAAGGATCGGGGCGGCCTTCTTCGCTTCGACGAGCATCTTCCAGGCCATCATCCTGATCTCCCACTGCGCCCTCCTGCAACATCTCAGGCTGAAGAAGTGCCAGAGCTCGCGAGCGTTCATCGTGACGGTGATGTTTGTGTGACACGCGTTCGGGAGCACGTACCTCGCGTCCTCCTTCTCCACCCTCTTCGCAAGCTTCCTGTAGACCTTCCAAACCTCGTCCATCGACTTCGTATAGAGCATCCTCGCCTCGGGGTCGTTCGCGATGGCCGGCGGTATCACGTACATTGCCTTGTCCATGCTCACGTACCTTTGGCTCTGCTGGGAATATGATGCGATCCTGTGCCTCACGAGCTGGTGGGTGAGCGATCTTGAAACCCCCTCGACGCTGAATGTGAAGTATGCGTGCTCGGTGACCGAGAGATGGCCCATCCCGACGACCTTCTTGATCATCTTCTTCGCTTTCTCGTCGGTCGTCGTCCGGAAGAGCTCCGATGCCCCCTTCTCCGAGTAACATGACTGCGCGGCCGCGGCGCATATCTGGTCGGGGTCCTTCGTGTAGTTCAGGAGTACGACTTTCAAACCCACACCTGCTTCGTGTCAGGAATGCGTTCCCTGACTAAATCCTTTCTAGGGCATGCGCGAAACGCTACTGAGAGTGGTACCAGTATGAAGAGGTGAACTCGCCAGCACCCTCCTTGGGGGCTTGAGGATTGCGGACATCCTTCAATCGGATGACCTCTAATTCCGCCTGTCCAAGCAACTGGATCAAGCCGGGGATGTGTCCGTCCCCGACCACTGCCACGATCGTCTTGCATTCACCCGTCAGAGCCAAGATTCTGTCGGCCATGAATCTGTTCCTGTCGTCGATCAACACTTCCTTGAAAGTCGGAAATCCTTCCGAGAGGAGCTGTACGTACTGATCCTCCTGAGCCTCGTACTTCTCTATCTCCTCCACGACTCGTTTCTTCGAGATGAACAATCCCGCGAACGCGCCTGTGAACAGAGTGAGTCTCTCCCTGAAAGACATCCGCTTCCAGAGCTGAGAGAACACCTTCGACGCGTCCATGTCGACGAGAGCCAACCTTGCTCCGAGCTCCTCTGCCGCCGTCGCGCCGGCGAGCATCTCGTCGCCGACCTCGGTCCCGAACTGTGCGGCCATCCGCTCCTGGAGATATGCGAGCAGGCGGTACTGCAGGGGCACGGCCCTGCTATCGTTCATGCCTGCCCGCTTCTGCATCAAAGCATTGAATCGAGCAGCGTCGAGCTCGAGGCAGACGATGTCGGGGCGTCGAGCGAGTACCAGCTTCTTGACGGTCTCGGAGATCGCGAACACGTGCCCGACGCCTATCAGGGTGATCATTAGGCTAGGGCCATCACGCCAGCCTTTTAATAAGTCTTTCCGCTATCTTCGCGCCGTGTCCAGGCTTGTGGTGTTCGACATGGATGGAGTCCTCGCCGATGTGGAGAGCTCGTGGGTCCATGTCCATAAAAGGTTCGGGGTGAACAACGACCATTCCCTCTATGCCTATCTCAGAGGGGATATCACCGATCTTGAGTTCATCCATAGGGACATTCAACTCTGGAAGGACAAGGATCCGCAAGTGAGCGCCGCAAAGATCATGAATATCCTGGACGAAGTTCCGATGATGCCTGGAGCTGGAGAGACCCTCCATGAGCTCAGGAACAGGGGGTTCAAGACCGCGATAGTGTCGGCCGGGATAGACCTTCTCGCCGACCTGGTCATAGAGAAGCTCCCATTCGACGCTCATCTCGCGAACGGGTTCGAGACGGACGACCAGGGGATGCTCACTGGCAAGGGAATCCTCAATGTCAAGCTGATGGACAAGGGGGAGGCGGTCAGGCGGGTCGCCGAGAAGCTAGGAGCCACCAAGGAGGATACGGTCAGTATCGGGAACTCCAGCTACGACGTTTCGATGTTCAATGAATCGAGCCTCGGCATCGCGTTCTGTCCGGAAGACGACATAGTCAGGCAGAAGGCGGATGCGGTCGTGGACAAGAAGGACCTGACCGGAATCCTCGAGTTCATCTAGGCGGGATCAGTGCCCATATTCGCCAACGAGCGGCACGAACACGCAGCCGCCGAGATTCTCCTTCTCCAGCTTGGCCCCCTGTCTAGTGACCCTGATAAGGTCTTGGTACCACCTTGTCCCCACGGGGACAAGGAGCTTGCCTCCGGGGGTAAGCTGGGCGGTGAGCGGAGAAGGTACGTCCGGTGCTCCGGCTGCAACGAATATCCTGTCATAGGGGGCGTGGTCCGGAAACCCTTTCGACCCGTCGCCCAGGATGACCGTCACCAGTTTCGCGTACCCCGTCCTTTTGAGATTATCCTCCGCGAACGAAGCCAGGGAGGTGATCCTCTCTATCGAGTATATGTGACCGTCCGGAGCGATGACCTCAGCGCACACGGCAGCGTGATACCCGGAGCCAGTCCCCACCTCCAGTATCTTCTGGCCCGGCTTCAGGTCGAGGTTCTCGGCCATTATGGCGACCATGTGAGGAGCGGATATCGTCTGCCCCTCTCCTATAGGAAGAGGCGAGTCGACGTAGGCCTCCTCCCTCAGCTCGGCAGGCAGGAACTCTTCGCGAGGCACCCTCCTCATGGCATCCTCGACCGCCTTGCTCGTGACGTAGCCCCTCATCTTCAGGTCGTCAACGAGGTGGTTCCGCTCGTGCTCGAGATCAATCATCGTAACTTGATACGCGGCGCTAGGCTAAATGTTTCTGGCGTCGATATTCGTTCAGGAGTTGGTCTTTCTCACGATGTTCGCGTAGACCCTCACGATGTCGCGAGCCAGCGCACCGCCCGCCCTCAATGACCTATCCTCGATCTTGATCGAGTGGATGACCACCTCGTGCTTCCCCACCTTGAGCACGTCCCCCACGAAGAACTCCTCATCTGGCACCGCCAGGACGTGGTCGGAGACGCTCTTCGCCCTCTGGCTTATAGAGAACGGCACCCTGACCTTGTCGAACCTTCGGGCCCACACGGTCTGGATGTTTCGCGCCTTGGCTCTCTTCACCCGCGCACCTTTGGACTCGATCGAGGTGATCAGCACGGGCTCGTCCCCGCACATGATCTCATCCTCGATGGACAGGGCGTCATCTGGCCCTACCACTATGGTCGATTTCTTTGAGTCCTTGAGCCAACTCACGATGATTGGGATTTCTATCGGCCTCTCCACCTTGAGAACGATCGGATGGACCTGGTTGCACTCCTTGCATCTGACTGTGGATTCGAACACGGCCTGCGCCTTGCCACCTAACTTGCCATGAAGGACCTCATGAAGCGTTTCGGACCTGCAGATGGGGCATTCGACCATGATACTTGAAGGGACGGTCATTTCACTATCATCCGTGCATTGAGCTAATCCATCATATTACTTCTATCTTGCGACCTCGAATGGCGCTTCGTGACCCGGAACTATCACGTCGGCCGACGCCTCCAGGGAGTCCATGCTCTTAAGCGCGAGCCGTGGATTGATGTTAATCGAAGGTGGAACGTGATTCTCGACGTTCGCCCTGGTAGGTATGGCATCCCCGCAGATCGCGTACCGTCTATCCGCAAGCACCAGAACCGATATGCTCCCTGCCGTGTGGCCAGGAGTCAGAACGAGCTCCACGCCCGGCAGAAGCTCGAACCCCTCTGACACGCGAATCGTTCCCGGGGGAGGATTCTCCAGCTGGTGAGCGTAGAACCTCGCGCTCGGGAAGAGGCTGTTCCCGCCGATGTGATCCATGTGAAGGTGTGTGTTGACGACGATGTCGACTTCATCGGGTCTTACCGACGCTGCGCGGAGCGCTTCCTGGAGCAGCTTCAAATCCGTCGGAGATCCCGTGTCCACTATCACCCTCTTCTCCACCGACACGACCAGCGAGACGGTCGACGAAGCCTCGAGTATCGTGTTGCCGCTCCTGACCAGACGCCCATCCAATATCGACCTAACGCTTGTCGCGCGGCCGTTCGGGTCGTTGATCATATGAGATGCCCCTTCTCACATCTGATGGCCCCCTTGTCCGCGATGATGGGGGCACCGCATTGTGGGCACCTCGCCTTTGAGACGAAATGGTCGATCCATGCCTGCTTCACATCGGGAACGGTTTCATCCTCGATCCTCTTCAGCATGGATTTGAGCTCGGTAGTGGTGGCGAGCTTGCGCAAGTTCGGCGCTGACGCGGGCATCTTCCCTTTTCCCTGAGGGGCAGGCAATTTCACGACGAGCGGGGCCAACAAGACCCCGGCGATCAGCCCGCCTATGTGCGCCTCGACCGCGACACCGGAGGCAGTGGGTATCAACACCAGCTGCAGGACGAGATATCCGGTCACGATGGCCCATATCGGCAGCGCCACCGGGAAGGGGAAGAACATGAATCGCTCCCTTGGGAAGAGTCTTGTGAATCCTCCCAGTATACCGAAGATGGCTCCCGATGCTCCGACTGCGATGACGTCGGGTCCTGTCCACCTGAACGCCGCGAACGCAAGACTGCCGCATATCCCTGTGAGGATGTAGAGCAAGATGTAGGGCCTCGTGCCAATCTTCTGCTCGAACACGACTCCTAGGACAATTAGCCCCAGCAGGTTGAAAAACAGGTGCCCCATGCCGGCATGTGTGTACATCGAAGTCAGGATTGTGTACGCTCGGCTGGGGTCAACGAGGTCGTGGGGGGAAAAGCCCAGTTCGTCGGTAATCCCGGACGGGGGCGCTGCGAGGTATGACACGATGTATGCGAACACGCACACAATGCTTACTATGATGGAGAAGTTGTATTGCTTCCAGGCTGAGATGGCGATGCTGATGATGATTGCCGCCAGCACGACCCAAACCCATGCATTCATTGCTATCCTCCCTTCACCTGTCCCTGCGGAATCCTAACGGCAAGTCCTGATGCCAAGAACACTAATCAAGATTGTCCCACCAAATCCTTAAGCATTATCGACATTCCACTCCAGCATGCAGCTGGACCGCCTGATCGATATCGACACGGCCGACGAGGTATACAACCCGAGCGATGATTCCTACATGCTTCTTAGGATAGTGGAGGTCGCACGGGACGAGACCTTCCTCGAGGTCGGAACAGGCACGGGCTTGATCGCCATCCATGCTGCGAAAATGGGTGCAAAGGTGACCGCCACGGACGTCAACCCTCACGCGGTCGAGCTCACAAGGAGGAATGCCGCAAGGAACCAAGTGCGGATCCAGGTGCAGCAGAGCGACCTGTTCGACAAGGTGGACGGATATTTCGATGTCATAGCCTTCAATCCTCCCTATCTCCCGAGCGATTCCAGCTCCACCAGCTGGATCGAGAGGTCGTGGTCAGGGGGCGAGAAAGGGAGCGAGATACTGGTCAGTTTCTTGGATCAGGCTTGGCGCCATCTCGCCCCGGGCGGACGGATATACATGGTGCTCTCGTCCCTGACCGGACTGACCTCCGTGCTGAAGGCCGCGAAGGAGAGATACGAATCAGAGATGCTGGAGGAGCAGAGGATGTTCTTCGAGTCGATGTTCGCGTATCGCTTCCGGGCGAAGCGGCCGATGCCCTGATTGCATGCGGGAAAACTTATTAGCCAAGGGCCATATTTCGTGTGTCCCGCGCGCGCCAGGAGCCGGCCAGATGACCAAGATCAGGAAATACAACAATCCCGAAGACCTCGACGAGCTCTGCCGGAGCTTCCTTGCCTCCAAAGACAATGACAAGGGCGCCGCCCTGGAGTATTGCAGGAGATTCCTCAATGTCCTGTCTAAGAACCCGCCTGCTTCAGGAGCTGTCGGATCTTCTCGCTCAAAACCTCGCTGAGGACCTTCCCGTCCACTCGCCCTCTGAGCTCCTTCATCGCTATGCCCATCACGGGCCCGAGGCTCGCTTCTCCCTTCTCAAGGATGAACTTCATCCGCTGCTGGACGATCCGTTCGCACACTTCCTTTACGGACTCCAGGTCGACCGTCTCCATGCCTAGAGTCTCGATCGCGCCCTCGACCGTCTGACCGTTCTCGAGCACCGAACCCAGTATCTGGGGAACCGCCTCCTTTGCGAACCTGCCACCCTTCAGCGAGTCGAGCAGCACCCTCATGGTGTCGAGGCTTATCCCAGAAGGGTCGTGCCCGAGCTTCTCCAGCTCTGGGAAGTCGTTCAGATATATCCGGGCGACGACCTGCGAGTTGCCGAACTGCGAAGCTAGGAGTTCGAATTCGTCCTCGTAGCCGCTCTTGATGAGCGACTCCGCCTGCTCCTTGCTGATGCCGAACTGCTTGACGAACCTGCCCGTCTTCACCTCAGGCACTTCGGGCAGGTTCAGCTCGATGCTCTCCAGCAGCTTCTCGTCGATCCTTATGGGCGGGACGTCCGTCTCCGGATACATCCTAGCCTTTCCTGGCAAGGGTCTGCTGTAGACAGACTGTCCGTCCGGAAGTGGGTCTCGGGTCTCCTCTGGTACCCCTTCGATGGCGGCGTTCGCTCTCTCAACAGCCTTCGAGAACGCCGCTCGTGAGCGGTCCTCCTGGTCCGCGATGAGGACGAAAGCATCCCCGGGCTCGACACCTAGGGCGGAAGTCACGTCCTCGACCTCCGCGACCGTCACGCCATAACCCGGCAGCTCGTCTGAATGGAAGAGTCCTTTGACGCCGGTGACACGCGCGTGCGCGGCCATCTCGGACCCCACACGCTTCACGCCGGCCTCAGTCGGACCGAGCACTCCCTTGAACTTCTCAAGCCTGACAGCCAGTATCTTGCCCTTCTCGTCGAGGGCTTTCTTCAGCACCTTGCAGTGCGTGTCCCTGAACAGCCCAGAAAGATTCTTGACCTCCGGGTTGGCCCTCTTCGCCCCTCTTTCCCTCAGGACATTCTTGACGTCCAGGAGAGCGAGCTGGCGCTTCGCTTCTTCCTCGACATAGACGTGCAGCAGACGGAGATCCTGCGCGCCCTTGATCTCCACCCTCGCACCGCCCGCGATGGATATGTTGACGTCCTCCCTGATCGTCCCGATCCCTCGTCTGACCTTCTTGGTCGCCCTCAGCAGGGCCCCGAGCTTCTCGGCGACGAGTCTGGCCTCTTCAGGAGTCGTGATGTCCGGGTCGGTTGCCAGCTCGATCAAAGGGATGCCCAGCCTGTCAAGACGGAACAGCACTTCCGGATTCTGCTCCGCCATCTTCCTGGCTGCGTCCTCTTCGAGGCAGAGAGTCCTGACGACTATGCTCTTGCCTCCCACTTCGATCTTCCCGTCCATGGCGACCAGAGCAGTCCTCTGGAAACCTCCCGTGTTGGAACCATCTACCACGATCTTCCGCATGAAATGGACCTCGTCTACAGGCGTCATCCCGAGCAATTTCGCCATCTCGAGCGACGTCTCGATCGCGCGCGGGTTGGCAACATGGGGGGGCTCCTCGTCCGCCTCCACCAGGCAGGATGAGGGGACCGTCTGGTACCTGAAATGCAGCTTGCGCTCGGACTGCTCCAGGGCTGCCTTGTCCATCTCCCCCATCTCGCTCTGGGTCGGCCTCAGCCTTCTGAAGAACTCCTTGTGATGCTCATCGGAGAACTCCGACTCGCACTCGCAGAACAGCTTTCCCGTGCTGAGCTGCTGATGTATCTCGATGCCTACCTTGAGCCCAAGCGACCGGTAATCCAAGTCACACCAGCCTCCTGTCGCTTAACTCACCCGCGACGTTCGTCATCATGATCTTGCGGACTTCCGCGGGGTCATTTGTCTGACCCATGACCCACATCAGCTTGACGTAGGCTGTCTCAGGGAGCATGTCCCCGATCGGGACGGCTCCCGCCGTGAGCATGTCCCGGCCAGTGGAGTACACGTTGAGATTGACGGCGCCGTGGAGGCATTGAGTGGTGATGAATACGTGAACACCGTCCTTGACAGCCCTCCTGATGGAACCGACGATCTCCTCGGAGACGTGGCCGAGGCCGGTCCCTGCGATCACTATCCCTTTGACCTTACCAGCTATCATGTCGAAATGCTCGGCCTCGAAACCTGGGTAGAAGTGCAACATGCTCGCATTCCCGTCGATCTTGTCGTGCAACTCTACCGGCCCCGGGGACCTTCGAGTATGTTGAGACATGAAAGTGATCTCGGTGCCCTCCACCTTGGCGACGGGGTCGGCGTTGATGCTCTTGAACGCATCCCTTCGCGAGGAGTGCATCTTCCTGACCTTCGTGCCTCTGTGGGCGAGGCAGTAGGAGTCCGATGTCTCGCCGTGCATCAGTACCACGACCTCTCCGAGGTCCCCCTCGACGCAGAGCCTGGTCGCCCCGAGGAGGTTCATGATGGCGTCGGATGACGGCCTGTCCGAGGACCTCTGAGCACCCACGCAGACCACGGGTCCCGTGAGATTGCGCAACATGAATGAAAGCGCAGCAGAAGTGAATCCGAGCGTGTCCGTCCCATGGGGGACGATCACCCCCACCGCCCCGGAGTTGAGCTCGTCGGCCACCGCCCTGGCCAAGCCCTGCCAGTGGGCGACCTTCATGTTCTCGCTCAGGATCGAGTAGAGGACCTTGGCACGCACGTTGCAGAGATCCATCAGCTCTGGGACCGAGAACACGAGCTCCTCAGCGGATATCGCGGGATGGACCGCTCCGGTCCTATAGTCCACGTAGGAAGCGATGGTCCCGCCCGTGCTGATGACTGCGACGTCCTTCTTCGACGGTGTGCTGGGCAACGACCGTTTCACATGCTCCTTGGCTTCCTTCTTCGAGACTATCTTGATAATGGAATCCTCGTCTGCACGCACCCCGATGTTGTATCCATTCGCCAGTTTGAGAGTGATTATGGATGGATTGCTGAAATCGTGATGAGGCATCAGGATGCCACTGTAGACTTCCTTTCCCTTGCGGACCTCGACGACATCGCCGACCTCTGCGCCGGCGGCTTCCAGAATCTTCCCGACTGGGCCAGGATAGGTCATCGGTCAAGTGGATAGGGTTATTCATTTTAAAGGATTCGCAGACATGACGGCACCGGGAGCGGCCCCTTGGCCAACCTTCTTAAGACCTGAACTTTATGACCCGAGCGGTAGCAGAAGATGAGAGTACTGGCCGTCGGGGGAGGAGCAAGGGAGCACGCGATAGTCTCGGCACTCGCGCGCTCGGGCGCCGAGATCTTCGCATGCTTGAAGAACATGAACCCGGGAATCGCTCGCACTGCGAAAGAGCTCTTGTTGACCGAAGAGACGGACATCGCCAGAGTCGTACAATTCGCAAAGGCGAAGCGAGTGGACCTTGCGGTCATCGGCCCCGAGGCACCTCTCGAGTTGGGGCTGACGGATGCCCTGATCACCGCACGAATCGCCACTGCGAGCCCCTCGAAAGCGGCGGCTAGGCTGGAGACGTCCAAGAGTTTCATGCGTGAGCTGCTCTCCAAGCACAAGGTGAAGGGAGCGGTCAGGTTCAAGATAGCCGATTCCCGGGAAGAGGTCGGGCGCGCACTCGATGAGCTCGGAACGGACATCGTGGTCAAGCCGATCGGCCTGACGGGCGGAAAGGGAGTCAAGGTCTTTGGTGAACACATGATGGACAAGCAGGACATCATTGCCTACACCGATGAGATCCTCTCCAACAAGATCGGAGGAAGCGCGAGCGTGGTCCTCGAGGAGAAGCTCGTCGGAGAGGAGTTCACGATCCAAGCCTTCTGCGACGGGAGAAAGGTCGTCTCTATGCCCGCGGTCCAGGACCACAAACGGGCATACGAGGGCGACAAGGGACCTAACACGGGCGGGATGGGCTCGTACTCCCAGCAGGACGGGCTCCTGCCGTTCCTGAGGAGGGACGAGTACGACACCGCCGTCGGGATCATGAACGAGGTCGTTGCCGCCCTGAGGCGGGAGAGCTCAGAGTACAGAGGGACCATGTACGGCCAGTTCATGCTAACAGCCCATGGACCGAAGGTGATCGAGTTCAATGCGAGGTTCGGGGACCCCGAGGCCATGAACGTGCTCTCTCTGCTCAAGAGCGATTTCGTGAAGATATGCGAAGGCATGGCGGATGGGAATGTCTCGAAGAACCTGGTACGGTTCGAGGCGAAGTCCTCGGTCTGCAAGTATGTCGTGCCCGAAGGCTACGGCACGAAATCCCTGTCGGGGACGGAGATCAAGGTGGACGAGACGGCCATCGCGGATGAAGGAGCGATCCTGTACTACGCGAGCGTCAACGAGAAGAATGGAAAGATATACACGACGACCTCCCGCTCTGTCGGCATAGTTGGACTCGCTGGACCGATCGAGGAAGCCGAGCGGATCGCGGAGAACGGGATAAGACACGTATCTGGCAAGATACACGTCCGTCACGACATCGCGAAGAAGGACATGCTCGATGCTAAGGTCCAGAGGATGGATCAGATCAGGAGGATGAGCGCATGAAGAACCTGGAGAAGGTGATCTCGGAGATCGAGGCGGAGCTGGAGGAGAAGGACCAGGTAAGGGAGGTCGCGCTGAAGTCCTCGCGGGTGATAGTCCGCCTCTCGGGAACGATCCTGAGAGGGCTGCACAGCGGCCAGAAGGGAACAGCGGAGCTCGCGGAGCTGAAGGACGAACTGTCCAGATTGTCGAGCCTCCTCAAGAACAACCCGGACATCGCGTTCACGGGCTACGTGGAGACGGCGTTCCAGGAGTATTCGGAGGTAAGCATCGTGTTATCCATACTCGAGAAAGACGATGTGCCGTCCCCAGAGGACCTCGATGTATCCAGCACCGGATACCTGCTTGGGCTAGGGGACAGCGTGGGGGAACTGCGCAGGTTCTGCCTGGACGAGCTCAAGGCGGGAAAGACCGAGCGCGCGAACTACTTCCTCGAAAGGATGGAGGACATATTCGTCGCTCTCATAAGGTTCGATCTGCCAGATGCGATCGTGCCCATCAGGAGAAAGCAGGACGTCGCGAGGAGTCTGCTAGAGAAGACCAGAGGAGACGTGGCGGTCGCGACGAGCGCGAGGAACCTCCAGGACAAGCTGGAGGAGGTCCTGAGAAAGAGCTAGCCCGGAAAATGCTTCTTGATCACGGCCTCGATGTTCTGTCTCGGGTGCGCCCCGGTCATCCGCTCGACCTGCTTCCCATCCTTGAAGAACAGTATGGTCGGGATGCTGCTTATCCCGAGGCTCATCGCGGTCTTGGGGCTCTCGTCCGTGTCGAGCTTCGCGAATGTTATCTTCCCCTTGTAGTCGTTCGCCATCGCCTCGATCGTCGGCCCGAGCATCCTGCACGGACCGCACCAGGGCGCCCAGCAGTCTACGACCAGCCTCGGGCTGGATCTCACGGTGGATTCAAACGTCGAATCGTTTATGTTCATGATGTTCTCGGACATGCCAATCGCCCCTCGGTTGCTTCGCGAGTATGACTCCGCCCCGTATTAGAGATTATCCCGGAACATCCGGGCTCCCTACTTCTTGGACTTGGACTTGGACTTTCTCTTGGGCTTCTGCACCCACATGAGGAACACGAGGACCGCGAGTACAACTACACCGCCGCTGAGCACGGCCCCTGCCACATTGCTCTGCTTACCGATCCAGATGTCCCTCGAGATGACATTGTTGCCGTCCGTGAACTCCACTATGTTGTTCGGGTCGTCGACCGTGATGGTCAGGACGTGCTTGCCGTTCTTGATCTTGAGGAACGTCCAGCTGTAGGACAGTTTCTGGGTCCCATTGGCCGAGACGTTGAAGGTCTGCGTGGACAGCAGGGTGCCATCCGCGAAGAACCTGGCCGTCACGTTGGAGACCGGGACCGGGCCCGTGTTGACCACGGTGGCCTTCATGACGACCGGGACGACCACCTTGATCTCGAAATCCCGCTGGAGCGTATCGGATGTCGCGCTCGTAGGGCTCGTGGATGAGGCGTTGATCCTGATCTTGATCGTCTGTGGCGCCTCCTCGGGCATCGTTATGTTGAGTTTGAAGACGCCGCTCTGCTGGGACGGGCCTGACGCGGGATTAATGGACGATCCAGACGTGTTCTTGCCTATTATCGTCGCCCCGTAGGAGTAGTTCCCTCCGGGCTGGGCGGGCCCACCGCTGATGGTCATGACGCACTCAACGGTCTCGTTCAGGCCCGCGAACTGGGGATGCTGGAGCGTCACCTCTATGCCTCCGTAGGCACTCGCGTTCGGCGCTGACGGAAGGAATGCAAGCGTAGGAGCGACCAGCGACGCGACCAGGAGTGCCGCCAGAACAAGCCTTCTGAAGGCGTTCACTTCTTGGCACCTCCGAAACCCTTCTTCTTGCGCAGGATGAAGAACATCGCCATGAGTACTGCGAGGGCGACGAGGAGTCCCATGTCCGTGTAGAGCGGCATCATGTTGTACTCGTACGCGACGTTGGGGCCCGTGGCCGTGAGCGAACCCGGGGGCAAGACGACGTCCGGCAATATCACCGGGATTGGCCCGGTCGAGCTTACATAGGAAGCGTTCTTCAAATAGGCGAGCACGATGGCGTGAACGGTCGGGTCCGCATCGGTCCTTGTCGACGTGAACTTGACCTCGAACATGCTCGATGAGAATGCCAGGAGCGTCACGTTTGTGGTCACGTTGCCGCTTGCCGATGGGTCCACGATGACGGCCTTCCACCCAAGGGACTCTAGTATGGCTTCATTGGAGATCTGCAGGATGTAGGTGTCCGTAACGCTACCCGTGTTCGTCACGTTGAACTTCGTGACAGTGGTCGTGGAGGTCACGGCCTCAGCAGCGTTCAGGTTCGTGATTTTGACCCCGTGGACAGGCATCACATTCACGTAAAGGGCGAGGTTCGATCTCAAAGTGGCCAGGTTGTTCGACCTGATAAGTGTGGAGACGAGCTGCTCGCCCGCGGCGACTTCCATCGTTGGCGTCACGTGCGCGACGATCGTCGTCTGGTTGTTCACCCCGAAGTCCAAGTTCACACGGGAGGACGAGAAACTCACGTTGAATCCGGAACCTATGAAGGTGATTATGTAGGTGTCTGCTACGTTCCCCGTGTTCTCGACTGTGAAGACGTAGTTGACCTCCTGACCTGGTGCCGCGGTCTGCTCGAGAGAGCGCGACCAGCTCGTGACCACCGATCGGGAGGTCCCCCTGATGAAATCCAACGTCTCGTAAATGGCTACATCACCCAGACTGACCGTCTTCGAGATCGAGTAAGTGATGTTCAGCGTGTTCTCGGTCCTGAACGTGGTCGCGCTGAGCGAGTAGTTCGCCGGCGGCAACAGTATCTGCATATCGCCCTGAGGATCGGTCGGAATCTGCATCCTCATGCTGCTGTTCGAGAGCGAGAACATGACCTGGGCGCGAGCACCCGCTACCTGTGCCCTCACGTTCATGTAGCTCGCAGCCAGGAGCGGGATCTCGCCCTGGGTCTCCACCTTCCTAAGTAGGATGACTCGCGACAAGGCCGCAGTCCTGTCGACTTGGTTCGTCACGTAGATCGTGTAGTCGCCCGGCTGCACCGATTGGTTGAAAGCGCCATACAGGTCCGTCGTGAAGCTCATGGAATCGCCGAAGTTCGTGTTCGGTATCAGGCTGATAGTGGCCTGCTCGGGTACACCCGTGGGGCCGATGACCGTCCCCGACAGCGTCGCGTTGTCGAGACGCATGGCAAGGCTGGGGCTCACCGTGACATCGCTCGTGTCGATGGTCACGCTTTGCTGCGCGAAGTACTCGACGAACAGGTTGTGCCCACCCATGGCGAGGGTGTCCTCGCGGGAGTACTTGACAGTGTAACTGCCGGAAGGCAGCTGTAGCGAATAGAATCCCAGGCTCGTCGACGTTGTCTTGACCACGGCCCCCGACGACGCGGTCGCCTCTATGGTGACTGTCTTGTCCGTGGAGCTGGTTGCCATCGTCGCCACTCCTTGGAGCGCGTGCGCGCGCGTCAGTTCCAAATCGTGCTGCCTCGACGTGGCGGTCAAGGATACGGAGCTGACGTTCGCGTAGGTGGCGCCCGTGGCCGTGCTCGTGGCGTATACGTCGTATTTCCCGGGAAGCATGTAGACCGAGTAGTTGAGTGTCGAGATGCTCATTGTCTTCTGCTCCGGACCCTGGAAGTTGAGCTTCGAGCCGGAGGATCCTCCGACGATGCTCCCAAACATCTCGACCTTCTTGGCCGCCTGAATGTCGAACACCTGAACGACGCCCGATGGCAGGAACCTCTGCTGCGCGCTGGACATGTACCTCTCCGCGCCCATCAGGTCGGCGTTCTGGTTCACGACTACACTATACTGTGAAGATGGCACGCTCGCCGAGTACACCCCGCCCGGGCCCGTGATGGCGTACACTGGCGTTCCGAGGAACGATGATGGAAGGAACGCGACGGTGACTCCTCTGAGGCCGAGGCTCTGGTTGGTCACCACTCCCGAGACCATGACGTTGTCCGGACGGGCGATGAGAGTGTAACCGGTCGAGCCCTGGGCGAATTGGACGGTCGTGGACCATCGGGAGTATCCTGGGTTCCCGAGCGAGATCGTGATAGCGACGTTCGTAGGAACGATGATGGAGAACGAACCGTCGAAGGCCGATTTCGCGAGGAATGTTCTCCCGGACGAGTCGGTGATTCTAATGTTCCCGAGCCTGCCGATATCCTCTGACGATATGCCTGCTATCGCGTCCCTGACCATCATCAGGGTGCCCGCGACCTTGGCTCCTCCGGACACGACGAACGAGAAGCCGGTCTGCTGTGCACTCACAGTGGCGGTTCCGGAGAAGACCCCTCTGTCCTGGACGCTGGTGATCGTGACATTGTATGTGCCTAGAGGCAGGATGGGTGTTACCCTGCCGTTCGGGCCAGTCGTGATTGAGATCCGGGCTCCGTTCGGCATCTCGAAGTTGACGTACTCCTTCGTGACATACCCTCTATCCATGTTCGTGACATCTGCACTCACCCTCGCTGCTGGCTGGAGCGAGAGAACGCTTGCCGCCGAATCCGCTGTCCGCGTGTCGACAAGGGTCGCCGCGGCGTAGTCCGCAGTCCCTGAATGATATGTCACGTAAAGGCTCCACAGGCCCCTCGGGACGTCGTTGAGCTCGACAAGGCCGAACTCATTGGCGATGCCCGAGACTGTATTGGAAGCATCGTATATGTCGGATAGCATCCACGCGGCGTATCCCACGGGCTTACCGCCGTTGAGTATGGTGTAATCTATCTTCGATGCCTGGAATACAGTGACGTTCTTTTCGACCGACTTGCCCGGCTCGACCGATAGGAATGTGTTGAACACCGATTTCCCAGAAGCGTTCGCGCCCATGCTGTAGTTGCCCGCTATCAGAAGGTCGAAGGAGTATCCACCAGTCGAATTGGTGGTCGCGCTGTAGGGGAAATTCACGTCAAGGTCGAGCATCCTCAGCGTGGTGTTCGCTGCGGCTGACCCGTTGGGGTAACGCGCCGTGCCCTTAACCGCGCCCGGTGCTATAGGCAGTTTGACTGTGGCTTGCCCACCAGCCGTGGCATTCACATTCTGACCCATGCTCATGACCGCGTGGTTGATGAGTACGTTGAAGTCATAGCGCCCCGGAGGCAGCGCGTGCTCAAATGCCCCCTCCGATGTGTTGAGATCTATAGTCCTGTTCGTGAACTGCTCCCGAGCGACCGTCCGGCTGCCCACGAAAAGCTGGTCCGTTCCCTCAGTGTAATTCTGGTCTAGATTGACATCCCAGAATATCGTCCCGCTGATGAGCGTGCCCTTCATGGCGAAATCCTTTGTGATGATATAGTCCAATATGCCGTCGTTGTTCAGGTCCTCGTGGACCCTCATCGACTGGTTGTCGGTGATGTTGAGTATCATCTTCTTGATCTCGGTGGTGCCCACGAGGGTCGGGTTCTTCGCGTCGCCACTCGAGAAGGTCAGAGTGTCAGTTCCGGGCGGGGCCAGGAGTGAATAGTGTCCGTTCGCGTCCGTGAAAATCGACCCATGGGGTATGCCGTACTTGTCCTGTATGGTGACACGTATGCCCCCTACTGGATATCCCTGCTCGGTGGTGAGGGTGCCGTTCACGTATGCGCCCTTGTAGTACTCGAGGAAGCTCGCTCCCGCACCGTAGAAGGTGTACGCGCTGTCATCCACGACGCCCGTAGCGGTGCCTGCATTGATCGCGGCCTTAAGCGCCACTCCCTGATCAAAGCTAATGGCCCTCCAGTCATCTCTGTGCCCCGACATCTCAGCGGCTGGGAACGGGTTGTAGTACGCGGTCCTATAGACCTGCATGAAATGTGTCAAGTTCCACCCAGGCATCGCCGGGTACCGGCTTACGGACCCCGACAGGCCGGGTATCCCATCGTTCGTCAGGCCGACATCCTCGCCCGTGTACCCGGAGAAGGCCCTGTAGAACATGCTGTTGTAGAACATGTCCTTGTAGATGAGCTTGTAATCTACGACCGTGTCCTGCGAGGTGAGGTTCTCGATCGCTATCGTGAGGCCCGTGCTCGTCACGGCCTGTACATCAAAGAAATCTATTGGCGAGCTGTCCTTCATGCGCCGGTCCGCCAATTTCGCTGGCGCGTAGAATATCCCCGTGCTCTGACCGGAGCTCGGGAACATCCTTGAGTCGACCATGAAGTACCTGATGTTCCAGCCCGTGAGGTCTACGAGGTCCCCGTACAGGTTCACTAGACTGTCCATCCCTATGCTCGTAAGCGCGACCCTCGCGGCGACTATGCGAGCATTGATGGCCCCCAGGTCGGGTGACATTGGTCCATACACAGCGGGGTCGGAGAGGACGGTCTTGATGACCGGCTCAGCGGGCCCGAACAGGATATCGTGCATCTGAGTGGAGTTGACGCCGTATTTCTCGAGTATGCTGGTGATACTGGTCTCGAGCGGGGCCCCCTTGGACATGCCGACCTGGATTATCCTGTAGGCGAACACCGCGACAGCGTCTGCTTCGCTCTGAGCCACTATCGCGTTACCAGTAATCTGATAGCCGTTTTGGAAGTTGTCTGCAACTGTGGGGTGCAAGCCCGCATCTATGGCCTCGAAACCGTAGTCCCACCACGCCACGAAAGCCGGCTTCGCGGCCGCAGGTGTGATGTTGGCATCCTGGCTCGCAAACCATGACCATGCCGCTGGGAAGTAGAATTTCGGGAGAGGCAGGGAGTATCCGAATGCCCCCAGATACCAGTTGGACCCGTTCGCCACGTCGTAGCCAGAGGGGCGTAGCACCTTTGGCAGACTCAGGTAGATCTCTTTGTCGAGGTGCGTCTTGGTCTCCGCTGGGATGCCTGCGTCGATGCTGTACCACACGTTCGGCAGGACTATCATGAACGCGAGGAACAACGCGCCGATCACGTGGCGCACCTTGACGTTCTTCCTCATTATGTGCAGATAGGAACCACTCGCCCCTGCGATGGTCTTCCTCATAGTGTTGAAATCGAGCTTGTCGATCACCATGATGAGGATCCATCCGGCCGCGATTGCGAATGCGGGCGTGGCGTTGAACATGAATCTGGCCGATGTCATCGCCATGAAAATCGCTTCGACCAGCCACACCGTGATGAAGATGTACCGCGCAGTGATGTTCTTTGGGATCTTCATCACCGCCCAGACCAGGCCGATGAGGGACATGAAGAACGTTATCATTCCGAAGCCGAGTGCCAGCTCGCTGAACACAGGCGCCTTGGCTTCTGCGATCGTAGAGTAGAGCTTGCTCGTGGAGAAATATCCTTCCCCGGTGAGCATCGCCTGAACCAGCGATGGGTTGACCAGGTTGATCGCGAAGACCGCGATACCCAGGATGATGCCTACCATAGGGAATGTGACCGTCCATGGATGATCCCTAGTGACGACGAATATCCCGCCAAACACGATCGATGCCAAGAACAGGTAGAATGGCACGTCGAACCTCGTCGCCACCAACGACTGATAGAAGTAGACTGGGAAAGACAGGAAGAACCCGAGGCCCATAGTGACCGCGACGATGATCGTGACGCTCATCGAATCGAGGGATTTCACCTTGTTGAGAAGCACCTGTACCACGTAGTAGATGAGCACCAGAACGGTGACGTAGCCGAACCCGACCCAAGTCATGATCACGGCACTGTAGGCCACGCCCGCCATGGCTGCATACAGCATCGCGGTCCTGGTGCTCCTGAAGTACTCCTTCAAGCCGGCCTTGATGCTGGCGAAGCTGCCCCAGCTCTCGACCCACTTCCTCGATTCCTGAGCCTTGAATGCCTTCAGGAGGAAGAACAGCATCAGGACGATGAAGAACAGGATGAACGAATCATGGTCAGCCTCCGATAACACGCTACGCTGAACATGGCTCGGCGTGACTGCCAGCAGGAACGCCGCCGCGAGACCAGCCCGTCTTCCGAATGTCTCCTTGCCGAGCATGTATGTCGGGATGATCGTGAGCGCTCCCCAGAACGCCGGTGTCCATAGGAGGAACATGCCCAGCGCCTCGTCAAGCGACGGGAAGCTGTGTTGAGCTAAGATTGCGGGCACGACGACCGACATGCTGAACATGGGCGGCCTCGGGTTCCTTATCCCATCTGGGAAGTTCAGCATCGGATCATGATACAACTGCTTGCCTGTCTGGGCGGAGTAGTCTATGATTCTCTCCCAGTAGTACGAGTCAGAGCCGCCGGACACGAGGTTTCCGTTGTCGTGGGCCATAGGATATCCGAAGTAAGATCGAACGAAGAGTGCGAGCACGAAAATGAAGAAAAGCATGAGCAGAGTCGGCCAACTCGCTGTGATCCACTTCCTAAACTCGCCCGGCCTCCCGTCCCCCCTCTTAATCCTAGACAGAAACAGCCTAGCAGGGCTTTTCCCTTCCTCGGCCAAAGATTGTGCCACCTGGTTGAATAGTAGCCCACCGATAACTGGCGTGCTATATAAGCGTTATCGGACGAAAGAGCCGCAGAATGACAGCATCTGGCACTGTGAGATTCGCCATCTGCCCGTCCTGTCCTATCCTCACACGACTTCCTTGACCTCGTCGACTAGCTTCCTTGCAGCCGTCGCTGGGTCGGTAGATTCGTAGATAGTTCTTCCGACGATGATGTAGTCCGCGCCCGCTCTGATCGCATCCGACGCTTTCCCTCCCTGGGCTCCGACGCCAGGGCTGATTATCTCGAGATTGTCGATTATCTTCCTGAGCGCAACGATTCTCTCCGGTCTCGTCGCGGGTGCAACGATCCCCCTTGCCCCCGCGGACTTCGCGAGCGCGGCGAGTCTGTCAGCCACAGGTGCTGTGTATTGCCTCCCGCCTGGATGGCTCATCTCGGTGACGACGAACACCTGGCCTTTCGCGGCTTCGACGCAGGCCCTGACCGAATCCTCTCCCGTGAACCCGTGGCAGATGACCGCACTCGCTCCGCGCGACACCGCCTGTTCGACTATCAACCGATTGATGTTGGGAATATCCGCGATCTTCAGATCGCAGATCACATCCTTGAACCCGGACATCTCGCGGATGATCTCGGGTCCGACGGCCAATATGAGAGGCCAATTGAGTTTGATTGCATCCACGTAGTCTTTCACCGCACCCACCACTCGCAGCGCATCCTCGCGAGAAGTCACGTCGAGAGCGAGGATGACCCGCGTCTTCTTTTCCATCTTCTTCCCTCTTGGAGCATCGCCTAGCCTTTGGTTAATCTTTCGGTGTGCTGTCCGAAAGTGAAGAGCATCTATTCAATTACATGATTGTGATACATGACTCGTGGCGAAGATCACGAAAATGGAAAAGGGCTCGGCGTTCACGCGCAGCCTACCGGGCGGATGCAAGATCTGTCGCGAAGGCGCGAAGATGGTGCTCCTCGTCACAGGCAAGTGCGAGAGGCGGTGCAGCTACTGCCCTCTCTCCACTGAGAAGAAGGGCAAGGATGTCTTCTTTGCGAACGAGCGCCGGATCAATGTCGTCTCAGAGATGCTCGATGAGGCAAAGCTGATGGACGCAAAAGGGACTGGGATGACCGGAGGGGACCCGCTAGCAGCGCTCTCCAGGACCGATGAGTGCATTCGCGCGCTGAAGAAGGAGTTTGGGGACAGCCATCACATCCATCTTTACACTTCCACGACCAACAAGGCGGCGATAAAGCGCGTAGCCAGAGCTGGCCTGGACGAAATACGGTTCCATCCACCGATGGCCATTTGGAGAAGATTGAAGGAATCCGCGTATGCGACAGCTGTCTCATTCTCGAAGGAGGAGGGGTTGTCGGTCGGGCTGGAGATACCCGTGCTGCCTGGTCGAGAAGCGGACCTTCAGGCGGTCGTCGCTTTCGCAGACGATCACGGCCTCGATTTCGTCAACCTGAACGAGCTGGAGTTCTCCGAGACCAACTGGAGGGCCCTGAGACGGGTCGGATATGATGTCAAGACCGACATCTCGTCAGCGGTCATGGGAAGCGAGGAGCTCGGGAGGAAGCTGCTCAGGAGCGAGGTTTCCGTGCCGCTCCATTACTGCTCATCCGCATTCAAGGACGGGATACAGCTGCGCAGGAGGATTACGCGGCGTGGGAAGAACGTAAAGAAACCCCACGAGATCCTCACGGAGGACGGCACGCTCCTCAAGGGCGTGATCGAGACTGACAGCATCTCCGCGACGACCGCCTGGCTTCTGAACAAGTACGACATTCCAGGAAGGCTCGTCTGGAGCGACCATGAGAAGGACCGGTTGGAGATCGCGCCATGGGTCCTGGAGGAGATAGCTGCGGAGCTCCCGTACGCATCCTACATCGTTGAGGAGTACCCGACCGCGGACCGGCTGGAAGTGGAGCGCACGCCGCTCAAGCGACGCTGATGCTCTGGACGTTGTGATGCCTGTTGACTATCTCGCGTGCGATCCTCAGGTTCTTGCCGTTCTTCCCGATCGCCTTCCCCTTGACCTTCGGGTCGACGGTAACCGTGGCGTGTATTATGTTCCCGCGGTCCTCGAGAGTGACGCTCTGGACCGAATATGTGTGGAACACGTTCTTGATGAAGGTCTCGGGATCTTCAGAGTACTCGATCACGTGGATGTTCTTGGTCGTCAGGTTCTTCAGGCGTATCACGTTCTCGCCCTTCTTGCCCACCGCCCTGCTTCCCTGACCCTTCTCGACGACGAAGACCAGCTTCTCCTCCGTCTCCAGGCAGTCCTTGACCTGCGTCCCGGTCACCTTCTCGAAGAGGGTGATGTATCTGAGCGTGTCCTCGGTAAAAACGATATCTCCCATGTGGACACCATTCAGGCGGAGAGGATGTTGGACTCTCCAGGGTTTACGATGGCCAGCGCGGATATCGGGAATGGTTTCCCGCACGCGGACCCGAGCTCCACGTTCGTTCCGTTGAAGACAACGACCTTGAGGAGGGATTCCCCCGCGATGTCATCCTCCGGGCAGTTCGACGCGACGACCACCAGCTTCGCCTCTCCATTCTTGATCGATTTCTTCGTCTCCGCGAGCCCGAACCGCACCTTCCCGGTCGTCGCGGCAGTCTTCAGAGCGCGTGCCATGTCAATCATTTCGTCTCACCCCTCTCCTTCTTGGTCGGTGCCCATATCAGGTTGACTGCGCCAGTGCCGACTGTAACTGGTTGACCAACTATAATGTTTTCCACCACTCCCTCCAGCGTGTCGACCTCGCCCGTGATGCCGGCGCGCAGCAGGTGCGTCGAAGTGATCTCGAACGCGGCCCTCGCGAGCACGCTAGACTTCCTGCCAGATATGCCGTGTCTGCCGATGGCCTTCACGTCACCGTCGCTCGTCATCAGGTCGGATACTAGCATTATGTGCCTGATGTCCACGGTCAGGCCCTGCTCCTCAAGGGTCCTGGTCGCCTCGTTGATGATGGAGTTCCTCGCGGCCTCGACGCCCAGCACCTCGTATATCTCCAGGATGCTGTTGGTCGATGTGGTCTTCTTGTCCACGTGCGCTATCTCGAGGACCTTCTCGAGGTTGGAGCCTTCGGTGTAGACGATGTAGTGCCCTCCGACCCTTCTGATGACCGCCCTCACGATACCCTCGACGCCCTTGATCGGACAGGCCTTCGTGTCCTCGGAGATCCTCTGGAGCTTCTTGTATGAGGGCTCGTCGCACTTGATGACTATGTTCGCGTCCCTCATCTCGCCCATGCCCTTCACACCCTTCGCCTTGTTGAGCTTCCTCAGCACGTCCTCCGGGGTGATGGACTTGCGCCCCATCTTCTTCTTGTCGAGCTTCACCACGACCTCCATCGCGTTGATATCCGTCTCGACGTCGGCTATGTCGATCAGGATCGTCCGCTCGATGTTCGAAGCGGTGTCCCTGACCTTCTCGAGGTCGTCCCTCGCGGACTCCTCAAGGTGGATCTCCATTATGGGAGTGCTTGGCACTCGCCTGGCGTCGACTATCTCGATGAGCCTGGGCAGACCGAGCGTGACGTTCATCTCGGCCACTCCAGCGTAGTGGAACGTCCTCATGGTCATCTGAGTGCCGGGCTCGCCTATGCTCTGGGCGGCCAGGATCCCCACGGACTCGTTCGGGTCCACCATGTGTATTCCGAACCGTTCTATCGTGAGGTCGAGCATCTTGACCAAGAGCTTGTCTGGTATCTCGACGCCCTCCAACCTGGATGCGATCTCGGTGACGACCGCGGGGGATAGCGTCTTATGCTCCTTCTCCAGCAACTTGTGCAGCTTGATCTCGAGGGGCGACCTAGGAACCACCTTTATGGGCAGCTCCTTCTTGGCGAAGACCGGCTTCTTTAGGGGGACCTCCTTCTTCTTCCGGGGCATGCGCTCCTTCGCCTTCACTGAGTCAAGGAGCTGCTTCAGCTTCTTCTCCCCGAGCATCTTCTCGAGCTCCCTCTTGACCTTCTCCGTCGCGCGCGCGACCTTTGTGAAAGTGTACCCGTTCTCGACGAGCTTCTGAGCGGTCTTCTCGTCAACGCCCTTGCGCGTGAAGACTTCGAGTGCGTTCTTAGTGGCCGGCATCGCTCATCCCTCCTCTCCGCCGCCGCCACCCTCGAAATCGGGCTCCTCGGTCTCGACCTCGGCCTCATCCGGCGGGGCCTCGAGCAGGTCCCTCTCCTGGATGCCGTAGCTCACGACGCCCTTCTCCTGGACCTTCGCGATCAGCTCGCCCTGGTCGCCAAGCACTGTCAGGATGATGTCATCAACGTCGACCGGGTCTCCCTGGACGCTCCTGCACGGGTCGATGCCATCTTCTCCGTATTTGAACTGGATGATGGTCCCCGCGGTGTTCCTCACGGACCCGTCCTGCATGACCTTCAGGTCCTCCAGCGCGTTGATCAGCCTCCTCTGCATGTATCCCGACCTGGACGTTCTCACGGCCGTGTCGACCAATCCTTCCCTGCCTCCCATCGAGTGGAAGAAGTACTCCGTCGGCGTCAGGCCGCTCTTGTAACTGTTCTTGATGAAGCCCCTGGCCTCCGAGCCCAGGTCGCCCTTCTTGAAGTGGGGTAGCGTGCGGTTCCAGTAACCTCTGGACAGACGCTCCCCTCTGACCGCCTGTTGGCCGATGGCGCCAGCCATCTGAGACAGGTTCAGCATCGAGCCCCTCGCGCCGCACTTTGCCATGATGACGGCCGAGTTCTCCAGACCCAGGTGCCTGCCCGCAATCTGACCCGCGGTGTCTCTGGCCTTCCCCAGCACCTTCATTATCTCGACCTCGAGGGTCTCCTCGAGCGACCTGCCGGGCATCTGCTCGAGCTCGCCCCGGTGGTAGGCGTTGATGTGCTCCTCGACCTTCTCCCTGGCCTGGTTCATCGCGTCCTCGATCTCCCTCTTGGCCTGGTCGGGGATGTCCTCGTCGTCGATGCCGGTCGTGAATCCTCTGATCATGATCGCCCCTGTCGCGAGCTTCGTGACCTTGTCGATGAACTCCCTCGACTTGTCGGGGCCGTAGTCCCTTGACATCTTGTCGAGGATCCTCCCCTTGAACGCCCCCACGGCCTTCTCGTCGATGGTGCCCCACATCAGCTTCCCCTTGCGTATCACCACGAAGGCGTCGTGCTCACACTTCTCCTTGAGGCACTTGTCGCACTTCTGGCAAATGCTCGACTTGAACGTCATGTGCAGGTCCTTTGGAAGGACCTCGCTGAAGAGCTGCTTGCCGGTCCAGTACTGCTTGCCGTTGATGACCTTTGGCTTGGTGAGCTCCATCCCTTCGATCTTCTCCACGATCCTGAGCGTCTCCTCCCTAGTGAACTTAGAGTCCCTGTGCGTGAGCAGGAAGCAACCGGTGATGTGGTCGTGTATGCCGCCGATGACCGGGCCGCCGAACCTCGGGGACAGGATGTGCTCCTGCACCCTCATCAGCACCTTCGCTTCCGCCCTGGCCTCCTCGCTCTGGAGCACGTGCAGGTTCATCTCGTCGCCGTCGAAGTCCGCGTTGTACGGCGGGCAGACGCACAGGTTGAACCTGAACGTCTTGTGCGGCATGACCCTTACCTCATGGGCCATGATGGACATCCTGTGCAGCGATGGCTGCCTGTTGAACAGGACCACGTCGTGGTCCATCAGGTGCCTCTCGACCGTGTAGCCAGGCTCGATAGTCTCTGCGACAGTCTCGGCGTTCTTGTCCGTGACCTTGATCCTTCTTCCGTCAGACCTGATGACGTAGTTCACGCCCGGCTTGTATTCCGGTCCCGCCGGGGTCGGTCCGCGCGAGCACATCTCCTTCGCCCTCACGAGGTTGCGCTCGGTCACGTGGATCGGGATGGTCAGCTCCCTGGCGGCCTCGACCGGGACTCCGACCTCGTTTATGGACAGCATCGGGTCGGGAGAGATGACGGTCCTCGCGGAGAAGTTCACTCTCTTACCAGACAGGTTCGACCTGAACCTGCCCTCCTTCCCCTTCAATCTCTGTACGAGCGTCTTCAGGGGCCTCCCTGATCTGTGCCTTGCAGGCGGGATGCCCGATGTCTGGTTGTCGAAATACGTTGTAACGTGATATTGTAGCAGCTCCCATAGGTCCTCGACGATCAACTGGGGGGCGCCTGCGTCCCTGTTCTCCCTGAGCCTCTGGTTGATCCTCAGCACGTCGACGAGCTTGTGCGTGACGTCATCCTCCGACCTGTCGCCTGAATCGAGGGTGATCGAAGGCCTGACCGTCACCGGCGGCACCGGCAGTGCCGTCAGGATCATCCACTCGGGTCTCGATACGGTCGGGTCCATGCCCAACGAGGTGAGGTCCCCGTCCGGGATGCGTTCCAGCCTCTCCCTGACCTCCTTGGGCGTGAGCTTGTGACCTTCCTCCCTGAAGGTCGTGGGCTTGTCCAGCGTGATCTTCAACTGGACCGTCCCGCAGTGCGGGCACGTGGTCCTAGAGGCCGCATCCCTCGCGGTCTCCTTGGACACCGCCGAGGTGTCGAGCACGTCTCCTCCGAGCTCCTCCATGCGGTCCCTCTGCTTCCTGTACTCCTCCGCCTGCTCTCGGGTCAGCAGCAGCCTGCCGCAGGACCTGCAGGTGGACTGCAGGAGCTTCTTGATCTCCTTCACGTAGCCGACGTGTATGACAGGCATCGCGAGGTCGATGTGCCCGAAGTGCCCCGGACACTCGTCGACCTTCTTCCCGCATGTCTTGCACCTCAGTCCTGGCTCTATGACTCCCAGGTGTGGGTCCATCAGCCCCATGTCTATCGGGAAGCCGTCATCGTCGTACGTGTCGGCCGTGATGATCTTCGTCGCGGACATCTTCCTGATCTCGTCAGGAGACAGGTGCGCGAACTTGATCGCGGCTATCCGCTTGGTGACTCCAGTGGTGTTCATTTCAAATCCTCCAGTTGAAGGCGCATGGCGACACCAAGGGAGAGCAGCTCATCAAGCAGCAGCTTGAACGCGTACGAGGTCTGCACTTGGTATATCTTCGAGTTGTTTCCGCAGACGGGGCATCTCAGGGTGCCTCGCCTATCCAATATGGCGATGTGCCCGCAGGCGGGGTTGCCGCACACGTATTGCAGCGTGCCATCGGACTCGTCGAGGAGCCTGTCCTTGATGACCATGGCCGCGCCGTGGCCTATGAGGCAGTCCCTCTCCATCTCACCGAACCTCAGGCCACCCTGCCTCGAGCGCCCCTCGGTCGGCTGTCTCGTGAGTATCTGGACCGGCCCCCTGCTCCTGACGTGTAGTTTCCCGGAGACCATGTGGTGCAGCTTCTGATAGTAGATGACGCCGATGAATATCTCGGCCTCGATCATCCTGCCCGTGATGCCGTCGTACATGACCTCGTTGCCGTTGTGCTTGAACCCGTTCTTGACGAGCGCGTCTCTGAGCGCCTCCTCCCTCTCGCCGCTGAAGGGCGTGCCGTCTATGAACCTGCCCTCCATCGACCCGACCTTGCCCCCGATCATCTCCAGGACGTGGGCGACGGTCATCCTCGATGGGATGGCGTGCGGGTTGATCAGGAGGTCCGGCGTGAGGCCGTCCTCGGTGAACGGCATGTCCTCTTGCGGAACCAGCAGGCCGATGACCCCCTTCTGCCCGTGCCTGGAAGCGAATTTGTCCCCGAGCTCGGGGACCCTCTCGTCCCTGACCTTGACCTTGACGAGCCTCGAGCCGTTCTCCGACTCCGTGAGCATGACGTTGTCCACCCAGCCGCTCTCGCCAGGCCTGACCGTGACGGACGTCTCGCGCCTCTTCTGAGGTGTGAGGAAGTCTGCCTCCTCCTCGAGGAATCTCGGGGGTGAGGTCTTGCCTATCAAGACGTCGCCGCCGTTCACCGAAGTCTCGGGGCTGATGAGTCCGTCCTCGCCCAGGTTGCTGTAGGAGAGATCGGCTCTCGCTCCCCTGACATCAGGGCTGGGTATCTCGAAGTGGTCCTCTTGGCCGCCGGGGTACCTGCGCTCCTCCGCGCGGTAGGTCCTCATGAAAGTCGACCTGCCGAGGCCCCTGTCAACCGCGGCCTTGCTCATGACGACCGCATCTTCCATGTTATACCCGCTGTATGAGATGATCGCGACGACGAAGTTCTGGCCAGCAGGCCTCTTGTTGAAGTAGACGAAGTCCATCGACTTGGTCGTCACGAGCGGCTTCTCTGGATAGTGCAGCAAGTGGCTCCTAGTGTCTGGCCTCAGCCTGTAGTTGGACGAGCTCAGGCCCAGGGATTGCTTCGCCATCCCGGACCCCATCGTGACCCTCGGGCTGGAGTTGTGCTCGGGGTATGGGACCAGGCCGGAACAGCATCCCAGGACGACCATCGGGTCGATCTCCATGTGCGTGTGCTCGTCAGAGAGCAGCGACTCGACATGCATCGCGCCACCGCAGGCCTTGCATTCCAGGGATATCTTGCCCTCGTCTCCCGGGTTCTTCCATTCTACATCTATCTCAGATAGGAACTTGCCGCAGTGCTCGCACTTCTGTGGCGTCTTGAAGGCGGTGACCCCGACCCAAGTGTCCTCTTCCTCCTCGGCATCGATCCATTCGACCACACCCTCCCTGATGATGTCCGACCATTGCACCTTCTGCGCGCGTATGTCCTCGACGTGCTTGTGCGTCATCAGCGTCTTGCCGTGGCGGACGACGAGAAGTGGCCTTCTCAGCCTGCCCTCGTCGCAGTTGATGATGATCTCGTTCATGTTGTCGTCGAAGCGGACGTTCACCTCGTGCGACAGCAGCCCAGAGCGTCTCCTCTGGCGTATCTCCTCGACGAGCTCTTTCGGCTTGTCGTGCAGGCCGATCAGGTCACCGTTGACGTACACCCTGGTCTCGGTGGTCTGCTGCTCCCCGACCTCCTTCACGCCCAGGTCCCTGAGCAGCCAGATGACCTCCTTCTCGTCATAGCCCTCGGACACGTCGATGACCAGCGCTGCGTTCTTGACAAGGCCGCAGTTCTGACCTTCGGGGGTCTCGTTGGGACATAGCCTGCCCCATTGAGTCGGGTGCAGATCCCTCGCCTCGAAGTGAGGCTGGCTCCTCGTAAGTGGAGACGTTACTCTCCTCAAGTGCGATAGAGCGCTCATGTTGGACGTGCGGTCCAGGAGCTGCGAAACTCCCGCTCTTCCGCCCACCCAGTTGCCCGTCGCGAACGCGTGAAGCAACCTGTGTGTGAGCAGGTCCGGCCTGATCGCGGACGATATCTTGAGCCCCTTCTTGCGCGTGTAGCCGCGCTCGAGCTGGTACTTCAGATCCTTGATCAAGTTGGTGAACGCGACCCTGAACAGGTCCTCCATCAGGTCGCCTGCGAGCTTCAGCCTCTTGTTGGCGTAATGGTCCTTGTCGTCCTCCTTCCTGTGACCGAGCTCCAATTCGAGGATCGTCCTCGCGACTCTTCCCAGGAAGATGGACTTCTTCAGCCTCACGTCCGAGGTGTCGCCCAAGTGAGGCAGGAGCGACCTGTCGATGATGCTCTCGACCTTCTTCGCCCTGTACTCCTTTGCCTGGCCAGTCGCGAACTTGCGCTCCAGGAAGAGGATTGCGTCCTCCGTCGTGTAGATGCCGTTCGGCGGGTAGAGCTTCTTGTTCTGGCACTCCTCGATGTTCGCATAGACGATGTTCGCCATCTGCGGGTCGGAGACGATCGCCTTGTAGATCGCCTCGTCGCTCTCCATTCCGAGGGCCTTCATCAGGACTATGAGCGGGATCTGTCCCGACGCTGCTGGGACTGAGACGACCAGTATGCCGTCCTTCTTCTTCTCCATGAGCGTGAGCGCCCTGTAACCTTCCTTCTGTGAGAACACCTTGGCGACATGGAGGCTTGTGCCGTAGCGTTCATTCAGCTCGACCATGACCCTGTTCGGCGCGAGGTCCTCGAGCGATATGAGCGCCCTCTCCGTCCCGCCGATTATGAAGTATCCTCCGGGGTCGCACAGGTCCTCGCCAGCGTCGACGAGGAACTTGTCCAGCTCCTCCGCGCTCGGCTCCCGGTCCATCTCGATGTTGTCGCCGTGCAAGTTGCACTTCTTGGACTTGATCATGATGGGCATGTCACCGATGCGCACTTTCTCCGCCTCTTTCTCGATGCCATCCTCGACCATTGTGAACTCGAGCCATATCGGAGCGGAATAGTTCAGGTTCCTCAGGCGAGCCTCCATCGGGAACAGGTCGTGCGTAGCACCATTAGCTTCCTTGATGATCGGCCTCTGGACGGAGATCGTGGGCCTGGCGTTCGGGTCGATCTGCCCCGTCTTCTCGTTCCTCTTGCGGCCGATGTGGATCTCGATGATCTTCCCCTCGGTCCTGTCCGGGTCGAGCTTGATGATGCCCCTCTCGGCCTCGTCCGGCGAAGACCTGACGTTGTCCACTATCTTCTGCATCCTGCTGTTCGGGTGGTCTATGGTCGGCAGGAAATCGTCATACGACGCGACATGATGATTAACAATACTTCTTTCCCTGAAATAGGATTCAACCAATTCTCTCAAGGCTTCACCCCCTAATTACCAGCCTGTAGCATACGGAGATACCGCTGGTGGCGCTTCTCCTCACTACCTTCACAACCATTCCCTCTTCCACGGGCCCGGCGATGGCATCCAACGCGCGGATGCATGGGTCCGCCAATCTGATCTTAGGCAGCTGGTCCTTCGTCAGTTTCAGTTCTTTCAGGACCTTCTCGGCCTCCTTTTCCGGCAGGAGATGATGCTCGGGAACGAGCTCATGCTCCAAGACGTTAAATTCTTCGGCCATCTCTGATTCACCTCAACAGCTCGGGGCTTTGCATTGAAAAGCTTCGTGTCCATGTGCATCCAGAGGCGCAGTTTGAGGCGCTCCGCGGGCCCGCGGGGATTTTCGAGACTTGTCGGTTAGGCACAGTCATTCGAACCCCGGGCCATCTGCTTAAAAGGCAGATGCTCTTTCTAGGGAGTCTTATACATCGAGAATGCATGAGATTCCTACCTAGCTGAGCTACGGGCCCTGGGCGACATGGATGGATTACCCTAGGCTGCATTAGCAGGGCGTGTAGGAACACCGCCTATATAATGGTTTCTCATTTTACCACTTTTTCGTGACATTGTCGGTTTCTTCGTGTTTCTATCTAAGATATTTTATTAATTTAACAAAATAAAACATGCGTTCCCTCGCAAAGTTTTTCAATCTTCCGTTTGCGATGCCTCTGGCGAAACCGTGCTCTGTGTCACATGTTCGAAAGGAACTTCCTAACGAAGATGTGCTTTCCGCTCGGATGGTGCGGGGTGCAGTATTATATAGAAATAGTGTTTACCTCAGCCCCGAGGTCGAAGTCACTTGATGAGCCAGGAAAAGATCTGCACATCATGCGGCATCCGCTTGGTCAGGAAGACGGAGACGACTTTCCTATGCCCGAGCTGTGGGAAGGCCACCATCGGAAGGTGCATGAACTGCAGGGACCAGAGTGTGCATTACAAGTGCCCCGAGTGCGGGTTCGTTGGACCTTGAGGTGCTTTTTTGGGAGAAGTCGGGTTGCAGTACAGGATACTACCTGAGGGTTTGGAGATCGACCTGGACATCCTCCTTACGAGTATCAAGAAGTCGTTGCCAGCGGGCGCGAATCTCAGAGCTTCCGAACAGAAGCCGGTCGCCTATGGCCTGAAAGCGCTTCATATTCTCATCGTCATGGACGACAAGAAGGGCGGTTCCGAGGTCGTGGAAGAGGCTTTGGGCAAGGTCCCTGGAGTGCAGAGCGTCGAGATGGTCGAGATAGGCCTGCTCTGAACATTCCAGAATCAAGAAGTGGAAGAGGTTTTGGGAAGGAGTTCGCCGGGCTCACGCCTAGGCTTTTGGGGGCGGCAGGATGAACCCACCCTTCATCAGGTATTTCGTTTGATTCCTCGCCCGCCTGATGATGTTCTCCGCCTTCTCGTAGAGCTCTTGTCGGCTCATCTTCACCCTGGCGATACCCTCCTCGATCGCAGCCATGCCGACAGCCGCGGCCTCTCTCGGGAAGACCTCCCATTCGTCCATCGTCGGGACGATGTAGTTCTCGTTGAGGCCGTTGTCCTCTGCCGTCTTCGCGATCTCATAGACCGCCGCTCGGCACATCGTGTCCGAGATGGTCTTCGCCCTCACGTCGAGCGTGCCCCTGAATATCCCAGGGAACCCGAGCGAGTTGTTGACCTGGTTCGGGAAGTCTGATCTGCCGGTCG